>Ga0187781_10003534_pt1 | contig 11740 bp, 13 predicted proteins | sample 0715_SJ02_MP02_2_FD_132447 | JGI IMG/M metagenome (GOLD analysis project Ga0187781, IMG submission 132447) | Tropical peat soil microbial communities from peatlands in Department of Meta, Colombia - 0715_SJ02_MP02_20_MG | ecosystem: Environmental > Terrestrial > Soil > Wetlands > Peat | place...
GAGCGAGGCGGACTGGGCCGTCGCGACGGCGGCCGCCACCGACGCGTTCGGCACCCTGAACGTGCTGGTGAACAACGCCGGCATCCTGCGGAACAAGCGGATCGCGGACATGACGCTGACCGAGTTCCGCGAGGTCATCGACGTGAACCTGGTCGGCGAGTGGCTCGGCGTGAAGTCCGTCATCGGCCCGATGACCGCGGCAGGCGGCGGCTCCATCATCAACATCAGCTCGGTCGAGGGCTTCGCGGGCGCCGCGGGGCTGTCGGCCTACAGCGCCAGCAAGTTCGGCGTTCGGGGCATCACCCGGTCGGCGGCGCAAGAGCTCGGCAAGCTCGGCATCCGGGTCAACTCGGTGCACCCCGGCGGCATCATGACCACGATGACCGCCACGGCGTTCGAGTCGTTCAGCGGCAGCGCCGATGGCGAGGGATTCCTGCGCTCGCTGCCGATCCCGCGGTTCGCGAGGTCCGCCGAGGTGTCGCCGCTCGTGGTCTACCTCGCCTCGGACGAGTCGTCCTACTGCACCGGCAGCGAGTTCGTGGTGGACGGCGGCATGCTGTCCGGGCCCGGTTACTGAGGGAGGACCGCAGATGGCTGCAGCGGCTGCCGGGGAGGAACGATCCCACGGGACCCACGACGAGGTGGACCTGCGCGGCCGGGTTGCGATCGTGACCGGCGCAGGGCAGGGACTCGGCCGCGCCGAGGCACGAGCGCTCGCGGCCGAGGGCGCCCGCGTCATCGTCAATGACCTGCCGGGGAACGGGCTCGATTCGGTCGCGGCCGAGATCGCGGCCGCCGGCGCCAGGGTCAGAATCGTCGCCGGGGACATCGGCGACTACTCGACTGCGCGGTCTCTGCTGGACACGGCGGTGAGCGAGTTCGGCCAGCTGGACATCCTGGTCAACAACGCGGGCGTGCTGCGGGACCGGATGATCTTCTCGATGTCCCCGGAGGAGTGGGATCTGGTGCTGCGCACCCACCTGCGCGGGCACTTCCTGACCAGCAGGGTCGCGACAGAGTACTGGCGCGCGCTGAGCAAGCAGACCGGGGCTGAGGTGTATGCGCGGATCGTCAACACCGCGTCCGAGGCGTTCTTGCTGGGCTCGCCCGGCCAGCCGAACTACTCGGCGGCCAAGGCCGGGATCGCGGCGCTGACGGTGGTGACCGCGCGTAGCTGCGCCCGGTACGGCGTGCGCGCCAACGCGATCTGCCCGCGCGGCCGGACCGCGATGACCGCCGGCCTGATGGAGCCAGCGCCGGAGGACGGGCCGGACCCGATGGACCCCCGGTACGTAGCCCCGCTCGTGACCTACCTCGCGAGCCCGGCGGCCGCCGGCATCAACGGAGAAGTGTTCGTCGTGCACGGCGGCGTCGCGGCGGTCATGGCACCGCCGGCAATCAAGACGACGTTCCGCGCTGATGAGCACGGGTCGCCGGACGGGATGTGGACGCTCGACGCCATCTCCAGCGCGCTGGCTCACTTCGAGACCGGTCCGTCGGGAGCGGGCTTCGCGTGCGACGACACCATGGCGCTGGCGACCGAGACGATCGGCTTCCACCCGGCCGGCGGCCGGTGATGGCCAAGCAGCGCGACCGGGTGCAGATGACGCCGGCCGAGGTCGGCGAGATGCTGGCCAGCTGCCGGAAGGTGCAGCTCGCCACCATCAGCCCGGACGGCTACCCGCACCTGGTGACGATGTACTACACGCTGCGCGACGGCAAGATCGCGTTCTGGACGTACCGGACGTCGCAGAAGGCGCTGAACCTGGCCCGTGACCCGCGGATCAGCTGCCTGGTGGAGACTGGCGAGGCGTACTTCGATCTGCGCGGCGTGCTCGTCCAGGGTGTCGTGCAGACGATCACCGACCCCGGCGGGGTGTACGAGATCGGCCTGGCCATCGGTGACGTCGTCGGCGGCGGCCAGGCCGGCTCGGGCTCGGCGCTGCCGACCGGAGCGATCAACGAGTACGTGGCGAACGCCGCCAGAAAGCGCCATGCCTACCTCGTCGAGCCACGCCGGGTGATCTCGTGGGATCACACCAAGCTCGCAGCCTCGCCGGGCACGTGATCGTCATGAGCTTGATGAACCTCGGGGCTCCCGCTCAGGCTGGCTTCATCTTTGCCGGGTATCGTGCGCAGCTAGCATGTGTGCCAGCGCCTGCCCACGGGCAAGGAGACGCCTCGAATGAACTCTGGACCTGAATACCCCGACGGGCCTGATTACCCCGACAAGAGCTACGAGCCGCAGCAGACCGAGATCCTCGACTCGCACGACTATTCCCCGCGCCGCCGGCCGCATCTGCTCGGCGTGGCGGCGGTCGCGGTGCTCGCGCTCGCGGCCGGTGGCGGCATCACGTACGTCGCCACGCATTCAGCGGACAACACGAGCACCGTTGCCTCCTCAGGCGCGGCGGCGTCGCCCGCCCCCAGCCCGTCCACGTCGCCGGGGTACTCCGGCCGGCATGGCGGGTTCGGCCGGTTCGGCGGTTTCTTCGGCGGCTTCGGCCTGGGTGGCCTCGGCGGCGTGATCCACGGCCAGGTCACCGAGCCGAAGTCGGGCGGTGGCTACCAGACCGTGGACGTGCAGCGCGGCACGGTCAGCGCGGTGAGCTCGTCGTCGATCACGGTGCAGAGCGCCGACGGATACACCGCGACCTACGCCGTGATCGGTTCCACCGAGGTGAACGCGCAGGCTGCGGGGATCGGCACGGTCAAGGACGGCGACACGGTCGAGCTCACGGCGACGGTCTCCGGTGGCACGGCGACCGCGGCCAGCATCATCGACCTGACGTCAATCCAGTCGAGCCGGGGATCCTTTAATTTCCCCGCTGGTCCGAGCGTCAACGCCCAGAACTGACCAGGGTTACCGCCGGTCCGCCGCCGGTGGCGTCGCAGCCGCCGCAGGCCGCCCGTCCGCGCGGGGCCGGATCAGGGCCGATGCCGCAACTTCCGGAGGCCCGGCTGTCCCCGGTGTGCGCGCGGGCGCTGCTCAGGCCAGGCTCGGTCGAGCCGGACGCGCAGCCGGTCGGTGAGCAGGCCGATGGCCGCGGACATGGTTTCGCCGGTGGCGCGGGCACGGATTTGCCGACCGTTGACGCTGACCGTCACCCACGCGCTCGCGGGCTGCTCCACCGCAGGGTCGGGCGACATCGCCAGCATCACACGCGCGAACAGCACCGGTTCGCCCACGTGCTGTAGCAGCGCCGCCACCCGGCGCTCGGCCAGCTCTGGGCTACCCGCCGGGATTGCGCCGGTCGTGCGCACCTGCACGAGTCCGGCCTCGTGGACCGCCATCTCGCACCTCCCTGTGTGTCACCGTGATGGGGACCGAATCGGCCCGCCCGCAACAACCGGGCGCCGCTAGCGCAAGCGCGCGGCAACCGTGCACGCCAGCATCCGGACCGACACGACTTGTCCGCCGCCGTGCAGGGTGCGCCAGGTCATCTCCTCCAGCAGGTCAGGCACCGGCCATGCGGCCGCGCCCCAGTCGCTGCAGCCGTCGCTGCTGACGCTCAGCACGTCGCAGCGCTCGCAGTGGAAGCCAGGGACGACGGCGCGGTCGTCGACGAGCAGCAGGCCGGCGCCGTCGGCGTTGACCGCACTCAGGGAGTCATCGAGCCCGATTGCGGTCGCCACGCCTGGCATCGGCGCCGTGACGGACTGGACCAGCTGGTCTTCACGCCGCTGCGCCCAGTGCGCGATGACCGGCGCGGCGAGCGCCCGCGCCCTGGCCAGCGTCAGCTCGTGCGGCTCGGCGGCGAAGCCGCCCGCGTACTCGTCGCGCGCCGCACGCGTCAGCAGCGCCAGCAGGTGCGTGATGCTGTCGGCGTAACCACCGATCACCACCGGCTGTGCGCCGCCGCCCACGGTCTGGCGGTCGAGAATTGCGGCCGCCTCCTGGTAGAGGTGGCCTGCGCTCTCGGTGACCCGCTGCAGGATGTGCGACGGCTCCAGGTACCAGCCGCCGAAGCCGCGGCTCGGCGCGTCTTCGGCCGGCACTCGGGCTACCACCTCGACCCGGTCCGCAGTGACCGCGAGTAGCCAGGCGTGCTGGTGGTCGATGATCACCACGCGGTGATCAGGCCGCCGCTGCAGCTCCGCCAGCAGCGGGCGGACGTGCGGCCGAACCCCGAGCACCGCGCGCTCGGGGAATTTGCCGGGCAGTGGCACTACTTCCAGCAGCCCGAGCCGACCGGATACGAAGATGCCCAGCGTATCGCCGAGCCTGTCGCGGGCGTGTGCGGCCACCGCGCGGCGTGCTGCCTGCTCGTCCTCGGGCTGGAGCTCGCTCGGCGAGTCAGCGCTCGCGGCCGCAATCAGGTTGACGGCGCGGTCCGGCAGCTCGCTTAGCTCTGCCTGGTCCGACGGAACGCACAGGTAGAGCGACAGCACCGACGCGTCAGGCGCGCAGCAACTGCGCAGCTTTTCGACTTCACCGTAGGTAATCACCCTGCGCCTCCCTCCAGTCCTAATTGGCCATCGGAGGAGGCTGCCTCGGCAGGGTCTAACGACTCGGCCGAACGTCCCGGATTCGGGGCCGCCGGCGGGTCAGCGGCGTGGCTACCCGCGGTCGGGCCACGCGTACCCGGTCACCGGGTGGCCCGTCATGTCAAGGACCGTCGCCTGCGTGCTGGCAAGGGCCGCCTTCGACACGCGGTAGTGATGGCCGCACAGCAAGAGTTCGGTGTCCAGCTGCCTGCCGTGCGCGGGCGGCATGATCACCATGACGGCCGGTGCTGCCGCGCAGCAGCAGGCACGATCGGCGTAGCGCCGGGCTGGCGCGGCTCCAGCGAGCGGGTCCTCGGCCGGTGACTCCGCTGGGGTCTTCGCGAGTCGGCTGAGACGGCCACCGTAGCTGGGGTGATCAGTAATCGACACGCTTCCACTATCGCGGGTCGTCGGTGCGCCATTACAGGGCCGAAGCTCCCACGTCTGGCCGGACCTTCGGTCCGGCTGCCGGGCCTAACGGCCCGGCATCGGCGACGTTCGGCCCTAGCGCCTGCCCAGGAGGTCGCACATGCTGAAAGAACGCACTGGAATCCCATGGGACGGCTTGCAGAGGCTCCGATGAACGGATGGTCGCGGGCGCTGGCGGCGCTCGGGCTTGGGATGGCGATGCTCGCGGCTGGCTGCGGCACCGCGGGCGTATCGGCACGGCCAAGGCCGAGCAGCCCGCCAGCGGTCACCGCGCCAGCACGGAGCCGGCCGCCGACGACCGTGCCGCCGACGACCGTGCCGCCGACGACCGTGCCGCCGCCGTCGGCTGCCCCGACGCCGGCGCCCACGCCATCGGCCCCGGCAGCACTCTCGACGGGCATGACCGGCCCGGCCGTGCTCGCGCTGCAGCAGCGACTGGCGGCCCTCGAGTACTATCCGGGCCCCACCGACGGCAGCTTCGGCCCCGACACCCTTGAGGCCGTGTGGGCGTTCCAGGAGGCTCAGGGCCTCCCGGTGACGGGCACCGTCGGCCCGGCGACGTCCGCCGCCCTGGCAAACCCGCGGACCCCGGCCGTGCTGGTCCCGGACGGCGGCGCCACCAGGGTGGAGATCAACCTCGCCGACGAGGTCCTGGTGCTGTACCGGGCCGGGCAGATAGCGCTGATCAGCCACGTGTCGACGGGTGGCGGCTACTACTACTGCTCACCAGGCGGCGGCTGTGCTTACGCGATCACGCCGACCGGTGACTTCCAGACGACCACCTTCATGCCGGGCTGGGTCACCGTGCCGCTCGGCGAGATGTACAACCCGGTCTTCTTCATCGATACGGCGTTCGCGATCCACGGCGACACCTACGTGCCGCTCCAGCCGGTCTCGCACGGCTGCGTGCGCATCCCCATGGACATCGCGCAATTCTTCTACACGCTCGTCCCGACGCCAGGGACGCCCGTCTATATCCGCGGCTGACCTGCCCGGCTGAGGGGTGCGGTTGGCGCCGATCTGGTCGAAGTCGCCGTAGCCGTTGCGGCTGCCGCAGCAGGCGTCTTTGGGTGAATCGCCGTCGGCCCGGTGGCCAGCGGCGCCAGCCGGCCGGCCCGCGGTGGATGCGTACTGCAACGGCACCAGTCCGCGATGACATCGGCGACGTCCGACGGCGTGCGGTCGTTGCTCGGCTGGTACCGCAGCCGCATGCGATCATGAGTACGTGCCGACCGAGGCCAGGACCGAGACGGTGAGCTTCGCGCGTCGGTTCGCCGCCGTGCGGGCCGCGCTGGGACCGCTGGTGTTCGGGCTCGACCCGTCGGCGGAGCTACTGGACTCCTGGGGGCTCGGCGACAACGCCGACGGCCTGGACCGGTTCGCCGACATCGCGCTCGCGGCCGCGACCGGACCGGTCGGGCTCGTCAAGCCGCAGTCGGCGTTCTATGAGCGGCACGGCTGGCGCGGGGTCCGCACCCTGCAGCGGCTCATCGCCAGCGCACGCAGCGAGGGCCTGCTGGTCGTTCTCGACATCAAGCGCGGCGACGTCGGTACGACCAACGACGCCTACGCCGAGGCCTACCTAGGCAAGGGCGCACCGCTAGCGGCCGACGCGATTACCGTGCATCCCTACCTCGGCCTCGGCGCGATGGGCGGGTTCGTGTCCCGGGCCGCGGAGGCGGGCAGCTGCCTGCTGGTGGTCACGCGCTCGTCCAACCCGGCCGGCCGGGCGATCCAGGCGGCGGTGGCATCCGGCGGCGCGACCGTCGAGCAACAGCTGCTGCGCGACATCGGCGCGCTGAACGCCCGGCTCGCGCCCGGCGAGATCGGGCCGGTCGGCGCCGTTATCGGCCCTACGCACCTGCGGCCGGAGCTTGACCTGGCGGCGGCCAGCTGCGTGTTCCTGGCGCCGGGCGTGGGAGCGCAGGGCGCGACCGCGGCCGATGTGGCGGCGGTGTTCGCCGCGTGCCCGGACCGGGTGATGCCGAGCGCGTCCCGGTCGCTGCTGTCCGCCGGGCCCGACGTGAGTCGGCTGCGGGACCGGCTGTCGGCGCTCGCGGCCGAGTTCCGGGCGACGCTGGCCGGCTGACCGGCGGACGGTCTTGCCGCAACGACGCGGGCGGCCCGGCAGCTCGCTGCCGGGCCGCCCGCGGGCCGAACGACCCCGTTCCCCTCCTCGCGTGCTCAGGTGCTGTAGCCGGGGATCCCCGTGCCCGGAATCGTGGCGCTCACGTGCAGGTACACCGGACCAGACTTGCCGCAGGCGGTGAACGAGAACGGGACGATCAGCGAGGCGTAGTCGCCGGGCGCGTACACCCGAAGCGCGCCGGCGGTGACAGGCTGGCACGTCGACGGCGGGAAGTTGTACACGTCGGTGATCTGCAGGATCGCGTGTGAGGTCGCACCGGGCGCCAGGAACACCAGCGTCTTCGGGTGCGACGCGGTCCGGTCCGCGGCGCTGCCGTCCTGATGCCCGGAGGTCAGCGCCGACACGCCGGGATACCCGTACAGCGTGCACGACTGGCTGGAAACGTTGGACAACTCAAGCTCGTAATACGTGCTTCCGGCCGCCGCACCGCCGGGAATGCCGAGCCACGCGCGCAACTCCGACTGGTAGCAGCGGTGCACAGCCGTGGTGTTCGCGGCCGTCGTGCTGCCGGCCGACGACGCGAGCGCGGCGGTCGGCAGGGCTAGCGCAGCGGCGGCGACGGACGCGGCGAAAATTCCGCGTCGCACGCGAGATGTCAGTGTCATGGCAAGCCTCCTGGTCGTTAGGGACTGACATCCGCTACGACGCTGCGACCCGCCCGATAGTTGTGGGACTCGCGTGGTTTCTCCGCGCCGGGTGCGTGCTGGTCAAGACCGCCGGTAGCGGCCGGGCGTACCGGAACCCGCCGGGCGAGGAGCGATCGTCGCGGGCGTCGTGCCAGCGCGACCGGTCACGGCTCACGCGACCGGGCGGGGCGGCAGGCCGAGCGCGGTCGCCAGCTCGGCGTACTGCGGCACCGGATCGGCGTTCGTCTCGGTGAGCAGCTGGATGCACACGTGGTCCGCGCCGGCCGTCAGGTGCGCGGTAAGCTGCGCCGCGACCTGCTCCGGGCTGCCGTGCGCGACCAGCGCGTCGACCAGCCGGTCGCTGCCGCCGTCAACCAGATCGACGTCGGTGTAGCCCAGCCGCTGCAGGTTGCTGGTGTAGTTGACCAGGCTCAGGTACGGGACGCGAACGCGCCGGGCGCCGAGGGCGCGGCCCCGTTCGATGTCGGCGTCGAGGACGGCCTTGTGCTCGGGCGCGAGCAGCTGGTCCGGGCCGAGGATCTCGCGGGCTTGCCGGGTGTGCTCGGGAGGCACCAGGTACGGGATCGCGCCGGCCGTGCGGTCGGCCGCCAGCCTGAGCACGCGCGGCCCGAGGGCGGCCAGGACGAGCCGGTCGGCCGGAACGCCGGCCCCCAGCAGCCGGTCTACGTACGTCGCGAGGGTGTCGTATGGACGTGCGTACTCCGGCGTGGCCTCGCGGTGCCCCGCGCCGACGCCGAGCACGAACCGGCCGGGATAGCTGGCCTCGATGCGCGCGTACGAGCGGGCGACAGTCGCCGGGTCGCTCTGCCACATGTTCACGATGCTGGTGCCGACGGTCAGCCCGCTGGTCGCGGCCAGCAGCCGGTCAACGATCTCCAAGTCTGCGGCCGGCGAGCCGCCGAGCCAGAGCGCACCGTAGCCAAGCCGGTCGAGTTGGGCCGCGAGCTCCGGCGTCACCTGCGGCGTCCCACGCCAGATTCCGAAGGGTCCGAGCTGGTCCGCCAGCTTCGCTGTCATGGCGCTCCTCTCCGCGGCAATCCACTGGGTGCGAACCAGCGCCGCGCGGCGGCTGTTCCCCGTGCAGCCTGAAGCGCGGCCAGACAGACGGTGGTGGCAGCCGCGCCCTGCCGTCGGCACGACGAGCGGCGCTAGATGCCGATCAGGTCGCACATCAGCGCAACCTGCACGTCGAAGAACTCCGACCTTGCCTCGATGACGTTGTTGAGCTGGCCGAACAGCTCGAAGCTGACGGTGCCGAAGAGCTGCAGCCAGCCGGTCATCCCGAGCAGGAGCAGCTCCTCGGGCAGTCCTGGCGCGACGTCGGCGATGACCGCCGCAAGGTCGCGACGGACAGCGGTGCCGAGCTGCGGCGGCCCGGAGCGGGATCCTGAGGGCCGTTCCCCGACGCCAATCCGCGCGGTGGCCGGCTCGATGAGGCCTGCGGCGTGACCGTCGGCCAGGATCTGGACCAGCACCAGCGAGGTGCGCGCGGCCGCGGCGATGGTGGCCGGTGGCGCCGCGTAGCCGGGTACCGGGCTGCCGAACAGCAGCGCGTACTCGGCCGGGTGCGTGAGCGCCCAGGCGCGCACCGCACGCGCGACGGCGAGCCACCGGCTGCGCAGATCGCTACGGTCGGTCACGCCTGCGTCGGCTGCCTCCACCGTCGCGCCGAGCGCGTTGTAGGCGTCCAGGATCAGCGCCGTGAGCAGGTCGTCCCGGCTGCCGAAGTAGCGGTACAGCGCCGACGACACCATGCCCATGTCACGCGCGACCGCCCGCAGGGACAAGTTGGCGCCGTCGGTCTCCAGGTGGCGGCGGGCCACCGCCTTGATCTCGCTGATCATCTCGGCCCGCACCCGGGCCCGGATCGAACCGGCTGGCATGGATCAGATTATTGCACACATACGAGATCAGTGCTCTTGAAAAGGTGACTGGATCTATGCCAGACTGGTGCTCGTAAACAAGAGCAATGCTCTCTAAGTAGCGTCGGCCGCGGTCATGGCCGGTGCGTGAGCAAGGACCTGGAGCACATCATGGGTAAGCACGTCATCGTCGGCGCCGGGGCGGTCGGGTCTGCCGCCGCGCTGCTGCTCGCTGAGCGCGGCGAACAGGTACGCCTCGTCACCCGGCACGGGGGCGGACCCGTGCACCCCGGCGTCGAGCTGGTAGCGGCCGACGCGACGGACGCCGTTCGGCTGACCGAGATCACTGCAGGCGCCGCGGCCCTGTACAACTGCGCGAGCCCGCTCTACCACCAGTGGTTCAGCGACTGGCCGCCGCTGGCGGCTGCGTTTCTGACGGCGGCCGAGCGCACCGGCGCGGTTCTGGTGGCCATGAGCAACCTGTACGGCTACGGGCCGGTCGACGGCCCGATCACGCCGCAGCTGCCCATCGCCGCTACGCATCCGAAGCTGCGGCTGCGCGCCGAGATGTGGAACGACATGCTGGCGGCGCACCACGCCGGCCGGATCAGGGCCGTCGAGGTCCGCGCCAGCGACTACATCGAGGCCAACTCGATCCTGTCCACCGTTATCGGGAAGGCCGTGCTGACCGGCCGGCGGGCGTACGCGCCGGGACCGCTGGACGTGCAGCACAGCTGGACATCTGTCCGCGACTGCGCGCGCACGCTGGTCACGGTCGAGGCCGACGAGCGCGGCTACGGACAGGTGTGGTTCGCGCCGACGAATCCGCCGCTCACCATCCGGCAGCTGGCGACCAGGTTCGCCCAGGTGAGCGGGGCGCCGCAGGCGCGGGTGACGTCGATCCCGTACCCGGTCGTGTGGGCGAGCGGGCTGTTCTCTCCGCTGATCAGGGAGCTGCGGACCACGCGCTACCAGTTCACGCGGCCGTTCGTCATCGACGCCAGCGCCACGACGGAGGCATTCGGCCTGCGGCCGACGCCGCTGGACGAGGCGCTGCTCGACGCGGCCGCGCGGCTGCGCGGGTGACGGCGCCACCCGCCGGCCGGGCATGATGGAGCCGTGGGCGCTGACGCAGACCCGGTCCGGGAGCGATACCTGGCTCTCGTCGACGAACTGATGGGCCTCGACGGGGTGACGCCGCCACCGGGTGGCAGCGGGTTCGGCCGCGGCTCGCTGCGCTACCGTGGCAAGATCTTCGCGATGCTGGTGCGGGGCCGGCTGGTGATCAAGCTGCCCGAACTCCGGGTGGCCGAGCTGGTAAACGCGGGCGAGGGCGTCGGCTTCGACGCCAACAAGGGGAAGCCGATGCGCGAGTGGCTGAGCCTCGACCCGACATCGCGGTTGGACTGGCTGTCGGTCGCGACCGAAGCGCTCGACTTCGCGCGTACCGCGGCACCGGCGCCGCCGCGCCGCCGCGCACGTTAGCCGATGCGCGCCACGCCGACCCACCCCGGTAGCGGCGTCGTGTCGGCGCCAGGCACCGGACGCCACTGAGTCGTCGGCACCAGCCCCGGCTCCACCAGTTCCAGGCCGTCGAAGAACCGCGCGACCTGCTCCCTGGCGCGGAAGGTGATCGTCCCGGCCATCGCCCGGTTCATCATCGCCGCGCCTTGCGCCATGGCCTCAGCGTGGATGTCCGACGCGGGGTGGGAGATGGCCAGGTAGCTGCCCGGCGGGACCGCCGCCACCAGCGTCCGCACTATCCCGGCCGGGTCGTCGGCGTCGGGGATGCAGTGCAGGACGCCCACCAGCAGCACCGCTACCGGCTTGGTGAAGTCGAGCGTGCGCTGGGCCTCGGCCAGAATGGCAGCCGTGTCGCGCAGGTCGGCTTCGAGGTAGTCGGTCGCCCCGTCCGGATGGCTGGTGAGCAGCGCCCGCGCGTGCACGAGCACGAGCGGGTCGTTGTCCACATACACCACACGGGCGCTTGGCGCGGCCCGCTGCGCGACCTCGTGCGTGTTGTTCGCGCTCGGGATGCCCGTGCCGATGTCGAGGAACTGGCGGATGCCCGCCTCCGTGGCCAGGTAGTGCACAGCCCGGCCGAGGAATGCGCGGTTGCTCCGCACCCCGGCCACGGCCATGGGATCGGCCCGGATGAACCGCTC
>Ga0187781_10003535_pt1 | contig 11739 bp, 13 predicted proteins | sample 0715_SJ02_MP02_2_FD_132447 | JGI IMG/M metagenome (GOLD analysis project Ga0187781, IMG submission 132447) | Tropical peat soil microbial communities from peatlands in Department of Meta, Colombia - 0715_SJ02_MP02_20_MG | ecosystem: Environmental > Terrestrial > Soil > Wetlands > Peat | place...
CCGCAGGTGCTGGTGGCGCTGGGCGCCACGGCGGCGACCTATCTGCTGGGTGCGCGGCAGCCGCTGGCCGGGTTGCGTGGGCGAGTACACGCCTTCCGGGGCATGAGTCTCATCGTCACCTATCACCCGGCGTTCCTGCTCCGCGACCCGCGGCAGAAAAAAGAAGCGTGGGCGGATTTGCAGATCGCGATGAAGGAACTCGGCTTGAGAGGTGGAAAACGGACTCCACCGGTCACTTAGGCGGGTCGGAGCCGCCTGACCTTGATCTTCGCTTCGTCCTTGCGGGCCTGCGCGAGATCGTAGGCGAGCTGCATTCCGAGCCATGTCTCTGGCGTGCTGCCGAATGCCTTCGAGAGCCGGATCGCCATCTCCGGGCTAATTCCAGACTTGCCGGTGATGACGTCGTTCAGCGCCTGGCGCGTGACCCCCAGAATCCTCGCGCCCTCCGTAACAGATAATCCCAACGGTTCGATGCAGGCATTTCTTACGATTGGTCCGGGGTGAGCAAGGTTCTTCATCGGCATGTTCCATTCTCCTTCTGACAAGCCGGTCGCCTGGGCAGCGCGCTCAGACTGACCACTGACCACTGATCACTGACCGCTGTCTTTACTCCCGCCACAGCGCGACGCCGCCCAGGATGCCGTCTTCGTTCGAAACAATGGAAACGTTGGGCGGGAGCTTGAAGTCGATCTTCTTGGTGTTGCCGCCGCCGAGATAGAGGTGGTCCCAGTTGAAGGTGACGGCTGTCTGCGCGATGGCCTCCTTGAGCCGCTTGTTCCACTGCTTCTTGCCGTATTTATCGAGGCCGCGGCGGCCGAGGTAGTCCTCGTAGGTTTTCTCGCGCCAGGGATGGTGGCCGAGCTCGAGACCGGGACAGAGTTTGCCGTCGGTGAAGAGCGACGAACCCATGCCGGTGCCGAGGGTCAATACAAGTTCCACGCCGCGCCCTTTTACGGCGCCATAGCCCTGCACGGCGGCGTCGTTCGCCACTCGGACCGGCTTGCGCCAGCGCCGTTCCAGCTCGCGCTGCAAGGGAAAGTTCGCCCACCGGGGATGCAGGTTGAGCGAAAGGTAGGTCACACCGCGCTTGGTGACGCCGGGAAATCCGACGGAGACGCGATCGAAGTTGGGCAGGCGCGCGCGAAGCTCATCCAGAATGCGCAGAACGGCGCGCGGCGTGGGAACCGCGGGCGTGGCGATGCGCTCGCGTTCGCCGAGGGGCTTGCCGGCCGGCGAGAGCAGCATGGCTTTGATACCGGACCCGCCAATATCGATGGAGAGAGTGATCGGATGGGCGCTGGGTGAGGGCTTGGATGTCATCAGGGGGAATTGTAAAGGACGAGGAACAGGGAGGACGGACTAGGGAGCGAAGACTAAGGACATAACTCCGTGGTTTTGTAATTGAGCGACGAACCCCACCCTAGCCGCAAAAACAAAGGCGCGGCGAGGGTGGGGCACCCCGCATTCATCAGGATTGCATTGTACCGGCTGGGCGCGATGCAGTTTGTTTCGGAGGCGAGGATCGGAGTCCGCCGCATGGGAAATGCTCCCTTTACGGCCAGCCCCTAACCAGGTTAGTTCTTAGCGATGTGGAATTCGCTGTACGAAGAAGCCGCCCGCCGCCCCGACCGCAGCGGCAAGCACGGCAACTGCGGGCAGCGCAGGGAGGAAAACGGCTGCGATGCCGCCCAACGCAGAAGCCAATCCCACAGCAGTCGCAACTTGAGTCAGCGAGGACTTTTTCGGGTCCGGCGCGCCCGACTTTTCGGAGTTAGCGATTTCGGCCACTGGCCCAGCTCCACTCAACTATCCATTATAGACCACTATAGACCACGTATCCTTCGATGAGAATCGCGACGACTAAGAAGGCGGCGACCGCTGTGACTGTTGCTGGAGGCTTCCAGGCTGCGTTTTGGCCGCGTTCATTCATCGCCGCGATGAGGAGCATCATGCACGCAAACCCTTCGATGCCCAGAGCAGTGGCGACGACGGGAAGGCCAAGGAAGGTGGCGGAGGCGGGAAGGCCCTGCCGAGAAAGGCTCCTTACCAATGACTGGACCGCAAGGATGCCCCCGCCATAGAGCCAGCCGAACGGATCGAGAGCCTCCTTCCAGACGAAGGTGAATCCGGCCTTTGGATTGGCGGCAACAAAGCGGGCCAGCCCCCAGGTTAGATACAACACTCCAGCGCCACAGAGCGGCATTAACCCCTCGATCATCAGCCATCGAACCGCGTTTTGTGCATTCTGCTCCATCGCAATCGGCCACTCCTTGTCATTCTAACGATGTGGAAGGAATTGTCTCATAAGCCGGCTGGGCTGCGCTGAATCTCCTACACTGAAAACTGTCTCCCATGCCGAGGTATTGCGAAGTCGCGCTGCCGGTGCCGCTGGACCGCACGTTCACCTACGGAGTGCGGATGGATCAGCGGCCGCAGCGCGGGGCGCGGGTGATCGCGCCGTTCCGGAGCGAGAAGCTGATCGGGGTGGTGACGGCGGTGGATGCGAAGGCTCCGCCGGAGGCGCTGGAGATTCGATATCTCGAAGCGGTGCTGGACGAGGAGCCGCTGCTGAACGCGCATCTGCTGGAACTGGCCGAGTGGACGGCGCAGTACTATCTGGCGCCGATCGGCGAGGTGTTTCGCGCCATGCTGCCGCTGGCAGCGGAAGTGCGGCGGACCGTGTATTACCGGCTCACGGACCTGGGGCGGGATGTGCTGGCGAAGGCGGTGGAGGGGGACGCGAGCGACAGAGGTTGGACCCGGTTTGCGAAGGAGGCAACCGCAGATCCTTCGACTCGTTCCTCCTCTGCCGCGGAGGAACTCGCTCAGGATGACAGAGTGTTGGGTGATGGCGAAAGTGCAGGTCCTTCGACTTCGCTTAGAGCGCAAAGCGCTCCAAGCTCCGCTCAGGATGACCGATCGAGGGAGGGTGCAGAGGTTTCCCACCCATGTCGCAAAGGGCGCGAAATGGATGGGGCACAGGTAATGCCGGCACGGGGCATTTTTGGCGGGAGGCGCGGCAAGGTTTCACGCGAGGCGCAAGACATGGAGCGGCGTGTCTTGGAGCGCCTGAAGTCGGGTGAGCCGGTGAAAGTTTCGACGCTGCGCACGGCGACGGCGGCATCGTTGCTTTTGCTGGCCGGCATGGTGCGCAAAAAGTGGATCGTGCGCGAGACGGCTGCGGCGGAGCGCGACGCTCGGCGAATGGAGCGGTTTGCGGTTCTGATTGCCGAGGGGCGGCTACCGGCACTCACCGACAAACAGCAGGCGATTCTCGCCGAGTTGGCGGCCAATGGCGGCGAGATGCCGTTGGTCGAGCTGCGCCAGCGGAATCCGGCTTCCTCGACGTTGCAAACTCTGGTGCGGCGCGAGCTGGTTCGGATCGAAGAGCGGCCGGAGGCATTTCACCTGGGCGGTCTGCCGCCGGGAACAGCGCCGGTAAGTTTGAACCCTGCACAGAGCGAGGCGCTGGCGGCCATCGAGAATGCTCTCGGAGCGTTCCGCCCCATTTTGCTCTATGGCGTAACGGGATCGGGAAAGACGGCCGTGTACCTGGCGGCGATGCAGAAGGCACTCGAGCGCGGGCTGGCGTCAATCTTACTCGTTCCCGAGATCGGATTGACGCCGCAGATGGCGGGCTTACTCGACCGAGCCTTCGGCCAGCGCATTGCGCTGCTGCACTCCGCGCTCACGCCGGAGGAGCGCAGCGAGCAGTGGCGGCGAATCCAGCGCGGCGATGCGCCGATCGTGGTCGGCACACGCTCGGCGATCTTCGCGCCGGCGCCGAATCTGGGACTGATTCTTGTCGACGAGGAGCACGACCAAAGCTACAAGCAGGAGGAGACGCCGCGCTACAATGCGCGCGATGTGGCCGTAATGCGCGCCAAGCTAGCGGGGGCCGTGACGGTGCTGGGCTCGGCGACGCCCTCACTGGAAACCTGGCAGAATGCGGCGCGCGGAAAATACGCAAAGATCGAGTTGCGCGAGCGCGTGATGAACCGGCCGCTGCCGGAAGTGGAGTTGATCGACATGCGCCGCGAGTTCCAGGAGACGGGGCAGGAGCAGCTGTTTTCGCGGTCGCTGATCGACGAGACCAAGGCGGCTCTGGAACGCGGCGAGCAGGCGCTGATTTTGCTGAACCGGCGCGGCTACTCATTTGTGGTGATGTGCCGCGCGTGCGGGGAGAAGATGGATTGCCAGAATTGCGCGATCGCCTTGACGCATCACAAGGCAGCGGCCGAGGGCACCGACGAAGCGCACGCCGGGCAGCGCCTGCAGTGCCATTATTGCGGCTACAAGCGGACGGTGCCGGCGAATTGCCCGATGTGCGGCAGCGAGCACTTGTATTATCTGGGCGCGGGCTCGCAGCAAGGCGAAGAGCGGCTCCAGGAAATTTTTCCCGGCGCGCGGATCGGGCGCATGGATCGCGACACGGTACGCGGGCGGTTCGACCTGGAGCACATGCTGGCGCGGTTGCACTCGGGCGAGATCAATTTGTTGATTGGAACTCAGATGATCGCCAAGGGCCACGACCTTCACAACGTAACGCTGGTGGGTGTCGTGGGTTGCGACAACGCGCTGTCGCTACCGGATTTTCGCGCCGCAGAGCGCGTGTTCCAGTTGATGACCCAGGTCAGCGGACGCGCCGGGCGCGGCGAACTGCCGGGCCGCGTCGTGGTGCAAACGTATTATCCCGATCACTATGCGATTCTCGCAGCGACGGCGCACGATTATGCTGCGTTCGCCGAGCGCGAGCTCAAATACCGGCGGTGGATGCATTATCCGCCGTTCGGCGCACTGGCCAATGTGCTGGTGCAGTCCGAAAAAATGGAGGAGGCCGCTGGGTGGGCAGGGGTTCTTGGCAAATGGTTCCAGAAGGCCGCACCGGAGGGCGTTAGGGTGCTGGGGCCTTGCACAGCGCCGATTGCCCGCATCAAGGGTGTCTACCGCTTTCACCTGATTCTCAAGAGCGCGTCGCGCAAGGCGCTGAACGAGGCGCTGCGCGCGATGCTCGCCGCTGCCGCGGAAGCCGGCGTACCGCGGCGGAACTTGATTGTGGACGTAGATGCGCTGCGCTTGATGTGAGAAAGACAGCGGAGTTACGGCTGCTAGCGCGGTTAGCGGAGTTGGCGAGTCCCTCGGGCGGCTTCGACACGAGCCCCAACAGACAGCAGGACTTGCGGCGCTGGCCGAATTGGCGATCGCTCGGCCAGGCTTTCCGCTCGCGGAAAGCAAAGCCAATTATGTGCTGGGAGGCGTGGAATCGAGAGCGTGAAGTTCCTTGCCCGGTTTGAAGCGGACTGCCTTGCCGGGAGCGATGTTCACTTCGGTTCCAGTGCGGGGATTACGGCCGATGCCGGTCTTTCGCGCGCGGACGCTGAAGACGCCAAATCCGCGCAGCTCGATGCGCTCACCGGCAGCCAAGGCTTGTTTCAGGCCTTCGAATACGGCGTCCACTGCCGCCTCAGCCTTGGTGCGCGGCAGCCCTGTGCGCTCGACCACGTTGTGAACGATGTCCTGCTTGATCACTTGAGTCTCCTCGCTAGCGCGAATTGATGTGGCGGGCCGAACGGCCCGCATGGCCCATATTACACATTTTGCAGCAATTAGGGAACAACCAATTGAGCTAGCGGTGGATTTCCCGGCGGCGCCGTCTTTGGGAACGGTCCAGGGCGGCCGTAACTGCCACTTCCCGCACCAGGGCAAATTCCGTTTGTCACCCAACGAAGCGGTTGCGTAAGATGAGTCTTCGAGCTCAAGCCAGAGCCACCGGCATCGCGCCAGATGCGTTTCTCGCCACAGAGAGGAGAAGAATGTCGATACAGAGCGACCAATGGATCCGGCAACAGGCCATTGAGCACCACATGATCGAGCCTTTCAGCGAAAAGCAGGTGGCAAGCGGCGTCATTTCCTACGGGCTTTCTTCTTACGGCTACGACCTCAGGGTTTCCGACGAATTCAAAATCTTCACCAACGTCAACAGCGCCATCATCGATCCCAAGGCCTTTGATGAGCGATCCTTCGTTACGGTGCAGGCGGATTCCGTGATCATTCCGCCGAATTCGTTCGCCCTGGCGCGTTCGGTGGAATACTTTCGAATCCCGCGGGACGTACTCACCATTTGCGTGGGCAAATCGACCTACGCGCGCTGCGGCATCATTGTGAACGTGACGCCGTTCGAGCCGGAGTGGGAGGGATTTGTCACTCTGGAGATTTCCAACACCACGCCGCTGCCGGCCAAAGTCTACGCCAACGAAGGGCTCTGTCAGATCCTGTTCTTCCACGGCAATGAACCGTGCGAGGTGAGTTACGCCGACCGGAAAGGAAAATATCAGAAGCAGCAGGGAATCGTACTGCCCAAACTCTAGTGGTTCCAGTGGTCATGTGCCTCTTTAGGGAACTGTGAAGGGCAGCGTTCCCCGACGAAAACATGGCTCGGCATCGGGGTTTTCGGCATGGCATCGTAGCCGTGCGCTGCGATCAAAAGAATATTGATTAGAAGCGGCTAAGTACTAAAGGCGTAACGCGTTAGTGTAATGTTGGCACCGGGCTTAGGTGATCCCATTCCGGCAGAATCCGCGCTACCATAATATTGCATTAACATAAAGGGCCCCAGTACAAGAAACTCTCGTGCGAACGAGCCCTGTTATCGTACCTACTTTCTGCCTTTGGTTCTCGGATTGATTTCTTTTCGGCTTCACATCGCGCGCGGTGCGAGGATCATGACCCCAAAGAACGTTCTTTCTGAACCCATTCGAATTGGTTTGCTAGCTGCCGAGCCGATCCGCGTTGCGGGATTGGCCAGCATCTTCGACCAGCCTGCGGAGCAAGGCAAGGCCCGGCTTGTTTCCGTAGTGGGATCGTTGCCGGAGCTGCTCGCTCTGGCGAATCTCAAGTATCTGGTTGTCGACCTCCATTCTTCGGGCTGCGGCCTTGAAGCTCTCGAGACGATCCGTCAAACCCGGCCTGACATGCGCTCGATCGTGATCGGTCCAAAGGACGATGACGAGCTGGTATTACGAGCGATCACGGCAGGAGCTAGAGCGTATCTGGATCTGACGGCGGATCCGCCGGTCGTGCGAAGCGCGATTGAAGTCGTAACCTCCGGGTCGATTTGGGCGCCGCGTCGTCTTTTGAGCAGTCTGATCGACCGTCTCATGGGCGTTCCCAAGGTAACGCATTCCGTGACGGGCCCCGAGCTCACGCTCCGGGAACAGCAGGTTCTTGAGCTGCTCCTGATGGCGCAGTCCACCCGCGAGATTGCAGCTCGTCTCGGAATCGAACAGCGAACGGTAAAGGCTTACATCGGACGTTTGATGCGAAAGACAGGCGCGGACAATCGCGTAAAGCTTTCCATGTCAGTGTTGAACCGTTCTTTTCTGGCGCAGGAAGGCGAGCCGGAACCTGCTGGGCACGGTCTTTCGGACTAATTACTTTGCAGTAAACATTCGAGTTACTTTGAGTCATAGCACGTAAGTACTCTTGTGTATTTTCCTCGTTTTCCACAATATGTTCCCAGAAACAACGCAGATCTGGGGAAAGGAGTTCCCAGGCAGCATGTTTCCGTGAAGCCTGGGAACTCCTCTTTTTTGGTTCGCCGGAAAAGTAACCATCTCCGCAGATTTTTAGTTGGCCCTCCCCCTCCTCCTTCATACAAGGGTCATCCAAGCACCAGGAGCGGTTTCTGCTCCTGGTGCGTCTCGTGTGGTTTCTTTTTGACGGTCGAATTTCGGTGAGCGCCTTCCGTCTCAATGCGCGATTCAGTGGCGCGAAGCTCGTTGCGGGCTGCCGTTCCGGGCAAGGAATTCTCATGGGAAGAATCCGCGGCGCAGACGGCCAAGCCGGTATTTCCTATACGAATCAGGCGGCTTGGCGCGCGGATGTTGTAGCCTGATTGAAACGGAGCTTCGGCAATCTCCGCCGGCTGTCGAGGTCTTCGAACTGGCCTGCCCGTTCGCCTCGGCGGGGTTGTGCTTCTCCAATTCAAATCTTTCGCGGCCGCCGGATGAACTCGCGGAGCGGAAAAGGAACTCGATATGAAAAAGACGCTTGCTTACATTTGCCTCAGTTTGTTTTTTCCATCGATGACGTTGGGCTCGACGCGCCAGGACTTGCAGGACCGCATCGATTCAGCCAAGGTCGTTCTCGACCAGATCATGAGCGCCGGAGACAGAACCATTCCGAGCGATATTCTCAAGTCGGCCACTTGCGTCGCCGTTGTCCCCGGAATGATCAAGGGCGCGTTTGTTTTCGGCGGCCAGTATGGACAGGGTGTGGTGACGTGCCGCACCGGACACGGCTGGAGCGCTCCGGTGTTCATCCGCATGGCCGGCGGGTCGTTCGGATTTCAGATTGGCGGCCAAGCCACCGATCTGGTGTTGGTGGCTGTCAATGCTCGCGGCATGCAGGACTTGCTCAGGGACAAGTTCAAGATTGGCGGCGATGCCTCGGCTGCGGCGGGCCCGGTTGGCCGCGCAGGGCAGGCTTCAACGGACTGGAAGATGAACGCCGAGCTGCTCAGCTATTCGCGGGCGAAGGGCCTGTTCGCCGGTATCGATCTGGACGGCACCAGCGTGAGCCAGAATCGCGAGGACACGGAAATCTATTACGGTGGGCCGCATCATTTCGATGAGATTCTGCGCGGCGATGTGCCGGTGCCGGAAGGCGCGGTTCCGTTTGTGCGCGAAGTGGCCAGCTACTTCGTGAGAGCCAGGGCGGGGGCCCACTAGTCAGGTCTCTCACCGCATGAATTCGTTTCATCGAGGTCGTACTTTCCCGGGTCCCAAATGCGGGACCCCGGGGCCCGCAAATTGGTAAAAACCAAGCGGTCAGGGACCTAGGTTAACTTTCGCGCGCGCCAAAGGCAATAACAGGTTCTAGGATCGATTGCAGCAGACAAACACTGATTGACGCTTCGCATTCATCGCTTTCGCGGCAGCGGGAAAGGTGGTGAGCGGAGTGAATCGAGCTCTCTCCCATCGAGGTCATTCTGCTCAAGCGCAAGCATCTACACTGATGCTTGCGCCGTGAAGATGCGGGAGAATCTCGAGTATTGGACTGTAGTATCCTTAGCGCGCTGCCTGGGCCGAATTCCGCGCGGTTTGGCGCGCTCTCTGGCTTGGTTGCCGGCAGTTGCGACCTATTGGTGTTTTTCCCGGCTGCGCCGCGCCGGCGTGCGCAATCTGGAGATGGCCCTTCCCCAGCTCTCGCCCGAGGCCAAGGGGAAAATCCTGAAGGGCGTGTACATCCACCTGGGCTGGCAGCTCGTCGAGTTTTGCCGCATGACACGCTATACGCCGGAAAACACGCGGAACTGGATGCGCACCGAAGGACTGGAACACTATCTCGCCGCACAGGCGAGTGGCAAAGGCGTGCTGGTGATTACCGGGCACCTGGGCGCGTGGGAGCTTTCGAGCTTCTATCACTCGCTGATGGGCCATCCCATGGGGATGGTGATTCGCAGGCTGGATAATCGCAAGCTCGATGACTATGTCAACCGCATCCGGTGCGCCCACGGCAATTTTGTTCTCTCGAAGGATGATTTCGGTCGGGGGCTGCTGACGACCATGCGCGAAGGGCAGGCGGTAGGGATTCTGATGGACACCAACATGACGCCGCCGCAAGGCGAGTTTGTGAAGTTTTTTGGGATCGATGCCTGCACCGGGACGGGCCTGGCGCACATCGCGCGCAAAACCGACGCGGCGGTGCTGCCGGGATTCATGCTTTGGGAACCCGCGGAGAAGAAGTACGTGCTGCGCTTCGGCCCGCAAGTGGAGATGCCGCAGACCGAAGATGTGGCGGCGGATATTCTGGAGGGAACGCAGCGCTGTACGAGCGTTCTGGAATCCTGGATCCGGCGCTATCCTGACCAGTGGCTCTGGATTCACCGGCGCTGGAAGACGCGGCCGCCGGGAGAGCCGAGTTTGTACTGAGTGGCAAGCGGCGCGGGAGAAATACATGACCATCGGCGAACTAGTCGACGCGCTCGGCGGCAAACTGGCGCAGGGCAGCGCTGTGCAAAAAATCGCAGGAGTCAATTCGCCGGAGAACGCTCACTACACCGAGTTGGTCTTCGCCGAAGACGAAGCTTCGATCGCGAAGGCATTGGCCAGCGCGGCGGCGGCTGTGGTTTTGAAGCCCGCTGCGGCGGCAGCGTGTGCCGCGAATCCCTCGATCGCAGTGGTCGAGTCGGACCAGCCGAAGTTGTGGTTCGCGCGCGCGGCCAAGCTGCTTCGCCCCGAGCCGCCATGTGAGCGAATCCATGCCACGGCCATCGTCGGCGAGAACGCGGCGCTCGGCGGCTGGGTGACGGTGGGTCCGTATGTAGTGATAGGCGACGATGCGATTGTCGGCGAGAACACGCGCATTGAGGCGGGTGCGGTGATCGGCGAGGGCGTGCGCATTGGCACAGAATGCCGCATCTATCCGCGGGTCGTTGTCTATGCGGGAACAGCCATCGGCAATCGAGTCGTGATCCATGCCGGCGCGGTGCTGGGAGCGGATGGATTCGGCTACGTGCGCGACGCCGCGACTGGCGCGTATACGCAGTTTCCGCAGCAAGGCAGGCTGGTGATCGAGGACGACGTGGAGATCGGCGCCAATTGTACGATTGATCGCGGGGCGCTGGGCGAGACGCGGATCCGCCGCGGGGCCAAGTTCGACAACCTGGTCCACGTGGCGCATAACTGCGATATCGGCGAGGACGTAGTGATTGCAGCGCTTACCGGGATTTCGGGGTCCAGCACAGTGGGCAGCGGGGCTGTGATTGCCGGGCAGGTGGGCATTGGGGATCATGTACATGTGGGGCCTGGAGTGATTCTCGGCGGGCAGGCGGGGGTGTTCAGCCGTAAGACCGTCACCAACGAAGGACTCAAGCCGGGAACCGTGCACTGGGGCACGCCGGCGCGCCCGCTGCAGCAAGTGCTACGCGAGCAGGCGACCCTGGCGCGATTGGCGAAGAGCAAGGAACGAGGGACTAAAGGACTGAGGGACTAAGGGAACAGAGAACAGACAACAGGCATTGCGGGACTGTTGGCTGTCTGCTGTTGGCTGACCACTGACCACCCACAACTGGTAACTGACAGCCAGGAACACCATGGCCATCATCGTCGTCGGCGGCAGCGGGCGAGGCGCGGGGAAGACGGCGCTGATCTGCGGGCTGATTCGTGCGATGCCCGAGCGCCACTGGACCGCGGTGAAAATTACGACGCACGCGCATGGGCATGCTGAGCCGGTCTTCGAGGAAACCGCTGCGGGGCAGGGAAGTGACACTTCGCGCTATTTGGCCGCAGGCGCGCGGCGGGCGCTGCTGGTGACGGCGCAGGAAGACGCCGTCCGCGAAACCCTGAAGCAAGTTCTCGTAGAACTTCCGCCGGGTGGACATTTGATCTTTGAATCGAACTCGGTGCTGCGCCACTTGAAACCGGATTTGTGCTTCGCTGTGGCCACGACCTTGAAGGGCGGGGGCAAGGCTTCGTTTGAGATCGTGGAGCGATACGCCGACGCGACGGTGGCGCTGGCCGGCCACGATCACATGATCCCAGGCCAGCGGATTCACTTCCATCTGCGGTCGCTCGAATGCATCTCGCCGACCATGCTGGAGTGGCTGAAGGAAACGCTGGCGCGGCGGTGAGGGCGATGAGGCGCGGAGATGAGTGCGGGCGGGGACGCCCGCACGACAGCCGGCCAGGAGGCCGGCGGTACTGCCTCAGGAGCAACGCGATCGCGGGTGGGAGGATC
>Ga0187781_10003536_pt1 | contig 11739 bp, 9 predicted proteins | sample 0715_SJ02_MP02_2_FD_132447 | JGI IMG/M metagenome (GOLD analysis project Ga0187781, IMG submission 132447) | Tropical peat soil microbial communities from peatlands in Department of Meta, Colombia - 0715_SJ02_MP02_20_MG | ecosystem: Environmental > Terrestrial > Soil > Wetlands > Peat | place...
CGTGCAGACGGGCGAGGCCGGCAAGCAGGTCAACCGCCTCTATATCGAGGACGGCGCAGCCATCGACAGGGAATTCTATCTCTCGATTCTGATCGACCGCGCGACCTCGCGCATCTCTTTCGTCGTCTCGACAGAAGGCGGCATGGACATCGAGAAGGTCGCCCACGATAGCCCTGAGAAGATCGTGACCTTCTCGGTCGATCCGGCGACGGGCATCATGCCCCATCACGGTCGCCGCGTCGCGCAGGCGCTCGGGCTTTCGGGCGATCTCGCCAAGCAGGCCGGCAAGCTGACCGAGCAGCTCTACGCGGCCTTCGTCGCCAAGGACATGGAGCTTCTGGAGATCAACCCGCTGATCGTCACCAAGGACGAGAAGCTGCGCTGCCTCGACGCCAAGGTCGCCTTCGACGACAACGCGCTGCACCGACATCCTGACGTCGTGGCGCTGCGCGACATCACCGAAGAGGACGAGAAGGAGATCGAGGCCTCGAAATATGAGCTCGCCTATATCGCGCTCGACGGCACGATCGGCTGCATGGTCAACGGCGCCGGGCTCGCCATGGCGACGATGGACATCATCAAGCTCTATGGCGAGAACCCCGCCAACTTCTTGGACGTCGGTGGCGGCGCCAGCCGCGAGAAGGTGACGGCCGCGTTCAAGATCATCACCGCCGACCCCAAGGTCAAGGGCATTCTGGTCAATATCTTCGGCGGCATCATGAAATGCGACGTGATCGCCGAGGGCGTGATCGCCGCGGTCAAGGAGGTCGGCCTCAAGGTTCCGCTCGTCGTGCGGCTCGAAGGCACGAATGTCGATCTTGGCAAGAAGATCATCGACGAGTCGGGCCTCAACGTGATCGCCGCCGAGGATCTCGACGACGCCGCGCAGAAGATCGTCGCGGCGGTGAAGGTCGCGGCGTAAGCCGTTCGGCGCCGTCCGCCGGCATGCGGCGGGCGGCGCTCGCCGTTTCAGAAGATGCTATTGCGCCTGCGCCTCGGCGCTCCATTGTAATTTTAAAAATGGAGGCTGCCATGTCCGTCAGCGCCGACGCCAAGTTCATCGACCTGCTCAACCGGATTCTCGAAAGCGAGCTCGCGGGCGTGGTGCGCTACACCCACTATTCGCTCATGGTTTACGGGTACAACCGCATTCCCATCGTCTCCTGGCTTTCCGCCCAAGCCGACGAATCGCTCGTCCATGCGCGCAAGGCCGGCGAGCTCGTCACCCATCTCGGCGGTCACCCCTCGCTCGCGATCGGCCCGCTGCTCGAGACCCGCAAGCACGACATCGGCGACATCCTGCGCGAGTCGCTCGCCCATGAGCAATTGGCGCTGAAGCTCTACCATGAGCTGCTCAGAGAAGCCGAAGGCGTCTCGGTCATGCTCGAGGAATACGCCCGCGAGATGGTCTACGTCGAGGAGCTGCATCAGGGCGAGGTGAACAAGATGCTTCGCAAGCCCGGCGACCTCGAAGTCTTCCACGACGGCTGACGCGTCGGGATGGCGCGAACCTTGCTGCTGGCGCGCCGTGCGGACAGCGGTCCGCTTACAGGCCTAAAACCACGCGCAAGCCAAGGAGCGTCTAAGCATGTCGATCCGCCGACCCGCGGCATTTTCTCTCATGGCCGGTTTCGTCGCCGCCGGCGCAGTTTTCGCCGCAGCGAGCGGGGCGAGCGCGCAATCCAACGAGCTGCAGGCCTGCGCCCAACAATATCAGGCCGCTAAAGCCGACAATAAGCTCAACGGCCAAGCCTGGCAGGACTTCTATCCGGAGTGCAAGGCGCGATTGGCGTCGGCCGAGGCTCCCAAGGCCGAGACCGCGCAGCCCATTTCGGCGCCTGTGGAGCAGGCGCCAGCGCCTAAAATTGAGGCGCCCGCTGCGGCCAGCATCGAGCCCGCGCCTCCCGCGCCTGTCGCTCCTACGACTTCGCTTAGGTCTCCGGCCCCGGCGCATCCGGCGCATCCGGCGCCAGTCAAGAAAGCGCAGGCTCACGCCGAGCGACACGACAAGAAAGCTGGGCCTGGCGCCGGCCCGACCCCGCACTGAGGAGAACGGAGGGGAAAGCACAACCAGCCAAAGCGAGCGGGGCGGGAGCGCAGCGGCGCCCCCGTCAGCGAATTTCGAAGGCGTCGTCGATCGGCACGCCGAGCGCCGTGACGAGCCTGTTCGTCTCGGACGCCATGCCAATGATCGCCAGCAGCTCCTGATGCTCGGCGTCGGACATTCCCTTGGCCCTGGCGCTCGCGGTGTGCGAATGGACGCAATAGGGGCAAGCGTGCGCGACGGAGACGGCGATGTAGATCATCTCCTTGAGCTTGGGCTCCAGCACGCCCGGTCCCATGACGGCTTTAACGCTTTCCCATGTGCGCTTGAGCGTGGCCGGATCATGGGCCAGCGCCCGCCAGAAATTGTTCACGAAATCGCTCCGACGCGTCGCGCGAATATCGGCGAAGACGGCCTGCGCCTCCACCGAGAGCTCATCGTCGGCGAGCAGGCGAACCGTGGCCATGATCATCCTCCTCCATGGAGCAGGCGTTCGAGGCTGTCCTCGGCGACAGGTTTCGTGAGATGCCGCTCGAAGCCCGCCGCGCGGGCCTCGTTCACGGCTTCCCTGTGGCCGTAGCCCGAAAGCGCCACCAGACGCGTTCCCGAAAGCGCCGGCTCCCGCCGCAGCGCCCGCGCCACTGCGAATCCGTCCATCCCACCCGGCAGGCCGAGGTCGCAAAGCACGAATTCGGGCCGAAAACCGAGCGCAATCTCGAGAGCTTCCGTTCCCTGCGAGGCGACCCGCACCTCATGGCCCATGATCTCGAGCAGCATCCTCGTGCTCTCCGCGACATAGACGTCGTCCTCGACGAGCAGCACCCGCCTGCGGCGCGGCTCTATGACCGCCGCTGCTTCTGTCGCGGGCAAAGCCTCGTCGTCGAGTGGGAGATGCGCGGCGATGCTCAATCCCTGTTCTTCGCGATTGGCGGCGCTCACGTCCCCGCCGTGCAGCTGCGCCACGCCTTTGACGAGCGCGAGACCTAATCCCAGACCGCCGTCGCCGCGCGCGAGACTTTGCGGGCCCTGCCGAAACGCATCGAAAATATGGGGCAACAGATCTTGTGGCACGCCGACGCCTGTGTCCTCGACAGCGAGCCTGGCCCAGCCGGCGCACGACGACACCGTTACGACGACCGTTCCGCCTGCGGGCGTGAATTTCTGGGCATTGTGAAGCAGATTATGCAGCGCCTGCGACAGCCGGCGCCGGTCGCCGCTGATAAGGAGCGGCTCTTCCGGCAAATCTGCCACGAGCCGCAGCTGCATCTCCTCCATCTGCGCCCGCACGTCCTCGACCGCTTCGCGGGCGATGGTCGCCAAGTCACAGGTCTCCTTTTGCAGCTGCAGGCCGCCGCGGGCGATACGGGACACGTCGAGCAGATCGTCGGTGATGCGCGCCATCTGCGCGACTTGGCGCTCGATGACCGCGCAGGCGGTCGCCACGCTTGGATCGTCTATCGGCGCGCGGCGCAGGACGGCCGCCATGTTGCGGATCGGCGCGAGGGGGTTGCGCAGCTCATGTGCGAGCATGGCGAGGAACTCGTCCTTGCGGCGGTCGGCGTCCTGAAGCGCCTTGGCTTGCGCGGCGAGATCGGCCCGCTGCCGCTCGATCTCGCGCCGCAACGAATATCCCTCGATGGCGCCGCGCAGCGTGCGCTGGAGGTTTTCGGCGGTGACGGCGCTTTTGACAAGATAGTCGTAGGCGCCCTCTTTCAGCGCGCGGACGGCGACTTCCTCATTGCCCTGGCCGGTAAGAAAGACGACCGGAACCGACGCATCGCCATTCTCGGCGCGGAGCGCGGCCAAAAACTCCAGGCCGTCGAGGTCCGGTAGGCTATAGTCGAGCAGCACGCAGTCCGGCGGCCGCTCCCGGCACAGCCGCAGCCCCGCTTCGCCGCCGCCGGCCTCCTCCACTGCGTACTCGTGATCGCCGGCGATCCCGCGCAGGATCAAGCGGCGGAAGATCTCGCGGTCTTCCATGCTGTCCTCGACGATCAGGATGCGATAAGGGCCGCTCGTCACTTTGCGTCATTCGCCTTCGGCAGGATCACGATCTGGAGCCAATAGTCCTTGAGCAGCTGGATGGCGCGCATGAAGCCGCCGAGATCCACGGGCTTCTTGATGAAGCTGTTCGCGCCCATCGCATAGCACTTTTCGATGTCGCGCTCATCCGACGAGGTCGTCAACACGACGACGGGAATTTGCTTCAGCGCCTCGTTCTGCTTGATCTCCGCCAGCACCTCGCGCCCATCGGTTCCCGGCATATTGAGGTCGAGCAAGATGACGCTCGGCCGCGGCGCGGCGTCGAGTTGCGCGTAGCGCCCGCGCCGATGGAGATAATCCAGGGCCTCGTCGCCGTCGGCGCAGTGATGGATCGGGTTGATAAGCCCAGATTTTCTGAAGGCCCGCAGCACCGCCTCGGCGTCCTCGGGACTGTCCTCGACGAGCAGAATGGCGTGAGCGCTTTGGTTCATGGCTCAGCTCTCGGGTTGAAGGGTGAAGCGGAAGACGCTGCCTTCGCCAGGAACGGACTCGACCCAAATGCGGCCGCGGTGGCGCTCGACGATCTTCTTGACGATGGCGAGCCCGGCGCCCGCGCCGCCGCCGTATTGATCGCGCGCATGCAGGCGCTTAAAGATGCGAAACACGTGGTCGAGATGCTTTTCGCGAATGCCCACGCCATTGTCGCGCACATAGAATCGCGTGGCGCCCTCCAGCGGCCGCTCGAAGCCGATCTCGACCCACTTATCGGGCTTGTCGTTGTATTTGAGCGCATTGCTGACGAGGTTGCGAAACACCTCGGCGACCCGCGCGCCGTCGCAATATAGTCGCGGCAGGGGTTCGGGCACTCGGACCTCGACGCCTTTCTCCTTGAGTGAGATCGCGAGCGAATCGAGCACATCGCACAGGATCGCGTCGAGATTGGTCTCCTGGAGCGCGAGATCGACGCGGCCGACGCGGGAATAGATCAGCAGCGTGTCGATAAGTTCTTCGAGCCGCTGGGCCAGCCGCGCGATCGTCGCGAGCTTCGCGCGTCCGTCGTCGCCGAGCTTGTCGGCATAGTCCTCGTTGAGGAAGCTCGCGTAGTTATGAATGCCGCGCAAGGGCTCCTTGAGATCGTGCGAGGCGATATAGGCGAAGTCGTCGAGCTCCTGATTGCTGTGCGAAAGATCTTTGTTCCGCGCCTCGAGCTCCCGGGCGTAGAACTGCAATCGCTCTTCGGTCGCCTTGCGCTCGGAGATGTCGGCGACCGACGCGATCACAACCGGACCCTGCGGCGTCTTGACGGTGTTGAGGCCGATCTCGATCGGAAACTCCGCCCCGTCCTTGCGCCTGCCGGTGAGGTCGCGCCCGCGGCCCATGAGTCGCGACTCGTTTGCGCCCATGAAGCGCATGCGCATCCCCACGTGTCCGCCGCGGTCGCGGTCGGGGAGCAGCACCTCGATCTTCTCGCCGACGAGTTCCGCGCGGTCGTAGCCAAAGTCGCGCTCAAGCTGGGCGTTGACGTGCAATATCGCCCCGTCGCCGTCGACGATGACGGCGCCGTTGGGCGCGGCCTCGAACGCGACGCGCATAATGGCGTTCGCGTCGACGGGCGCGCGCGGGTCGTGGAGGTCGAGGCAGGAGGTCACGTGCGCGGCTCTGGTTTGGCGCAGACTGTGGCGCCGGGGCTTCTAAATTGCAACCTCTACCACGGGCGTGAAGGGCTGTTGCGCCCTTCCGAGCCCGTAGGCTAAGGGAAGGCTCGCAAATCGCTATCGCTCCCGAGGCCACAGATGACGCCACGCAAATTCCCAATTTTTGTCGCGCTGACGCTCGCTGCGCTCGCGGCCGCGCTTCCAGCGGGAGCCGGCGAGACGGCGCAGGGCGCGCTCATTCCGCGCAAGGTGCTGTTCGGCAATCCTGTCAAGTCCGGCGCACAGGTTAGCCCCGACGGCAAATGGATCTCCTGGCTCGCGCCGCGCGACGGTGTCATGAACGTGTGGGTCGGGCCGATCGGCCATCCCGAGGACGGGTTCTTCGTTACTCACGAGACGCGGCGGGTTCTTTCCTTCACCTGGACTTACTCGGGCACGCACATCTTGTTCCCCCAGGACACGGGAGGCGACGAGAACTATCACATCTATGCGACCGATCTCGAAAAGCGCGAGCCCACGGACCTCACGCCGTTCAAGGGCGCGCGCGCGGGCATCGACGCCATCAGCCCCAAAATTCGCGACGAGGTGCTGATCACGCTCAACAAGCGCGATCCCAAATATTTCGACCTCTACCGCTTGAACTACCGCACGGGCGAGCTTGCTCTTCTGCGCGAGAACGCGGAATATGCGGGCTTTCTGACGGACGACGACTATCGCGTCCGCTTCGCCATGAAGACGCGCGACGACGGCGGGATCGACTATCTTCGGCTGCGCGACGACGGCGAGCTCGAGCCCTGGCTCAAGATCGCACCTGAAGACTCGCGGACGACGGGGATACTCGAGCTGCTCCCCGAAAAAAACGAGGTCCTGATCCACAGCAGCAAGGATCGCGACACCAGCGCCCTCTACAGGGTCGATCTCAAGAGCGGCGCGCGCAAGCTTTTCGCCGAGGACCCCCGGGCGGACGTGGGCGCCCTGCTCACGGATCAGAAAACGCACGAGCCCCTGGCTTATTCCACCAATTACGAGCGCAACATCTATCATGTTCTCGATGACAGCGTGCGCGAGGACTTCGCCTTCCTGCACAAGACCTTCAACGACGATTGGGGCTTGCAGTCGCGCAGCGAGGACGATCGCTACTGGGTGATCGGCTCGGCGACCGATGTGAGGCTGCCGAGCGCCTATCTTTACGACCGCGCCGAGAAGACGCTCAAGAAGCTCTATGATTCGCGTCCCGAGCTCGCGGACACCCCTTTCGCCGCCATGCATCCGATCGTCATTAAGTCGCGCGACGGCCTGAATCTGGTCTCCTACCTCACTCTGCCGCTCGGCTCCGACGACGGCCATCCCGGCCGCCCGGAAAAGCCCGCGCCGCTCGTGCTCGACGTCCATGGCGGTCCGTGGGGACGCGTAGGCTTCGGCTTCTCCGGCCATGCGCAATGGCTGGCCAATCGCGGCTATGCCGTGCTCTCGGTGAATTTCCGATCCTCGACGGGCTTCGGCAAGAACTTCATCAACGCCGGCGACCACGAATGGGGCGGCAAGATGGACGACGACCTGATCGACGCCGTCTCCTATGCGATCGACCGCAAGATCGCCGACCCCGACCACATCGCCATCACGGGCGGGAGCTACGGCGGCTATGCGACGCTCGTCGGCCTGACGCGCGAGCCCAAGACTTACGCGTGCGGCGTCGACACGGTGGGCCCGTCGGACTTGGTGCATCTGCTGAGCACCGTGCCCCCCTATTGGACTTCCGGCCGGGCGAAATGGCTGAAGGCCGTGGGCGATCCCGCGACGGCGCAAGGCTTGCAGCTCCTTCAGACGCGCTCGCCGCTGCGCCAGGCCGACCGCATCGAGCGTCCGCTCATGATCCTGCAAGGCGAGCATGACCCGCGCGTCGTCAAGGCGCAATCCGACATGATCGCCGACAAGCTGAAGGAGCATGGCATTCCCGTGACCTATGTCCTAGTGAAAAACGAAGGCCACGGCTTCGCGCAGCCGGAGAATGTGATCGCCGTGCAGGCGCTGACCGAGAGCTTCCTCGGCCATTGTCTTGGCGGTCGCGCGGAGCCGCTGCATGCCGACGAGCTCAAGGCTTCGACGATCGAGGTTCTGGCCGGCGCGGAGCTCATCGACGGCTATGTCGAGGCGAAGGCGGCGGCGGAGGCGAAGTAAGGCGAGGCCAAGTCGTCGGCTCATGCCCCGTTATGCGCTCACGATCGAATATGACGGCGGCCCTTTCGTCGGCTGGCAGCGCCAGGCCAATGGCGTGTCGGTGCAGCAGCGGCTGGAGGAGGCCGTCTTCGCGATCGAGGGCCAGCGGCGCGTCGTCCACGGCGCGGGGCGCACCGACGCAGGTGTCCACGCGCTGGGCCAGGTCGCCCATGTCGATCTGAAGCGCGAGTGGCGCGAGGACCGGCTGCGCGACGCGATCAACGCGCATCTGCTGCCGGACCCGATCGCGGTGCTGTCCGCACGGGCGGTCGGCGACGATTTCGAGGCGCGGTTCCAGGCAAGGGCGCGCCATTACCGCTACCTCATCGACAACCGCCGCGCGCCGCTCGCGCTCGATTACGGCAGAGCTTGGCACGTGAAGCGGGCGCTCGACGCCGACGCCATGCATGCGGCGGCGCAGGCGCTCGTCGGCAAGTTCGACTTTTCGACCTTCCGCGCGTCCGAGTGCCAGGCGAAGTCGCCCGTCAGGACGCTCGACCGTCTCGACGTGCGCCGCTTCGGCGAGCGCATCGAGATTTTGGCGAGCGCGCCGTCTTTTCTGCATCACCAGGTGCGCTCGCTCGCGGGATCGCTCGAGCATGTCGGCTCGGGCAAGTGGCGCATCGAGGATTTGCGCCATGCGCTCGAGGCGCGCGACCGCGCCCGCTGCGGCCAAGTCGCGCCGCCGCACGGGCTCTATTTGGTCGGAGTGGATTATTAGTCTTCGTGTCCTTCGCGCCTTCGTGGTGATTCCGACCACAAAGGCGCGAAGGACACGAAGAGGGCGACAAAAGAATTCCTCGGATTCTCGTCACGCAACCGCAGGGACCAAAAGACATGGCGCTCGTGGGAAACGCCGCGATGGTCGTCGCCGCGCTCTATGTTCTAACGCTCTGCGTGCTCGCGCTCTTTCAACGGCGCCTTCTCTACTTCCCGGGCGGGCCGCTCCTGACGCCGGCGCAGGCGGGGGTGGAAAAGATCGAGACGTTGCATCTTGCGACGCAGGACGGCGAGACGCTGCTCGCCTGGTTTGCGCGGCCGCAGCCGGGGCGGCCGCTGATCCTCTATTTTCACGGCAATGGCGGCGCTCTCGCGGACCGCGCGTTGCGCTTCCGCGAGATGCTGGCGAGCGGCTATGGGCTGCTTGCGATCGCCTATCGCGGCTACCCAGGCTCGACCGGCAGGCCCACGCAAGAAGGCCTCCTGCTCGACGGCGAAGCGGCTTTCGCGGAGGCCGAACGGCGCGGCTTCACCGACGGGCGGCTCGTGGTGATGGGCGAGTCGCTCGGCACGGGCGTCGCGACGATTCTGGCCGCGCGGCACAAAGCTGCGGCGCTTGTGCTCGATTCGCCATTCCTCTCGGTTCTGCATGTCGCGCAAACGCGCTACCGTTTTTTTCCGATAGGCTGGCTGATGCGCGACCCCTATCGCTCCGACCTCGCCATCGGCGCGGTCGACATGCCGCTGCTTGTAGCGCATGGAGAGAGCGACCCGATCATCCCGATCGCGGAGGCGCGCGGCCTGTTCGCGCTGGCGAAGGAGCCGAAGAGATTCATCGCCGTCCCGCGCGCCGGGCATCTCGTGCTCGGCAGGCCCGAGGTTTATGAGCAGGTCGAAGCCTTCATCGACGGGCGTTAGCCGCCACTGGTTGTCCGCTTCATCGAATTTGCGCGTTACAATGCGAGCCTGGAGATCCTTTGAGGCGAGCGGTCCATTGCGGCGCCGTCGGACCGGGGGCCTCCAGGCCCGCAAACCGAGAGGCTTCAATTTGGTTGAGGCGAACCACTAGGGTACTGCGGCGCATATGCCGCGCGCCGACCGCGATCAAGGCCTCGGGCGGTCTGCGCGCGCTGAGCGGCGCAACCCCGGCGAGGGCAGCCAAAACCTCGTTTGCATCGGCGCCCGCGCATCCCTATAGTCCGCGCCAAAATCGAGAAAGGCCGCCGCGAAAGGCTGGCGGCAAGGGAAGGACAACATGTTCGACGGACTGCGCGTCATCTCGCAAAATTGGCTCGGCCGGGGGATCATGGCCCTCGTCCTCGGCTTCATGGTCGTCAGTTTCGCGATATGGGGCATCGGCGACGTGTTCCGCGGCTTCACCTCGCAGCGCCTGGTCAAGGTCGGCGGCGGCGAGATCTCGGTCGAGACCTACCGCTCCGCCTATCAGAATGAGCTGCGCCGGCTCCAGCAGCGCCTTCGCCGCGCCGTCACCAATGACGAAGCGCGCCGCGCCGGGCTCGACCAGCAAGTGCTCGAGCGCCTCATCACCGACGCCACACTCGACGCCCGCGCCAAGGGCCTCGGGCTTGCGACGAGCGACGAGGAGGTGCAGCGCCAGCTCAAGACCGAAAAGGTCTTCCAAGGACCCAACGGCCAGTTCGACCCCGAACGCTTCAAGCAGATCGTCAACGACGCAGGCTATTCCGAGCGCTCGTTCCTTGTCGAGCAGAAGGCGGTCGTGCTGCGCAAGGCGATTACCGACTCGATCACCTCGGGGCTCGAGGCGCCTCGGCTAATGCTCGAGGCCATCCATCGTTTCCGCAACGAGACGCGCAGCATCGACGCCTTTCTGCTGCCGGCTTCGGCGATCGGCGCGACGATTGAGCCCAGCGACGAGGAGATCAAAAAATATTACCACCAGTGGGAGACGGCCTTCCGCGCCCGCGAATATCGGAGGCTCACGATCCTCGCCGACACGGCGGCGGCGATCGCGAAGACCGAGGACGTGCCGGAAGCCGACGTGCGCAAGCTCTATGACGAGGTCAAGGGCCAGCGTTACGGCACGGCGGAGAAGCGCGAGGTTTCGCAGATCGTCTTCAAGACCGAGGCCGAGGCGAAGGAGGCGCTGGAGAAGCTCAAGGGTGGCCTGTCCTTCGAGGCGCTCGCCAAAGAGCGCAATCTGACCCCGAAGGACGTGGATCTCGGCCTCGTGGCGCAGAGCGACTTCGGCGACGCCAAGGTGGCGGCCTCCGTTTTCGCGCCGCCGGCGCCAGGCTACGCGGAGATCGCGGCGACGCCCTTCGGCTATGCCGTCTCGCAGATTCGCAAGATCCAACCAGCGGTGCTGATCAAGACCTTCGAGCAGGCGACGCCGGAGCTGCGTCTGGAGATTGCGGCCAAGAAGACCGCCCCGGAAGTTCGCCGCCTGCACGACGCGATCGAGGAGCAGCGGGGCGCCGGCAAGTCGCTGGCCGAGACCGCGCAGGCCACGGGCCTCAAGACCCGCGACATCGATTGGGTCGACGATCTCGGCCGCGACAAGGCCGGCACGCCTGTCGTCGCTGATATTCCCGGGGGTCAGGAGCTGCTGAAGGCCGCCTTCGCCTCCGACAAGGGCGTCGACAATGAGGCGGTCGCGACGCGCGACGGCGGCTATGTCTGGTTCGACGTGACCGACATTGAGCAATCGCGGCAGAAGAACTATGAGGAGGTCAAGGGCGAGGTCGTCGCGGCCATGAAGAGAGACGCCGAGCAGAAGGCGCTGACGACCAAGGCCAATGAGCTCGTCGAGCAGATCCGCGGCGGCAAGCCGATCGACAATCTCTCCGGCGAGCTGGGCCTCCCGCTGCGCCACATCGCCGACGTGAGGCGCGCGAACCGCCCCGATTACTCGGCGTCGACGATCGTGCAGTTCTTTGAGCAGCCAGTGCGCGGCGCCGGCGCGACGCCGATCGAAGGCGGGCAACTCGTCTTCCAGGTCATATCGGCTGCGACGCTGCCATTCGATCCGAACTCGGCGGAGATGCAAAGCCTCAAGCAGCAGCTGAAGCCCGCCATCGAGAACGACGTGCTGGAGCAATATGTCGGCGGGCTGGAGAAGGCCTATAACGTCGACATCAA
>Ga0187781_10003538_pt1 | contig 11737 bp, 10 predicted proteins | sample 0715_SJ02_MP02_2_FD_132447 | JGI IMG/M metagenome (GOLD analysis project Ga0187781, IMG submission 132447) | Tropical peat soil microbial communities from peatlands in Department of Meta, Colombia - 0715_SJ02_MP02_20_MG | ecosystem: Environmental > Terrestrial > Soil > Wetlands > Peat | place...
CCGTAAGAGCAGGGAGTGCAGCAGTAACTGTCGATGCGATTCCGAAGCCAATGGCCGGGCGGCGACCACCGGTGCCCCCCATGAATATCAAAGTTCCGCCCGCTCTGACCTTGCCGGCTGCGTTCCGTGCAACTTCGATGAAGAGCGAAAAATGCTCTTCGAGCGCACGGTGCGCGTGGGCGAGATCCAGGTCGATGAGGCGGCCGTAGTAGGGTCGGCCAGCCGTCACGATGATGTGATCGACTGGGGTTGGCAAGTCGCGGAAGAACTGCGCGAGCTGCGCAGCGTCTGTGGCGTCGAAGGCGCTAGTGCTCAGCGCATCCACCTCGCTTGCGGCGCGATGGAGGGGTCCGGGATTGCGGCCAGTGAGAATTAGTTTCGCACCCTCCGTGCTGGCCCGTCGGGCTGTCTCGAAGCCAATGCCAGCGCTTCCGCCGATCACGACCACGGTTTGTCCCAGGAGTTCAGGTTTTCGCCCGATGTGAGAAGCAGTCATTGCAGTGCTCATAATTCCCCCGATCAGCCGCGCCTTTGATTAAGCCAGATGCAAGATGATGAATCTATTGGACCAACGTATCGATCCATACCAAAGTAGCGGTTGGACATCTGGCCACAGAGTGATGCATGATTGCTCAACTGTATTTGATTTGGGTGCCGCGCAATAGCAAGTGGGGGGTACGGCATGAAGGAGATTACGGCTCCCATTCCTTTCGCTGGTTCCGAGCTCGACCAAGCGCGTCATATCTGCGCTTTCCAGAAACACGTGGGGAAATAGGTTGTGCAGCAGGCGGAACCACTACTCTCGCTTGCAGTCACCGTCGCTGGCGGCGGCCTGTTGAATAAACAAGTGGGCGGCCAGCGCGCCATCAGCGAGATTACCGTCAAAGCTCATCGAGGCCAGGTCATGCAGAAGATGAAAGCAGATTCGCTCGCCAACCTTGCGAAGATGGCAGGCAAGCTCGAAGCGCCTCGCCAGAATTCTGCTCTTGTTCCTCGCCAACAATCCTAACCATACAAAGGTATCGAACGATACCTACGTCCAATAGTTTTCCTTTCATGCTCATGATGTGATGCCGGCTGTGCATCGGGTATCGAAGCACTCGATAACGCGATGAGCATTACATCCACCATCAATGGAGATTACGATGAGTCTTATCGATAAGGCGCTAGAAGCGAACCGCAACTATGCGAAAAAATACAATCCAACGCTGGGAAAGCGTCCCGCCCCCAAAATCGCAGTTGTAACCTGCATGGATCCACGGCTTTCTGACCTCCCTGGAATCTTGGGTCTGCCGCACGCCGATCTCGACGTTATCCGAACCGGCGGACCCGCAGTAACAGAAGATGTTCTCGGGGAGCTTGTTGTTTCCACCCGCGTACTCGGAACCAGGGAGATACTGCTTCTCAACCACACTGGCTGCGGGTTTACAACATTTACAGATGACGAACTGAACGCGAAGCTGAGCGCTTCTACAGGTGATGCTTCGCCGGCTCCAATGCGCTTTTTCTCCTATAAGGACCCCGAGGAAAATACCCGGCAACAGATCAAGAAAGTCAGATCGCATCCCTGGATCGCAAAAGATGTCCCGGTACGAGGCGTCATTTTCGACGTGGACACCGGCAGATTGCGCGAAGTCAAGGTGCGTGAAAACGAGCGCGCCGCCTGAGCCCTGATCAGTCTCATTGGTTCGCGTGGCGCAAACTTCTTGCCTCCGGGGATTCAATGGGAATCCGCATCCCAGTCACGACTTGGAAGATAAATTCCTAACCATTTAGGGGAGACAATTTATGTCAACCAACAAAGCGGCAATCGTCATCGACGCACGATACGCGGCGTCAAATCCCCTTGACGCCGTCCCCGACGAAATGCCATTCGATGTGCCCTACGGGCTCCCGATATCACTCGACCGAGCCCAAGCGGTTATTCACGCCGCCGTGGCGGAGGCCAAGAAACGGAATTGGAAGATGAACGTGGCCGTGGCCGATTCGGGAGGGAACCTCGTCGCGTTTCAACGCATGGACGGGGCGATGCTCGCCTCCATCAAGATCGCGGAACACAAGGCGCGAGCGGCCGCAATCTTTCGGCGCCCAACCAAGGTCTTTGAGGACGGCGTGAATCTTATGGGTCTTAATTATCTGCTCGCATTCGATGAAGTCATCGCGTCTCGAGGGGGAATTCCGCTGATCGACCAAGGGGCGATTGTCGGCGGGATCGGTGTTTCGGGAGGCACGGATTCTCAGGACGAGGTCGTCAGCAAGGCTGGCGCCGCTATAATTAACCAACTTGCACCGAAGAACAACTGATTCAACGCAAGGTACGAGTCTGAGCCTCGCCACCTTGCGGGTCGTTGCGCAGCGAGAGCGCTCGAGGTTCTTTTCTCTCGGAATTGCATGTCGCTCACGTCAGAATCGCCCCACTCCAGTCAAGTCTCCTCTAGTCTGCCTCGAATCAAGAAGCTGGAACACTGTCGTCGCACCTGTCCGGCGTGGTGAGATGTTTCTTTTTTTGCCACTACAAGCTCCACACTGCCACCACGTGTTGACGACAACCCGCTGCCAACGGGAATCGGCACCAAAAATAGCGGCGCCTGGGGCTGCAAGCCCCGCATGAAGTGCTCCCGACAAGCGGTCACGACGACTTTTCGTGGCGTTCTCGGCGCGCCCTTGTTGCAGCTTGATTGCCTTGCTGCATCGATACGAAAGTATGGGCCATACCATCGTCCAATTGCATTGCGAACATCGATGTGGCCGAATGACAGGACGTATTACAAAACTTTCTGGTGAAAGAGAACGCACAGTGGCTGAGCTTGTGACGAAATTTGGGCGTCCGCTGTGGATCGGCGGGCGGGGCGGAGGTGATCCCAGCCTGGTGCTAAAACACAAGCTGATGCTCGGCGTGATCAGTGCAATGATGGGCGCTTTGCTTACCGGTTGCACAGCGGACAAACAGCCTTCCAAAGAGGAAACCTCCCTGGCCAACGCGGCGAAAGACGTTGTCATTCCATTGGAGGCAGGAAAGAAGAGGAACCCGCTTCCTGAGACCGATGAGGTCGTGAGCCAGGGCCAGCAGGTGTTTGTTGGGTCTTGCACCCTTTGCCACGGCGGGGATGGACGCGGTGAAACCTCCATCGGGCGCCACATGGACCCGCCTGCCATGGACTTGAACTCAGCCCACGTGCAGCACTGGAGCGACGCGGAACTGTTTTGGATCATACAGAACGGAGTTCACCTCACGGGCATGCCTTCCTGGAAGTCGAGCATCTCCGACGATGACACCTGGAAGCTTGCACGTTTCATCCACAACCTTCCCCGTATCAACGCTGCCCCCGCCTCCTCCCCGGCAGTCCAGTCCTCGGCGCAAGCCGCCACTTCCGCGCAGGATAAGTACACGCTCAAAGTACCAAACGGCCTCGCGTTCTCTGAGTTCAGGGGATACGAAGACTGGCAGGTTGTCTCCATCAGTCACAACGGAGATCACATGGCTGCCATCCTCGCAAATCCCGTGATGATCGACGCCTACCGGGCCGGCGTACCTAGCGACGGCAAGCCTTTCCCGGACGGCTCCAAGATGGCGAAGGTCCATTTCAACCTGAAAAAGATGGAGACGTTCCCCGCGGCAACGGTGCCTGATACGCAGCATGACGTCGACTTTATGGTGAAGGACAGCAAGAGGTTCCAGGACAGCGGCGGATGGGGATACGGCGTTTTTGAGTATGACGCTGCCTCCGGTAAGTTCAGGCCAGGCAACTCATCTGACAAGCCGCCGCAGGTGAACGACGCCAAGTGCGGGTTCGCGTGCCACACGATCGTCAAGACGAGAGATTACGTTTTCACGGATTACGGGCACAGATGAAACGGTATGGGCAGATTGTTGTTGTTCTGCCGGGAGATAAAGCCGTTAGGTTTGCCTCGGATAGATTCGAAATTGGAATAGTTCGGTGGCGTTTGCCGATCACAGAAATCGACAGCAGATAGGAGTATCACAATGAATCGCACACCCGACCATGATCTTGATCAGCTTTGCATCAATACCGCCCGCGTGCTCTCAGTTGACATGAGCGAAAAAGCCCATTCGGGTCACCCCGGATTGCCGCTCGGGGCTGCACCCATGGCTTACACCTTATGGGACCGGTTCTTGCGCCATAATCCCGCAAACCCTCGGTGGGCCAATCGCGACCGTTTCGTCCTCTCCGCTGGGCATGGATGTGAACTCCTTTACTCGTTGCTTCATCTGACCGGTTACAAAATCAGCATGGATGACCTGCAGAATTTCCGCCAGTGGGGCAGCAAGACATTCGGCCATCCCGAATATGACCCGGATCTTGGGATAGAGGCAACCACTGGTCCTCTGGGACAAGGCATTGCCATGGCCGTCGGAATGGCCCTCGCAGAAGCCCATCTCGCAGCTCGCTTCAACCGCGACGGGTTCCCGGTAGTCGACCACTTTACGTTCGTGCTGGCAGGCGACGGAGACCTTATGGAAGGAGTCTCGTCGGAAGCAGCATCTCTGGCCGGGACGCTACAGTTGGGAAAACTTATTGTTCTTTATGACGATAATCACGTGTCGCTTGACGCCACCACCGACCACGTCTTCACCGAAGACCGCGCCGGCCGATTCCGAGCCTTCGGATGGGATGTGATCTCTGTTCCTGACGGAAATGACACCGAAGCAATCGACCGTGCCATTCGGCAGGCCATGGCTGAGAAACAAAAGCCGTCGCTGCTCGCCGTGCGCACTCACATCGGGTATGGAAGCCCGCTGCACGACTCGCCAAAAGTTCACGGCGAGCCCATGGGACCCGAAAACGTGCGCGCCACGAAACAATTTTTTAAATGGGACCTGCCACCGTTTACCATTCCCGCTGACGTCCAGAATCATTATCGTCAGGCCATTCCACGCGGAACTGCGCTTGAGACAGAATGGACCGGCCTGTTCGGACGTTACTCCGAGAAGTACCCCGATTTGAGTCACCAACTCAAGAACATGCTGGATGGAGTCTTTTCTGAGCGCTGGGATTCCGATCTTCCATCCTTCTCGTCCAGTGAAGGATCAATATCCACCCGCGATGCTTCGGGCAAAGTAATGAATGCGATCGCCACGTCGCTGCCTGGATTTATTGGCGGCTCTGCCGACCTTGCCGGCTCAAACCGCACCACACTAAAGGGTCTGGGCGATTTTGGCTTCGGCGACAATCAGGGCAGAAACATTCACTTCGGCGTACGCGAGCATGGAATGGCAGCCATGGTGAATGGAATCGCGCTGCACGGTGGCTTGATCCCATTTGGCGGAACATTTTTCAACTTCTCCGATTACATGCGGCCTTCTTTACGTCTCGCCGCCCTGATGGGGGCTCACAGCATTTTCGTCTTTACCCACGACAGCATTGGTCTCGGCCAGGATGGACCGACACATCAGCCCGTTGAGCATCTGACCAGCCTGCGAGCTATGCCTAACCTTACGGTCTTCCGTCCTGCCGACGCCAACGAAACAGCAGCGGCCTGGCGTGAAGCAGTCCAGCTCCGCGGTCCGGCAGCACTCGTCTTGACCCGTCAAGCCCTGCCCGTGCTCGATCCGAAACAATACTCCGTGAGCGCCGGAGTCGCGAAGGGTGCTTATATTCTGCTCGATCATCCCGACCCCGACCTCGTATTGGTCGCGACCGGGTCGGAAGTCCAGCTAGCGCTTCAGGCCGCGCCTGCCCTCGCCAAATCAGGCACAAGAGCCCGTGTCGTATCGATGCCATCGTGGGAGCTGTTTGCAAAACAATCCGCCGAGTACCGAGATTCGGTTCTTCCTCCCGACATCCCCACGCTCGCAATTGAAGCTGGCGCGACCCTTTGCTGGTACAAATGGGTAGGTCGAACCGGCGATATCATCGGACTGGATCATTTCGGGTCGTCTGCGCCAGGCGAAGTGGTTATGGAAAAGATGGGATTTACCGTCGATAACGTAGTTCACCGGGCGCAGCAACTTGTGCGTCACGAAAACGCTCCGGCCACTGCAGCAGCATGACCCGTGTTTACTCCAATTTGACGAAGAATAATGCGGGGCGGTAATCGGAATCGCTTCGCTTATCGCTACGCAGCTAACCATGATCCGGATGGATCCCAATGGACATGAGCGAGCAACAAATTCGAGCAGCTCAAGAGCAGCATTGGTCGGCGTCTGCGGCCGGTGATCGGGACGCGTCGACCTTGTAGCTTTCTATCACGCTTTTATCACCGCAAACCATTTTGCAGATCCAATCTCAGTGTGCGACGCCATCCGCCGATCCCTCTAAATCACTGGAAACAAGATGGCGGTGTTGCCAAGAGATTCCTGTAGAGAAAGTGACGCTGGAGAAAGCGGGGACGTCACTGGGCAGGTTGGCGTCCACGTCCTCGACTGCATCTATGGGGCCACTATCGAAGACGATGCGCACACGGCCATCGGCATCGGTGCGAAGCGGCTTCAGATCCGGGAGAGATCGAATGTCGTAGCGAAGCGGCAGAGCTGAGGGGGCTTCGACCACAAGGCGACTGTGCCGAATAGGGACCGAAGCGCTGAAGTAAGTTCTTTCAACGACGGCACCTCCAAAAAGTGGCGCATTCTGCTTGAAAACTTGTTCCTCCTCCACCAGCGAGCCAAGAGCAACGGCCGGCAAGGGCGCACGAACGACGCGGAGGTCACTAAAAAGATCATCTGCCGTCTGTTTGGAAGGTTCGTCCGAAATCGTTTGAGGATCGAGCGAATGTACGGTGTAGTCGGGTGTGATTACTCGGGCGCGGAGGGTTGGACGCTCTTCGTGCCAAGGTTCCCAGCTGGCTCCGATGTTGGCCCATTCGGAGGCACCCTTTTGGGTGAGGATTTTGTAAAGGTAATAGCGCGTGCGAATGGTTTTTCCTTCAGCGTCAAAGGAAACATGCTCTTCGCTCTCGATGATGAGCGCGTCCGCGCCTGAAGATGAGACAGCTTTTGAGGCGGTGTCGTACAGGGTCGCTGCATCGGCTGAGAAGTGCTCACTCTCACCTTGCGTAGCCTCTGCTGAAAAACTGACGATCGGAGTTACGCACAAAAGCACAGAATAGGCCGTGAGGCTCAAAAAGAAACTCATGTATTGACGGGACAAAGGGGTGTTCCCATAGCACAAAAATTAACTGATAAAGGTACCGCGGCTGGAGCCACTCGACAAGAGACACCAAAGGCTTTCGAAATCCTTTCTCCGCTCGCAGGATTCCGATTTGGAGACAAAGGACTGGGGACGAGAGAGCAGCTTGGCGACTTCCGACCTGAATGAGCCCGCTTCGACTCTGGGCCGCTTCAGCCGTTTTAGGAAGAGCAGAACAAACTGGTTATCACGTTTTTATCACCGCAACCGGGTTTTGGTTGCAGTCTCAGTGTGCGACGATCCGCCAACTCCCCATAAATCAAAGAAAATAATTGGCGGAAGCGAGTGCGAGTCGAACGCACCGACGACATCGAAGATGCCGCCCGCCGGTTTTGAAGACCGGGCCAGACACCCGCCTAGTTTCGCTTCCGCGTTGCTGCAAGCCCTTCCGATCCTTGCGCCTGCGCCTCGTCACTTTGGCGCTTCGCCGGCCGCTTACTTCTCCTTAGGTTCTCGAGATGATAATCGCGTCGGCCGAAACGAACAGGAAGGCGCGGGGAAATGATAGCAAGAAGGCAGCGGCACCAGAGGGGGACGGTCTGGCTGAAGTCCGGAGCTTGGTACTTGAGGTTCTACACGGACGTGGGCGGCAAGCGCAAACAACTCGCGCGGTTCTTGGCGCGGCACGACTGCAGTTGACCTCAATAAATACTATCAAGTCAATAGGTATACATGTAATAATAGGCGCTGGGCCCTGCCGAAAAACGCCCGAAAGTTTCAAGAAAGATGAGTCGAAGGCGTAGCGCCCGCAAACGCGGAGAGAGGAGTTTGCGAATGATACGGGATCTATACTTGGTTAGAGGAATCAAGCGCGCCTTGGGATTGCATATGCCAGGGCGCATGCTCGACGTTTACCCCGATGACACATTTCTGGTCTCCTACCCAAAATCCGGAAATACCTGGCTGCGCTTCCTGATCGCGAATTTGGTGTATCCCGAAAAGCATCCAGACTTCACCAACATCAATCAATTGGTTCCCGATTATGAAGCACATTCCAAGCGGAGCCTGAATCGGATGCCCCGGCCGCGCACGCTCAAGAGCCACCAATATTTCGATCCCCGTTACAACAAAGTGCTTTATATCGTCCGTGATCCCCGCGATGTTGTGCTCGCCGAGTACCACTTCGGGATCAAGCGGCGTTTCCATGGCGAGGATTATCCCCTCGCCCACTACGTCTCGCGCTTCCTGGCGAACGACACCGGCGATCCCTACGGGAGTTGGTTTGATCACGTTGCTAGTTGGTACTTCACTCGTCGTAACGATCCTGGATTTCTCCTGGTGCGATACGAGTCGCTACACTCGCAACCGCTGATCGAGATGACAAGAATTGCAAGATTCTTGGGTGCTTCCACCGACCCATCTCGGTTAACCTATGCGATCGAGCAAAGCACCGGTAACCGGATGCGTGAGCTGGAGAAGAAGCAAGCTCACGTTTTTTCCTCCACCAAAGAGACCCGGCAAGACTTGCCCTATATCCGGGTAGCCAAAGCCGGAGGGTGGCGCACAAGTCTGCCGAGAGATTGCGCGGCCAGGATCGAGTCGGCATGGGGCGAGCTGATGGAAGAAATGGGATATGAATCGACCGGGCCCACTCCCGTGGAGGCGGCCGCGGATTCATGCCTTGGTGGCTCAATGAAAGTGCCAGAGTGAGACAGCGCATGGGGCTGGCATACTCGGTCATCGGCGCCCGAGCCCAGTGACAAGGCAAGGGTCGGCAAGACCCAGCGTCGCTCGTGACTCCCTGCGCTAAAATGGCGTGGGGAGGGGAATAGTCGGATCACACAGAACCCACAGCAACACCAACTTCCCAACAAATTCCTGCGATCTGAGACCTGATACCTTCTTTCTTTTTGCGCTCTGGCGTCTCGGTGAGAAGAACTCGGGCGGCAAAGAACTATGGTAAGAAATACAACCTACTCCACCATTATTCCACGCGAGATCCGCGTGATCGGTGTTCCGCTCGACCTCGGCCAGTCCCGCCGCGGCGTCGACATGGGCCCTTCCGCCGTCCGCGTCGCTGGACTCGAGGCTCGCCTCGAATCGATCGGCCACATTGTTGAAGATGGCGGCAACGTGCCCGTCGCCATCCCCGAACAAAAGAAACAAGGCGCGGCTCACGCCAAGTACCTCAAGGAAATCACAGCTACCTGCACCAAGAGCGCCGACCTCGTTCTCAAGACGCTCGAAGCCGGAAAAGTTCCGCTCGTTCTCGGCGGCGACCATTCCCTCGCCGCCGGCACCGTTTCCGGCATCGCCGAGTTTTACCGCCGTCAGAATCAAAAAATCGGTCTGCTCTGGCTCGACGCCCACACCGACATGAACACGCCCGACTCCTCGCCCAGCGGCAACGTGCATGGCATGCCCCTCGCCTCGCTGATGGGTTTGCCGCCCCACGAGCTCGGCAAAATTTACGACTTCTCGCCCAAGGTCGCGCCGGAAAACTGCGTGCTCGTCGGCATCCGCGACGTCGACAACTTCGAGAAGGAGAACATCCGCAAGACGGGCGTTGAAGTCTTCACCATGCGCGACATCGACGAGCGCGGCATGCGCGCCGTCATGGAAGACGCTCTCCGCATGGCCGGACGCGGCACCGTTGGCTATCACGTCTCGCTCGATATGGATTGGATCGACCCTGAAGACGCGCCTGGCGTCGGAACTCCGGTCTGGGGCGGCGCAACCTACCGTGAAGCGCACCTCGCCATGGAAATCATCGCCGACCACGGCCGCATGCTCAGTTTGGAAATTGTCGAAGTGAACCCGGTCATCGACGAACGCAACCAAACCGCTGACCTGGCGGTCGAACTGGCGCTCTCGGCCTTCGGGAAGAAGATTCTATAGAGGCAAAGCAAACAGCCCCATCAAGCACAAAAGAAGGTTGTCGCTCGACCCAGAAAAGTACCTGTTTCGCCAACCGAAGCGAACGACCCGACAATCAGCTAAATGAAGAACGATGGACCAAGGACCAAGAACGAAAGACAACCAAAGCCTGCGGCAACGCTCTGGCAATTGCGATCCTACTTCCGCACCAGCGGACGCGTCAGGCAAGTAGGCCCGCCCGCACCATTGATGCAGAGTTCCGCGCCCGGGAAGGTTCGCACATCGAAGCCCGCTTTCCGCAACCGCTTATTTGTATTCCGGTTTTGCTCCAGCGCAATCAAGCGCTCACTGCCGAGCGACAGCACGTTGCAGGCAAGCGTATCGCGCTCACCAGCATCGATTTCGATCAACTGAAAACCACGGCCTCGCAAGAGCTCCACGGTTTCCACAGCCAGCCAGGTCCAATCGACCAGAATCGTCCGCTCGTCGAGCATGCTCATGAGCGACATCAGGTGCAGGCAGGCGCTCGGTCCTGCTCCATGCGGCAGCGGAGCCGCGATCACCTCCACACCACTCGGTGCCAACAACGCCCGTATCTGCTCAATGCCGGCGCGATTCGTGCGGTAACCGCGGCCGATGAGCAGCGTCCTTGCATCCAGCCACACCATGTCACCCGCCTCGGAGGATCCTGGAGGCGTAACCTCTCCGAAAACTTCCATGCCGAGTTGCACAGCGAGCTCGGCATGAGCGCGGGCTTCGGGTACGCGGTTTGGTTTCGCCGGATTCATCAGGATCAGGCCGTGATCGCTCACCAGCGATGCGTCGTGCGCATACACGGCATCCAGCGTGAGGCCGCCACTCGCCGGAAGCGTCACGACCTCCGCTCCTGCCTCAATCAGCAGCTGGCACAAAGCATCGTGCTCGAACTGCGCCAAACCAAAGTCCGGCAAATGGTGAAAGCCCAGTTCTCGCCAGCCAGCCGCGACCTCAGTGCGCGCCCAACCCGCGTTGCGCGGCGAACAAACCAGCACGCGGACCATGGCGCCGGTCATGGTCTGCACGGATTCGCATTGAGCAGAATTGGCCGAACTCAAGACAACTCCTTTCGCATGCTATAGAAACAGAGCACAATCAATCCCTTGTTGCAATTTGAAACATTCGCCCCGCTCCGACGACCTCCATAAGGTTATCAACCTTATTGCTTGCATAAAGGCCCTCGACTGATGTTACATTGCATGCGTCAATCTCGCCGTGATTACGATACGAGTCGCTTGTCAGAAATCGCGTTTTGCAAATTCCCATCTCAGCATCGAGACGGATGTCCCAGGAGTCATTATGAGCGCATCGCTTCGCCTGCTGTGTCTTGCCTTGATCTTCCTCTTCGCTTTCCAGCTTGGTTTCGCTCAGGGCGTCGCCACCGGTGACCTGCACGTCATTGTGAAGGACCCGAAAGGCAGCGTCATCACCAACGCCGTGGTCTCCGTGGGTAATGTCGAAAAAGGTATCGAGCGCAGCGGAGCCGGCGATGGAGAAGGCGGGTATAGCGTCCGTCAACTGCCTCCCGCCACCTACCGTGTCACCGTGACCGCGCCGGGATTTGCCACCGCCGAAGATAACGATGTCTCGATTACGGTGGGCGGAATCGTCGATCTCCCCATCAACCTCATCGTCGCGGCAGGCAAGGAAGTCATCGAAGTCAGCTCGCAAGCGGAGATGGTCGAGACCTCCCGCAGCTCCACCACCGACACCATCGGCGAGCGCCGCATCGACAA
>Ga0187781_10003539_pt1 | contig 11736 bp, 10 predicted proteins | sample 0715_SJ02_MP02_2_FD_132447 | JGI IMG/M metagenome (GOLD analysis project Ga0187781, IMG submission 132447) | Tropical peat soil microbial communities from peatlands in Department of Meta, Colombia - 0715_SJ02_MP02_20_MG | ecosystem: Environmental > Terrestrial > Soil > Wetlands > Peat | place...
CTATGACCCAGACTCTGACCATCCAGCAAGACGGGGAAAAGATCAAGGGCACGATGACCGGACGACGCGGACAGGCCCCGTTCGAGGGTACAGTCACCGGCAACAAGATCAGCTTCACCATTAAGCGGGAGACTCCGAACGGTACGTTCACCATCGAATACTCCGGCGCCGTCGACGGCGAGTCCATGAAGGGAACGGCCCATAGCGAACGCTTCGACCGGGATTGGACCGCGAAGCGCACAAAGTAACCTGTAGGCGCAACACTCGATACCAAACACCGCAAGTGCGAAGGGGGCAAGGTTGGTGGCCTTGCCCTCCTCCACGCCGGGGACTGGGCAGGCCCCAAATTCTTTGGTTGAAGAATTCCCCAGCATACGTGTAGCAGGCCGGGGCGATTGCCGCGAAATCGGGAGCCCACTCGGCAGCCCTTTCAAAACACGCGACCTACTGGAGAATAGTTCGCGCATATCCCTACCGTAGGACTGGCCATTTCGCCTGTGCCCAAGACCCGATGGGTTGTTCAGAAAAGCACAGGCAAGAGTGCCTGTGCCACCTAAGGGGCCACACAGCGCCCGATTCCTTGCTATACTTTGCAGATTCGATTAAGGAGGCAGGGGGATGCAAAGGAAACTCAGTTTGCTGGCACTCATCGTTGTTAGTCTGGGATTCAGCGTTTGCGGGTGGGCGCAGCTTGGAATGTTTACCAAGGAGCAGCGTATCGAGCTGACGCGAGATTGGAAGGGCGAGCGTTTCGAGGACGGGCGGCCTAAGGTCCCCGATGAACTGCTGAAACGCATGGCGACGGTGGATGCGGAAGAAGCCTGGGGCGTGCTCATGGCCCACGGCTTCATTAACCAATTCGAGGGGCATTGGCACATCATCAACCCAGGGCCGCGATTGGCGGCGAGGGTGGTCACCGCCGTATTTATGCCGGTGAGGCCGGACGTTAACGCAGTGATCAATGAGCACGGCAAGGCAGAAAAGCGGGTGGGCGCGCAGAATTCCTGGATTATCGACATTCTCCAGCCGGGCGACATTCTGGTGGCGGACTTGTTTGGAAAGGTTAAAGACGGCACGCTGATAGGCGACAACCTTGGGACGTCGATTTACACCAAGAGCCACACGGGCCTGATTGTGGATGGCGCAGTTCGAGATGAGACAGGAATAAGCGAGATCGAGGGGTTTCGCGTCTACACCCGTGACGTGGACCCGTCTGCCCTGCGGAACGTGATGCTAATGGGCATCAACGTTCCCATCCGCATCGGGCATGCCACGGTGATGCCGGGCGACGTGGCTGTGACCGATGTCGAGGGAGTTACCTTCGTGCCTCCTCAACTGTGCGGGGAAGTGGCCGACCATGCCGAACTCATTCACCTGGTTGACGAGTGGGGGCATTCGATGCTGCGGCAGCAGAAGTACACGCCTGGGGAGATTGACGGGAAGTGGACCCACCAGATGATCGAGGAATTCAATCAGTTTTGCGCCTCGAAGGGTTCCAAACAACGGATGAAAGAGCAGTAGGCAGTCGGCAGTAGGCAGTGGGCAGTAGGCAGCCGCCAGTCGGCAGTCGGCGCCGCGCGACAATCAGTTGCATCCTAGCCCTCGCCCCCTTGGGGGAGAGGGTGGGCCGGACCGGCGTTTTCATCAAATGGGGCGGGCCGGGTGAGGGGTCCCAACCTTATGTCAAGACTGCGACCGCAAGAAAGAAGGGGAGGCAAACGATGTCTAGCCATAGCGACGCGAGACTTAACCGGCGAGGGATCTTAAAGACGTCGGCTGCGATGGTGGGGGGAGCACTGGTGGGAGGGAATGCCGAAGCCGACGCAGAGCCGCAATTTCGGAATGTGAATGCCAACTCGAGTCCGTCGAGCCTGAAGATCACTGACCTGCGCGTGGCGACGGTAGTAAAACCCGGACCGAGCCCTTGCACGATTGTTCGCGTCGATACCAACCAAGGCGTTTATGGACTCGGTGAAGTTCGGGACGGCGCCAGCCCAACCTACGCGCTCATGTTGAAGAGCCGCATTCTGGGCGAGAACCCGCTCCGCATCGACTACCTATTTCGCAAGATCAAGCAATTTGGCGGTCCGGCGCGACAAGCGGGCGGCGTGGTCTCGATCGAAATGGCGCTCTGGGATATCGCGGGAAAGGTATATGGGGTGCCAATCTACCAGATGCTGGGGGGCAAATTTCGCGACCGGATTCGTATCTATGCCGACACCACAGAGTCGAAGGACCCCAAGGTTTACGCGCGCAATATGAAAATTCGCAAGGAAGAAATGGGCCTGACGTGGCTGAAGATGGACTTGGGAATCGACATGGTGCAAGACATTCCTGGCACCGTGACTCGGCCTTCGGGATTGAGCGCCTGGGAGGAAAGATTTCTCCCTCACCCTTTCGTGGCGACCGAGGTGACCGATAAGGGAATCGACCTGCTCTGCGAATACGTGGCAGCAATTCGAGAAGCCGTGGGAATGGAAATCCCGCTTTCCATGGACCACCTCGGTCACATTGGGGTGAAGTCCTGCATCCGGTTAGGAAAGGCTTATGAGAAATACAACCTTTCCTGGATGGAGGACTTGATTCCCTGGCAATATACCGACCTGTGGCAACGCATCACGGAAGCAAGTCCCACGCCCACCCTTACCGGCGAAGACATCTACCTGAAAGAAGATTTCATCAAGCTGTGCGAGCGGCACGCGGTGAGCAAGATTCATCCCGATCTCGCTACTTCGGGCGGAATTCTCGAGACCCACAAGATCGGCGACGCGGCCATGGAATGCGGTGTTCCCATGGCGATGCACTACGCTGGCCTGCCGGTGGGCTGCATGGCGAGCGTACACTGTGCTGCCGCCACAGAGAACTTCCTGGCGCTCGAGAATCACTCCCTGGACGTGCCGTGGTGGCAAGACTTGGTGGAAGGCATCGAAAAACCCATCATCAACAAAGGCTATATCACCGTTCCGGAGAAGCCCGGCCTAGGCGTGACGCTTAACGAAGACATGGTGAGGAAGAATCTGAAACCCGGCACGGGCTATTTTGAGCCCACCACCGAGTGGGACAAGGAACGTTCCTGGGATCGGGTTTGGAGCTGATCACGGCGCCTGGCTTTGGAGCTTTCGCAGCGCCTCGAGGGCTTGAGGATTGGTGGGTTCGGTTTTCAATCCGGTTTGCAATTCCCGGAGCGCTTCGCGATTCCTCTTGGTATCTGAGTAAAGCAGTCCCATCATGATATGGGCGTGAGCGGAAGAGGGTTGTAGTATTTCAGCTTGCTCGAAAGCGCGCTCGGCTTCCGCATACCTACCTTCACGCCAGCACACCAACCCCAACCCCCAATAACCACGCAGCGTCTTGGCCGCCCGCAGGGATTCTTGGAACTGTTTCTCGGCCTCTTGGAGTCTGCCATGGTCGAAGTAGAACTCGCCCAGGCCGGCGTGGGCGCGCATGCTCAGCGGGGAAAGGTTGATGGCCGTTAAGTACTCCTTTTCCGCGTAATCGACTTGCTTGGTGAGGTCGTAGACTTCTGCCAGGTATAGGTGAGTTTGAGGCTCTTTGGGGTCCATCAAAATGGAGCGAATCAAATAGCCAAGCGCTTGGTCGTAGTGCTTTCGCTTTAAATGGAGTAATCCAAAATCATCCAAAATCAAAGGATAATCTGGCGCGATTTTTTCCGCGGCGCGTAATTCCCGCTCGGCACCGTCGAGATTGTCCCGGTCGAGAAAGACGGCAGCGAGATTGACGCGCATTATGTAGGCATCAGGTTGTAAAGCCAGCGTGGCCTTGTAAAACGTCTCGTCGTCGTGCCAATCGCGGTTTCGCCGGATGATCCGGAGAGTGCACAGGGATGCGATGGCTACGGCGGATATGACCATAAGCGCTCGCCAGAGCCGCGGAGTCCAAAGCCGCCCTGCGGCCCGAAGACGGCGGGCGACGGGCAGCCCGTCCGTGCTGCAACCTGCCGCTCTCCACAAGGTCGTCCCCGCCCAACCGAGCGCCCAGCAGAACCCCACGGAGGGCAAATACAGGTAGCGCTCCGTAAAGACATTGGCAGCCATCCAAGGCGCATAAAGGACGGGGGCCAGGTTGACGAAGAAGAAGAGCAGCCCGAAGCTGACCAAGCGCGCCCGATTCCACAAGAAGAAGATTAGAAATGCCGAAGCCATCAAGGCTAGAGCACCCGCGATGACTCGCGGGTCGTAGGGACTCGTGCTCATGTGGAAGGTGTAAAAGGCGCATAGCGTGGCAGGCCACAATAGTTTCCAAAGGTATTGGCCGGCCAGCGCGAGGGCGGAGAAGATTACCACGTCCGGCCCCATGAGAGGAAACTGGGATCTGGCTGCCAACCCGCCCACGAAGTGGATTCGGAAAACCAAGTATGCAAGCGCCACAAGCCAAAGCGGGCCATAGCGTGAAAGCTTGGTTCGCAGGCTGGTCTCCTTCCGATCCTCCCGACAGGAGTGCTCGTAAAGCGTGGCCAGCACGACCAAGGTGACGGCCGGCTCCTTGGCGAGCAACGCCAGAGCAAAGCTCACTGCCATCAGCAGATGGCTGAGAATCAGTCTCCGCCCGCGTACTTTCGAAAGGCCCAGGAAGAACCAGAACGCCAGCAGATAGAAGAGGGCTAACTCGAGGTCCGTGATGGCCGCGATCCAGGCGACTGACTCAGAGTGGACGGGATGAACGGCGAACAAGCTGGCGGCGACAAATGCCAACAGGCGGTCGTTGAACATGCGCTTGGTGACGAGAAACAACAGAAGCACCACAAGCGAGTTCACGACGAGGTTCACGAAGTGGAAGACCCGGGGTATGGGTCCGTAAAGCTGGTAACAGAGTAAATACCCGAGGGACATCAAGGGGCGGTAGTAGTTACGGGGATAACCACCGCCCAGGAAAGACCAGACAGGAGTCGTGAACACTTCTTTCAAGTGTTGAAAATTCTGGAGGTACGGGTTATTCACTACTTGCGTGTTGTCGTCGTAAACGAAGAGGTTGTGGAGAGTGTTGAGGTAAGGAGGGGCGGCAAGAGCTAGCAGCAAGGCCAACAGGAGGGCGTCAGTCCGGAATGTTGAACGTTGAGTCCCTGATAGGTTGGCAGGAGGAGGATCCGTTTGTGGTTGACCTTTCAACAACTCACTCACTCCAATCCGCCTGTCGATTTGAGCTCTTCCCCTGCCATTCTGAGCTCTTCCCCTGTCATTCTGAGCGAAGCGAAGAATCTCCGCAGTCGTAAGGTCCACAAGGAACTGCCGAGATTCTTCGCTTCGCTCAGAATGACAGTGCGAGGGATGCGTGGAGAGGTGAAACGCGGGCAAACCCGCTCGAGAAGAGAGAGGCAGCAAACCGCCGCGCTCCCAGGCTCAGCAGAAGAGATATTTTCGCCAACGTTCGTCCGAGCGGCCCATCATACGCATGATCTGACGGCTGGTATGCAGCGTAAAGGGGCGCGGCGGCCGCAGAAGTTTCAACCCCGCCTCTTCCGGCAACCGGTCACCTTTCAAATTATTACACTTGTGGCAGCAGGCGACGAGGTTATCCCAATCCGTATGGCCCCCTCGCGAGCGCGGAATCACGTGATCCAGTGTAAGTTCGTGCGCAGGCAACGCGCGGCCACAGAACTGGCAGGTGTAGCGGTCGCGCAAGAGCAGATTCTTCCTCGACAAGGCACGCGTCTGATAGGGAATGCGCCGGAATTCCAGCAGCCTGATGACCGAAGGGATACGAATGGCAAAGCGAGCGGCGTGGATGAAGCTGCCATCATCTTCTTCTGTGGTTGCCACGCCTTTCAGGAGGAGAATCAAGGCACGGCGAACTGCGGTCACATTAATGGGCTCGTAGGTGGCGTTGAGAACGAGCACCGGTTCTTGCAGCGACCGTTGTGGGTTATCCTCCGACATAACCTTCATCCTGTGGAAAAAGAGTGGCTACTGGTTAGAAGTCCGTGGCCCGTTGTCCGTTGCCCGTGATTACTTGTCAGTACTAACCACGCCTTATAGTCATCAGGCACTAGCCACCGAGTGTTAATTATGTTCAGTAATGCCTAACTTCGTCAATAGGAAGCAGTGCCACTGTCTGGGAACTGGGGCGACGCCCGCGCCAGTGATAAAGCCAGCACGCGCGAGGCGCCTGCCCGCTTGAGAGCCGCAGCGCAGGCCGAGAGTGTCGCCCCTGTAGTCATTACGTCATCGACCAGTACGATGGTGCGGTTACGCACTCGTTCGGGCCGGGCCACGGAAAAGACGCCGCTAACATTTTCCCGCCGCGCTCTCACACTGAGGCCAACCTGCGGAAGGGTGGCGCGGGTGCGACGCAGCGAATCCGCCACAAACTGCAAACCCTCGAATCGCTCTTTCCTTCGGAGCCATCGAACCAGACCTCTCGCCAGCAGTTCAGCCTGGTTGAACCCTCTTTGGCGTCTTCGCGTAGCATGTAACGGAACCGGGGCCACGATGGCGGAATCAGGCTCAGACAGCGCCTTGAATGCCTGCGCCAAGAACTCGCCAAGACGGCTGGCCAGGTATTCCCTCCCGTGAAACTTCAATTGAAGGATCGCCTTGCGCAAGTTTCCGGTGTAGGGACCATAGCTTCGTGCTAGGTCGAATTCTGGCTCGTCCAGACGGCACGAGCCGCAGAGCGAGTCGATAGCGTCCGATGCCTGCGAGGAGGCGAACGGCAGACCGCAACGTTCACAAGAAAGGCCGAGCCACGGTTGCATGCTTTCCCAGCAGGCATGGCATATGGAAGCGCCGCTCGGTCCCGTGAGTTCGCGACCGCACAGCAGACAATCGGTGGGAAAAACTGCGGCAAACAGGGTCCCGATTAGTTCCGAAAGGAAGGAGGGGGATGACGCTTTGTAACTGCCGGGGAGAGAGAAGACGAACCTCGCTTTCGAACCTAGAGTTCGCACTGGCGCAGGATGGCTGCCTCAGGGCGGCCACAAGGGCCGCCCCTACAACCTAGAGGAGACCCTGGTCCTGCTTTTCCTGGCACTCGATGCAATGCCGTGCCCACGGCACCGCTTCCAAGCGTTTGACCTGGACCTCTCCCTGGCAGGACACACAGAGGCCGTAGGTACCATTCTTGAGGCGTTCCAGGGCTTCGTCAACCAACTGCAGGAGACGCCGGTTCTCGTCGCTTTGGTGGAAAAGGAACTCCTTGGTGTAGGAGTTGGCGGCCTTGTCGGCAATATCCTGAGTCGCTTCTTCGTCCGCCTCACGCCCGTCGCGCTCGGACTTCGTCACTAGTCGCAATATCTCCTCTTGCGTTGTGACCAGACACTTCTTGTAATATTCGGCTTTCTTTTTGTCCATGTCCACCCTTCTTGCCGCCGCATGAGCTCTACGTATAAAATTCTATGAGGCACGGTGCGAACTGTCAAGCACACCTCTACCTTCCGGATGAGACCACTGCCTTCTGCCCCTGCCACAATTCAGGTCCCTCCTGACCGGGTGTTGAGGTTAAAATGCTTCCAAGCAGGCAAGGCGAATTCACTCAGGAGGAACATGATGCCAGGAATATACAAAATCACAGAGCTGGTCGGAACCTCACCCACGAGTTTTGCGGAAGCTACCAAGGCCGCAGTGGCTGAAGCTGCAAAAACTGTGCGCAACATGGATTGGTTCCAAGTGGTGGAGGAGCGGGGCAAGATCGTGGGCGGCGCGGTGGCGGAATTTCAAGTCACGATAAAAATCGGCTTCCGACTCGAAAGGTGACGGAGCCGGCAAACTGCCTGAACGATGGCCGCCTGGTGAAGGAGAAGAGGTGCGATACGCACCGGCAGTCCGACGCACCGAATCGCGCAAGAGGAACAGAAGCTCCGCCCAGGGCGTGGACGAGGCGGGCCCATTGATGCTCGCGACGAACCGAATCGTGAGAATACCAGACGCGCTCGAGCCGCGTATGGGGCCGCAGGTAATCAATGTGCCAGTGAGGCCGCCCCGATGCCTTCCGATGGTGCGCGACTCGGGCGCGGACGCCTCCGGGCCCCAGGGCACTGCCAACATAAACGTAGAAACCTCGTCGCAGTCTTAATGCGCCGAGTTTCCCGATTTGGACCAGCTTATCCCTGGGACAAAAGAGGATTAATGCGTAGGTGCCGCCTTGTGGTTTCATGATCGTTCTGCGCGTCGCCATTCTAACAAAGCACCTGGACTAACGAAATAAGGTCTGGCGCGTATTGTGCCTCAAAGGCCTAAACACAGAGAACGCGGAGGGTCTCAGTGACCTCTGTGTTTCATCTCTTCTTGGCCACGGGAACACGGAGAAGGAGAACTCTTCACGGTACAGCAAGGCCGGACGACCAAAGGCCGCAGGAGGGACCACGCGAAATGCAAATTCTCGATCAGTTTAAACTCGACGGCAAAATCGCTCTGGCAACGGGGTGCCGGCGCGGAATCGGAAGAGCCATGGCTCTGGCTTTGGCAGAAGCGGGAGCGGACATTGTCGGGGTGAGCGCCGCGCTGGAGAAAACGGGCAGCCAAGTGGAGCGGGAGGTTATAGCGCTGGGCCGCAACTTCCAAGGTTACGCTTGCGATTTCAGCAATCGTAAGGCTCTCTATGCCTTTCTCCGACAGGTGCAGAGCGATTTTCCGACCATTGACATCCTGGTGAACAATGCCGGGAACATCTTGCGCAAACCTGCCGTCGAGCACCCGGACGAGTACTGGGACAAGGCGATTGAAGTCAACCTGAACGCGCAGTTCATTCTGAGCCGGGAGATCGGAAAACGGATGCTGGAGCGAGGCCAGGGGAAAATCATATTCACGGCTTCGCTGTTGGCGTTTCAGGGCGGCATCCTGGTTCCCGGCTATGCAGCCAGCAAGGGCGGCGTAGTGCAACTGACCAAAGCCCTGGCGAACGAATGGGCGGGGAAAGGCGTCAATGTCAACGCCATCGCGCCCGGTTATATCCGCACCGACAACACCCAGGCGCTGCGAGACGACCCGCAACGTGCTGCGGCCATCTTGGCTCGGATCCCCGCCGGGCGCTGGGGCGAACCCGAGGACCTCAAGGGCGCCGTAGTATTTCTCGCCTCGTCTGCTTCGGATTATGTGCACGGTTCGATACTAACGGTGGATGGTGGGTGGATGGCGAGGTAATTGCGCAAGCCTGTGACGGTTAGCCGCACGTTACGCCGGCCCGGCAATCCAGGTGACGCGCGGACGGTCGCTCGAGGGGTTACGGTCGACGAGGATGGGAGTGCGAAAGACGCGGCTGAGCAATTCCGGCTGGAGAACTTGCTCCGCCGTTCCCTTGGCCAAGCAGCGGCCGCGTTCCATCAGAATCAGCTCATCGGCCAACTCTGCGGCAAGGTTGAGTTCGTGGGTGACCACGACAGCGATGAAGCGTTCGGAGATGGCCAGATGGCGCACCAGGCGGAACATCTCAATTTGGTAGCCGATGTCGAGGTTGGCCGTGGGTTCGTCCAAGAGCACGAGCTGGGGCCTTTGAGCGAGAGTCCGGGCCAGAACCGCCCGCTGGAATTCCCCGCTGCTCATTTCTAGCACGCGCCGTCCTGCAAACTCTGCCAAGCGGGTCTTCTCCATTGCCCAGTCAACCCAGCGTTCGTCTTCGGCAGATTCAAAGAGACTGTGGCCGAGGTGAGGATGCCGTCCTTGGCGAACGAATTCGCGCACCTCAAAAGAAAACAACAAGATGGTCTCTTGACGAGCCAGGCCGACTAGCTGCGCCAGGGGACGAGGCGGGAGGCGCTGAAGGTCCGCTCCGTCCAGCGTTACCTTGCCCGTTTGCGGCCCCAAGTGCCCGCTGACGATTTCCAGCAGCGTTGACTTGCCGGAACCGTTTGGGCCGATGATGGCGATAACTTCTCCCGAATGCGCTTCGAAACTCATGGAAGCCAGCTCGAAGTGCGGGTAACGGAATGAAACGCCTTCTACCTGCAAATGATGTAGGGCTTCAGTCATGATTAGTTCTTACCCCGCCGTCTTTCGCAGCAGGTAGATGAATACCGGCGCGCCGGCGACGGCGGTGACGGCTCCGACGGGAAGTTCCGCCGGGGCCAGCACGGTTCGCGCGAGTGTATCGGAGAGCACCAAGAGGATGGCCCCTCCTAGGGCGGCGGTGGGGAGCAGCAGGCGGTGGTCGTTGCCCACAAACATTCTGCCCAGGTGGGGCACCAGCAAACCAAGGTAGCCAATTGCACCGCTGGTGGAAACTGCGATCCCGGTCAGCAACGAGGCGAGGACATAGACGGCCATCTCGACGCGCGGCACGTTGACTCCCAAATGGACGGCCTCCTCGGCGCCCAGAAGCAGCACGTTCAGATCCTTGGCAAACACGTACAGGCCCACAATCGCCAGGATGATGGCCGGAGCCAGGATGCGCAACTCAGCCAAAGGTGTCACACTGAGGTCGCCCATTAGCCAAAACGCGATTCCGCGCACATCCCGCGTAGAGAGCAGCGTGAGCATGAACAGAATCACGGCGGACAAAAATGAGGCGGTAATGACCCCGGCAAGGATCAGCGTGTAACTTGCCAGGCGCCCGCCGCTCCTTCCCAGCAAGTAAACCCAAATCATGGTGATCATTGCGCCGACAAAAGCCGCGAGCGGTGAGGCAGCGGCAATGCGCCCGCCTATCCAGAGAGCGAAAATGGCCCCCACGGCTGCGCCGCTGGAGATTCCCAGCACATAGGGATCGGCCAGAGGGTTGCGCAGCAGGGCCTGTAGGCCCGTGCCCGCAACTGAAAGCGCGGCACCCACAAGAATGGCCAAGAGAATGCGCGGGAGTCGAATCTCAAGCACAATGGCCGACGCTTCCGAGTTACCCTGGCGCGAAGCCAGCGCCCTCCAGACAGCCGCCAAGGGCAAATGTACGGCGCCCAACGTCAAGGACAGCAACACCACCAAGCCAAGAAGCAAAGACATGGCGACGGCAACCGTAAACACATTCCGGGGTGTTGCGGGAAGGGTCATTCAAGAATTCCGGATTCCAAATTCAAAATCCAAGATCCTGACAAATCAACTCGTATCATTACCGCACAGGGTGCAGGATGCCCGCCAACTCTTCCAAGGCATCCACAAGGCGTGGGCCGGGCCGCAGGATGGTCTCGGAGACGAAGAACATCCGGTGTTCCTTCACTGCCCGCAGATCCTTCCAACCCGGGAGGCGTTCAAACTCGTCCGTGCTGGGAGAAAAGGACTCGGTCTTGGGAAAGAGAATGACGTCGGGATTCTGCGGCAGCAGCTCCTCCAAGGTCAATCGTGGCCACTCACCTTTCAGGTTCTCTCCGATGGGAATGCCGTCCGCGGCGCGGATGACGTCGGCAATAAACGTGTGTGGGCCAACCGTAATTAGAGGGCGGTACCAAACCACGAAAAGCACCCTGGGTTTGGGCTGGCCCTCAATGCGTTTTTCGATGCGGTCAACCTTGGCTTGCATCTGCGCCACCAGACTCTGCGCCTCCGCCCCGCGTCCGAGAATTCTCCCCAGGTCCTCGATCGACGCCAGGGTCCCCGCCAAGGTGGTTGCCGTCACGCCGTAGAGAGGAATGCCCAAGCGTTCAAGCTGGTCGGCTGTCTCACGCCGGTTGGCCTCCGGGGTGCCGAGCGCCAGGTCGGGCTTGAGCGCGACGATCCTTTCCAAACTGGGATTCACCATCGTGCCGACGTGCGGCTTGTTCTTAGCCTGAGGTGGAAAGTCACAGTTATCCGTGTCCCCTACCAATTCGTCGCCCAGACCTAGAGCATAAACGATCTCGGTAATGTTGGGAGCAAGTGA
>Ga0187781_10003540_pt1 | contig 11731 bp, 6 predicted proteins | sample 0715_SJ02_MP02_2_FD_132447 | JGI IMG/M metagenome (GOLD analysis project Ga0187781, IMG submission 132447) | Tropical peat soil microbial communities from peatlands in Department of Meta, Colombia - 0715_SJ02_MP02_20_MG | ecosystem: Environmental > Terrestrial > Soil > Wetlands > Peat | place...
GAGACCGCGGTCGCTCCCGTGGTGTGCGGATCATAGCCGTGATAAACCGCCAAGAACTTTGAGATCCAGTCCGCAGTTCCTTGTTCGCAGCCGACGTAGGCAAACACACAGAGGAAGAACAGCCAGACCATTGGCCGGCGCAGCAGATCGCCATACATGCTCCATGAGCCCGCAGCTTCGTCGACGGTCCGCTCCACTTGCGGAAAATGTGTGAACAACAGCACGGCAATCATCAGGACCGTGAAAACGGCAAAAATCCAGTACATCGAGGCCCAGGGCAGATCATGCGGCGTAAGCCGGCCGAGCACGCGGAGCAGAGCATTGTCATCGCTCGATGGCTTGCTCAAGTTCAGCACCAGATACGAGTAAAGGTGCGGGCTCAGAAACGAAGCCGACCCGAAGATCAACTGCGCAAAAGCGGAGTTGAATGCAAAGTGCTCTTCTCCACCCGCTACGCGCAGAAGGGGATTGATGGCCACTTGCAACGTTGCCATCCCCGCGCCCATGACGAACAAGGAGACCACGGCAACTCGATACGCCGGGAACAGCGCGAAACTTAGAGATCCCACCGTACCGGCCAAGAATGCAGCCATCATTACCGGCTTCTCGCTGAATCGCTCCACCATGAAGCCGGCGGGGATCGACATTACTCCGTAGGCAATGAAGAAAGAAAAAGGCAGGAATGCCGCTGCGGTCAGGCTGACTCGAAAGCTGGTGATGATATCGGGCACGATTGGCCCGAGGATGTTCGTGAGCAGCGACATCACGAAAAACGTCAGGAAAACCAGCCCGACCATGTAACGGTTTCGCCTCATAAAGCCCTGGGCTCTCCTTTTTGGCCTATTCGGTCGTCGTCACCTTGCTGGCCAACTCAAATCTTCCCGGCTCGCGTCCGGTCTGTGCGGCGACCGCCAGCGTGATCATCTGCACCGGCAGGATCTCCAGGACCGGACGAACGCTAATGCCATCGCGAGGAATTCGGAAGGCCACAAACGGCGTATCCTCCCCAAGAAGCTCGCCTCGCCCGCCGTTTTCCTGCACGTCATCCAGCAGCCGCCGATTCAGTTCTCGGGTCTTCTTGTCGCCGGAAAACACCAGCACGAACGTGTCCTCGTTCAACATCTCCAGCGGCCCGTGGCGAAAGGCCGCGCTGCTCATTCCTTCCGCGTGGAAGTGGTCCGACTCTTTTACAATCAGCGCGCCTGTGCCGACGGCTGCGAGCGATGCTCCCCGTCCCACCAGAAACAAATGCTGCATGTCTTTCAATTGGCAGGCCAGATGCTCTACGTGTTGCTTCCAATCTGCCAGATACTCCGCGACAGCCGGGGCGGCGCGCTCCAAAGTGGAGCGCGTCCGCTGCGAGGCGCGCTGGCAAAGGGCATCCCCTAGCCACTTCAGCGCCATCAACGCCGTAACGTAGGTTTTGCAGGACACGGAGAATTCCTTGCCCGCCCTCGTCAGGATGGTGACCTCGGCGCTCTTCGCCAGCGGGCTATTAGCAGTGTTGGTTACCGCAATCACCGGAGAGTGCCCGTGGTTCACCTCAATCAACCGCAACATCTCTGCGCTGCGCCCGGATTGCGACACCGCCACGATAAGCGTCTTGGGATCGAAGAAGCGATTCTTGTAGTGCACCAACTCCGAGGTTTCCACCATGATGGCCGTAAAACTGCAACTGATCAGTTCCAGGTTGAGCGGGTGAAGAGCGTGAAAAGAAGATCCCATGCCGGTCAGCACCACCCGGTGAAACTTGCCTTGGTTGAGCTTTTCTGCCAGGTTCTGCAGCGGTTTTGTCAGCGCCAGCGCTTGCACAGTGTCGTCCAGGGCTTGCGGCTGGCTGAGAATGTCCTGCAGATATTCCCCTTCCACGATGGACAGATCGTTATGCACGTTACCGTTCTCCTGCGGCAAAGCGATGGTGCCAGACTCGTGCCGCGCCGATCAGGTTGCTATCCTCCCCGAGTGAGGCCAGCGCCAACTCCGTTTGTTCAAAAGGAACTAACTTGCAATTTCGAACAATGCTCTTGCGGATACCGTCCAGAAACAGAACCGCGCTCTTCATCAGGCTGCCGCCAAGCACAATCGCCTCGGGAGCAAACAGTGTGACCAGATTTGCCAGGCCGAGGCCCAGGTAGTGGGTTTCGTTTTCTACTGCTCTGTGCGCCGCCTCGTCACCCTCTCTTGCCAGTTCGCAGATTCGCTTCGCCGTAAGGTTGTGCCGATGCGGATAGTCGGCGGGAGTATTCTTCGCCAACCAGGCGACCATGGCCGGAGCCGCCGCCAGCGATTCCCAGCATCCGTGGAAGCCGCAAGCGCAGGCTGGTCCCGAAGGATCAATGAGGTGATGGCCGATCTCGGGATGTGAGCCGTCCACGCCCCGGTATAGCTTTCCGTCGAGAATGATGCCGGCGCCAATCCCGGTCCCGATCGTGACGTAGATCAGTTGCTTCTTATTCCTTCCGGCGCCCCAGCCCGCTTCGCCCAGCGCGGCGGCGTCAGCGTCATTTTCCATGGCGACGGGAACGTGGAAGCATTGCTCCAAATCTTGCACCGGATTTTGTCCCCGCCAGTTGGGGAAAAAGTTCACTTCTCCGAACTCGCCGGTGAAAGGATCAACCGGGCCGGTGGAACCGATGCCAATGCCGGTGAGCATCGCGCCGGTGACGCGCGCGGTCTCACCAAGCATCCCCGCAATCCGATCGAGCGCTTTCGAGTAGCCGCCATCTGGATCGGTAGGGCATTCCAACCGCGAAAGAACGCGGCCGGTCGCATCTATCATGCCGACCGCAATCTTGGTCCCGCCGATGTCAACCGCGCCAATCATACTCACTCGTCCATGTGAAAAGTCACTTCCATTCCACGATCGCCCCCTCGTAGGGGCCAAGTTCCATCTTCCAACTCGATCCTTCCATTTGCAGTGGCTTCGCGCCCTCCGGCGTGATTCTGCTGATGGACCGCGCGCCGGCACTGGTGAATACAGTCACCTTCTGCGAGTCTGCGCCGTGATTCACCAGCACGACATAGCCCCGGTGATCGCCACTAAGCGCCGAGACTTCGACTGAAGGCTGGTCGACGCGGAACGTGGGCCTCAGCCCCGCCCAATCCCGGAAGGCTTCGTAGATGCGGTGTGTGTTTTCCGGCTGATCAAAAACCGCGGGCACATTCGCCAGGTAGTGCTCCAGGGGATAAGCGCTCAGCAGCGTTTTCCCGCGGCCTAGCGTATTTGCCACCAACGCGGGATGGCCATCCTGATCCACCGCAATGACCTTTCCGGTGGTCACCTCCAACAGCGTGCCCCATGACTCAGGCGTCTGCGTGGGCACTGCGTAATGGAACGTATCCCCGGGTTTTAAGTCGCCAAAGGGCGCAATGATTTTAAGCGTGAGTTCCGAAACCGGAGCGCGATCCACCAACCGCGCGCCGAACAGTGCCGCCATGTCAGGAATCGCGCCATCAGAAGCTACCGACGCATACAGAAAACCACCGTTTTCCACGTACTGCCTGGCTTTCTCATAAAAGTCGGAGTGCACATGCGCTAGGAACGGATCGCCCGTGCTGGTGATGGGAGACGGCATGAACACCATGGGCCGTTTCGCCCAATCACCATACTCACGCGGGAAATCCGCTTTCAAGTGAGCGCGGCGAGCCAATACAAAAGAGTTAAGCGCAGAACTCATCAGCCAGTGGTTCAAACTGCTCAGGTCCGGTTGCGGGTGCCCAGGCATGGCATCGCCATCGGAAGTTGATACATAAGGGATAACTTCGGGGCCAGTGAGGCCGAGATGAGAGAAATCGCCGTGCGGCTTTGCCCACTCATCGGGAATCACAATGGCAGCCTCCGCCGGCGCCGGAGTAATGCCAGCGAGATCAAGCTGGCTGACAACTTGGGAAATCTTCTTGAATTCTCGCGCAAGGGGCTTGTCCTGACGATCCCAGGTCGTCATGCCCCAACTGGTTTCCTGCGGATTGCGCAGGTATGGCGTCTTGTGAAACTGCTCCGGGGACGCGTCGGTATAGCACCAGAGATCGACGCCGAAACTGCCTGCGCCAATGCCCGAATAGATTTGTGCACGGTCATAAGAAGCGATTCGCTCGGGCGAGAATTGCGCCGTGGAAGCACCCATCTCGTGGATCATCACCGGGCGTCCTGCTGCCTGCGAGAGGGTGATCTCAAAGGCGGCGCCATATGTTCCGCGGGCCGAAAGCAGCGCGTCAGGAAACAGGTCAGGAGCGTAGAGGGTGAAGGGGTGCACGCTGAAAAAGTCCACATCTTTGGCGATGTTGTCCGCGCGGAACGGCCCGTGGCTGATCTCTTGCCCGCTCGTACCAGCTACGATGGGATGCAGTTTGTCATACCGGCGAATGCCATCGACGATCAGGTGAGTCCAGTTGATCGCCATCGCGTCGGTGGTTTGCCCGTCGACGATCCAAAACGGCGGCTCATCCGTCAGGTCCCAGGCAATGATTGCGCTCTCACTGGCGTAGCGGCGTCCGAACTCGGCGGCCAGATTCGCCTCCAGGCGTAGCATTTCCGGATCAGAATGCGGATGTCGGCCATGCCGCCAAGGTACGTCCCAATACGCCTCGCCAACTTCACCGCCAATAAACAAAGACGGGTGCAGATAAATCTGGTATTTGTGAGCCAGCGAGACCAAATAATCGAGTTGCCGAAAGGCTTCCGGATTGTAATCGCCGGGCCGCGGCTCGAACCACGCCCACAGCATGTCAAAGCGAACAACGCTGTAACCCAGGTCGTGCATCTTGGCAAAGTCGGCTTCGATGTCTTTGGGATCCCACTGGGTCGGCCACTGCATCGCTGCTTTTGCCGGGACCCAGTGAGCGCCGACAGGAATAAAACGGCGGCCTTCCCGAGAAAAGTAATTGCCATCCAAGCCTACGGCGGGAAGGCGTAGTCCGGCAGAACTGGCGGGCGCTTGCCCCTGATCCGCCGGTGTTGCCCGGTCGGACCCGGCGGCAGCCAAACAGGCGCACAGACACACAAACAGTACAAGTAGCCGAGCGGTATCGCACCTCTGGTTCGTTGTCATTTCGTCGAGCTCCATCTTCTTCCTGATGCCATTCGACGCAGTCGCCGTCCTCCTGATTAGAACGACAGCTTCAACGCCAACTGAAGCTCCCGCGAGGCGTGCACTGTGCTGGTGATGGACCCCGAAATACTGGGTACAAATCCTGCCGCCGAGGTAGCGGCCGAGCCGGTTTGATCCACGGCGGTCCAGGGAAGCGCAAACTCCGGGGTGTTGAACAGGTTGAAAGCTTCCACGCGAAATTGCAGTTTCCAATTCTCGCTGAAATTGAAGTTCTTGAACACTGAAGTATCAACGTTATAGATCGCCGGCCCGCGCAGCGAGCCGCGATGTGCGTCCCCGTACACGTGCGCGAATGTCTGGTGCAGAGCAAGCGGCGGAATGGCGAATGCTGCCGGGTTGTACCAGCATTCAATTGTCTGCTTGTTCGACGGGCATCCCACGCTCATGGCGTTCGCGAAATCGTAAGGGTCCCCGATAACGTTCGGCCGCGGCGCGCCGGAATCCGTATTGGTGTAATCGGTCGAAAGCAACGGTGTAAAAGCCTCCCCGGAGTGCATGGCGACTATTCCGTTCAGTTGCCAGCCTTCCGTCAGCCAATGAATTGGTCCGCCGCCGTTCCAGAACCTCTGCTTCGGCCCGATCGGCAAGAAATAAGACCAGGCGGAAGAAAACTGATGGCGGTAGTCGGGCGCATTGTCGCCGCGCTCCGCTGCCAGATTGTAGGTGTCTTGCGGCTCCAGATACTCGTTTTCCTCGGTTTGCCCAATGGTGTGCTGCCAGGTGTAAGAATTCAGCATGCTCCAGTTGCCCGAGAAGCGCTTCTCAAACTTGACTTGCATTCCATGCGAAATGGACCAAGCGTCGTTGGCCAGGGTGCGGATTTCGCCGATGTTCGGAACCGTGCCGTAGTAGAGCCGTCCATAGTTTGTCGGCGCGCCCGTCAGGCACGAAGGATCGCTCGGAGTGGGGCAGGATTCGAAGTTGCTATCCAGGGGCTGTGGCGGTTGATTGCGATTGCTGAGAAACGCAAGTTTCACTCCCCTTGTTCCCACATAGGCGACCTGCAGAACCATACTCTGGGAAAGCGCCCGTTCCAGGTTCAGGTTCCACTCCTCAATGTAGGTGGTGCGGTTGTTGAAGAATGCGGCGCTGGCGCGGCCCACGGGATTCGACAAGGTCGGATACACCGGAGTGGGATAACCGGTCGAAATGCGCAAGCTCGGCGTCGCCGTGGCCGCCGGGATGTAGCTCTGGCTGAAGATCAGGCCGGTAGGATTGTAGGCTAATTCAGCATCATTCTGATCGGCCTGAACATCGTAGAAAATGCCGAATCCGCCGCGCAGAGTAGTTTTCTCGTTCCACGGAGTCCAGGCAAACCCAATGCGCGGTGCAAAGTTGTTGTAATCGGTCTGCACGTTCCCCGACCCGCTGACGCCGGGCATCTGTGGCGAGACAAATCGTCCGGTCGCAAAATCGAAATTTGCCAGGCGATTCTCCTGTTCGACCGGCGGGGTGAACAGATCGTAGCGTACTCCCAGGTTTAGGGTCAGTTTACTGTTGACCCGAAAATCATCCATAGCGTAGGCGCTGAATTCTGTCCAGCGCATGCCGAACGGGCTTCGTTGGCCGTCCCGGTACGCCGAAATCGGATAGCCCATGAGGAAGCTGGCCAAGGCGCTGCCCCCTGTGTCCGTGGTCAGGTCCGAGGTGAACAGCTCGTTGAACGTCAAGTCGCCACGCGCGTTTTGCGTTTGGAAGAATCCGTGCAGCCGGCGCCGCACGTCGACTCCGATTTTGAGCGAGTGGCGTCCGCGCACGTAGGTGAACGCGTCCATGTACTGATAATTGTCCTCGTTTAAGAATTCCGGAAACCAGTCTGGACTTCCCAGAAAGCTGAGACTGGAAAATTGAATCGAAGGCAGCCCACCGGTCGCAGTCGCATTGCTGGGGTTGAAGATGCCGGGAATCCCGTATTCACCGGACAGATCCTGACCGGCGAAATTCTGGATGGCGCTCACCACGTAGCGTGAATAACCGATCTTAAGTTCGTTGATTTTGTTGGGCGAGAAAGTGTGTACGTCACTGACTCCTGCCGATCTCGCCAGGTTTGTGATATGGCCGGCGAAATTAGCCCATCCCCCGCCCGCATTTCCGGGAAACGGATCCGGGGCAAACGCATGCACGTTGTTATAGCTGAAGGTCAGCGAGAGGCTGTCCTTGGCTGTGAGTTGATGATCGCCACGAATGTCAAATGAGTCCTGATTGTTCCTGGCGACCGGATTGAGTAGGTAGTTGCCCGCAGAAAGCGAGCGATTCGGGGCGGGGAAGAGCTGCACCAGCTTGAGCGCCGCCGGATCCAGACATGCGCCATCGCTTGCCGAGGCGCAGGAGGGGATAATGTTGCCGGGGATCGGCTTTCGCAAAATCACTTGGGTTCCGTTTGCGCACGTGTATGGAGTGTTTGTGAAAGGATCAAAAATCGTCCCCGTGTCAAAAGCAGGACCGGAACCGTCCTGGCAAGGTGTGAAGGTTTGTCCCGTCAGCAGATCGCTGAAATTCCCGCCACGCTCGGAGAGCGCAGGAACAATCGAAATGAACGTCTGCGCCTGGCGGATGCGGGTGCCTTGGTAATCGACAAAGAAGAATGTCTTGTCTTTAATGATCGGGCCGCCGAAAGTCCCGCCAAACTGGTTTTGTTTGAACGGCGCAATCGGCTGGTTTGCGCTGTCGAAGTAGTTCTTGGCGTCGAAAGCGGAATTGCGCAGAAACTCAAACAGGCCGCCGTGAAATTGGTTCGTCCCGGATTTCAGCACCACGTTCACCACCGCGCCCCCTCGGCCGATGTCTGCGCTGAAGTTGCTGGTCTGTACCTTGAATTCCTGGATGGCATCGATCGAAGGCTGGATCACCTCAATGCCGATTTGCTGCTCGTTGTTATCGAAGCCGTTTAGCAAAAAATTGTTGTTCGTCGCAGTGAGTCCATTGACCTGCACCGAAGCGTTGCCGCGCTGGTCTTCCGGGATTCCGCCTTGCTGCACGGTGTATCCGGCCGTGGGTCCCTGGTTGACACCTGGGGTCAGATAAGCCAATTGGACGAAATCGCGCCCATCCAGAGGCAAGTCATTTACCCGGCTCTGCTCGATCACTTGGCCGATGGAAGATGTTTCCGACTCAATCATCGGCTCCGCTGCCTTCACTACCATTTCTTCGCTCACGGAGCCGACAGCCAGAGCCACATCAATTCGAACTACCTGATTCACGTCCAGCTTGAAAGGCGCCTGCACGGCCTTCTTGAAACCGGCGTGCTCGACGGTCACCGTGTAGGTACCGGGCTTCAGTTCGGTCACCACAAATTCGCCGGTGCTGTCGGTCTTCACTGTGCGGACCACATTGGTCTCAACTTCGGTCACCGCGACGGCAGCCTCCGTCACCATCGCCCCCGTCGTGTCGCGCACCGTCCCAACCACTTTGCCGGATTCGACCTGGGCTTGGAGGAACACGGAAGCGGAGAAAACAACAAGGACGGCCGCGCAAACCGCCAAGTGGGGCCAGCGTCTTTGCCTGGAGTGATTCCGCGTCATATCAACCTGCGCCTCCTTCCAGCATTCTTGACTCGCGCCAAGAATAAACCTGCTATGTATAAATGGTGTCAAGATAAAACTTTTGTGAGCAACCGCCAGCGTACCTGTTACGAGACGGCCAATGATCGGTAAGGCATTTAATCGCAATACATTACTGAATGTCGACTGGGATGCGCAAGCCGACGCGAGATGCAGGTTGTATATAACATATCTACATGATATGTTATGTAATGATGTATTGATGCTTACGAGGCGAAACCAATGCCAGCCTTGGAAACCACTGCACAGGTCTTGCCAGCTGCCGCGTTAGGGTTGAGTTTAGACAGCGGCAGTTTTGTGCCGTACTACCAGCAGATCGTCGATCAGGTCAGGACTCTGATCAAAAAGAACAAACTGAAGTCGGGACAGACCTTTTGCTCGGAAGGCGAAATCGCGCGCGCGCTCGCCATCAGCAAAATGCCCGTCCGGCAAGCATTTCAGAAGCTCCGGTCAGAGGGATTGCTGGTCATCGCCAAAGGCAAGCGGCCGGTGATCGGTTCTGGCCGCGTACCCTGGAATTTCCAGCAACTCCGCGGCTTCAGCGAGGAGATGAAACGGCGCGGGCTGGTGCCTTCGGCCCAGCTGCTGAGCCTGGAAATTGAAGAACCAGAAGCCGAGGTTGCACAAGCCCTGAAGCTCACTCCGGGTGAGCGGGTGTACCGCGCCCAGCGGCTTCGTTTCGTCAACGGCGAACCGGTCGCGGTGGTGACCAGCTATCTGCCGGCGCGAATTTTTGCCGGAATCGACAGGCAAGATCTGGAGAAGCAGTCGCTCTACTACATCTTCGAGCACACCTACAAACGCAAACTGCATTGGGCAGAAGAAGTGATTGGCGCCGTGAACGCCGGCGAAGAAGACGCCCACACGCTCGACGCCGAGACCGGAAGTCCTCTCCTCATGATTAAGGAAACCACATACGACGATCAGGACATCGCAATCGAATATAGTGTTTCTCTGTTGCGCGGCGACCGCTATACCGCAACTGTGATCTCAGTTCGCAAGCGCGGACCTTGATTCCGTCCGGAACAAAGCCAGTTCGCCTCGACGCTGGCCATAGATGCTCTCTGTGCGGGGCGCTTCAAATTGGAGGCCTCAGACGACTGCTATTCAGTCCTAGCTTCCAGCCGTTAGCTTTTGGCTGTTAGCCTTGCGCGGGTCAGCCTCCACTATGCTCCTACTGGCCACAGCCAAGGGCCAAAGGCTAAGAGCCAATAGCCAAATGGCGGGCAGGCACAGCGCAGCAAGTCAGCGGATTCGGGCCGTGTTTTCCACAATTCCATTCACAGATATTTTGTTTTCAGGCTAAGAATCGCATTGACATCGCTCAAGCAACTGTTTAATTTGTGTTGCGTCGACGGCTGAAAGGATTGGCGAAATAAACCTTGCCGGTCCGAAGTAGGCTGAGTGATCTGCTCGGCAGGGCAACCTGAGGAGCAACCAGACCCGAAAAAACCGACTGTTCTGCGAGGTGCAGTTGGGGTTTGGAACTGCGAAAGCGGTGATCGCATCAAGGGCTGCGACGGTACATGCATCCACGCTTTCAGCTCCCTCGCAGGAGCCGGGGGCTGGAGCATAACCAATGTCGCAGCCTTTCTTATTTTTCCGCAGCTGCGGTCGTTCATCCTCCGGCAATTTGAAGAAGCGCAGCGACGCTCATGCTCCAATCGCCTAGCGGGAGCTGCCACCAACTGCTGCCGCGCTGCTTGGTAAGTGAATTTTCCGGGAACTAGGATCGCGCAGCGTGCGTATCTGTGTTTGTACGAAGCGGACGTGTGTCCGGGGCGGTCTCAGGAGGATCCTATGCGAAGGCCCGGCTGGCTAATGCTAGGTTTGATGCTCGCAGTTGCGCCAGCGGTTTATGCAGATGAATGGAACAAGACTTACACGATCACCGGCAAGCCTGACTTGCGGGTGGAAACTTCCGACGCCAACATTCGCGTCGATACCTGGGACCAAAACACGATTGAGGCCCGGGTCACCACCAACCACTACAAGATTGGGCAGGGCGGCATAAAGATTGACGAACACCAGAACGGCGACAGCGTCGAACTGGAGCTGCATTTCCCGCATCACATGTTCACGGTGCAAATCGGCAACTACCGGGTGGACCTCGAAATCCACATGCCGCGCCAGGGCCGCGTCAACCTGCGGACCGGCGACGGCCACATCCAACTCAGCAACTTCAAAGGTGAAATGGAGCTGGAAACCGGCGACGGACGGCAGGAGATTAATGGAGTGGACGGGCGCCTGCGGGCACGTTCAGGAGATGGCCGCATCGTAGTCGCGGGGCGCTTCGATGCTCTGGATTTGACCACTGGCGACGGCCGCATTGAAGCGCGCGTGCTGGCCGGCTCGGTCATGAACTCAAGCTGGAATCTTCACACCGGCGATGGCAGTGTGACGTTGCAACTGCCGGAGAATTTTGCCGCCGATATTGATTTGCACACCAGCGACGGCCACATCACGCTGGATGTCCCGGTTACGGTAGAGGGCAGACTTGGCGAGAAGAGCGTTCACGGCAAGATGAACGGCGGTGGGAATCTTCTGACCGTGCACACCGGAGATGGTTCCATAAGGATTGAGAAGCTGTAGGAGGCTATTAGCCTTTGGTCGCAGGCAGTAGGAGCATAGCGAAGGGTAATCGACAGCTGGCAGCTAACAGCCAAGAGCTGACGGCTGAAAGCCAGGAGCTTATTCCAAGTCTGACTTGTCTGGGTTGTAGTAGAAGTGAAAGCGCAGCGCCAGGTATTGGCCGCCGAATTCGCTGGGCAGAGGCGGGAAGGGGTTGGACGCGGTGATACCGCCCCAAGCTCCGCGATCTAACGCCACGTCCCCAGAAGTGGCAATCAACTTCATGCCCGCCACGCTACCGTCCTTCATGATGGCGAATTCAATCGACACTTTGCCTTTTTTCATGATGGGTGCGCGCGCCGATTCGGGAATCAAGTTGTACCAGTTCATTTTCACATCGTGCAACACGCGCTGGAGATAGGGCCCGAAATCGACGCCCATGGTGTCAGTCAAAATATCCAGCGGCCCCATGGCGGCGGTGGGTTTGGCGCC
>Ga0187781_10003541_pt1 | contig 11728 bp, 6 predicted proteins | sample 0715_SJ02_MP02_2_FD_132447 | JGI IMG/M metagenome (GOLD analysis project Ga0187781, IMG submission 132447) | Tropical peat soil microbial communities from peatlands in Department of Meta, Colombia - 0715_SJ02_MP02_20_MG | ecosystem: Environmental > Terrestrial > Soil > Wetlands > Peat | place...
ATTCGAAGCTGTTCAAGAACGGCAATAACATTACCGGCGTGGCCGGCTCCGCGATTCCCGGCCTCGACAAGGTCACCGGACTCTATTCGGATTTCATCTGGGCGGACGCTTATCGCAACGCCAACGGCGGGCGCGGGCTTCCCTATCTCACACCGGGCGATATCGCGCTCGCCACTCAGTGGAATCTCAATCCCGCCAGCACCACCACCATGCCGAATGTCGGCACGGTGACCGTGGCGCAACTGCCCGGCTACATTCTGGAAAAGAATGTCGTCATCGGCAGCACCGTCAGCAACGCGACGCTGTCGACCGGAACGCTCGACGGCAACGGCGGTTTCACCGGCATCACCAGCTTCAATCTCGGCACTGCCGCTAATCCGATCATCGTCGGCACGCCGCAATCGGGCTTCGTCATGCAGCTCGGCAACGATGCCGGCTTCTCGGTGACGCTGAACGGAGCCAACACCTATACCGGCGGCACCACGATCATCGCCGGCAATCTCATCATCGGCAGCGACGCCGCGCTCGGCGCCGCCGCGCCGGCAAACTACGCCATCAATCCGAACAGCATTCTTGCCAGCGTGCAGGCGGCGAACGGCATTATCTTCAACAGCCTGACCGAGGGCAACGGCACGCTGACGATAGGCACCACGTCGGGTAACGGCACCAACACTGCCGGCAACACATTCTCGACCAACCGGCCTATCGCCGTCGACGGCGAAACCGCCACCATCAATCCCAACGGTTACTACGTGACGCTGTCGGGAACGATCGTGTCGCTCGGCACTAATGGCGTCGGCCTCTCGAATGCGACCGGCGAAAGCGATCTCACCGTCAACGACAAGTCGACCGACGCCAACGGTGCGGTGATTCTTCCGGGCAGCGCCAACAATTCGGGTTTCTACGGCAACTGGATCATCACTGCCGGCACGCTGATTGTTTCAAGCGACGCCTCGCTCGGCAACACCACCGGGCCGTCCTACTCCATCGGCCAGATCGAGCTCAATGGCGGCACGTTGCAAGCCGGTGCCAGTTTCAGTTCGGTGCGCAGCCTGTTCCTCGGCGGCGGCAGCACCTACGACACCAACGGCTACACGACGTCGTGGGCCGGCACGCTCACCGACTTGCAGCGGACCTTGACCATCGAGAACTCAAATACGAGCGGCACCGGAGCCGTCGGCGCCGTCACATTCGGAAGTCTTGCCGCCGGCTCGACGGCGACCATCGCGGTCAATGCCGGCACCGGAACCACCGGCGGCAATGGCACGACGGTTACCTTTACCAACGGCATCACGCGCAACGGCAACGCCAATGCCAACGCACCGGCCAACGCGACGGTGTTCATCAACCCGGCGAGCGGCAGCAATCTCGGTGTCAGCGGTACCAACGGCGTCGAAGTATTTTCCGGCGGCGCCTCCGCGGCGCTGACCAACGGCATCGTGCCGGTCTGGATCATTACCGACAGCGGCGGCAGCGCCAGCACGAATCCCTACAATTTCCTCACCTACAGCTCGACCAACGGCTATCAGGTCGCGACGAACTATACGTCGACCTTCGGCGCCGGAAACGTCGTGAAGGTGTCTTCGAACACGACACTTCCCGGCAGCTCGCAAGCCTACGCGCTCAACGTCCAGAACGGCAAAACACTGACCATCGGCAGCGGCAATACGCTGACCGTTGGCAACGGCAGCAATCCCGCAGGGCTCATCCTCGAAGGTACGACGTCGATCACCGGCGGCACGCTCGCTTTCGGCGCAAGCGAAGCGGTCATCGACGTGAAAGCCACCAATACGATCAGTTCAGCGGTCACGGGTACTGGCGGCCTCACGCTGGCTGGCTCCGGCACGCTGGTGCTCAGCGGTACGGGAGGCGGCCTCACCGGGCCGATTGCCATCGATTCCGGCACGCTGCAGCTCAATACCGCCAACTATTTCAACACCGCCGGCGGCGGCACGACGGTCTGGCTCTCGAACGTGAAGAGCAAGCCGTCCAACGCCATCCTGACGGTGGACGCCAACAACACCATCAGCGCGCTCAACAGCGACGGCAGCAACAGCGCCGTCAATATCGCCACCGGCGTCACCTTGACTATCGGCGACAGCAACAACCTGAATTCGACTCTGTCGAGCACGATTACCGGCACGGGGACCGGCTCGCTGGTGAAGGCGGGCACCGGATTGCTCGATATCTCCGGCGCCTCGGTGAGTTTCGCCACCGGTGGGAGCGTCAACGTCAATGCCGGCGCGCTGCGCATCGGCAATGGCGTGTTCACCACCAGTGCGACGACGCCGATCACCGTCGCCTCGGGCGCCGAGTTGCAATATTCCGGCAATGCATTTTCGGCGTTCAACGATCCGATCCAAGGCGCCGGCGTGTTCCATCTGGTCTCCGGCACCGTTCAGCTCACCGGCACCAACACCTATACCGGCGGCACCGTCCTTGAGGTCGGCACCACGCTCGACGTGACCACCACCAACCTCCCGGCCAATGCCGTCATCAGCAATGCCGGCGGCACGTTGCTGTTCGATCAAAGCAGCAGCGGGATTTTCACCGGCGTCATGAGCGACGGCAAGCAGTCCGGCGGCACCAACGATCCCAATGACCTCAGCTGCACGCTGGTTTCCTGCACCGGCGCCACCTTGTCGGGCACGCTGATCAAGGACGACAGCGCAACCGGCAGCGGCGGCAATGTCACCATCGCCAATGTGCAGGCCTATACCGGCATGACCTACATCGAGGCCGGCACCATCACCTTGGGCGCGGTCAATGCGATCGAGAGCAGCGCCGGCGTCATTCTCGGCCGCGTCGGCGGCGCGGCCTGCAATCCCTCGCCGTGTAGTGGCGTCACCGCGACGCTGGCGCTCGGTGCCAATAACACGATCGCTGGTCTCGCCGATAATCCCGGCAACACCACGTCCGTCGTGCTCAACGGTTATACGTTGACGCTTGCGCCGCTGGGCGGAACGTCGTGGTCCTACGCCGGATCGATTGTCGACGGTTCGTCAAGCGGCAACCTCGTTCTGAACGGGGCGGGCACCAGTGTCCTCACCGGCGCCAGCACCTACACCGGCACGACCACGGTGAATGCCGGCATCCTCGACGTGGAAGGCTCGCTGGGCGGAACCTCGAGCGTGGTCGTGAATTCAGGCGGCACGCTCACCGGCGGCGGCATTGTCGATCCGGTGACGGTGACCATCAATTCCGGCGCCACTCTTGCGCCGGGCACGCCCGGAAAGCCCGGCACGTCGATGACGATTGTCGGCAATCTCGCCATGCAGAGCGGCGCGTTCTATGTGGCGCAGATCAATTCGACGGCCTCGACATTTGCGAATGTCACCGGCACCGCTTCGCTTGCCGGCACCGTTCTCGTCGCCTTCGAAGGCAGCGGCGTGCCGCAGCGGCAATACACAATTCTGCAATCGGCCGGGCTTGGCGGCACGACCTTCTCGGGCGTCGTCTCGGCTTTCCCGAATTTCGCTCCAGGCTTGAGCTACACCAGCACCAACGTGCTGCTGAATCTCAGCGCCACGCTCGGTGCCGGCTCCTCCTTGAACGCCAACCAGCAATCCGCGGCCAACGCGATCAGCAATGTGTTCAATAACGGCGCCACGCTGCCGGCGGGCCTCAGTGCGCTGTTCGGCCTGACCGGCTCAAATCTCGGCAACGCGCTCACCCAGATCGACGGCGAATCCGCGACCGGAGCGGAGCGCAGCGCTTTCCAGCTCATGACGCAATTTCTCGGGCTGATGCTCGATCCGTTCGTTGCCGGCCGCGGCAGTACCGGCTTCGGCGGACGGGCCGTTTCCTTTGCCCCGGACGAGATGGCGAACCTGCCGCCGGATATCGCGCTTGCCTATGCGTCGGTGCTCAAGGCGCCGGCGCCGACATTCGATCAGCGTTGGAGCGTATGGGGCGGCGCCTACGGCGGCAGCAACATCGCCAACGGCAATGCTGCGGCGGGATCGAGCAACATCACCGCGAGCACGTTCGGGTTCGCCGCCGGCATGGACTATCATGTCACGCCCAACACGATCGTTGGCTTTGCGCTCGCCGGCGGCGGCACCAATTGGGGCTTGGCAAGCGGCTTCGGCAACGGCCGCAGCGACGCGGTGCAGGCCGGCGTCTATGGCATCACCCATATGGGACCGGCCTATCTCGCCGGCGCGCTCGCCTTCACCAACAACTGGTTCACCACCAATCGCAGCGCGGCTGGCGGTCAGTTCAGCGCCAATTTCGCCGGACAAAGCTACGGTGCGCGCCTCGAGAGCGGTTACCGTTTCGCGGTACTGCCGGCATTCGGGGTCACGCCTTACGCCGCCGTACAAGCGCAGGACTTCGTCACGCCGAGCTACGGCGAAGCCGATCCGATGGGCACCGGCTTGGGGCTTTCCTACGCGGCCATGAACGCAACCGACGTCCGCACCGAGCTCGGCGCGCGTTTCGACAATCCGATGCTGCTCGCCGGCCAAATGCCGCTGATCCTGCGCGCGCGGCTCGCCTGGGCGCACGATTTCGTCAGCAATCCGTCGCTCAGTGCCGCCTTCGAAAGTCTGCCGGGCGGATCGTTCACGGTGAACGGCGCGCCGATCGCGCAAAACTCGGCACTGACGTCTCTCGGTGCCGAGCTTTTTCTGACGTCCAGCCTTTCGCTGCTCGCCAAATTCGACGGCGAATTTGCCAACAGCTCGCAGACCTATGCGGGAAGCGGCACCTTGCGGTATTCGTGGTGAGAAGCGAATAGCGAAGCCGCGGTGCGCCATTCGCTGTTCGCCGTCTATTCGGCATTCGCCTCTTCGCTCACGCCTCGGCGGACGCCTGCGATCCGACGAAGGCCACCCGCATCATGTTGGTCGCGCCCGGCGTGCCGAGCGGCACGCCGGCGACGATGATCACCCGCTGCCCGGCTTTGGCGAAGCCTTCGCGAAACGCGATCTGACAGGCGCGCTCCACCATGTCGTCCTGATCGCGCGCGTCCTCGGCGACCACGCAGTGCACGCCCCAGACCAGCGACAATTTGCGCCCGGTCGAAAGCATCGGCGAGATCGCCACGGTCGGCGGCTTCGGCCGCTCGCGCGAGACCCGCATGCCGGTCGAGCCCGAGCTGGTCCAGCAAACGATCGCCGCGAGATCGAGCGTCTCCGCCACCTGCCGCGCCGCCGCGGCGATCGCGTCGGCGCCGGTCGCTTCCGGCTCAGTGTGCAGAACGTGCAGCGACGGCAGATACATCGCCTCGTTCTCCACCTCCTCGGCGATCCGGTTCATGGTCGCCACCGCCTCGACCGGATATTGTCCGGCCGCCGATTCCGCCGACAGCATCACCGCGTCGGCGCCGTCGAAGATCGCGGTGGCGACGTCGGAGACTTCTGCGCGCGTCGGCACCGGGCTCGTGATCATCGATTCCAGCATCTGGGTGGCGACGATCACCGGCTTGCCGGCGCGCCGGCAGGCGCGCGTCATTTCCTTCTGCACGCCCGGCACTTTCTCCAGCGGCATCTCGACGCCGAGATCGCCGCGCGCCACCATCAGCGCGTCGGCGAGATCGAGAATGTCATTGAGGCGCGTCACCGCCTGCGGCTTCTCGATCTTGGCCATCACCGCCGCGCGCCCGCGCGTGATCTTCTTCGCTTCGGCCACGTCCTCCGGCCGCTGGATGAAGGAGAGCGCCACCCAATCGATGCCGACATCGAGCGCGGCTTCAAGGTCCGCGATATCCTTCGCCGCCAGCGCCGCCACCGGGATAACCGTATCGGGCAGGCTCACGCCTTTGCGGCTTGAAATCTTGCCGCCCACCTTGACGCGCGCGACGATGCGATCCGGCTTCGTCTCGGTCACCATCAGCCGCAGCTTGCCGTCGTCGATCAGAAGCGTGTCGCCCGGCTTGATCGCGGAAAAGATTTCCGGATGCGGCAGATAGATGCGCGTCGCATCGCCCGGCCTCGGGTCGGCATCGAGAATGAGATCCTGGCCGGCATCGATCTCCGCCCAATCGTTCTTGAAATTCCCCAGCCGCAATTTCGGTCCCTGCAGATCGACCAGAATGCCGATCGGCCGGTTGTAATCGGCTTCGACCAAACGGATCGTCTCCACGAGCTCGCGCATCTTGTCGTGGCTCGTGTGACTCATGTTGATGCGGAAAACGTCGGCGCCGGCCTGGAACAGCCGCTCGATCATCGAGCGGCTCGAAGAGGCAGGCCCAAGCGTCGCCACCAGTTTGGTGCGCCGCTGCCTTCTCATCGGTTTTGATTTCCGGGCGCGTTCGCTGCGGGGGCGGGACGCGCGCCGGCGGCTGGCAGCGGCGCTCCGGGCGCGGCGCCTTGCGGCGGCGCCAGCGCATTGCCGGTCGGCAGCGGCCGTTGCGGCGCCTGCTCGCTCGATTCGGTCAGCTGCACCGTCCAGGCGCGCTGTTCGCCGGTATCGACTTCGAAGAAACCGGTGCGGTCAAAGCCGCGCGCCAGACAATCGGCGATGCCGCGAATGGTGAACTCCTTGTCGCGGGTGCACATGAAAGCTTGCCCCATCCACTCCCCGCCGTGGTCGTAATCGATAGCGTAGACATAATAATATCGTGCGACGAGATTGCCCTTGAGGATGGTTTCGCAGGTGCGCGAGGGCAGATTCCACCAGCCTTCCGTGGTCCAGCCGTCGGAATCCTTGTAACCGATCGCCACGCCCACGCGGCTGCCGGTATTGTTGCAGAGGCGGAAATCGGCGGCGGCCGGCTCGGCCAATCCAAACAGCACGAACACTCCCAAGGCGAACGCAATCAGCCCGCTCGTTCGCGCGTAAGCGAGCGGCAACCTCAAGCCCTCTGGATTAATCGCGTCCCGCATGTCCGGTTCAGATTCCGGTCGATTTCTTATGGCCTGTCAACGACGATGGCGCGAAAGTCCGTGACGTTCGTGTAGGTCGGACCCGGCCGGAAAAGATCGCCGATGCCATTGAAAAACCCCGTGGAATTGTTGTCGGCGAGAAACGCGGCGGGATCGAGGCCGGCGGCGCGCGCACGCGCGAGGGTTGTCGGATCGACAAAGGCGCCGGCCGGATCGTCGGGCCGCCCGCCGCCGCCGTCGGTACCGTCGGTGTCGGCGGCGAGGCCGGCTATCGCGGGCGCGCCGCCAAGATGGATGGCGAGCGCCAGCGCATATTCCTGATTGGGACCGCCTTGGCCCTGGCCGCGCAGGGTCACGGTCAGTTCGCCGCCGGAGAGAATGACCGCGCGCCGGCCCGCGGCGGCAAGCGAGCGTGCCAGCCGCGCGTGCTCGGCCGCCACATCGCGCGCCTCGCCCTGCAGGCGGCCGCCCAGCACGACGCATTCATAGCCGGCCGCCTTCGCCCGTTCGGCCGCAGCCGCCAGCGCGTCCGCCGGCCGCGCCACAATCCGATATTCGGATGCGGCGAAAGCTTCGTCGCCCGGCTTCGGCGTCTCGTTGACCGGGTCGTCAAGCGCGCGGCCCACCGCTTCGGGCAGTGCGAGGCCATAACGCGCGGCGATCGCGCGCGCGTCTTCAAGCGTGGATGGATCGGGGACGGTTGGGCCGGAGCCGATCACCGCCGGATCGTCGCCCGGCACGTCGGAAATCGAAAGCGTCACCACTTTGGCCGGGTAGGCGCGCTTGGCGAGCCGCCCGCCCTTGATGCGGGAGAGATGCTTGCGCACCGTATTGATTTCGCCGATGGCCGCGCCGCTCTTGAGCAGCGCGCGCGTTGTCGCCTGCTTCTCCTCGAGCGTGATTCCCGGAGCCGGCGCGATCCAGTTCGCCGAGGCGCCGCCGGAGAGCAGCACCAGCAGCAGGTCCTCGGCGTCCACCTCGTCGGCGAGCTTGAGCGCGCGCTTGGTCGCCGAGATGCCGGCCTGGTCCGGCACCGGATGGCCGGCCTCAATCACCGGAATGCGCGCGGTGGGACGGCCGTAGCCATGACGCGTTACGGCAAGCCCCGCGATCCGTGTTAGCGGCAGCGCCGCATAATAGCGCTCGGCGACCTGTGTCATCGAGCCGGCCGCCTTGCCGGCAGCGAGGATCACCAGCCGTCCGCGCGCGGGAGGCGCCGGCAGGTTGGGCGGCAGGCAGCCTTCCGGGTGGGCTGCGGCGACCGCGCTGCGGAACAGCGATTCGAGGAAGGCGCGGCTTTGCGCGGCCGGCGGATCGGATCTCGTATTCATGCCATGTCGCCGCCCAAATCTGCACCCCCGAAGTTGCGAAAGCCGAACTCTGGAAAGCGGTCCGCCGCCCCTCTATCTTTGTACCTATAACACCTGGAGCATGACCTGGTCGCAAAGCGGGGCGCCGCGGTTGCGCGTCATGTTCCGGCGATCCTCGGAGGAGGGACGAATATGGCGACCGACGAACAGACCCGCCTGGAACTCGAAGCCGCGGTTTACCGCCGCCTGGTCGAGCACCTGCGCGAGCGCACCGATGTGCAGAATATCGATCTGATGAATCTCGCCGGCTTCTGCCGCAATTGTCTCTCCAACTGGATGAAGGACGCCGCCGACGAAAGAGGCGTGCCGATGACCAAGGATCAGAGCCGCGAGATCGTTTACGGCATGCCGTACGACGAATGGCGCGCGAAATATCAAAAGGAATCCTCGCCGGCGCAGAAAGCCGCGTTCGAAAAAGCAAGCCAAAAGCACTGACGCTAACCATCTCGCGGCAGATCGCTGTGCAGTGCTGTGGATGAGCGCTTCCCTGCCTTGACCGCGCCGCAGGTAATTTCGAAAGCTTCGGCGAACAGTGAGCGTGACGTTCCGAAAGCCGGCTATCGCGCCGGCTTCTTTTCGAACGCGCGCTCTGCATCGCTTGGGAGTAACCGATGGCCACTGCTGCCGCCGCTACCGCTGCCACCGCCGCTAAAGACGAGCAAGCCGCACACCGTTTCGCCAAAGACCAGCTCAAGGCCTTTGTCGAGCGCGTCGAACGCCTGGAAGAGGAAAAGAAGGCGATCGCCGACGACGTTCGCGATGTCTATGCCGAGGCCAAGGCCAACGGCTTCGACGTCAAGGCGCTGCGCACGGTCGTGCGTCTGCGCAAGCAGGACGTCAACGAGCGCAAGGAGCAGGAGGCGATCCTGGAAACCTACCTGCACGCGCTCGGGATGCTGGGGTAGGGAGGATTTCGCCTCCGCTCGTCCCCGCGCAGGCGGGGACCCGGTTTTTTCAGATCGGAGATTGTTCTGCTGGATTCCCGCCGGAGTTTACACCCGACTCCAATCGGGGGCGGGAATGAGCGGAAGATATGTCTGCGCTCGCGTCATTCCGGGACGCGGCGCAACCGCGGGCCCGGAATCTTAAGCCCTGTGCCTGCGGTCAGTACTCCGCAACCGTTCTGAGGCGTCAGCGAATATGGATTCCGGATTGCCGCTTCGCGCCAATCCGGAATGACGAGCGGCTACTGCAACTGCGCGGTGCGCAGCGTGTAGCTGACGGTCGGGATGAACACCGCCGCGGTGCCGGTGAAGTGCGTGTATTCGAGGCCGGGATTCGGGTCGGCCGCGAACGTCATCATCACTGAATTGGCCGGCTTCACCATCAGCGCGGAGAGCGTGCTGAAGTCGCGCGCGCCGAGCGAAGTGATGCAGAGGAAATTGTTGACGCTCGGCGACACCATGATCGCGCGCAGCCACGGATCGGTCAGTCGCGTCGGGTCGGCGAGAAGCGGCGATACCTTCTTGGTCAAGACGTTGACTACCACCGAGGTGCTGCGGCCGCCGACGCGCTTGGCGACGACGGTCGTGGTGTCGGGCGATTGTTGTGCGGCGGCGCGCAACAGTCCCGCGCGCAGCGCGTCCGGGTTGCTTGCCGGCGGCACGGGAAGCGCGCCGGCCGCGTTCTGGCCCGGCTGTTCCGCATAGGCGAGCGCGAGTTCAGGCGCGACGCGATCGTCTTGCCCGGCGGGCGCTTGCGTCGGCGCCGACGCCGCGATCGTGCCGGTGGGCTCGCTTGATGGTGCCGGGATGCTGCGGGTCGGCCGCGCCACGGCGGTAATTGCGCTCGCGGCTGATTGCGGCGGCTGCGCTGCGGCGGCGCCGTCGTCCGGGACGCCTTGCCAGAAGCCGCGCGAAAGTATGACCTGGTTGGGCGTTGCGGTCGATGACGCTTCGGCTGGCTTGATCACCCGCGCCTTGGCGGCAATCTTGGCGAGCTTCTCTTGTGCCTTCGCGGCGGCTTCGGCGATCTTGACCCTTTCCGCCGCGAGTCTTTCTTGGGCCTTCACTGCGGCTTCGGCGAGCTTGGCCTTCTCGGCCGCGAGCTTCTCCTCGGCTTTCGCCGCGGCCTCCGCGATCTTTGCCTTCTGCGCCGAAACCTTTTCCTCGACCTTGTCGACGGCGGCGGATACCGCCGCCTTGGCGCGCGAACGCAGCGGCTCGCGTGCCGCCGGCTCGGCCGCCGGCGCGGCGGTGGCTACGTCGGATTCTTCTTCGTCCGACTCGCCGCGTGCCAGATGCAAAAGCTTCTTCAGCGGGTTGAGGCCGCCGGCATCGGCTATCCGCACTTCGCTGCCGTCGCCGCGCTTCTGGATGTCGGCCAGCGCCTGCTCGTAGCCGGCGAGCGGCCGGTTATCGGAAGGAAGGTAGACCGTGCGCTGATCCGGGAAGACGCGAACGAGCTGTTCGCGGCTCATGCGCGGCCACATGCGGATGCGGCCGGTATCCATGTGCACGAAGGGCGAGCCCGAGGTCGGATAGAACCCGACGCCGCCGCGCTGCAGGCGCAGGCCGATGGCGCGGAGGTGATCGAGCTGCACGCCCGGAATGTAGAAGTCCATCGCATGCCCGAGCATGTGCTGGCTGAACTTCGCCACGCCGGACGACTTGCGACGCAGCATGGCGTTTGTTTCCGGCGAACGGTAGCCGCACACGACCCAGATCGGCTCCTTGGAGCCCGCTTCACGCTGCACCTCCCAGACCAGGTCGATCAGGTGCGGGTCCATCTTGGTTTCTTGCTGCTTGCGCCAGTCGCGCAAGAACCAATTGATTTTTTCCAGGGCGGCTTCGTCGTAGCGGCCGTCGCGCTTGAAGGTGATGGTGATGTCTTCGCTGGTGTGCATGTGGTGCATGGTGATCGTGCGGGTGTCGCCCTCGGCGATCGCGTTCTGCAACGAACGCCCGCCGCAAAGGACGACAAGAGCCGCAACACCGCACGAATAGGCGGCGCGCTTGACGATCACAGGACAGCTTGTCAGCCGCGCCTTTGGAAGGTGCACTGGCGTCCCCGCGTTGACCCAACGACCCGTGCAACCCGTCACAAATCCCCACGCGGACGGATCACACCTAACGTAACGTTAATTTGGGCAGGGTTAACGCGATGTTACGGCCACCCCCACCCCCGACGCTGTCAGGGTTAAGGGCGCAGTGTGGCAAAATATGGCCGCGATTGGGATTTCGGACCCAAACCGGCGATTGCGGCGGTGGAAAACCGCGCGATAGTTAAGTATTTCACGCTCCGCGACAGCAGAATAATTCATTAGATCAATATCTTATAACTCCTGCAACCATGTTCGTCTCTGTTTGTGATATTTATTGACATTTGTCACTGATTGGGTTACATAAGTCCGATCCTGCTCAAAGAGGGCGCCTTTCGCGAGGGCACTTTCGAGAGACGGAGCAGGGGGGCGGTGCCCGCGCGCGGAGGATATGCGCTCCGCTCCCGGGCGGCTCTGGGTCCCCGGTCGGCCGGCAAAAGGACCGGTCCGCACGGAGCGTGCTTAACTCAAGGCCCATGCGGCGAACG
>Ga0187781_10003542_pt1 | contig 11728 bp, 12 predicted proteins | sample 0715_SJ02_MP02_2_FD_132447 | JGI IMG/M metagenome (GOLD analysis project Ga0187781, IMG submission 132447) | Tropical peat soil microbial communities from peatlands in Department of Meta, Colombia - 0715_SJ02_MP02_20_MG | ecosystem: Environmental > Terrestrial > Soil > Wetlands > Peat | place...
CAAATTCCTATTGCCGTTCGCACGAATTCGCGCAGGCCCTTTCGTACCGCAAAGTTGATCGCGAAGATATCACCGGCGCCATTCCTTCGACCGGCGCATGCCACAACCCCAATTGCGATGATTTTGTCGCCATCGAGTGCTCGCGCTGATTTAGGTTCCGCGGTGCAACCGAATTCGTCATGCCCGGCCTCACTGCCGGGTGTGACGAAGTGGGATCAGCCGGTTTGCTGGGCGAGCGCGATCGCCTCGCGCAACACCCCCAGATCCCCGATATGGTTGGCGAGGATCAGCACCAACCGGCTGTCGAACCTGGCCGCCTCTTCGTCCGACAAACTTCGCCGCGCCTCCAAGAGCGCCCGATAAGCGGAGTCAGGGTCGGCGAATTGCGATGCGGTCAAAAGCTTGGCCATTGTTCGGACTTGGCTCTCACTGCTGCAGCGCGCGCCGGTGCGCGCTTGCCACCGCGCCTGCGTCGAATGTTCGCCAGCGCGCGCACAAATGCTGGTCCGGCCGAATGAGATAGGTCGAGCCCGGAGTCGCATCAAGGCGCTCCGTGAACAGGCCTTCACGATCTGATACGTCATCACCGACGATGGTCATTGCTAGGCCGTCGATCGGCGGCGGACGACCACCATTTTTGCCGGCATCGCGCACGTAAATCGTCTCGAAGCCGCCGCGCAAGCATTCCAAGAGATGCACGGGCGTCCCGTCACGGCGCATGAGCGGCGCGTCGGGAAGCGGGGCTCCTAGTCGCGCAGTGCCGGCAAAGGACGCAATATCCGCGGTCGACAGCGGCGTGTCATAAACCGTCGGCAAGGAAAGGCGCCCGGAATTGACCATGCGGCGAGCGAATTCGGCCTTGGGCGCGAGCTTAAGGACCGCATCGCGCAACCGCAGCTCCGCGTTCGAATGCGGCGACATGAATTCCGTCGAACGCGTGGAATGGCCGATATTTTCGTCCGCCGCCTGAATGCGCTCAAGCTCGTAAGTGTCGATCAGCGCTGCGCTCCCCTCCCCGCGCAGCAGGGTTGCAAGCTTCCACGCCAAATTCTCCGCGTCCTGAATCCCAGAATTGGCGCCGCGCGCGCCGAACGGCGAGACCTGATGAGCGGCGTCGCCAATAAAAATCACCCGATCGTGCACGAAGCGGTCGAGGCGGCGGCAATTGAACGTGTAAATCGATACCCATTCCAGCTCGAAGGCGTGCGGCGCCAGCACCTTTTGCAGCCGCGCACGGACGCGATCCGGCTCCTGCTCGGCGGCCGGATCGGCGGCCGGGCCGAGCTGCAAATCGATGCGCCAGATGTTGTCGGGCTGCCGGTGCATCAGTGCCGATTGCCCCGAATGGAACGTAGGTGAGAACCAGAAGCGCCGTTCGGTCGGAAAATCGGCTGCCATGCGCACGTCGGCGATCAAAAACTTGTCGGCAAAGGTGACGCCGGCAAAATCGAGTCCAAGAAAGCTGCGGATACTCGAACGCGCGCCATCGGCAGCGATCAGCCAGTCCGCGTCGAGCCGATAGAGCCCGTCCGGCGTCTCGATGTTAAGCCGCGCGCCGCTGTTTAGCCGATCAACCCCGACCACGCGGTTGTTCCAGCGCAGATCGAGATTTTTTAGTTCCAGCGCGCGGTCGACCAACGCCTTTTCCAGATGGAATTGCTGCAGGTTGATGAAGGCGGGCATTTTGTGCCCCGCCTCCGGCAAAAGGTCGAAAGAAAATAGAAGTTCGTCGCCGTAAAAAACTTTGCCCAGCTTCCAAGTCACGCCCTGCGCCACCAGGCGCTCGCCGACCCCGAGCCGATCCAAGATTTCCAGCGTGCGCTTAGACCAACAGATACCACGCGAGCCTTCGCCGATCCGGTCGGCATCGTCGAGCACGACGACCGGAACGCCACGCAAGGAGAGATCGATTGCCGCAGCGAGCCCGACCGGTCCGGCGCCGACAATCACGACCGGATGACGGACGGTCGCGCCTGCATCCTGGTCGGGCGAGCGCCGGTAGTCGTAACGATAGACCGATTTGCGCACCGCATTCATGCTCAGCCACGCAGCTCAGCCCACATGGCGCGGTCGCGCTCGGCTGTCCAGATGGCAGGATGATCAAGACCTTTGGCCTCGTCATAGGCCCTGGCGACGTTAAACGGCATGCAGTGCTCGTAAATGGCGAAGGTCGAAAATTTTGGATCCATCACGCGGCGAGCTTCGTCGTACGCTTCTTTCAGCGACCGGCTTTTGCCGACGCTGTCGCTGACGCCCCCGTACAATGTCGTGAGGAAGTCTTCCGTCAGAGCAATGCCGTCGGCAACTTCCTTCGCCGTCTTCAGCGCCGCGCCGCGGCCCGGTACCAAGGCTCGTGCGGAAAACTCCGCAAGCCGGTCCAGCGTCGCCGGCCAATCGGTGAAATGCGCGTCGCCGCAATAACAGGCCGAGCGGTATTCGACGAGATCGCCGGAAAACACCACGTTGGCATCGGGCACGTAGGCCACGACATCGCCCGCGGTGTGGCCGCGCCCGACATGCATGATCCGCACTTCGCGGCGCCCGAGCCAAACTGATATCTCATCGGGAAACGTGATCGACGGCCAAGTGAGGCCGGGGATGCTCTCCACGGCGCGGAACAGCCGCGGGAAGCGGCCGATCTCCGAGTCCATGTCCTGTTTGCCGCGTTCGGCAATCAGCGCCCGCGTGGCATCCGAGGCCAGGATTTCGGCGTCGTGATAGGCCGAAGCGCCGAGCACGCGCACAGCATGATAATGGGTCAGCAAGACGTATTTGATCGGCTTGTCGGTGACCTTGGCAACACGCTCGATCACCTGCCGCGCCATGACCGGCGTCGCCTGGGCATCGACGACCATTGCGCCATCGTCGCCGACAATGACTCCCGAATTGGGGTCGCCTTCGGCAGTAAATGCATAAAGACCGGGACCGATCGCGTCGAAAGTAATCGCCTTTTCCGACAAGTCGCCGGTGGAGGCAAAGCCGCCGCTCATCAAATGATCCTCCGCAGCCAAGTACTCAACTAAGAAATCGAGCCGGGGCAGGCAAGGGCGTAATGGCGTTGCGCTCGGCGACAACTTCGTTCATGGTCGCGGCGTCCTGATGATATCCGGATGGGCTAATAGCGCCCAGCCCCGCCGGAGCAAATCATGAGCCGGTGACGCGGATAACGTTATGGCCTCACAGCGCGCGATGGAGGGCAATGTCGCCGACGACGCGATTGCAAGCCGGCCGGCGGCTGAGAAAGAAGCCCCGCTCAGGCTCGAGCAGTTCCTCCCCTACCAGCTCAACGTCGTATCAAGCTTGGTCTCCCAGGCGTTGTCGCGCGTTTACGCGCAGCGCTACGGCATAGGCGTGCCGGAATGGCGCGTCTTAGTCACGCTCGGCCAGTACCCGATGATGACGGCAAAGGCAGTCGGCGCGCATACCCATATGCACAAAACCAAGGTATCGCGGGCAGTGGCTATCTTGGAAAAGCGCCGCTTGCTCCTACGCCGCTCTAACCGCGAGGATAAACGCGAAGCCTTTCTTTCGCTCACTGCAGCCGGACGCAGCATTTACGAGGAACTCGCGCCACACGCGCTCGATTTTGCCGCGCGGCTGACGGAAATCCTGACGCCTGCCGACCGAGAAGCGTTCAATCGCGCGCTCAACCAATTGACCGCAAAATCCGCTCAGCTGGTCGCCGAAGTCAGCAGAGAGAGCGAGCGCGACTGATCGCCGTCGGCGAGTATTCAAAACTCACCGCTTTCGTGGTACTCGTCGGGCCAGCCGTTTACCGGGGACTTCGTGATGATTGGGCATTTCTTCGCACCGCAATTGCTGGTGCTCTACTGTTTCGCCATTGCCGCGATGATTGTGCATTTCCGCGGGCGCGTGCGCTTAGGCTTTTTCCGGCAGCTCACCGATCATTCGACCCTGCTCGCCCCATACAATGTGCTGATGTACTGGTTCTCGGCGGTTCCAAGCGCGCCGGTACTGCCCACGGCAAGCATCCCGGAATTGGCCAAGCTGCGCGAGAATTGGCAAACGATCCGCGAGGAGGCACTGGCTCTCAGCGAGCAGGGGCGCATCAAGGCGGCGGACAAATACAACGACTTCGGTTTCAATTCATTCTTCCGCACCGGATGGAAGCGCTTTTACCTGAAGTGGTACGACGAACCGCTTCCGTCGGCGAAAGCGGCGTGCCCGAAGACGGTCGAGCTTCTTGAATCGATTCCCGGAATCGAGGGCGCCATGTTTGCGACGCTGGGGCCGAACAGCCGGCTGGTGAAACATCGCGATCCCTATGCCGGCTCGCTCCGTTATCACCTCGGCCTAGTGACGCCGACATCGCCCGGCGAATGCCGCATCTTCGTCGACGGCCAGCCGTACACGTGGCACGACGGCGAAGACCTACTTTTTGACGAGACTTACGTTCATTACGCCGAAAACACCACCAATGAGACGCGGATCATTCTGTTTTGCGACGTGGAACGGCCGTTGCGAACGCGGGCGATGACCGCCGTCAACCGCTGGGTGTGTCAGCACATCGTCCGGCAGACCAAAACTCAGAACGTCGACGGCGAGGAGGTGGGCGCCTTCAACAAAGCGTTCGCCTACATTTACCAGGTGCGGCTCGTCGGCAAGCGGATGAAAGCGTGGAACAAGAACGTCTATTACGCGGTCAAGTATTCGCTGATTGGCGGCATTTTGGCGATGATCGCCTATTCGGTATTCGCTTGATGCGGTGGTGGCCGCAAGCTCAAGGCCAATGAAGCTCTATTCCTATTTCCGCTCCTCGGCCGCCTATCGCGTGCGCATCGCACTCAACCTGAAGGGCATCGCCTACGAGACCGAGCCGGTTCATTTGCTCAGGGACGGCGGGGAAAACCGCCGCCCGGAGTTTCGCGCAATAAATCCGCAGATGCGCGTGCCGGCGCTGGTCGCGCCCGGCGGCGAAGTGCTGACGCAGTCGCTCGCCATCATCGAATATCTCGATGAGATCAAGCCCGACCCCCCGCTGTTACCGAAAGATCCGATCGCGCGCGCACGGGTGCGCGCGCTTGCCGACATTATCGCCTGCGACATTCACCCGATGAACAATGTCGGCGCGCTCCGTTATCTGAAGCGCGAAATGCACCAGGAACAGCCGGCAATCGACGCCTGGTACCATCACTGGGTCATTGACGGATTTGAGGCGGTGGAAACGCTCCTCCGTCCCGGCCCCTATTCATTTGGCGCCGACGTCACGCTAGCCGACATCTTCCTCGTGCCCCAGGTGGCCAATGCCCGGCGGTTGAAGGTTCCGCTTGAAAGCTTCCCGAAAATCGTCGGCACCGAGACCGCTTGCCTGCGCTTAGCGGCCTTCGACCGCGCCCGGCCGGACAATCAACCAGACGCCGAGTAATCCGCGATCTTCACACTTTGGTCACCATTGCGTCGCTTGATCGCGGCTGCGCGCGGATCGGAGCCCAGATGATCAAGCTTTTGCAGGGGGTTGGCGTCGTCACCTTCAGCTGTGTCGCAATTTCGTTTGCGTTCGCGCAAACAACGTCCGGGCCGCCCGCGCCCGGTGCCGATCAGGCGACGAGCAATCCGATTTGCGTCCGGCTCGAAAGCCAACTGGCAATTCTCAACCGCGGCGCGGCCGACCCGGCGCGCGCCGATCAGATCAAACGCACCGAAGATGCGATTGCCAAACAGCAGGCTGATCTTGACCGAACCTTGACGCAATCGAAGAAGCTCGGCTGCGGAGGCGGCGGGTTTTTCGCGCTGTTCACTGGCGGAGGTCCGCAATGTCAGCCGCTTAACGCGCAGATTCAGCAGATGCGCGACAATCTCGATCACGCCATGACCGACCTTGAGCGCCTCAAAACCGGCAGCAACGACCAAGAGGGGCCGCGCCGTGCACTGATCGGGCAATTGGCGCAAAATAATTGCGGACCGCAATATCGGGCGGCAGCGGCGGCGGCGGGGCCGGGAGGATTCCTCGATGCGCTGTTCGGCGGCACGATCATCAATTCGGGCGGCGACGGCGCGCCATCGGGCACTTATCGCACGGTCTGCGTCCGCACGTGCGACGGATACTATTTCCCGATCTCCTACTCGACTGTTCCCAACCGCTTTCTAGATGACCAGCGGGCGTGTCAGCGCGAATGCCCGGCGACCGATACGGCGCTCTACACATACAGGAATCCTGGCGAAGACATTAACCAGGCGGTGTCGCTCAGCGGCCAGCCTTATGCCGGGCTACCGAACGCGTTTCATTATCGGCAGGAATATACGCCCGCCTGCTCCTGCCGGCGGCCGGGCCAAAGCTGGGCTGATGCGCTGAAAAACGCCGACGACGCCAGTACGCTCGAGAGCGGCGACATTGTCGTCACTGACCAGAACGCCAAAGCCCTCTCGCAGCCGCCACCGCCGAAGCCCCCGGGCAAACAATCAAAGGCTGCCTCCGCTGCAGCCAATGCCAACCAAAACCAGGGCGCGGCGACGGCGCCTGTAACGGCCGCGCCCGCGTCGAACACAAGCGCATCCGCGGCAGAACCTTCTGCAAACGGCGTGCGCACTGTTGGGCCGCCTTTTGTCATCGGGCATTAGCGCAACCGGTGACGGGCACGTCAGCTTGCGTTCGTACCGTTGAGTATGATGGCGCGCGAACGCGCATTATCGGGAAAGTAAATTGTGGGCGGGTCGCGCAGCGCCCTCGCGAGCTGGCGCTATAGCCTGCCCGCTTCGCGCCAAGCGGCGCCTAATCTATTTCAGCCTTTTTCGTCGCACGCCCAGGCGCGGATCACACAATCGCGGCCGCCGAATTCGTAGCAACGTCGGAGTGAGGCATTTTCCGCCTTGCCGAGATGCCCGTTGATCGCCCAACCATAGGATCCGCACGGGTGCTTGACATCAATTGCCATGGCGGCACAGCCACGCTTGATGTCGCCAACGATTTTGCATGCTCCGCCCGCACACTTTTTCATGGCCGCCGCACGGGCGTCCGTCACTTTGTGGTAATCGTATCCATAGCCGTAAGCGCCACAGGCGCCTACGGCAAACGAGCCCGCAGCATGGGCCGCGGCGGTCGCCGCAACAAAAAAGCATAAAGCCGCAAGGACCGCACAAACGCGGCGCAACCCCACCATTTCACCCTCCCCCGAACGTCCCTTGAGACGCTAATCGGGAAGGATTGCTAGTTGGTGAATGCGCGGCCTTCGGCGCGCGCCGATACCGGCTGCGCCGGCGGCTTTTAAGTGCCTTCCAACTCCGCCCTCACAGCACCGAGCGCTTCGGGCGTATCGATGTCGGTCAAAATGCCGGATCCCGAGAGGGCCACTTCGCCGATAGCCTCACTGTAGCGGCTAATCAGGTTGCGCGCGCCGATGTCCCCTTCGACAGCCATCAGTTCGGGGAAAAACCGCCGCGACCAGACCACAGGATTGCCGCGCTGGCCGTCGATTGTCGGCACCGCGATGAGAGCTCCCTTCTCAGGCGCCAAGGCCGCGATAAGGCGGTTCATTGTGGCCGAGTCGACCTGCGGCATATCGCCGAGGCAGACAATGACGCCGTCGGCCTGCGGCGGCAGGGAGGCGATGCCGGCCCGCAGCGAGCTGCCGAGGCCGTCGGCAAATTGGGCATTGTGAACGAACTCGACAGGCAGGTCGGCAAGGGCTGCTTCCACCCGCTCGCGTTGGTGTCCCGTGACGACGAGAACCGGCCGGGCCGTGGAGCCGAGAACGGCCTCTGTGACGATGCGCACCAGCGGCCGCCCGCGAATTTCCGCCAACAGCTTGTTTTCACCGCCCATCCGGCTTGAGCGGCCGGCGGCAAGCACCAGTCCGGCAATATTGCGCGCTGGCTGTAGCGGCTCCTCGCGAGGTTGCGGCCGGGTGACAATTTCCATGAGCAGGCCGCCGACACCCATTGCCGTTATGTCCTCGCGCGGCACTTGAAGGCCGGCGAGAAGCCGCATGAGAACCCAATCGAATCCGTTCTCCTTCGGGCTGCGCGCGCAACCCGGCGCTCCGAGAACGGGGTGCCCGGCGGCGGAGCCGATCAACAATAGATTGCCGGGGTCAACCGGCATCCCAAAATGCTCTATTCGCCCGCCGACGGCTTCCAATGCCGCCGGGATGACGTCGCGCCGATCGGCAATCGCCGAGGCGCCAAAAACGATAATCAGCTGCGTGTCCTGTTTGAGGACTTCCGTAAGTGCACGCGCGAGTGCTGCACTCTCGTGCGGCACGCGCCGTTCCGCGACGATGATTGCGCCCGCCGGTTCAAGCCGTTCGGCGGTGATCTTCAAGGTCTTGTCGATGACCTTGGGCGAGAGGCCGGGCAGCACTGTGGAAACAACCCCGACTTTGCGCACGCGATAGGGCACAATGCGGACCAGCGGTTGTTTGGCTTCGGCCAGCGCCCGATCCCGCGCCGCTGCGGCCACGGCGAACGGGATGATTTTCACCGTCGCGATCATCTCTCCGGCAACCACCGGCTTGAAGGCCGGTAAGGTCGCAACCGTAATGGCTTCGTCGACGCGATTGATCCGATCGACGGCCGACTTGTCGACGACGAGCACGCCGGCGGTTTGCGAAAAGAGGTTGGCGCGCCCGGTAAAGGCGCGATCGACATGGGTGCCTTCGCCGGCGATGGCGTGCGCGATCTCGGCCGCCGCCACGTCTTCCCCCACATCTCCCGGTTCGAGCCGGGCCACCACGATGTCTTTGATGCCGGCGGCTTCGAGCGCTGCGGCCTCGACGGGACCAATCAGCGTCCCTTTTTTGAGCACCAATCCGCCACTGCGGATGGTGTGGACCGATGTCGCCCCAATCGCCTGTTTCGGTCCTACCGCGCCGAACTTCATGACACAGCCTCGACCAAGGGGCGATCGGCCTGCGGCTCGCCATGCAAATTTTCCGTGATCTGCGCCATGATGGCGACCGCAATCTCCGCCGGCGATACCGCTCCGATATCGAGCCCGATCGGAGCGTGAATGCGGGAAATATCCGCGTTGCGCGCGCCTTGCTGCCGCAATCGCTCGATCCGACGGCCGTGAGTCTTTCGCGAGCCGAGCGCACCGATGTAAAAACACTCACGCGCCAGGGCGTAGAGAAGCGCAGGGTCGTCGATTTTCGGATCGTGCGTCAACGCAACGAAGGCGGTGTAGCGGTCAATGCCGAGCGCCGGCAATGCCTTGTCCGGCCATTCGGCGATGACCTTTACGTCGGGAAACCGCTCCGCCGAGGCGAAGGCAGTGCGCGGATCGACGATGGTGACGTCGTAGCCCAAGAGTTTGGCAATCGGTGCCAATGCTTGGCTGATATGCACGGCGCCGATCGCAACAAGCTGCGCCGCGGGGACATAGACAGTGAGGAAGACACGCCCTTCCGCAGTGTCAACCATGCCGCTCTTGCCACTGCGCAACCGCTCCGCAAGGACAGCTTTGAGCGGATCTTTGGTTATCTCGGCCGCTTTCACCAGCCGTTGCTCGCCGGTCGGAATGTTAGTGACAACAATAACGGCGCGGCGCGCCGCGCGCTCGGTATTAAGAGCGGTGAGGATGTTGAGCTTCATCCGTTTTTCTCATCGGTCATTCCGGAAGCCGCCAAGCGGCTATCCGGAATCCATAACCACAGTGAGAGAAGATGCTAGCTCTGTGGTTAGGATTCCGGGCTCGGCCTTTCGGCCGCCCCGGAATGACATTACTCAACCTTCTCGACCAACACGCGGATGGTACCGCCGCACGACAGACCCACTTTCCAAGCGGTTTCATCGGCAACGCCAAATTCCAGCATTTTCGGCTTACCGCTGTCGATCACATCAAGGGCTTCGGTGACAACCGCGCCCTCGACGCAGCCGCCGGAAACCGAGCCGAGAAAATTGCCGTCCTGATCGATGACCAGATTAGCGCCGACCGGCCGCGGCGCCGAACCCCAAGTCTCGACCACGGTCGCCAGCGCCACAGCGCGGCCTTGCTTACGCCAATCCTCGGCGGCTTTAAGAATGTCGGTATCGGTGGACAGCATAATATTCCTCACCTGCGAACGAGGCGCGTCCGCAATTCGCTATATATAAATAGATATAAGCGTTCAGGCGACTTTCTGCATCCAGGACTTTGGGTTGGCGGCAGCGCCGCGACCAGGCTGCAACGATGCCACCAGCGCGGCCATCGAGTCGAGATTGTGCATTGGCCGGAACTCATCGACGTAGGGCAACATGGTTTTGATGCCGCGCGCCCGAGCTTCGAACCCTTCGAAGCGTAAGAGCGGATTGAGCCAAACGAGCCGGCGGCACGAGCGGTGCAATCGATCGATCTCAAAGGCCAGCGTGTCGTCGGCATCGCGCTCGAGCCCATCGGTAATGAGCAAGACGACCGGGCCTTGGGTGAGCACGCGCCGCGCCCACAGTTTATTGAAGGCATGCAACGAAGACGCGATCCGCGTTCCGCCTGACCAATCGGGCACGCTGGCTGAACAGGCGGCAAGGGCATCGTCGGGATCGCGCTCACGTAGCGCACGCGTGACATTGGTCAGGCGTGTGCCGAACAGAAACGTGCTCACGCGCTTTCGCGCATCCGTCAACGCATGCAGAAAGTGCAAAAAAATCCGGCTGTACTGACTCATCGAGCCCGATATGTCGAGGAGCGCCACCACGGGCGGCGGTCTGGATTTCGGTCCGACGAAGCGTAAATCGATAAAATCGCCGCCACCTTTGAAGCTCGATCGCAGCGTGCGGCGGATGTCGATGACATGTCCGCGCCGGTGCGGCGCCAGGCGGCGCGTGCGCACTTCGGCAAGCGGCAGGATGAGGCGTTTGATAGCGTCTTTGGCGGCGGTAATTTCCGCATTCGTCATTTGCGCAAAGTCTTTGCGCTGCAGCACTTCGCGGTCGGAGACGGTCATGCGCGTATCCAGCTCGATTTCCTGTTGTTTCTTGAGCTTGTCGTCGAGACCGGAAAAAAGCGCCTCCTGGACGCGCGTAGAGCCCGCTTCCGGCCGCTGCGGCACATTCGGCGCTTGCGGCAGCATCATCGCCAAAAGCTGATCAAGATAGCCGCGGCGGCGGAAGAAGATGCGGAACGCCTGATCGAACAACACGGAATGTTCGTGCCGTTTCACGAAGACCGCGTGCAGCGTCCAATAAAAATCTTCGCGTGTGCCCACGCCCGCCGTGTTCACCGCCGCAAGCGCATCGAGCACCGCGCCGGGTCCGACCGGAATGCCGGCCGCGCGCAGCGCGCGGGCAAAGTAGAGAATGTTTTCGGGTAGCCGGCCGCTTGTCTCTGTCACTTCTCCACCTGCCGTTCGACCCTGCTAAAGCCGGGCCCATGCTGGATCCCGGCTGACGCGGGAATGAGCGGGATTAAATTACTCAGCCGCCCGCAGCTCCGATTTTACCTCGTCGAGCAGCTCTTTGAGCTTGCTTCCTTCGAGCTTTGCGATGTCATCCTGATATTTAAGCAGAACGCCGAGCGTGTCGGAGACGGTGGCAGGATCGAGTGCGACGACATCGAGCTCGGACAATGCGGCAGCCCAGTCAAGCGTTTCGGCGACTCCCGGCGACTTGAACAAATCCTGCTTGCGCAGCGCCTGCACGAAGGCGACCACCTGCTCGGAAAGCTTTTTGCCGACACCGGGCACTTTGGCGCGGACGATCGAAAGCTCGCGCTCGGCGCTCGGATAGGCAAGCCAGTGGTAGAGGCATCGACGCTTGAGCGCGTCATGGACCTCGCGGGTGCGGTTCGATGTTATGATGA
>Ga0187781_10003544_pt1 | contig 11723 bp, 11 predicted proteins | sample 0715_SJ02_MP02_2_FD_132447 | JGI IMG/M metagenome (GOLD analysis project Ga0187781, IMG submission 132447) | Tropical peat soil microbial communities from peatlands in Department of Meta, Colombia - 0715_SJ02_MP02_20_MG | ecosystem: Environmental > Terrestrial > Soil > Wetlands > Peat | place...
CCAGAGGCCAGGGTGCGCCCGTCGGGGCTGAACGCCACACATTCCACCGGGCCGGTGTGGCCGGTCAGGGGCGCGCCCAGCGGTGCGGGGTGGGCCGGGTCGCTGAGGTTCCACAACCGCACGCTGGCGTCGTCGCCGGCGGAGGCCAGGGTGTGCCCGTCGGGGCTGAACGCCACACCGAACACCGGGCCGGTGTGGCCGGTTAGGGGCGCGCCCAGCGGTGCGGGGTGGGCCGGGTCGGTGAGGTTCCACAACTGCACGCTGGCATCGGCGCTGGCTGAGGCCAGGGTGTGCCCGTCAGGGCTGAACGCCACACCGAACACGGGGCCGGTGTGGCCGGTTAGGGGGGCGCCCAGCGGTGCGGGGTGGGCCGGGTCGGTGAGGTTCCACAACCGCACGGTGGCATCGGTGCTCCCAGAGGCCAGGGTGTGCCCGTCGGGGCTAAACGCCACAATGCGCACCGTTGCCGGCGTGGGGATGATCATGCGGGTGGTGTTCAGCGCGCTGGTGGCGGTGTAGAACGCGCCGCGACTGGCCGTGGGGTCGGACCGGATTCGCTTGGCAGCCAAGGTGTCGGCGAGCGCGCGAATGTCACTTTTGCCGGTGACGCCCGAAAACACCGCGGATGCTTCGGTGTCCAGTTGGGCGGCCAGCGCGTCGCGCGCTTCCTGAATGGCTTGTTGTCGCTGTCGGATCGCTTCTCCTCGTTGCACGAAGGCAAAAGCCGCTGCGACGACCGCGACGATAGTCAGCACCGCCATCGCGCCGATCGCCACGCCCCGGAGACGCCGAAAACGACGCTGCTCACGAAGATCATCACCGGTCAACTCGTCTTTCGGTCTGTCGTGAATCGGGGCCGCCAGCGAGGTGACCTTGTCGCGAAACGCCAAGGACTGAAGCTCCCAGGGCGCATCGTCGGTCACGTCGATGTAGAGCGGCTCAGCCGGTAGCGACCCGGGCTCGGTCAATACCGGCGGAGCGGCGCTGGACCGCCCAGGGTCAAACCGGCCCTCCGTGGCGTCCCACCGCAGACTGCCCTCGGCCAGCACCAACATCAATCCGTCGTGCCCACGCTGCTCGAGCCAGTGTTTGATCTCCTCGTTGACCCAGTGCGAGGCCGCCGACTGGGGCGACAGCACCACAATCATGAATCGCGACCCGTCGAGCGCCTCGGTGATTTTGGCCCACAGGTCCGGATTAGCGGTCAAATTTGTGTCGTCGCGAAACACCCGCAGCGCACGCAACTGACCCACCCGCCGCCCGATCTGATGGAGCCCCTTCTGGATCGCGCTGGTGACTTCCTTATCCCGGTGGGCGTAGGACAAGAAGGCGTCGTAGGCCACCGGCGTCTGCGCCTGATCGACCTCGCCGTCGAGCGAAGGCGGCGTCGGAACGCCCTCGTCTCCTGGCGGCGGATAGTTACCCGTCGCGGGTGACTGCTGAGTCGGATGTCTAGGAGACGAAGCGCGTTGCTGATGGAAGTCGGACATTGTTCAGGCTTTCCGGTATTTGTCAGCTAGACAACTGCGTCACCGGTCCCGCGCCGGCGCTTACGAATCGCAACAGCTTATGCGAGTTCGCGGCCCCGGCAGGGCGAACCAGCAACCTGATATCCCGGTGCCCATGCCGTATTTGGTGAGCTCCTAACGTATGGCGCTGGCGCCGCGCCACTGATCCCACGGCAGGGTCAGCCGACGGTGGCTACCCCGAGCGCGCCGGTGACCACAAGGGCGGCGGCCAGCCCGCGCCGAAACCAACTGTGCTGGCGGCAATCTCGAATCGTCACGTCGGTCAGGGACCCCTCCTGCGATGAGACGGCGGCTGTGCACCCGAAAGGATGGTGACCTTCCGTACCCGCGGGAGGGAAGACGCAAACGTTGACGCCGCGGCTCGCCGCCGCAGGCGCCGTCTAACTACTCGTCGTCAGCGGGCTGGCCGGTGAAGACCTCTTTGGCTCTCTCGACGGCGTAGGTGGCGATGTCCAGTGAGTTGTGGACGATGTCACCGGTTCCGCCGGCGATGTCACCCTTGAGAATATGGCCTGCGTCTTCGACGATGTCCGCCGACCTCTCGACTGCGTTGGCCACGATGTCTCGGGCGGCGTCGATCGCGTCCTTCGGCTTGAAGGCCATCGCAGTCTCCTTATACCTGTGTGATGTGGCTATCCGGTCTGGCCGGTGTCCGATGGGAAGCCTCCGCCAGTGGCGTTCGGGAATCCACCGCCGGTCAGCTGCCCAACCTGCCAGCCGTGTTCGGTGCACAGCATCGGAAGCCCGTCGGGAGACTGGGCCGACGACCCGCGCGGGTTGTCGCACTTCGCACCGACCTGCTGAACACCGTTAAGCGGGTAGGTGATTACCCAGAACCCCGATTGTGCGGCCGGGAACTGATTGGTGATGAAGTGGCATGCCTCGGCCTGACCATTCGGGCCGCGTCCGAAGATGAACCGCTCATAGTTGTCGCACGGCGCACCCAGCGATGCGTCGTAGTTCATCCCCGGCACGTCGCCGTCGTAATTTCCCGGGTCGGCGGCGGCGACCGGCGCGATGCCGACGGCGGTACCCGTGATCGCAGCGGCGATGAACAGTTGGCGAATCATGACCCACCTTCGGTGTCGCGGTGCGGGGGCCATGCATCGCCCCCGGCGGCCTGGGGCAAGCATAGCCAGTGCCGCCCCGACCACAAGGGTGATTTGCTCCGGCCACATGGGGAGATCGGCCAATGATCAACTGCCTGCCAGCGATGCCTGCCCATCACCTCCAGTGCCTTTGCCGTCGTGCCCACGCAGGTGGTGAGAACACGTTTCAATCCGTCGCCCGGCAATCCGGTGAGAACGCGTTCCATCTGGGCGGTCGCGATGCTTTACTGAGCCAGAACGCTTCACTTTTAGCGGTCTTCAAGTCGTATTCATATTCGTAGGAGTGCCCCCGATGCCGACTCCAAATCTCCCACCCGGGTTCGATTTCACCGATCCCGACGTCCACGCCGAGCGGTTGCCGGTCGAAGAACTGGCCGAACTGCGCCGAACCGCGCCGATCTGGTGGAACGAGCAACCCCTCGGCGTGGGCGGGTTCGACGACGGCGGCTTCTGGGTGGTGAGCAAGCACAAGGACGTCAAAGAGGTTTCAATACGCAGCGATGTCTTCTCCAGCCTGCAGAAAACCGCCCTGCCGCGCTATAAAGACGGCACAGTCGGCGAGCAGATCGATCGGGGCAAATTCGTCCTGCTCAATATGGACGCGCCGCAGCACACCCGGCTGCGCAAGATCATCTCGCGCGGCTTCACCCCCCGGGCCGTCGAGCGCCTACGCGATGACCTCAACGAGCGTGCCCGGCGCATCGTCGAGAGGGCCGCGGCCGAGGGTTCCGGCGATTTCGTCGAGCAAGTGTCCTGCGAATTGCCACTGCAGGCCATCGCAGGGCTGCTGGGTGTCCCCCAAGAGGACCGGATGAAGCTGTTCCACTGGTCCAACCAGATGGTCGGCGACCAGGATCCCGAGTTCGAAAACAACGACGCCATCGATGCGTCTATGCAACTCATCATGTACGCCATGCAGATGGCCGCCGACCGGGCGAAGAACCCGGGCGAGGACATCGTCACCAAACTGGTCGAGGCTGACGTCGACGGCCACAAACTCTCTGATGACGAGTTCGGCTTCTTCGTGATCCTGCTCGCCGTAGCCGGCAACGAGACCACCCGCAACTCGATCACCCAGGGCATGATGGCGTTCACCGACTTCCCCGACCAGTGGGAGCTCTACAAGCGAGAGCGGCCCGCCACCGCGGCCGACGAGATCGTCCGGTGGGCCACCCCGGTCACGTCCTTCCAGCGGACCGCCTTGGAGGACTACGAATTGTCGGGCGTGCAGATCAAGAAAGGCCAGCGGGTGGTGATGGTCTACCGCTCAGCCAATTTCGACGAAGAGGTGTTCGACGACCCGTTCACCTTCAACATCCTGCGTGATCCCAACCCGCACGTGGGATTCGGCGGTACCGGCGCGCATTACTGCGTAGGGGCCAACCTGGCGCGGATGACGATCGACCTCATGTTCAATGCGATCGCCGATCAGATGCCCGACCTGACGTCCGTCGGTACGCCGGAGCGGCTGCGTTCGGGCTGGCTCAACGGTATCAAGCACTGGCAGGTCGACTACCACACCAGTGGGGCGAAATGCCCTGTCGCGCACTAGGACTTATATTCAAGCAATGGCAACCCATCGAGCTGTACACGTAGCCTCCGCAAATGCAGCCTTAGCGCTGGTCGACGTCGAAACCAAGCCACCGGGTCGCGATGAGGCGCGGCTGACCGTCACCGCCTGTGGGATCTGCGGCACGGACGCGCACTTTGTTTCAGGTGGCTTCCCGGGCATGACGTGGCCGTTGACCCCCGGGCATGAAATCGCCGGAACGATCGCGGAGCTCGGTGCGGGTGTCGAGGGTTTCGCGGTCGGCGATCGCGTCGCGGTCGGGTGGTTCGGCGGGTGCTGCTACCACTGCGATCAGTGCCGAAAAGGCCGGTTCATTCATTGCGAGAACGGGAAGATCCCGAGTTACCAATACCCGGGCGGATATGCGGAGTCGGTGACTGTCCCGGGGAGTGCGCTCGCCCGGATACCGGCCGGGCTTTCCGACGCGGAAGCCGCGCCGATGGGCTGCGCTGGCGTTACCACCTACAACGCCTTGCGTCATACGAAGGCAGTGCCCGGCGATCGGGTTGCCATCCTCGGTGTCGGCGGACTCGGTCACCTCGGGGTGCAGTTCGCCCGGGCGATGGGTTTCGAGACCATCGCAATCGCCCGCGGCGGCGGGAAAGAGCAGGACGCCCGGAAGTTGGGTGCCCACCACTACATCGACTCCACCGCCGGCGATCCCGCCGAAGCGCTGAAAGCCCTGGGCGGCGCGGCGGTCGTGCTGGCGACGGCGGGCAACTCGCCGGCCATGGCCGCAACGGTCGGCGGGATATCGCCACAGGGTGAACTCGTCACGATCGGCGTCACGCCTGAACCGTTGCCGATCAGTCCCATCCAGCTCATCACGCCCGGGGTCAGCATCGTCGGCCATCCCTCGGGTACGGCCAAAGACGTCGAAGACACCATGCATTTCGCGGTCCTGTCCGACGTGCGGGCGTGGATCGAAGAGCTACCGTTGTCGCAGGCGGCCGAAGGCTACGCAGCCTTGGAGCAAGGGCGAGCTCATTACCGCACCGTTTTGACCATGTGACACAGTCGGTCCGTGACCGACATCTGGACCATCGACGCGTCTGACGGTGAGTTATTGATTCACACCGGTGTCGCAGGCCGGGCGGCGAAGATGGGGCACCGGCTCACCATCGCGATGAAGCGCTGGCAGGCTACCGTGACGTGGTCGGACGGCGAACCCGCGGCAGCGCAGCTGGAAGTCGACGTGGATTCGCTCGAAGTCCTGCATGGCGAAGGTGGCCTGACACCGTTGTCCGGACCGGAGAAGATTGTGGTGCGCTCCAACGCATTACGACAGCTGGGCGCCGGACGCTTCCCCCAGATCCGCTTCGACGCCGACACCGTCGACCAAACCCGGGATGGTTACCAGTTAGCCGGGACGCTGCAGATCCGCGGGAAGACCAGGGCGCAGGTAATCGATCTGCGCACCGACGATCTCGGCGATGTCTGGCGGCTGTCCAGTCAGACCGTCGTTCGCCAATCCGCATTCGGGGTCAAGCCATACTCGCTGTTGATGGGTTCGTTGAAGGTCGCCGACGAGGTCACCGTGTCGTTCAGTGCGCAGCGGGCCAAAGACACCTGACCGGACAATCCGAACAGGGGAGTGCAGATGCGGATCGGAGTGGTGTTCCCGCAGACCGAGATTGGTGCCGACGCGGGTGCAGTGCGAGCCTATGCCGAGCACGTCGAAGGGCTTGGGTTTGCCCACCTACTTGCCTACGACCACGTAGTCGGTGCCGATCCGAAGGTTCACGTCGGCTGGGACGGTTTTTATGACCTGCACGACACTTTCCATGAGCCGCTGGTGACGTTCGGTTATCTCGCTGCCGTGACCACGTCATTGGAACTGGTGACCGGCATCGTGATCCTGCCGCAGCGACAAGCCGTCCTGGTTGCCAAGCAGGCGGCCGAGGTGGACCTGCTCAGCGGCGGGCGGCTACGCCTGGGTGTTGGCCTCGGCTGGAACGCGGTCGAATACGAGGCACTGGGCGAAGACTTTTCGAACCGCGGCAAGCGCAGCGAAGAGCAGGTGGAGCTGATGCGCAAGCTGTGGACCGAACAGACCGTCACCTACCACGGCATGTATCACCGGGTGACCGGAGCCGGACTGGCGCCGCTGCCGATTCAGCGGCCGATTCCGGTGTGGTTCGGGGCAGCTTCACCGCGCGCGTGCCGGCGAGCCGGTCGGCTTGGCGACGGCTGGTTTCCGATGGTGGGCCCCGGCCCGAAACTGGATCAGGCACGGCAAGCCGTCGCGGAAGCCGCGACGGAGGCTGGTCGGGATCCCGCCCAGATCGCCATGGAGGGCCGGGTGTCCTGGAACGGCAACCCCGATGACCTTGCCGACGGTCTTCGGGTCTGGGCCGAGGCGGGCGCCTCCCATATTTCGATCAACACGATGAACGCTGGGCTGGTATCGGTCGACGACCACCTTGGCGCGTTGACCACCGCCGCCGAAACCGCCAGGGCCTTCGCGGGTTAGGCCCTGGTGCACCGCTGCCTAACGATCTGGCGGCGCTAAATGCTAGGGTCGGCGGCCCTTATGCGAAACAATTGTGGTCGGTTCATCGATAGCCGAATCGCATAAGGAGCTGCCGATCATGCAACCCGAATCCAACTCCTACCCCGTCCGGGTTCGAGCTGACCTCGATCCCGCATTGTCGCGCTGGCAATGGCTGGTCAAGTGGATCCTCGCCATTCCGCACTACATCGTGTTGTTCTTTCTGCATTTCGCGGTCGTCGTGGTCTGGGTGATTGCGTTCTTCGCGATCCTGTTCACCGGGAAGTACCCGCGCGCGTTGTTCGACTTCAGTCTCGGCGTCATGCGATGGCGCTGGCGCGTTGCTTTCTATGCGTTGGTCGCACTGGGCACCGACAAATATCCGCCGTTCAGCTTGCATTCAAAAGCTGACTACCCGGCCGATCTGGAGGTCGACTATCCCGAGCGGCTCAGCCGGGGTCTGGTGCTGATCAAGTGGTGGCTCTTGGCCATCCCGCACTACCTGATACTGCTGGCGTTATTTACCGGCGGCTGGCGGCTTTTGCGGCTCGACCCGAATGAGTTCGTCGCCTACGATCTGCCGCCGCTGTTCGTCATCCTGCTGATAATCGCTGTGGTGGCTTTGCTGTTCACGGGACGCTACCCAAAGGGGTTGTACGACTTCCTGATTGGGATCAATCGGTGGGCGATCCGGGTTCGTGCCTACAGCGGGCTGCTGCGCGACGATTACCCGCCGCTGCGTCTCGACACCGGTCCACGCGAAGCCGGATAGTCGAAACTGCCCGAAACAGCCGGAGCCGCTTAAGAATCGGGAAATCTGGCGACTATGGAGGCGGTGCGCCCGGATTGGCCGGCGGGCCTTGCGGAGGCGCCGGCTGGTCTTGCTGACCGTGCAGGCGCTCACGCAGCTTGGTGAGCAGTGGATGCGGATCCGGTTGCGGAGGTGGCGGAGGAGGGACCGGCTGCGGCGGTGCGGGCGGCGGGACTGGCGCTGCGGCGGGAAGTCCGGCCGACGGCTCCTCGGAAGCGACGGTCTGCGGTTGGGCAGCCGCTGGAACTTCGGTCGGATGTTCGGCCGGCGCTGGCGCTGGTCGCGCAATCGGTGCCTCGACCGCTGCCGGCCGCGGAGCCGGAGCTTGCGGGGCGGGAGCGCTCGCCGCCCGGTGGGCCACATGTTGGACCGGTCCGGCAGCTCGGTCGGGAACCAGACGTGGGCCCAAGGCGAGCGACAGCGATGCCACGAGTGTGACCGCCCCGGCGACCAACATCGTCAACGCCCCTGCGTAGGAGTTCTGCCGGGTGCTTCCCCTCCCCCCTCGGTCGCCAGAGACGGTCTCGATCATCTCGGTGTCGGTGAATTCCGTGCTGTCAGCCGAGGCGAGCGCGGCTCCGCGCGCCAGGGCCAACTGCGCGCCGGTCTGCGTGAGGACGGGGACCGGCACCGCTTTCTCAAGCCGCCACGACAGCGCTTCGAGGTCCTCATCGGGACCAACGACGACGACGCCGCCCGGTTGCCATGAACTCCGGTTGAACAGGCTGGTCAGCCAACCGACCAGCCGGCCCGCGCCGCCCGGCAGCCGCTTGATGGCCGTTTGTGGCTCGTCGTCGCAGGTGTCGACCATTGCGACGATCGTCGAATCGCCGTCGAGCACGCAAACCGCGGCCTTCTCATAGCCGACAACCGGCGCGATCGCCCTAGCCAGCTCGTCGCACGCCTGGTGCAGCCGAATCGGGACAACGTTGTCGAAGCCGGCGTTGGTCAGCGACTCCAGCAGCAGCGCAGCCTCGGCGGCCGCCTCGTCGCTCCAGGTCACGCCGATAACGTGAATACGGTGGTCATAGCTGGCCGCCGCCGCTTGCGCCTCCAACACGGCCGCGGTCGCCTGCTCCGAGGTGTAAACCGCCTGCACCCCACCGCCGGAAGCCACGTCGAAATCCTCGTGATCCAGGATGGCGCCGTCAGCGTCGCGGCCTTCCACCAGGACCCAGCCGACCGACGTAGATGTCAGCGACAGCCCAAGTACCGTGTCCAAATCTGCACCTCAATCGTGCCCCAATGTCCATGCGCCGCAGCCAGCACGAGACCGTTGATGCGGTTGGTTCGTGCGCGGCGAGGACCGGGACAGCGTGCTCTCGTCGGTCTACCCTCGGTGAGCCTACGCGCTCCTCGCGACAAGAGCCGAACGGGTATAGACACCCCTGCTCGACATCCCGATGACCTGCGACGTCGAGCGAGATCCTCGCGGCCGACGCGCAGCCACCCCGGTCACCGGACGAGCCTTGCGTGGCGAAAGACCCGCTAAATTCCGGTTCTAAAAATTGCACCGGAAAGTTGCCACCGACCCAATTACCACAGGCTCCGCGCAGGTCGCGATGGCCGATGCAGAATCGAAACACCTTTGCGTCCTGATCGACATATGGAGTACCACACGGTAAGTTTTGCGACTAGCGCACGACGGCCTACGACAAGGGGCAGGGATGACATACCTGAGCGAAAAGATGCGTGGCTGGGTGCGGCGACTTACGGTCGCCGCTTTTGCGGCCGCCGCACTACCGGGCCTCGTCGGCCTTCTGGGTGGAGCGGCGACGGCGGGGGCCTTCTCCCGGCCCGGTCTTCCGGTCGAATACCTGCAGGTGCCTTCGGGAGCGATGGGCCGCAGCATCAAGGTCCAGTTTCAGAGCGGGGGAAACAACTCCCCCGCCGTGTACCTGCTCGATGGTCTGCGCGCCCAGGACGACTACAACGGGTGGGACATCAACACGCCCGCCTTCGAGTGGTACTACCAGTCCGGGTTGTCGATCGTCATGCCGGTTGGCGGGCAGTCCAGCTTCTACACCGACTGGTACCGCCCGGCCTGCGGAAAGGCCGGCTGCTCTACCTACAAGTGGGAAACCTTCCTGACCAGCGAGCTGCCGGGTTATCTCGCCTCGCAAAAAAGCGTCAAGTCGACCGGCAGCGCCGCGGTGGGCATCTCGATGGCCGGTGCATCTTCAATGAATCTGGCGATCTACCACCCTGGTCAGTTCATCTACGCCGGTTCGCTGTCCGGCTACCTCAGCCCGTCCACCGGGCAGGGCTGGATAGGCCTCTCGATGGGTGATGCCGGCGGCTACAAGAAGGAAGACATGTGGGGGCCAGACAGCGACCCGGCATGGGTGCGCAACGACCCCTTGATCAACGTCGGCCAACTCGTCGCCAATAACACCCGGCTCTGGGTGTACTGCGGCAACGGGACTCCGAGCGAACTGGGCGGCGCCAATTTGCCGGCTACGTTCATCGAAAGCAACTTCATGATCGGCGTCAACAAGAAGTTCCAAGACGCTTACAACGCCGCGGGCGGCCACAACGCCGTGTTCAACTTCCCGGCCTACGGCACCCACAGCTGGGAGTACTGGGGCGCCCAGCTGAACGCCATGAAGGGTGATCTTCAGGGTGCCCTCGGCGCCCACGGCTGATCGGTCGGCTAACCTTTGCGAGCAAACTGCGCTTGACGGTGAGCCGTCAAGCGCAGTTTTTTGTCCAGGTTCAGTGCAGTTGGCCGCTGATATCGATCCATCCCGTCGGGTCGCCGCGGTGGTTGTTCAAGTCGCGGCACTGACCATAGATACGCGCGACTCCATGCTTCGGGGAGTCGCTGTCGGGGTAGAGCATCGCGGTGACACCGTTCTTGGACAACGTTTTGCCGAGCAGGTGCTGGTTGGGCGGTAACCCCGCACGCCAGCCGCGGGCAACCATGGCCGCCGCGATGCTCCGGAAATACTCGTCGACGCGGGCATCGGCGGGCAACTCGAAATTCATGTAGACCGCTCCCTGATACGGAGGATCGTCGCGGTCTTTACAGGACATCAAAAGATAACCCGCCGTTGGACTCTGGAGCCCAGCGATCGCGATGATGAATCTCGCTTGGTCGACGACCTCGGTTTTGGTCTGGTCGTCGGTGGCCGTACGACTGGGGTGCTCAACAGAATCGGCGGGCGATGAATGTAGCCGGCCCACCGCCAAAAACGTTGCGCCCAGTACGAGCGTCCACGTCAAAGCGGCAGCCATCAACGTCCGACTTACCGGCGAGCGAAGCCGTTCGGCGGGGCTGGACGCCGGGTCAGGCACCCAAGGCGGCGAGGAGTTCCTTGATCCGGGCCGCTTCATCATCCGTCGGGATTTCGTCGGCCTCGATGGCGTCGAGGAGATCGGCCGTCAGCCCCGCGCCATTGGCGGTTTCCTGCGCCGACAATTTGGCGCGCCGACGCACGGCATACAGTTGTTGGCCCAACGTCGCCCCGGGCGCCTCGGCGGCCATTGCCATCAGATCGTCGTAGCGCGTTCGAACTCCGCTCAGCGAAACGATGACCGACGGTGTCGCCCGGCCGCGAGACGCTGCTTTGGTGAGTGCGGTCTGCAGCTTTCGTAGGCCGGCAAGGATCACCGCGGCGCGTCCGGAGAACTCCGGATCGTTGGTGTCGGGCAAGGCGTCGATCGCTGCCGCGAACATCTGCATCGCCGCCTCGACCAAGCTGACAATGACGGGCGCCTCACCGTCATCCGGCCCGCCGCCCTTGGAACGCTTTGTGCCGTGCAAGGCATCACTGAACTCTGCGTCGATGATGATCACTCCGTCTCGATCGCGATAGAAGACGTCGAAACGCTAGCGCGGATCCATCGTCTATACAAGGGTTGGACCCCGCCGCGGGCCTTTGGGTCTGAGTATCCCGGGTACCGAACAACGGCAGCGCCATTAGCGGCGCGCCGCTGCGCCAAAACCCGCGAGCGGTGTCGGCCACCAGGCCGCCGGCAACGGCAGAAGACATATTCACAACCATTCTTTGATGCCCACAGAACTGTGATATCGCATATGCGCGCGGGTGGCATTGCAGGGCTTGTGCTAATGCCGCGTCGCGAGAAGAGTAAATGCATGACCGACCAGAAATTGCTTGAGCACTGGATTCAAGGCTGTGCGGTACAGCGGATCATGTTCCGCGACGGCCTCGTGCTCAATCTCGACGATTACAACGAACTCGTCGTCTCG
>Ga0187781_10003546_pt1 | contig 11720 bp, 10 predicted proteins | sample 0715_SJ02_MP02_2_FD_132447 | JGI IMG/M metagenome (GOLD analysis project Ga0187781, IMG submission 132447) | Tropical peat soil microbial communities from peatlands in Department of Meta, Colombia - 0715_SJ02_MP02_20_MG | ecosystem: Environmental > Terrestrial > Soil > Wetlands > Peat | place...
CGCCTGGTTACGACGAGGTCGCTCCCGCATCGAACGCCTACTTTCAGTACGTGAACGCGCACGGCGGCGTCTACGGGCGCAAGATCGTCTACAAGTACCTCGACGACGCCTACAACCCGACAGAGACTGCGTCGGATGTCCGCCAGCTCGTGCTGGAGGACAACGTGTACGCGATCTTCAACGGCCTCGGCACGCCCACCCATCTGGCTGTGGTGAGCTTCCTGAACTCCGAGAAGATCCCCGATGTGTTCGTGGCCTCCGGCTGTGACTGCTGGAACGCGCCGAGCACGTACCCCGAGACGTTCGGCTACCAGCTCGACTACATCAGCGAGGGCAAGCTCCTCGGGCAGTACGTCGCGCAGCACTTCAAGGGCAAGAAGATCGGCTACTTCTACCAGAACGACGAGTTCGGCATGGACGGGGTCAAGGGCCTCGACTACGAGATCCCAGCCTCGATGGTGGTCAGCAAGCAGAGCTACGTCACCACCAACGTCAACATTGCACCGCAGGTCGCGGCGCTGCGCGCCTCCGGCGCCCAGGTGGTCGTCGCGTTCTCGATTCCCGCCTTCACCGCGCTGCTCGAGCTGAACAGCCTGAAGCTCGGCTTCAACCCCACTCTGGTGGTCAGCGGCGTCGGCTCCGATCCGACCACCCTGGCCGGGCTGGTCCAGGCGTTCGCCAGGCAGGGCGGCGCGATCGTCAACGGCAGCGCCCTCATCAACGGGATCATCACCGACGGGTACGCTCCATCGGTCGGCGACGCCAGCAACAGCTGGATAGCACTGTTCAAGAAGGTCCACGACCAGTACGATGCCAAGGCGCCTTTCGACGGCAACGTGGTCTACGGCATGGAAGTGGCGTACACGTTCGTGCAGGCGATGCTCAACGCGGGCCGGAACCCGACCCGGGCGGACCTGGTATCGGCGATCGAGCACGGGCTGCCGCAGGGCCCGATGGTCGCCCCGTTCGCTTACTCCTCGACCAACCACCTGGGTGTGACCGGCGCTTACATCGGCACCATCCAGAATGGTGTTGTGGTGCAGCAAGGATCGGTGCTGACCACGAACACGTCCGCGACCGGCCCGGTCACCACCTACACGGGATCCGAGGAGCAGGCACCGGCAAGTGGCATCCCCTCCGTCTCCTCCTCATGAGGCCTGACGCCTCCCGTACTAGCAGGGCCCAGCCCGCCGGAGGACGCCTGAGACTCCGACGCGTGTGGGTAACGTTGTGCGGATCGCGGCACGCTTCTGCGTGTTACCAGGAACTAGCGCCCTGAGCCAGTGGACAGCTCAGACCCTACGGCGGCCGGAGGCAGGTCGCCCGCGTCGGCTGGCGCCCAGGTCAGCGGCTTGGGGCCGAGCGTCACGAGCTCGGCCAGTTGCATGGCACACCACGGCGAGATGGATTGGCGCCCGGCGCGGACCGCCGCGCAGAACTCATCCCAGTCCACCCATCTGGTCTCGGCCACCTCCGCCGGGTCGGGCGTGGGCGGGGCGTCCGAGTAGGCCGCGTAGACCGGGCAGACCTCGTTCTCCAGCACGCCGTTGGTCATCCGGGCCTGGTAGCGGAACCTGGGCAGCACCAGCACCAGCTCTGCCGTGCCGATCCCGAGCTCCTGCCGGAGCCTGCGGCGTACGCCGTCGGCCACCGGCTCGCCCGGCAGCGGATGCCCGCAGCAGGTATTGGTCCACACGCCGGGCCAGGTGCTCTTGGACTCGGCCCGCCTGGTCAGCAGGAACTGGCCGGACTTGTTGAACAGGTAAGCGGAGAAGGCCAGGTGCAGTGGCGTCTGGGCGTGATGGACGGCTGCCTTGGCCGCGGTGCCGCAGGCGAACCCGGTCTCATCCACAAGGACAATGTGTTCCACGTGCTCCCTACCTGATGCCGGAGAGGGACAGAGAAAACGACAGTGCACACTACCTCAGCCGGCCGCGGGCACTGGAACTCGCTGTTGAGGCCACTCCCGGGTTGCCCTAGTGCGACTCGCGCGGGACCTCGTGGCCGCTGGCCCCGACCAGGAAGTCCAGGTCGGCGCCCGAGTCGGCCTGCATCACGTGCTCGGAGTACAGCCGGATCCAGCCCCGGCTGGCGTGCGGCGCAGGCGGCCGCCAGGCCGCCCCGCGTTGGGCCAGCTCCTCGGCGCTCACCTCGAGGGTCAGGGTCCGGGCCGGGACGTCCAGACCGATCCAGTCGCCGTTCTGCACCAGGGCCAGTGGACCGCCCGCCGCGGCCTCCGGGGCGACGTGCAGGACGACCGTGCCGTACGCGGTGCCGGACATGCGGCCGTCGCAGATCCGCACCATGTCGCGGACACCGCGCAGCAGCAGCTTGCGCGGCAGAGCGACGTTGGATACCTCGGGCATGCCTGGGTAGCCCCGCGGGCCGCAGTACCGGATGACCAGCACGGTGTCCTCGTCGACATCGAGCTCGGGGTCATTCGACACGGCGTAGTAGTCCGCGGGCGAGTCGAAGACCAGGGCCCGACCCCGGTGCTTGAGCAGGTGCGGGGAGGAGGCGGACTGCTTGATCACCGCCCCGCCCGGCGCGAGGTTACCGCGCAACACCGCGGTCCCGGTCCCGGCGGGCTGGAACGGGTCGGCCATGGTCTTGATCACCTCGCGGTTCCAGCACGGCGCGTCCGCCACGTTCGCGCCGATCCCGGACCCGGTGACGGTGATCGCGCCGGAGTTCAGCAGCCCGGCCTCGGCCAGTTCCCTGATCACCGCGGGCAGGCCGCCGGCGTAGCAGAAGTCCTCCATCAGGTACTGACCGTTCGGCTGCAGGTTCACCAGCGTCGGAACGTCCCTGGCCAGCACGTCGAAGTCATCGAGCGACAGCGGCACGCCGAGCCGCCCGGCGATGGCCAGCAGGTGGACCACCGCGTTCGTCGACCCGCCGATGGCCGCGTTGACCCGGATTGCGTTCTCGAAGGCCGCCCTGGTCATGATGGCCGAAGGGCGCAGGCTTTGGGGCTCCTGTCGTACCAGGCCGACGATCACCTGGCCGGCGCGCTGCGCGGTCTCGTACCGGCGGGCGTCCACCGCGGGCCAGGTCGCCGAGTACGGCAGCTGCATGCCGAGGGCTTCGGCCATCGACGCCATCGTGGACGCGGTACCCATCGTCATGCAGTGCCCGTTGGACCTGGCCATGCAGCCTTCGGCGAAGACGCACTCCTCCTGCGTCATCCGCCCGGCCACGAGGTCTTCCTCGAACCGCCACACCGCCGTGCCGGAGCCGACGTCCGTGCCCCGGTACTTGCCGTTGAGCATCGGGCCGCCGGTGACCATCACCGCGGGCAGGTCCACGCTGGCCGCAGCCATCAGCAGCCCAGGGGTGGTCTTGTCGCACCCGGACAGCAGCACCACGCCGTCGAGCGGGTTGGCCCGTATCAGCTCCTCGGCCTCCATGGCCAGCAGGTTCCGGTACAGCATGGCCGTGGGCCGCAGCAGCGTCTCGCCCAGCGCCATGGCCGGAAACTCCAGCGGGAATCCGCCCGCCTGCCACACCCCGCGCTTGACCGACTCGGCGACCCGGTGCAGGTGCACGTTGCACGGAGCCAGCTCGGACCAGGTGGTGGCGATGCCGATTACCGGCCGGCCGTCGAATACCTCGGGCGTGAACCCCTGGCTGCGCATCCAGGACCGATGCGCCATCCCGGTCCGCCCGGTTGCGCCGAACCACTGGGTGCTGCGGAGTCCGCCGTTCTCAGTCATAACTCCATAACTAACATCACCACTCCATAACTAACATCACCGGCCCGCTTGAGCAGGGCCGGGGACATGCACCACGGCCGTTCGGCAGAAAAAAGGGTGTGCCTGTTAGGGTCACGAGGGTGAGCCGGGTTCATGACATGGGCGGTCAGACGGGATTCGGGCCGGTGCCGACCGACGCGGACGGCGGCCCCCCGTTCGCGGCCGACTGGGAGGCCCGGGTGTACGCGCTGGCCGCGGTGCTGCGGCGGCGGGGCATATTCAACAGCGACGAGCTGCGGGACGCGATCGAGCGGCTGCCGCCCGAGGTCTACCTGGGCGCGTCGTACTACGAGCGTTGGCTCGGCGCGATCGAGATGCTGGTCGCGGAGAAGGGCGTGGCCTGATGTCCGGGTACCCGGCGGGAAGCCGGGTCCGGGTCCGGCCCGGGGATCCCGACCATCACACCCGGGTGCCGAGGTACGTGCGCGGGCACTGCGGGGAGGTCGTCGCGGCGATCGGCCGCTGGCCGCTGCCCGACGACAGCGCCCGCGGCCTGCCGCCGCGGGTCGAGACCTGTTACGCGGTCCGCTTCCGCGCCGCGGACCTGTGGGGGAGCGGCGACCACACCGTCACCGTGGACCTGTGGGAGTCCTACCTTGACCGAGCATGACGACCTCCCGGTGGCAGCGAGGGCGCGACGGCTGGAGGAGCGGCTGATCGCCGGCGGGCTGACCAGCGACGACGAGATCGACGAGTTCCTGGCCAAGCTGTACGCCAGTGCCTCCCCGGTCAACGGCGCCCTGATCGTGGCCCGGGCCTGGACCGATCCACGGTATCGTGCCCTGCTGCTCTCGGACGGTAACGCCGCCGCGGCGGAAGCCGGCTTCGGCGGGCTGGGCTACCAGCTGCGCGTGGTGGCGAACACCAGCGAGGTGCACAACGTCATCGTCTGCACGCTGTGCTCCTGCTATCCGGTGTCGCTGCTCGGGCCCTCGCCGGGCTGGTACAAGAGCTTCGCCTACCGGTCACGGACGGTCCGCGAGCCGCGGGCGGTGCTGGCCGAGTTCGGTCTGACGCTGCCGGACAGCGTCCGGATCTCGGTGTGGGACTCGACGTCGGAGGCCCGGTACATGGTGCTGCCGGCGCGTCCGGCCGGGGCCGACGCTCTCGACGCCGGTCAGCTGGCCGCCCTGGTGACCAGGAACGGGCTCATCGGGACGGCCCGGGTATAGCGGCCAGCGTGCGGACCGCGGTCCGGAGCACGTCCGGCGGCTGGGTGAAGGCCAGGCGCACGAACCCGGCTCCTCGGTAGCCGGCCCCTCCGTAACCGGCCCCTCCGTAGCCAACACTGAGCAGGCGGCCGGGGACCACGGCGACGCCGTGCCGGAGCGCGGCCTGGGCGAACGCGCTGCTGTCGGCCCCGCCCGGCAGCCGCGCCCACAGGCACAGCCCGCCGGACGGCTCGGGCCAGGTCCAGCCGGGCAAGCTGGCCCGCAGCGCCCCGGCCAGGGCGTCGTACCGGGCCCGAAGCCACTCGCCGCGCCATTTGACGATGTCTTCGTGCGGCCCGTGCAGCAGCGCGGCCACGGTCGCCTGCTGGAAGGCGGTACTGCCCTGGTCGGCGGCGGCCTTGGCCGCGGCCAGCCGGGCGATCAGGCCCTCGCTGCCCGCGATCCAGCCGGTCCGCAGGCCACCCCAGTAGAGCTTGGACAGCGACCCGACGCTGATCAGGTTCGGCTGACCCGGGCCGAGCGCGGCCAGCGGCGGGATACGCGGCCCTTCGCTGAGCGGCAGCTCGGCCAGCGTCATGTCGTCGACGAACAGCGTGTCCGGATACGCGGCGGCGATCCTGGCTACCCGCTGCCGAGCCCCGGCCGGCATGACCAGGCCGGTGGGGTTGTGGTGAGTCGGGATCAGGTAGACCATGGCCGGGCGGTGTGTGCGGACCACGTGGTCCAGCCGCTCCGGGTCCAGGCCCTGGCCGACCGGCATCCCGATCACCCCGGCGCCAGCCCGGTGCAGCGCGTCCAGCACGCCAGGGAACGTCGGGTCCTCCACCGCTACCGGCTGGCCGGCCAGGACCTCGGAGCGGATCAGCAGGTCCAGGGCCTGCTGGCCGCCGGTCGTCACGAGCACCTGTGACGCGTCGGCGGGCAGCCCGAGGCGTTCGGTCAGATGGCTGGCGATGGCGACGCGCAGGGCCGGCAGCCCGTGCGGGAAGTAGCCGGAGGTCCTGGTCAGGCCGTCGCGTTCGGCTCGGTCCAGGAGGGTTTCCGGGTCGGTCAGCGCCGTCGCGACCTGCGGCGCGCAGTCCACCGCGGCGAGGCTGAGATCCGCCTCGACCACGGCCTCTTCCAGGAGGCGGGCGAAGAAGCCGTTGGCACGGTGCACGGCGGCCGGGGTGGTCCGGTGCGGGACGATGCGAGTGCCCGCACCCTGACGGCTTTCGGTCATGCCCTCGTCGCGCAGCACCTGGTAGGCGGCGGCCACCGTGTTCCTGCTCACCGACAGGGCGGCGGCCAGGTCGCGTTCCGCGGGCAGCCGGAGCCCGGCGGGCAGCTCGCCGGTGTCGGCCAAGCGCGCGATTCTGGTCGCGAGCAGCCGGTACAGCGGGCCGTCCGCGGTCGGCCAGCGACCGAGCAGGTCGGTCAGGGCCAGCGCGCCGATGCCGGGCTGGGTCATGACCCGAGCCCGAATGAGCCGGCCAGCGCCCGCAGCGCCGGCAGCGGATCGGGCCCGAGGACCTGGACGGCGACGTGGTCCGCGCCCGCGTCCAGGTGGGCGGTAAGGCCGCGGCCCAGCCCCTCCCCGTCGCCGTGCACGACCAGCGCGTCGATCAGCGCGTCGCTGCCGCCGTCCGCGAAGTCCGCGTCCGACCAGCCAAGACGGCGCAGGTTGTCGACGTAGTTGGTCAGGCCCAGGTAGGGATGCTGCACGCTCGGCCTTCCGATGGCGCGGGCGCGATCCGGGTCGGTCTCCAGCACGACCTTCTGCTCCGGGGCGAGCAGCGGGCCGTCGCCGAGGATCTGCCGGGCCCGGCGGGTGTGCTCCGGCGTGACCAGGTAGGGATGCGCACCCGCGGACCTGTCGGCGGCGAGTCTGAGGAACCGGGGGCCGAGGGCGGCCAGCGCCCGTCCTTCGGCCGGGACCTCGAGGTCATCGAGTTCGTCGAGGTAGCTGACCAGCGTGGCGTAGGGCCTGCGGTATTCCGCGGTGGCCTCGGGATGCCCGATGCCCAGGCCGAGCAGGAAGCGGCCCGGGTGCGTGGCCGTGATCCGGTGATAGTCGGCGCCGATCGTCGCCGCGTCGTCCTTCCACACGTTGACGATCCCGGTGGCGACGGCGATGTGGTCCGTGGTATCGAGGAGGTTCTCGACCACGCCGAGGTCGCCGCCGGGGGAGCCGCCGACCCAGATCGCCCCGTAGCCTAGCGCCTCGACCTCCGCTACCACCTCCGGGGTGAGCCCCGACGGGTGCCGCCAGATACCGATCCTGCCCAGTTCGATGCCCATGCCCCGAACAGCCCCGGCGCGGCCCCTTTTCATTCCGTCCCCGAAGGCCGACCGGCCTGCTGATGCTGGTGCGTGCCGTGGTGCGCGAGCGCCCTGGTACGGACGTCCGCTGAAAAAGATCGCGGAGGATCCGGCCGACGCGCAGGATCCGGGCAGTTATAGGTACAATTTTCCTCCGTTTAAGCTAAAATTTCCGCATTGATTTCCAGTGACTCGTATATATGAGCTAATCACGGGACGGGCGAGGCACGCGTGCCGGATGAGCCGACGCCGCCGACCGGATCTCACACCATGGTCGAAAAGGAAATGCGTTGGCGGGACCGCGGCCCGCCTGGCTAGTGTCCGTCCGTGAGTTCCTCGGGCCACGTTGAGGTGGCGCATGTCAGCCACGTGCTGCCGGACGGGCGCACGCTGCTCGACGACGTGAGCTTCCGGATCGGGGAGGGAATCACGGCCGCGCTGGCCGGACCGAACGGCGCGGGCAAGACCACGCTGCTGCGGCTGGTCGCCGGGGATATCCAGCCCCAGTCGGGCACGGTCGTGGCGACCGGCGGACTCGGGGTGATGCGCCAGTTCATCGGGAACCGGGCCATCCCGCTCGGGGGAGCGGCGGCGGACCAGGCAGCGGCGCGGGACGATCAAGCCGACAACGACGTGCCGATGGTGCGCGACTTGCTGTTGTCGGTCTCGCCATCGCGGGTGCGGGAGGCCGCGGCCCGGCTGGACGCCGCTGAACTGGCGATGATGGAGCGAGACGACGAGCGTGCCCAGCTGCGCTACGCGGTGGCCCTGGCCGAATGGGGCGAGGCGGGCGGCTACGCCGCCGAGGTGCACTGGGATGCCTGCTGCGTCGCGGCCCTGGGCATCCCGTACGAGCAGTGCCGGTGGCGCGACGTCGACGCCTTGTCCGGCGGCGAGCAGAAACGGCTGGTGCTCGAGTCGCTGCTGCGCGCACCGGACGGCGTGCTGCTGCTCGACGAGCCGGACAACTACCTGGACGTGCCCGGCAAGCGCTGGCTGGAACAGCAGCTCGCCGAGACCCCGAAGACCGTGCTCCTGGTCAGCCACGACCGGGAACTGCTCGCGGCCTGCGCGCAGCGCATCGTCACCGTCGAGGACGGGCACGTCTGGGTCCACGGCGGCGGTTTCGCCGGCTACGCGCAGGCGCGCAGCGACCGGATCAGCCGACTCGAGGAACTGCGCCGGCGCTGGGACGAGGAGCACGAGAAGCTGAAGGAGCTGGTCCGTACCTACCGGCAGAAGGCCTCCTACAACTCAGACATGGCCTCCCGGCTGCAGGCGGCCGTGACCAGGTTGCGCAGGTTCGAGGACGAGGGGCCGCCGGAACAGGCCCCGCGCGAGCAGAACGTGACGATGCGGCTGCGCGGCGGGCGTACCGGTAAGCGCGCCGTGATCTGCGAGAACCTGACGCTGACCGGCCTCACGGGCTCGTTCGGCGCCGAGATATGGTTCGACGACCGGGTGGCGGTGCTCGGGGCGAACGGGTCGGGCAAGTCGAGCTTCCTGCGCCTGCTCGCGGGCGAGCGCGTGCCACACCAGGGAGTGGCCCGGCTCGGCGCGCGGGTGGTGCCCGGTTTCTTCGCGCAGACCCACGCCCGGCCTGACCTGGACGGCCGGACCCCGGTCGAGATCATCATGACCGAGCACGCGTTGATCATCAACGAGGCGATGGCCGCGCTGGCCCGGTATGAGCTGCAGGCGGCCGCCCGCCAGCCGTTCGGCACGCTGTCCGGCGGGCAGCAGGCGAGGCTGCAGATCCTGCTGCTCGAGCTGGCCGGGGCCACGCTGCTGCTGCTGGACGAGCCGACCGACAACCTCGACCTGCCCAGCGCCGAGGCGCTGCAGCGGGGCCTGGAGAGCTACCAGGGCACGGTGCTCGCCGTCACGCATGACCGCTGGTTCGCGCGGTCATTCGAGCGGTTCCTCATCTTCACCCGGGACGGCGACGTCCGCGAGGCGACCGAACCCGTCTGGGACTGAGCGGCCGGCCTAGACGGCGAAGGTCTACATAGGTAGATTACCTCCCATGGGATCGCGTGCGGAGTTCTCGCCCCAGACCCTGTCGGTGCTGGTGGCGTTGTCCGGGCAGCCGTCCGCGTGGCAGCACGGGTACGCGCTGGCCCGGCAGACCGGGCTGAAGTCGGGCACGCTGTACCCGATCCTGATCCGGCTGGCCGACAGGGGTCTGGTCGAGGCGTGCTGGCAAGAGGAGCCTGCTCCAGGCCGACCGCGTCGGCACCTGTACCGGCTCACCCCCGACGGGCTGGCCGGTGCCGCGACGGCGGTAGCCGAGGCGGAGCTGGCCGAGGCGGAGCCGACCGCAACCAAGGCGCGTCCGGGCGCGAGCCCGCGACGCGGGCGCGGCGTTGCGGCGCCCGCAGTGCCATGAGCTGGCTAGGCCCGGTCGCGACCGCGGCCAGGCGGGGGCTGGTGCTGCTGCTGCCGGCCGCGCGTCGGGACTGGGCCGAGGCGGTCTGGGCCGAGGCGCACGAGGTGCCACCAGGCTGGCCGCGGCTGGCCTGGCGGGCGGGCGGCGTGCTGCTCATAGCGAAGGAGGGGCAGATGTCGCGCAGGACAGGCATCCTCTTGCTGTTCGCGGCGGCGGCGGGGGCGGCGGCCTGGGGAGCCTGGCCAGGCTCCCCAGTCAGCCATGGCGCCGCGGTCCAGGGCGGCATCATCATCACTCTGGCGCTGCTGGCCGGCCTGCCGCTGCTGACCCGCCGGGTTCTCGGGCCGCCCGACACTCGGGCCGCCCGGTGGCTGCGGGCCGGCTTCTATGCCGCGATCCTGGCCGTGATGCCGGCCCAGGCCGCCATCGGGTTGTTCAATGGCGCGGTGCCACGAGCCGGCATCGACCGGCATGTCTGGGATGTCGTCCAGGGCGCCGGGGTGCCGGGTAGCTCATCCGGAGGTCCCGACTGGGGGGGCGAGATAGCGATCCTCATCTTCACGGCCTGCTACGTGGCGGTTATCCTCGCGCTGACCGCGCGGCGCACACCGGTGGCCCCGGCCACGCTGGCCATCGGCGTCGGCGCGGGCCTGGCACTGGGCGTCGTGATGTACGCGCTGGCGCCGCTCGGGCTCAACTTCAAGTACCCAGACAGGCCATGGCTGCACGGCTCCGCGGTTGACCCGTTCGTAGCCCTGGCCTGGATCCTGGTCTTCGGCGCGCCGTTGGTCGCCGGCGTCCTCGCCGGGATGCGCTGCCATGTGCCGGGCGGCCCCGGCGAGGCCAGCGTCGCACGGGCCTGGCAGGGCTTCGGCGCAGGACTGGTGTCCGGCAGCGTCGGCGCCCTGTTCCTCACCGTTTCCGGCACTGGCACGCTTGCACTGCTGGTCAGGTCGGCCTGGGTACGGGACTGGCTCTATCACGGGCCGCACCTGACGGCCTCCGCCCTTTACGGCCGCGAGCTCTACGCGACCCAGGACGCGACGGGTTATTTCCTCCTCCTCGTTGGCTTTCCGTTCATCGGGCTGCTCCTGGGCTTGGTCGGTGCGGGGATCGCCCACGCGACCGGCTCGCTGCCGGACAACGGCGGCCCGGGTGGTCCGCCGGGCCCCGGCGAGCCTGAGCCGGTGCCGGATCCGCCCGACGGCAGACGGCTGGCCGACGCACCAGAACTGGCCGCGCTCGCGGGCGGCTGAGCGCTCAGCCGCCGACCCGGGTGCCGCAGTTCGCGCAGAAGCGGGCGCCGCCGGGCAGTTCGGTGCCGCACTCCGTGCAGTGCGTGACGGCAGGTGCGAGGCCCTGGCCGCAGCTCATGCAGAACTTCGCGCCGGCCGGGTTCGAGGCCTGGCAGGACGCGCACACCGCTCCGGCCGCGGCCTGCTGGGCCGGGGGCACGGGCTGCGGTGCGGGCGGAGCCGGGGGAGCCTGCTGCGGACCCTGCTGACCGTACGGCGGCGGCTCGGGAGCGCCGCCCTGCGGCTGGCCGCCCGGCCCGTACGGCACCCCGTACTGGGCCGCCGCCCGCTGCGCGGCCTCGGCCTGCTGCGCCTGCATGGCCTGCGCCTGCTGGGCGCCAAGCGCACTGGCCAGGCCGAACCCGGCGCCGAGGGCCGCACCTTCGATACCGGCGCCGCCTTTGGCCAGGCCCTGCCCGGCACCGAGCGCCATCTCGCCCGCGGCGTAGTTCTGGAACCCGCCGGCCAGCTGGGAGTAGCTGGTGTCCTTGGCCAGCTGCTTGAGCTGCTGCTCGTCCTCGGGGGAGAGGTTGACGTCGAAGTTACCCATCCGGGTCAGCTGGACGCCGTAGGCGGCGAGCTGGCCGTTGCCTGCGTCGATGGTGTTCTGCTCGATCTCCGCCGAGTACGCCATCAGGCCGAGGATGGGCCACCCGTTGCGGATGATCTGGGTGGTGACGTGCGTCCGCAGCACCTTGAGCAGCTGGTCGCTGACCCAGCCCGCGATGCGCTCGTTGTCGGTGACGTCGACCGTGGCGGTCAGGTTGGTCACCAGCCGCACCGGGTCGGCCACCCGCAGCGCGTAGTC
>Ga0187781_10003548_pt1 | contig 11711 bp, 11 predicted proteins | sample 0715_SJ02_MP02_2_FD_132447 | JGI IMG/M metagenome (GOLD analysis project Ga0187781, IMG submission 132447) | Tropical peat soil microbial communities from peatlands in Department of Meta, Colombia - 0715_SJ02_MP02_20_MG | ecosystem: Environmental > Terrestrial > Soil > Wetlands > Peat | place...
CCCTCGCGGGCCATGCCGAAGTCCCCAAGCCCCGCCGCCGCCTCCGCCCCCCGTTTCCTGCGCCGGGGGAAGGTGAAGGAGGTCTACGAGATCTCGCCCACCGAGCTCGAGTTCCGGTTCACGAACGACATCTCGGTCTTCGATAAGCACATCCCGAGCGAGATCCCGCACAAGGGCGAGACCCTCGCCCGCACGGCGGCCTACTGGTTCGAGCTCTGCTCGCGGCTCGGTATCCCGCACCACTACCTCGGCCTGGCCGGCCCGACCGCGATGCGGGTGAAGCGCGTGCAGGTGGTACCGAAGCCCGCGACCCTCGGGCCGCACCCGCGGAACTACCTCGTGCCGCTCGAGCTGATCGTGCGGTACTACCTCGCCGGGTCGATGTGGGACCGCGTGAAGGCGCAGAAGGTCTCCGCCGAGGAGCTCGGCTTCCCGAAGGGGAAGACGCTCGCGTTCGCGATGCCGCTCCCGGAGCCCCACTTCGAGGTGACGACCAAGCTCGAGCCGGTCGACCGCCTCCTCACGAAGGAGGAGGCGCTCTCCCTCTCCTGCCTCGACGCGAAAGAGCTCGACGCCATCCGCGAGACGATCCTCAAGGTCGACGTCGCGATGCAGCGGGAGATCGGGCCGCGGGGGCTCATCCACGTCGACGGGAAGAAGGAGTTCGCGGTGGACGCGGACGGGGCCCTCATGGTCGTCGACACGTTCGGGACGGCCGACGAGGACCGGTTCTGGGACCAGGCCGCCTACGAGCGCGGCCGCCAGGTCGACTTCTCGAAGGAGTTCGTCCGCCAGCACTACCGGCAGAGCGGCTACTACGACCAGCTCGTGAAGGCGCGCGACGCGCATACCGACGAGCCGCCCATCCCCGCGCTCCCTCCGCTCCTCGTGGACGAGGTGAGCCGCCTCTACACCACGGTCTACCAGCGGCTCACGGGCGAGCCGTTCGTGACGCTCGCCCGGTCCGGCGAGTAGGCGGCACCGCCCACCCGTTCCGCGACCCCTCCCCTACCCTTATCTCCCCGCGTCCCGGTCGGTCGGACGTGCCGTCCAGGACGAGCGCGAAGGCCGTCGGCGGGGAGGAAGGTCCGCCCGCCCCCAAGCCCGAGATCGCCCTCGAGGACCTCCCCGGGGTCGGGGGCGCGACCGCCGAGAAGCTGCGCGAGAGCGGCTACACCGACCTGATGGAGCTCGCGGTCGCCTCCCCGGGCGACGTCGCCGAGGCGGCGGAGATCGGGGTTTCCATCGCCCAGAAGATCATCGGCGAGGCCCGTCGGAAGGCGGACGTCGGTCAGTTCGAGAGCGGGACCGCCCTCCTCGAACGCCGGAAGAAGCTCGGGCGGATCTCGACCAACTCGAAGGCGCTCGACGAGCTCCTCGGCGGCGGGGTCGAGACGCAGGCGATCACCGAGTTCTCCGGGGAGTTCGGGACCGGGAAGACCCAGCTCGGCCACCAGGTCGCGGTCGACGTGCAGCTCCCCCCGGCCCAGGGCGGCCTCGAGGGCGAGGTCGTCTACATCGACACCGAGAGCACGTTCCGCCCCGAACGGATCGTCGACATGGCGAAGGGCGTCGGCCTCGAGCCGGAGGAGGCGCTCGGTCGGATCCATGTCGCCCGCGCGTTCAACTCGAACCACCAGATGCTCCTCGTCCAGAAGGCGCAGGAGCTCGCGCGCGAGAAGCCGATCCGTCTCCTCGTGGTCGACTCGCTCACCGCCCACTTCCGCTCCGAGTACCTCGGCCGCGGCGAGCTCGCGCCGCGCCAGCAGCACCTCAACCGCCACCTCCACGAGCTGCTCCGCTTCGCCGACACCTACAACGCGTCCATCGTCGTCACGAACCAGGTCTCCGCGCGGCCCGACATCCTCTTCGGCGACCCGACCCGCCCCATCGGCGGGAACATCGTCGCGCACGCCGCGACGTACCGGGTCTACCTGCGGAAGTCGAAGCCCCCGAAGCGGATCGCCCGGCTCATCGACTCGCCGAACCTTCCCGAGGGCGAGGCGGTCTTCTCGCTGACGACCGAAGGGATCCGGGACTGACTACTTGTCCCCGGGCGGGATGGGTGGTCGAAGCGCTCGATCCGTAGCGCGCCGGAAGGTCGCATGCATCCCGAGAGCAACCCCGACGCGCGTTGGGTGGCCGCGCTCGCGGACGTTTCGGAGGCGCGCGCCCGCCGCGCGCTCGACGAAGCGAGGGGCGAAGGGAGGCTTTACCGTCACCTCGACCGGATGCACCGCCTCGGCGGTCGCCCCTCCTACGTTGAGATCGACGCTCCCCTCGAGCTCTACGCGCTCGTCCGCCTCCTCCGCCCCCGGCACGTGGTCGAGGTAGGTGTCTCGTCCGGCGTCTCCTCGGCGTACATGCTCGAGGCGCTCGAACGCGTCGGGCGCGGCACGCTCCTCTCGGTCGACCTTCCGAAGGTCGAGACCCCGAAGCTCGCGCGAGGCCGGCCCCGCTACCCGTCGTGGGCGCTCCCTCCCGGCCGTTCGTCCGGCTGGGCGGTCCCGTTCCCGCTGCGCGGCCGCTGGGACCTCCGGCTCGGCGACAAGCGTCGGGTCGTGCCGCTCCTCGCCGATGAGGGGTTTCCGGTCGACCTGTTCGTCTACGACGTCCCTCACAACGAGGCCGACGCCGCGCGGGAGTTCGCCGCGATCGACCGTCGGTTCCGGAACGGCTCGGTGGGGATCGCGGACCACGGGCCCGGCGGGGGTCTCTGCACGCCCCTGAAGCGGTGGGCCCGATCGCGTCGCGCGACCCCCGTGCGCTGCGCGGAGTGGGGGCTGTTCGGGTTCCGGAGCGCGGGGCGAGCGCGGTAGTCTAGGCGGACGGGCGCGGGGACCCGCTGACGCGCCGCAACGCCGTCGCCTTCACGTAGAGGTAGACCGGGGTCCCGGGTCGCAGGCCCAGCTGCCGGACCGGCTCCTCGGTCATCGCGACCCGGATCCGCCCTCCGGCGGTCCGGACCAGCAGCGTGAGCTCGAGGGGGTCCTCGTTCGGGGCCACCGAGACGACGGTCGCCGGGATGACGTTCCGCGCGCTGGAGGCGAATCGACGTCGTGCGACCACCACCGTCTCTGGGTCGAGGAGCACCGAGACCCGCTCCCCGTCGGCCGCCGAGAACGCGACCCGAAGGCGGAGCGACGGCCCGACCCGGACCTCGGGGTGCGGGGAGCTGCGGTAGACCCCGTGCAGGAGGTTCGGGGCGAGAAGGGGCGTGACCGGACGCGCGTCCAGGAGCTCGACCGAATCGAACCCGCCGCGGGCGATGCGGTCGCCGAGGGCCGTTAGCGTCGTGCCCCCGTGGCCGGCGCCCCCCCGCACGCCCTGGACGACCGGACCCCCGAACGCCTCCTCGAGCCGCGAGATCCGGTAGACCGCGCGGTCCCGGGAGATCCCGAGCCGGCGGCTCGCGCCGGCGATCGAGCGCTCCCGGGCGAGCGAGCGCAAGAGCGCGACGTCCGTGCTCGTGACCATGTTTCCGCGACGCGTCACGGTTCCTTCCGGGGGCTCTCCTCGGGCAGGCCCAGGACGAGGAGGCTCTTCTCGTCTATATCGAAACGAGCCCGCGCCCCGACGGGCGGAGGTCGCGTCGCGTCGCTCGGGGCGACCTTCACGGCCACTGCGAGCGCGTCCACCCGCAGGGTGATCGCGAAACCGTCCGGGGTCGGCCGGGCGCTGCGCACGACCCCCTCCCACGCTCCGGAGACCCCCCCACGGGTCAGGCTCGGTCGGACGAACGCGACGCCCTCCGCCCCCGACCGGCCGGCCAGCCAGGCCGCGAGCGACCCCGGGGCTCCGGCCGCGAGGGTCGCGCGGTCGTAGACGTTGTCGTATCCGACGAACCGCGCGCTGAAGAGGTCGCTCGGGTGGGCGAGCAGGGTCGCGGCGTCGCCATGAACCCCGGCCTTTCCCGCCCGCAGCACGAGGAAGGAGTCCGCGACGGCGAACGCGAGCGACGGGTCGTGGGTCACGACCACGTCCGGAACCTGCCCCATCTCGCGGAGCTCTTCCAAGACCCGACCGAGCTCGTACCGAGCTTCGACGTCGAGGGCCTGCCACGGCTCGTCCCAGAGCACGAGGTCCGGTTCGGCAGCGAGGGCCCGAGCGAGCGCGACCCGCTGCATCTCGCCGCCGCTCAGGCGGGCCGGATAGCGGCGCGCGAGCGGCGTGAGCCCGAACCGCTCGAGAAGCTCCCGGGCGCGGGCGAGGGCGTCCGTCCGCCCGCGCACGTCGAGCGGGTAGCTCACGTTCCGCTCGACCGTGCGCTGCGGGAAGAGCCCGAGGCCCTGCGGCACGTAGCCGAGGCTTCTCTCCTCGGGCGGCCGGTCGGTCAGGTCGACCCCGTCCCGCACGATGCGGCCGGCCCGAGCCGGTAGGAATCCCGCTAAGGTGCGCAGGAGCGTGGTCTTGCCGGCGCCCGAGCTCCCCAGGACCGCGGTCACACGACCGGGAACGAGCGCGAGGTCGATCGGTCCGAGGTGGAAGGAGTCGAGCTGCGACTCGAGCGCTTCGACCGTCCACTCGTTCATGGCAGGAAATCTCCCCGGCGCCATGGCACCCAGCCCGATCGCTCCCCGAGACGGACGAGGAAGAACAGCACGAACGCGATGAGGAGGAAGACCGAGCTCACCGCCGCGGCGTCGACCAGGTCGCCGGCCTGGAAGAGGTTGTAGACGAAGACGGAGAGCGTCGACGTCACCGGGCCACTGTACGGGCCGCCGGGGTAGACCGTGTAGGCCAGGATGAGGATCCCACCGATCTCACTCACCGCGCGAGCCCACGTGAGGAGCAACCCGGCGACGATCCCGCGGAGCGCGAGCGGGAAGGTGACGGTGAGGAACGCCTCTGCGGGACCGGCCCCGAGCGAACGCGCCGCCTCCAGGACGCGCGCGTCGACCGCGCGGAAGGAGAGGTCCGCGGCGAGGACCGTGTAGGGGGCGCTCACGAACACCATCACGAGCACGACGCCCCAGATCGTGTCGTAGACCGGGAACCCGATCGCGGTCGTGAACCGGTAAAGGGGACTCCCGGGGATCAGCAGGAAGAACAGGCCCACTCCGACCAGGAGGTGCGGTACGACCACCGGCAGTGCGACCAGCGACTCGACGACGCTGCGGCCCCGGAATCGGTGTCGGGCGAGGAGATAGCCGAGGGGGATCGCGAAGACCACCGCGGCGAGGACCGCGATCCCCGAGGCGAAGAACGTGAGCCAGAGCGCGGCCTTGACCGCCGGGTTCCCCGCGTCCGAGAGGATCCGACCGGGGGGCGCGTAGGTGAACAGGGCGTAGATCGGCAGGAGGAACAGGAGGAGCAGCGAGCCCGAGAGGACGAGCTGGAGCGCGAGCCAGAGCGGCCCGGTGCGCCAGCGTCGTCGCAGGGCTGCGGGAGGGCGGTTCACGTCGGCAAGAGCGGCACGGCCCAGGGCGGCAACGGCGCTACGTCCGGGGCGAGCACCGACGGGACCGCCGAAGCATTATCGGACCAGCCGGGGAAGATCGGCTGGAACGCCCCTCCCGCGGCGAGCAGGGCGCCCCCCTGCGGTGAGAGGAGGAGGTGGAGGAACGCCGCCCCGAGGGCGGGGTTCGGGGCGTTCAACGGAACGGTCGCGGCGAAGAGCACGGGCGCCGGGACGACCTTCTGGAGCACGCCGAGGGACGGCGTGATCATCGTGGAGATCTTCGAGTAGTCGGTGAGGGCGGTCGAGTTGTTCGCGAAGAGGCCGACGATCGGGTTGAACGAGACGTAGGCGAGGTGGTTCACGACGGCGTAGGACCGATACGTGATCACGGCCGAGACGGTGCCCGCGGCGAGCAGGGCGGCCGCATGGGACTCGTGCTCGATGATGGTGTTGGAGAGACCCGTGGCGAGGGAGCCCGGGGCGCCGCTATAGAAGTGGCCGTAGACGGCGGAGACGTTCCCCCCGTCGTAGAGCATTCCCTGGAGCATCATGCTGAAGATCTCGTTGTAGCCGTTCGGGTCGGTGGACGCGTTCCAGATCCCCATCGGGACCTTGGCGCTTGCCGCCTCGAGGAGCGACGGCCAGTTGGTGGAGGTGGCGCCGGCGAACGCGGAGTTGCCCGGCTCCCAGGCGAGCACTTCGGGGGTCGCACCGAAGACGACCTCCCAGTTCGCGTACTTGGGCTCGAGCATCCCGGGGACGAGCCGGAAGTCGGCGAGCGCGGCGACGTCGGCGACCGCGCCGAGAGTGGTGATCGCGCTCGTGATGTCGAGCGAGCCTTCGTAGGTCTGCGCCGCGGACGGAGCGGTGATCCCCGGCGTCTCGTTCACGAGCTGGCTCGCGACCTCCGGGAAGATCGTGTCGAGCGTGCCGGCGCCGAGGATCGACAGGGTCGAGTTCACGGTCGCCGCGGGGGTCGCGGCCGGTGAGCCTCGGTACTCGTATCCGGCGTAGAAGCCCACTCCTCCCACGACGGCCGCGACGACGATCACGACCACGACCCACACCGCGGTGGAGGTGCCCCTCGGGGTCGGGTTGGCGGGCGGCGCCGTCACAGGTGGAGCGGTGGAAGCAGCCATCGATGTGGGGAATCGCCACATCGCTTAAGAGTTTCGTTCGGGACCGGACGTCTAGAGCTCCCGGCGGCGGTCGGCCGGGAAATAGCAGCAGTACGCGCGGCCCACGACCGAGCGGATCGGGACCGGCCCGAACCGGCGGCTGTCGCGGGCGGTCTCCGAGGCATCCCCCCGGACCTCGATCGTCGCGCTCGGGAGGTCGACCCCGGACACGCGCTTCACGAGCCAGCGGGACGGTTCCTCGGGGTCGACGAAGACCACGACCTCTCCGACATGGGGCGGCCGGTCGCGGTAGGCGCGCGGGTCGACGAGCAGCCGGTCGCCCGGACGCAACGTCGGGAGCATGCTCTTGTCGCGCACCACCACCCTTCGACTCGCCCAGCGCCGGATCCGTGACGGCGCGGAAGTCGGGGTCGGGCCCCCACCGACGTTCGGCGACTCCGGCATCCTTATCCGACCCCCGGGGCTCGCGGGGACATGTCCGCGACGAGCCGATCCCTCGGTTTGATGGAACGCCTGTTGGACGCCGTGCATCCCCCCCGCGAGGTCTACGCGCACTGCGACATCCCCTGCGGTATTTACGACCCGCACGAAGCCCAGATCGCCGCCCTCACGGTGTTGCGGATGGACCAGCTTATCGGGGAGCTCGCGCACCCCGGACCGGACGCGAAGCTCGAGGAGCGGGCGACGTACGTTTCGAAGATGTCCCGCTACACGGCCGTCAAGGAGCAGCACTCCGAGCGGGTGAAGCAGGAGGTCCGCGTGATCTGGGGGGACTACTTCACGCCCGACCACGCGAAGCAGTTCCCCCAGACGCAGGAGCTCGTCTGGAAGATCCTGAAGCAGGCCTCCAAGACGCGCCAGGGCGTGGCGCTCGCGGACGCCCAGGAACTCCTCTCGCTCGTGCAGACGTTCGCAGAGCTGTTCTGGCAGACGAAGGGCGTGAAGACGAAGCGCCAGCCGTCCCTGCAGAAGTCCGGCGGCGACCTCGTCCTCCCGGTGTCGGCGTAGGTCCGGGGGCGGCCTCTCTGGCGCTCGTCCGCCGCCGGTGGGCGGTGTCGCCATGACCGAGAACACGGTGCCGCTCGACGGCCGGTCGCTCTCGCTCGAGGAGTTCCTCGCGGTCGTCCGGGGCCAGCGCGTGGTCGCGCTCACTCCCGGGGCGCACGCGGGTCTCGCGGCGAGCCGGGCCGCGGTCGAACGCGCAGTGCGGGAGGGTCGCACGATCTACGGCGTCACGACGGGGTTCGGGGCGCTCTCCGACCGGCCGATCTCCCCCGCGAAGGCGCGGGAGCTCCAGGTGTCGCTCGTCCGGAGCCACGCGAGCGGCACCGGTCCGGCGCTGCCGCGCGACGTCGTGCGCGGCCTCGTGCTGCTGCGCCTGAACTCGCTCGCGAGGGGCCATTCGGGGATCCGGCCGGAGGTCGCGGACCGCCTGGTCGAGCTCCTCAATCGGAACCTCGTGCCGTGGATCCCCGAACAGGGGTCGGTCGGCGCCTCCGGGGACCTCGCGCCCCTCGCCCATCTCGCTCTCGCCCTGACGGGCGAGGGAGCGTTCGTCGGGCGGTCGGGCGAGCCGGAGAGCGCCCGGGACGTCCTGGCCCGCGAGCGGATCGTTCCCCTCGAGCTGGTCGAGAAGGAAGGGGTCGCACTCCTCAACGGCACGGCCCTCATGGCCTCCTACCTCGCGCTCTCGGTCGCGGACGCGCGCGCGCTCCTGGACGCGGCGCTCCTCGCCGCCGCCCTCTCCTACGACGCGCTCGAAGGGAGCCCCGAAAGCCTGGACGACCGGCTCGGAGAGGTCCGAAACTCCCCGGACCAGCGGGCGGTGGCGAGCGCGCTGCGGACCCTGCTCGACGGGAGCCAGCTCTCGGTCCGTCGCACCACCTGGTCCGGGCAGGACCCGTACACCCTCCGGTGCCTCCCGCAGGTGCTGAGCGCAGTACGCCTCGCTCTCGCGTTCGCCGAAGGCGTCGTGGCGACCGAGCTCAACGCGGTCACGGACAACCCGCTCGTGTTCGAGAACGACGAGTTCGTGAGCGGCGGCAACTTCCACGGTCAACCGCTCGCGCTCACCCTCGACACGCTCGCCATCGCCGTGCAGTACATCGCCGGGTTCTCCGAGCGGCGTGTCGCGCGGATCGTCCATCCGGCCCTCAACCGGGGACTCCCCGCGTTCCTCTCTCCGGAGCCGGGCGTGAGCTCGGGGTTCATGGTCCCGCAGTACCTCTCCGCCGCCCTCGTGAACGAGAACGCGACCCTCGTACACCCGGCGAGCGGGACCAGCCTCTCGACGTCCGCCGACCAGGAGGATTTCGTCAGCATGGGACCGTGGGCCGGGCAGAAGCTGCGCCGGGTGCTCGCGAACACCCGCCGCGCGGTCGCGGTCGAATGGATCGTCGCCGGCCAGGCCCTCGAGCTGCGCCGACCCCGTCAGGGGGGGCGCGGGAGCGAGGCCGCCCTCAAGGCCCTCCGCGCGCGGGTCGCGCCGTGGACGCGCGACCGCAGCCCCGCGAGCGACATCGAGCGCGTCGCCGCCGCGATCGAGTCGGGGGAGATCGTTCGCGAGGTTCGCTCGCAGGTGCCGTTCTGAAGGAAGCCCGCGGTCCTACGCGGGCGGCATCGGTGCGGGCGGCGCGGGCGGTTCCGTCGTTTTCGGGAACCGGACGGTCTGGCCGCAGTTCGGGCAGGCGTACTCCGCGAGGGAGCGGTGCCGCAGCGGGGTCCGGCATTTCGGGCACGGGATCGGTTTCGCGCTGACGTACGCCGCGAACAGTTCCTGCGAACGGCGGTCGTCCAGCGAGCTCGCGGGGGCCGGGGCCGGTTTCGGGGCCGGAAGAGGCGGAGCGGGTTCGGCCGCCGGGACCGGCGGCGGGCTCGGAGCGCGGGATTCCCGGGTCGACGAGAGGCGGCCACACTGGGGGCAGACGGCGAGGCTCTCGGTCCCCGTCGATTGCAGCGTGACGTGACAGTGGGGACAGAGCGTCTTCAGACCGACCGGGGTGAACACGGGGGACGGCGATCGGGGCGTGCGGGGGATCTCGGGAAGAGGAGGCGAAGAAGCCGGGGCAGGCGCGGGGGCTGCGGGTGACGGGGGCGCCGGGGCGGCCCAGCGGACGAGCCGTCGGCTCGGTTCGTAGAGGACCGGGCTGTTGGGGCGGGAGAGTTCGTAGGCGAGGAGCTTCTCGGCCTTGCGTTCGCGTACCGACAGGGCCGCGGCGAGACCGGGGACGCTCGTCGTTCCGAGCGACTGGACCGCGGACCGAAGACGTTCGAGGTCTTGCTGCGAGGGGCCAAACAGGGCGACCATCGCGCGGCCTCCTCCGTTCGGTAAAAAGAAGCTATCGTTCGAGACGCAACGGAATAAGGGAGGCATCGGCGATGCGACTCCTGGTCTCTTGGACGGTGCCACCAAGAGACGCGGTCGCCGATGCCCGAGGCCAAACAATGTATAACCGGGGGAGACTATATAGTTATCCGGGGGGCCGGAACGTGGGCGATGAGCGAAATTCCCCCATCTCCCACCTCGGGCCGCGTCCTTGCGGTTAGCTCTTTAGGTACCACGCCTAGAGATTGCACGGGTCGTTTCCGACGCTCCACTGGGTGACGTAGATTCCGCCGTTCCTCGCCTCTTCCGAGAAGCCCGCGGCGGGAACGAGCGGTGCCGCGGCGACCCCGCCCGCCTCCGCGGCGAATCCTCTTCCGGCAGTCCTTCTCGGTGGCAGTGAGGACACCCGCCTCCTCCTGCGAGGCCTCCTTCGCCTCCACCACCATCGGGTCCTGCTCGAGGCCCCGGTCCGCGAGGAGGTCGAGCGGCTCCCCCACTCGGCCGAACCGAAGGCGCTCCTCGTGAGCGTCGGGGCCGAGAAGGACGGTCCCTGGGCCGAGGAGCTCTCCTCCCTCCTGGTCGCGCGCCCCGACCTCCGCGCGCTCGTCATCCTCCCGAGCTCGGACCCCGGCCTCGCCGCACGAGCGCGGAAGGCCGGTGCGAGGGGCGTCCTCGCGCGGCCGTTCGCGATCCGGGACTTCGTGACGGCGATCGACGCCCTCGAGGCCTGAGCCGACCGGTGAAGACCGGCCCGGCGGGGGACCGTAAGCCGTGTCGCGATCTCGCGGTGCCGTGCCCCGGAACGCGCTCTCTCGGCTGCGGGCGGCCGTGCGCGGGGCCGTCACGGCCGACCGGGAGGCCGTCGCCCCGTTCACCCACGACGCTTCGCATCTCACGGGCCGCCCGCTCGCGGTGGTCGCGCCTGCCGATCGGGACGATGTGTCGACCCTCGTCCGGTGGGCGCGTCGCAGCCACACACCTCTAGTACCGAGAGGGGCCGGCACCTCGCTCGACGGAGAGTCGGTCCCGGCGGACGGGAGCGTGGTGGTCGACTTCTCCGGGTGGTCCCGGGTCCTGGAGGTGGACGCGGGGTCGCTCTCCGCCCGCGTCGAGCCGGGGGTCGTCAACTGGGAGCTCCAGAAGGCGCTCCGGCCGCACGGACTGTTCTTCCCGCCGAACCCCGGGTCCTGGACGACGTCGACGATCGGGGGGAACGTCGCGACCAACGCCTCGGGGATGCGGTCGTTCCGCTACGGGCCGACCCGTGCCTGGGTCCGAGAAGTGGAGGCGATCCTCGGCACCGGAGCCCTCGTTCGCCTCGGTTCCCGGGCCCCCAAGCGCTCGGCCGGACCGGACCTCCTCCACCTGTTCATCGGGAGCGAGGGGACCCTCGGCCTGGCGACCGAGGTCGTCGTCCGGCTGGCCCCGCTACCGGCCGTCCGGAAGGGGGTCGTGGTGCCGCTGCCCCCGCAGGCCCTTCTCGGTCGGCTCGCCGCGGCCCTCGCCCGCGCCCCGGGAAGCGGCCTCTCGGCGATGGAGTACCTCGACCGGAACTGCGCGAGCGCGATCGCCGAGGGCCGGGCCGCCTCGTGGCCGACCGACGCCGCGCTCCTCCTCCTCGAGGTCGAGGCCCAGAGCCCGACCGAGGCCCACCGGCGGCTCGAACAGCTCCGGGACGTGCTGATGATGAACGGGGTGCCGACCGGGTTCACGGTGTTCGACGACGCGGACGAGCTCTGGACGCTCCGCGGGACGAGCGGGGACGTCCTCCTCGAGCGGTACGGCCAGCACGTCCGCGAGGACGTCGCGGTGCCGCTCCCACGGGTCGATGCGCTCGCGGCGGCCC
>Ga0187781_10003549_pt1 | contig 11708 bp, 10 predicted proteins | sample 0715_SJ02_MP02_2_FD_132447 | JGI IMG/M metagenome (GOLD analysis project Ga0187781, IMG submission 132447) | Tropical peat soil microbial communities from peatlands in Department of Meta, Colombia - 0715_SJ02_MP02_20_MG | ecosystem: Environmental > Terrestrial > Soil > Wetlands > Peat | place...
CGGTCACCGCCTAGCGCGGGCTGCCTGCCGCGGGCTTCACAGCCAAACTGCTTTATGTTTAAAATTATTCCAGGAGCGGTGAAGGAGCGTCCGGCGCGGACGGGTCCATGCGACTGGGACATATGGCTGAACCGAACGCGGCCTTCGTCAAAAGCCGCGCCAAAGAGCTCGGCGCCGACCTCGTCGGCATCGCCAGTGCCGCGACCCTGAACGCTTTTCCGCCCGATCCGCGCTGGCCGCAGACGCCCGAGCGCATTTCCCCCTATTGCAAAAGCATCATCGTGCTGGTGCAGCGCATCCCGGCTGGTGCCTTCCGCTGCAAGACCAACGTGCCGGTGCAGTACATCGACATGCTGGTGCTGCGCAAAATGGACAAGGTCGCTTACCGCCTCACCGAGGAATTGGAGGACTTAGGCTATCCGACTTTCGTCACCGCGGCGCAGGAAACCGACTGGAGCTACAAGCGCGCAAGCTACGGCCGCCTCTCCACGCGCCACCTCGGCGTCGAGGCCGGGCTGGGCACGCTCGGCCTTGAGGTCAATATTCTGACGCCGGAATTCGGTCCGCGCGTCTATCTGACCGGCATTCTCACCGAGCTCGAGCTTGAGCCGGACCGGCCGCTCACCGAGCAGGTGTGCATCGGCGAATCGTGCAGCCGCTGCCTGCATGCCTGCCCGGCCGATGCCGTGCTGCATTTCGGCATCGACAAGCGCGCCTGCGCCACCGAGGCGCAGGAATTCGGCTTCTCGACTATCCTGCAATTTTTCGAACGCTTCATCGATACGCCGCGCGCCGAGAAACGACAGATGATGCGCTCGCGCGACGTTTTCGGCTTCTGGCAAGGACTGCTGCGCGTCGTCGGCTCGTTCGGCGACTGTCCGCGCTGTCTTGCCGTTTGCCCGGTCGGCAACGACTATCATGCGCATCTCGCCGCGGCGCAGAAAGCGATCCCGGAAAAGACACCGCAGAAGGTCGCGCTCGGTAAGCGCTATCGCGCCAACCGCGCGCGCGACGCCGAGATCGCGGGCTTGAACGACTGGAACAAGCGCTGGGTCGGGCCCGAAGGCTACAAGGGCATGGTGGCGCGGCAGTTGCAGGAATTTAAAAAAACGCAGCAGCAGCGCAGCGAGAAGGCGTTGCTTGCGGCGCACGAGGACGGGCGCGAATAGATGGTCTCGGCTTTCAGAGAGCCGCTCACCGCGGCCGACATCAAGGCGAAGGCGCGTGCGCTCGGCGCCGATCTGGTCGGCATTGCCGATGGTGAGAACCTGGAACGCCATCCGCCGGACCCGCGCGATCCGCGGCGTCCCTCCGACATTACCGATCTCGATGGCGGGCGCGTCATCGTGCTGGCGAAACGCGTGAGCCGCGGCAGCGCGCGCATCGCCGCCTGGAACGACCGCCACAAATATTACAACGACGAGCTTGCGCTCTCGCGTCTCGAAGAAGCCTCTCTCGAGCTGGTTTATTGGCTGGAAGACAACGGCTATCCGGCAATCATCGTACCGCCGACGCATGTCGACCCTTGGCGTTATGACGGCAATCCCAACCGGCATCGTACGACCCTGCTCTCGCTGCCGCATGCCGCGGTCGAAGCTGGCCTCGGCACGCTTGGGCTTAACCTGCAACTGCTCACGCCCGAATATGGGCCGCGCGTGCTGCTTACCGCTGTGCTGTGCTCGGTCGACGTCGCCTGCGACCAAAAAATGGAAACGGCACTGTGCCTCGGCCCAAGCTGCGGGCGTTGTCTGAAGACCTGTCCGGCCGACGCTGTGGGGCATTGGATGCGCGATTGGCCGGCCTGCGACCGTTTCCGTTCGCCGCACGGCTTCGCGCAATTGAGCGAACACGTGACCCGCATCATCGCCGAACCTGATGCGGCCAAGCAGAAAGAGCTGGTGCGCTCGGAGGACAGTTTCAATCTCTGGCAAAGCATTCTGCGCGGCGCCGGCGTCATCACCGGCTGCCGCCGTTGCGCCGATGTCTGTCCGGTCGGCGCTGATTACGACGCGATGCTGCGCGATGCGCTCGATGCGATCCCGGAAGATACGCCAGCCAAGGACGCGCGGCTCGCCGCCATGACCGCGGACGAAAAATCCGGACACCCGCCGGAGACGTACACTGAGCAAAGCCGCTGGATCGGTGCTCTGCCGTCGCGCGGCTCCTGAACAAATGACGCCGCTTCTCGACCTTCCCAAGTCTCGCGCCGAGATTGAGCGCATGCAATCCGAGCGCAAGAAGCGCGCACTGGCGCAAGCCCGGCGCGCCCCGTTCTATAAAGGCAAGCTCGACCACGTGAATGCCGAGCGGCTCGACGATCCGGACGAGTGGCGCAAGATCCCGCTGCTCGACAAGGATACGCTGCGCAAGCTCGACGACCGGAAATTCTACGAGGATTTTTGTCTGCCATCGGACGGCGGCATCGCCGAGTATTGGCGCTCCGGCGGTGCGACGGGCACTCCTCTATTTTACCCGCGCAGCTTCGACGACATCGAAGCCGCGATGATCGGCTTCGCGCGCATTTACGATTGTACGCGCTGCCGGCGCGGCGGCCGCACGCACATGTCGTTTCCGCTCGGCATTCACCCCGTCGGCCAAATGCTGGCGCGGGCGGCGAGCACGCGCGGCATCGCCGTCAATTGGGCGGGTTCCGGCGCCACGACGCCGTCCGTCTTACAGCTCGAATTGATCGAGCGGCTCAAGCCGACCATCTGGATGGGCATGAGCAGCTACGGCCTGCATCTTGCCAATCTCGCCGAGGCGCGCGGGCTCGATCTTGCCGGCCGTTCGGTCGAGACGCTGCTCTGCTCGGCCGAGCCGCTCTCGGACGCCAAGCGCGAAAAGCTTGCACGCCAATGGGGTGCGCAGGTGCGCGACACCTTCGGCATGACCGAAGCCGGCATGATGGGTGCCGAGGACGAAGCTGGGCGCGGGTTTCGAATCTGGACCGACATGTTTTTGATCGAAGTGCTCGATCCGGACAGCTACGAGCCGGTCAAGGAGGGCGCGGTCGGCGCGCTGGTGGTGACCCCGCTCTGGACCAACACGATCACGCCGTTTCTGCGCTGGAGCTCGGGCGATCTTGTGACCTGGCAGCGTGGTGACGATGCCTCGGGCCCGTTCTCGGTGTTTCCGCTGGTCAAGCACGCGCACCGCACCAGCGGTTTCTTCAAGATCCGCGGCATCAACGTCAATCATGCCGACTTCGAGGATTTCATTTTCCGCAACGTCGACATCAGCGATTTCAAGGCCGAGCTGATCACCGAGCACGATCTCGAAATTTTGCTCGTGTCGGCCGAGGTGCGCCGCGGCGTCGATCCGGCGGCGGCCGCCGAGCGCCTGCGGTCGGCGGTGCATGACCGCTTCGAATTGACGCCGCGGATCGTCGTGGTCGAGACCGGCACGCTTGCCAGGGAATTCGAGGCGAGCGTGAAGATGCCGCGCTTCGTCGATCGCCGGCAGTAGTGAGGCCGGTTCTCCGAAAACATCGTGCTCCACAAATAAGCAAGGACTTTGCATGCAGCAGGACCCGTTCACACCGCCCGAAGCCGCGTTCACCCGCAGCGTCCCCATTCGTTTTTCCCATTGCGATCCGGCGGGCATCGTCTACTTCCCGCACTATTTCAATATGTTCAACGGCCTGATCGAGGACTGGTACACCGAGGAGCTCGGCTACAACTATGCCGAGATCATCATGGGCAGCCAGTTCGGATTTCCGTTCGTGCACATCGACTGCGACTTCAAGGTGCCGAGCCGGATGGGCGATGTAATCGATATGACGTTGCTGGTTGAGCGCATCGGCCGCTCCTCGCTCGCTATCGCCATCGTCTGCCATCGCGATGGGGTCGAACGGCTGCGCGCCCACATGGTCACCGCCATGATGTCGATTACGACGCGGAAGCCCGAGCCGCTGCCGCAGCCGTTGCGCGACGCGATCGAGGCTTACCGCGCGCGCACCGCATCTTAGTCTATCGTCTAGGCGAAGCGCGCGATCACGTCGTCAGGTATGGGACGCGCGCTGATCTTTTCCGGATCGTCCTTGTCGCGCACCGCCCAGACCCGCGTCTCGCCGCCGACCACCGCAAGCTCGCCGCCGCTCAAGACCTGGTGCTCGACATCGAAGCTCGAGCGGCGAAATTCGGCGATGCGCGAGGCGATCTCGATGCTGTCGCCGAAGCTCACGGTCTTGCGGCAATCAAGCCGCACGTCGACCAGCGGCAAAATGCCGAAGACGTTGAGGAAGTCCTGGCGGTTGACGCCGAGCGCCGCCTCGAACAGCGACCAGGTTCCATTATCGAAATATTCAAACAGTTGCTTGGGCGTCACCATGCGGGCGGGATCGCAATGGCCGAATTCCACGGTCATCTGCCGGCGGAAGATGAAAGTCGTCAAAGATTGTTCCTCACCTTCATGCTCTCTGATGCACGCGTGCCCGCTAGCGAAGCGCGCAACGTCTTCGCGGACGTTCTTAGGCGAACTTTGCCAGCAAGGAAACACCGGCAAATTTGCGTTTGTGACGAAGCTTTTGCATTCTTAAGTCGGCTCGACGGATTTCGCCGGCCTGATCGCGATACCTGAACTCGGCCGCATGGGCGGCGCACGTCGAAATCTGCAAAGTTTCGGCGTGTTCAGGCTTGGGGCTGGGCTATGCGTGTGTTTCAAGGCGCAATAGCTGTAGAACGATGATTGGCGTGCGGAGCTGAGGTTAGCGCGGGTTCAGAGGGAGGTTCAGATGGCGAATTTCGTGCTGGTTCACGGCGCTTGGATCGGCGGCTGGTACTGGCGTCCGATCGCGCAAAAGCTGCGCAAGGCCGGCCACGAAGCCTATGCGCCGACACTGACCGGATTGGGTGAGCGCATCCATCTGATGAGCCCGAGCATCAATCTCGACACCCACATCGCCGATGTCGTGAACGTCATCAAAGAAGAGGGATTGTCGGACGTGGTTCTGGTGGGCCACTCCTATGGCGGCATGGTGGTGACCGGCGTCGCCGATGCACTGCCCGACAAAATCACATCGCTTGTCTATCTCGACGCCTTCGTTCCGAAGAATGGCGACGCGTTGGTGAACTTCGTGCCGCCGGGGAGCCCGCCTCCCGCTTTCGCGAGCGAATACACGTTGGCGCCTTTGCCGGCCAGCATTTTTGGCGCTGCTCCGGACGTTGCGGCCGCCGTCGACGCGCGTACGACGCCGATGCCGATCGCCTGCTTCACCCAAGCGCTCGCGCTCAATGGCGGCATCGATCGTGTCAGGAGGAAGAGCTACATCTATTGCAACGTTCCGGCGCCGACGACCTTCACGCAGTTTTACGAGAAGTTGAAGGACGACCCTGATTGGAGCATGCACACGTTGCCTTGCACGCACATCGTTCAGATGGAAATGCCGAACGAGCTTACCGAACTTTTGCTGCAGGCGATCGCGTAAATCTATAGCGCCGGCGCGCCCGCGATATACGTCTGGCGCACCGCACGGTCGTCGCCGAGCGTCATCAGCACGAACAGCTCTTCTTCCAGCGTGCGCGCTGTTTCCATGCGGTGCGCCATCGCGGGCGTAGCGCGCGAGTCAAGCGCCACGAGATCGGCGAACGCACCGGGCGTGATGCGCCCAATTTCATCTTCGAGGCCGAGCGCCTCCGCATTGCCGCGCGTCATCAGATCGAAGGCGGCGAGCGCCGGCAGATTCTGGCCCTTGAGCTGCATCACCTTGTAGGCTTCGGCCGCAGTGCGCAGCATCGAATAGGACGTGCCGCCGCCGACATCGGTTGCAAGCGCGATGCGCACGCCGGCGGCGGCAAGCCCGTCAAAATCGAACAACCCGCTGCCAATGAACAGATTCGACGTGGGGCAGAAGACGGCAACCGATCGGCTGTCGCGCAGCAGGGCGATTTCGTCTTTACCAAGATGGATGCAATGGCCGAGCAGCGAGCGCGGGCCGAGCAGGCGGAAACGGTCGTAGACGGCGGTGTAGCTTGGATCGTTCGGGAACAGCTTTTTGACGGTGGCGATCTCGTTGAGATTTTCGGCAAGATGCGTCTGCATGAGCACGGTCGGAAACTCGGCCAAGAGTGCGCCGAGTTCTGCGAGCTGCTCCTCGGTCGAAGTGATGGCAAAGCGCGGCGTCACTGCGTAGCGTTGCCGGCCCTTGCCGTGCCAGCGTCGGATCAGGTCGCGGCTATCGGCAATGGCGGTGCTTGCGGCCGCCAAAAGCCCCGGCGGGCCGTTGCGGTTCATCACCGCGTTGCCGGCGATCATGCCGGCATTTCTTTTATGCGCGGCGGCAAACAAAGCTTCGGCCGAGCCCGGATGCGCGCTGCAATAGGCGACGGCGGTAGTGGTGCCGTTGCGCGCCAGTTCATCGAGAAAGAATTCGGCGTTGCGCGCGGCGTGCGCGGGATCGGCGAATTTCTGCTCCTCGACGAAAGTGTATTTCTCCAGCCATTCGAGCAGTTGCGCGCCATAGGAGGCGATTACCTGGGTCTGCGGATAATGAATGTGCGGGTCGATGAAACCCGGCATGATCAAGAGATCGGGAAAATGCTCGATCGAAAGTCCAGCCGGAAGCTGCGCCGTCAGTTGCGCTGCCGGCGCGACGGCTTCGATCTTGCCGTCTTTCACGACGACAAGGCCGTCGTCGATGTAGCGATAGCTCTGCGCATCGCCGACGCCGTTCGGCGCGCGCAGGAAGCTCAATAGCCGGCCACGAATCGCGCGCAAATTTCAGTTCCTTTCCACCAGACAGGCGCCAGGACAAGCCGCCTTTCCCGGACACGGTGCAGGGCGAAGCGGTGCGCCGCTGATCCGGGATCGTTTCGAACTCTGTCGTCCGCGACGATCCCGGGTCTGCGACGCAGCACTTCGCTTCGCTCCGTGCTGCGCTGCGCCGGGAAAGGCATCTGTCCTGTCATATGTCCGTTGTACGTTGGTGCGGGCACGCCATCATTGCGCAGGCGCGCCGGCGGCGAGCCAGGAGGCGAGCGTGAGGCGCTCGTCGGGTGTCATTTCGGTGATGTTGCCCGGCGGCATGGCGTTCGAGCGCACGGCGGCGGCCGCGATCAGCGGCGCGTGCAGGCGGACGTGCTCGTCGGTGTCGAGCATGATGCCCATCGGCGGCGCGGCGATGCCGGCCCAGACCGGCTCGGCGGCGTGGCACATGGCGCAACGCGACATCACGATGGCGCTGACGTCGGCAAATTTGGGCGTTGGCGGCAGCGCGCCGACGCTCGCCGTGCGCGGTCCCGCCGCCGAGAGCCAGGCCACGGCGGCCATGCCGGCCACCGCCACGCCCCAGGTCCACCACGGGCTGCCCTTGCCTTCGTGACGCGAATTGAAGAAATGCCGGATCACCGGGCCGATCGCCAGCACGATGGCGACGATCAGCCAATTGAAGCGCGTGGCGAAGAACAGCGGATAGTGATTGCTCAGCATCAGAAAGACGACCGGCAGCGTCAGATAATTGTTGTGCACCGAGCGCTGCTTGCCGAGCGCGCCCCAGCGCGGATCGGGGGTCTTGCCGGCCAGCATCGCGGCGACCGACTTCTTCTGATACGGAATGATGATGACGAACACGTTCGCAACCATGATCGTGCCGATCAGCGCGCCGATCTGGGTGAACGCGCCGCGGCCGCTGAATACATGGGTAAAGCCGTAGGTCAGCGCGACCAGAAAAACATAGCCGACCAGCGCCAGCGCCACTTCGTGGTTTCCGAGCGGCGAGCGGCAGAGTCCCTCGTAAGCGAGCCACGCTACCGCAAGGCTGATAAACGCGATCACCGCCGCCTGCACGGCGCTGAGATCGAGCACCGATTTGTCGATCAGGAACAGGTCGGCGCCGAGATAGTAAACAAGCACCAGCAGCGCAAAGCCGGACAGCCAGGTCGTATAGGCTTCCCACTTGAACCAGGTCAGACTGTCGGGCATCTGCGCCGGCGCCACCAGGTATTTCATCATGTGGTAGAAGCCGCCGCCATGGACCTGCCATTCGTCGCCCTTGACGCCGGGCGGCAGTCCGGGCCGCGGTTTGAGGCTGAGATCGAGGTGGATGAAATAGAACGAGCTGCCGATCCATGCGATACCGGCGATGACATGCAGCCAGCGAAGGACGGCGCTTGCCGATTCAGCGAGTATTAGCTCCAAGCCCGTTCAGCTCCAACGCGTGGGGCTCCCCTCGTTTGACCCCGGCAAAATTCACCATGACAGACCCAACGCAACCAGTGCAAGCCTATCGCCGTGCCGTCGTTTTAAGCAACTTTCTGTGCGTGCCTGCTTTTGCTGGCGCCGATTTTGTCGGATGATGCGGGAGGAAGAGGCGCGCGACGAGCGGGCCGATAATGGAACGATCCTTGCAACGAAGCCTGCAAGAAGCCTTGTAAATCGAGGGTATGCGCGGCGATCTCAATGCTTGATGCGTCACCACAAACCGGTTCTTCCTTGTCAGCGCCGCTGCTCAGTGCCGTTTCCATAAGCAAGCGCTATGGCGATTTTCTCGCCAACGATTGCATCGACCTCGATCTGTTTCCGGCCGAAATCCACGCGTTGCTCGGGGAAAATGGGGCGGGCAAATCGACCCTGGTAAAGGTGATGTACGGCCTGATCCAGCCGAACGGTGGGGAATTGCGCTGGACGGGCGAGAAAGTTGTGCTGTCCGGCCCTTCCGAGGCGCGCTCGCTCGGCATCGGCATGGTGTTCCAGCATTTCTCGCTGTTCGAGAACCTGACGGTTGCCGAAAATGTCGCGCTCGGCTTGCCGCCGACCGAGTCGTTCGCCGCCATCTCCGCGCGGCTTGCGGAAACCGCGCGGGTTTACGGCTTGCCGCTCGATCCCAAGCGCGAAGTCTGGCGGCTGTCGGTCGGCGAGCGTCAGCGCATCGAAATCGTGCGCGCGCTGATGCAAAATCCGAAGCTTCTCATTTTGGACGAGCCCACCGCCGTGCTGACGCCGCAGGAGGCGGATCAGCTCTTTATCGTGCTCGAGCGGCTCAAGAGCGAAGGCCGCGCCATCCTCTACATCTCACACAAGCTCGAAGAGGTGAAACGGCTCTGCGACACGGCGACGATCCTGCGTTTGGGCAAGAAAGTCGCGACCTGCAATCCGCGCCAGGAAACGGCGGCGTCGCTGGCGCGCATGATGGTTGGCGCCGAGATCGGCGAGGTGAAGGCCACGGCCAAACACGATGTCACAGTGCCGCGCCTTCTCGTTCACAAGCTCTCGCTCGAGCCGGACGATCCCCACGGCACGCGGCTCAAGGAGGTCTCGCTCGAAGTGCGCGGCGGCGAAATCCTCGGCATCGCCGGCGTCGCCGGCAACGGTCAGGATGAGTTGTTCGCCGCGCTCTCCGGCGAGCGGCCATCCACAAGCGACGGCGACATCGTGATCGACGGCAAGGCCGCGGGCCAGCTCAACGTCAACGATCGCCGCCGCATGGGCGCGGCCTTCGTGCCGGAGGAGCGGCTCGGCCACGGCACCGCGCCGCGCATGAGGCTGTCCGAAAATGCGCTCCTCACCGGGCACGCGGCAAGCGGCATGGTGAAACGGGGCTTCATCAACAAGCTGGCGACGCTCGCCTATGTCGATCGCACCACCAAAAGCTTCGACGTGCGCAAGGCCAAGCGCGATCCGGAGGCCGTAAGCCTCTCCGGCGGCAATTTGCAGAAATTCGTGGTCGGGCGCGAGATCCTGCGCGATCCGGGCATTCTCGTGGTCAGTCAGCCCACCTGGGGCGTCGACGCCGGAGCCGCCGCGGTCATTCGCCAGGCGCTGGTCGATCTCGCCGGCCGCGGCTCCGCCGTGCTGGTCATCAGCCAGGATCTCGATGAACTGACGGAAATAGCCGACCGCATTGCGGTGATGTTCCATGGCAAGCTGTCGGCGCCGCTCGAAGCCGCGCAAGCGACGCGCGAGCGGCTCGGATTGCTGATGGGCGGGGCCGATCCCTCCGCCCATGACGGCGAACAAGAGGCCAAGTATGCAGTTGGTGCTTGAACGCCGGCCGGAACGGTCGGCGGTGATTGCAGTCGCCTCGCCTTTGATCGCCGTCGTGCTGACCGTCGTCACGTTTGCGATCCTGTTCGCGATCATGGGCAAGAATCCGCTCACCGCGATCTGGGTGTATTTCATCGAGCCGCTGACCGACCCGTTTGCCCTGCAGGAAATCGCCGTCAAGGCGACGCCGCTGGTGATGATCGCGGTGGGGCTCGCGCTCTGCTACATCGCCAACATCTGGAATATCGGCGCCGAGGGCCAGTTCATCGCCGGCGCGGTGTGCGGAAGCTGGCTTGCTGTGCGCACCAACGGCACCGATGTCGGCTATTGGGTGCTGCCGGCGATGATGGTGCTCGGCGCGCTGGGCGGGGCGCTTTATGCGCTCATCCCGGCGATCTGCCGTGTGTATTTCGGCGCCAGCGAAATCCTCACCAGCCTGATGCTGGTCTATGTCGCCAATCTCGGCATGGATTATCTGGTGCGCGGGCCATGGCGCGATCCGCAGGGGCTGAACTTTCCGACCACCGCCGCCTTCGATCCGGCCGCCTCCATTCCAACTTTGTTCGAGGGCGTCGGCCGTCTGCATGGCGGCTCGGTCCTCACCCTCATCGCCGTCATGCTCGCGGCGGTGCTGCTCGGCCAGACGATCAGGGGATTCGAGATCCGCGTCGTCGGCGCCGCTCCGCGCGCGGCGCGCTTCTCCGGCTTCAACGCCGATCGCCTCGTGCTCTTCACCTTTGCGATTTCCGGCGCGCTCGCAGGCCTTGCCGGGATTATCGAAGTGGCGGGTCCGATCGGCCATCTCGACCCAGGCGTATCGTCGGGCTACGGCTTCACCGCCATCATCGTCGCCTTTCTCGGGCGGCTTAATCCGATCGGAATTCTGATCGCCGGTCTGTTCCTCGCGCTCACCTTCATCGGCGGCGAGAGCGCGCAGATCTCGATGAAGGTGCCGCTCGACCTCACCAAGGTGTTCCAGGGCATTCTGTTGTTCTACGTGCTGGCCTGCGATTCGCTCATCGTCTACCGCATCCGCCTGTTGCGCTCCGTCCGAAAGCCCGTGCATGCTGCTGCTTGAAGCCATCATCCTGTCGGTGATTGCCGCCTCGACGCCGCTGTTGCTGGCGGCTTCCGGCGAATTGGTCGTCGAGCGCTCGGGCGTCCTCAATCTCGGCGTCGAGGGCATGATGATCATGGGCGCCGCCTGCGGCTTCGCCGGCGCCTATATGAGCGGCTCGACGCTCGTCGGCGCGCTCTGCGGCATTCTTGCCGGCGCCGGCATGGCGGCGATCTTCGGCATCCTTACGCTCGGCCTTGCGGTCAATCAGGTCGCCACCGGCCTGGCGCTCACCATTCTCGGCGTTGGGTTATCGGGCCTGATCGGTGCGGGTTTCGTCGGCACCAAGATCGTGCCGGCGCCGCAGCTTTATTTACCTTACCTGACCGACATTCCGTTCATCGGCCGTATCCTGTTCGGCGAGGATTCGTTCGTTTATTTCTCGGTCGCGCTGATCATCGCCATTTGGCTCTTTCTCTACCGCAGCCGTCCCGGCCTGGTGCTGCGCGCGGTCGGGGATAACCATGCCTCGGCGCATGCGCTCGGCTATCCGGTGCTGCGCATCCGCATACTGGCGGTGCTGTTCGGCGGCGCCTGCGCCGGCCTCGGCGGCGCCTTCCTGCCGCTCGCCTATACGCCGTTCTTCATTCCGGGCATGACCGCCGGGCGCGGC
>Ga0187781_10003551_pt1 | contig 11704 bp, 8 predicted proteins | sample 0715_SJ02_MP02_2_FD_132447 | JGI IMG/M metagenome (GOLD analysis project Ga0187781, IMG submission 132447) | Tropical peat soil microbial communities from peatlands in Department of Meta, Colombia - 0715_SJ02_MP02_20_MG | ecosystem: Environmental > Terrestrial > Soil > Wetlands > Peat | place...
CCCGACGCCCGCAATGCCCGGCCCAACCCCAGCACCTGGCCCTGGACGCCGCCCGGCACGGAGAGGCTGTAGGGACACACCAGGGCCACCCGCACCCGAGCCAGGGTACGACGTCGATGCCGGGACCCGCATCGGAAGGCGTAGTAAATAAGGAGGCGATGCCATTACGCCGGCGCACCCAGACCGTCACGCGCCCGGCGCGGCGGGCTCCGGCGTCGAGAAACCCCAAGCCGTCCGCCAAGCCGGCCGGGCCCGACCATCCCCTCAATCGCCGCCAGCGGCTGTTCCGCCGCATCATGCAGGTGGGCCCACTGCGCGGCTTCTACGCCCGTCGGCTGCTGCGCTTTCTGGAGAAGAGCAAGAAAAAGGGACGCGACATCCCCGACCAGCTCTCCGACCTCGACGAGTACCTGTCCAAGGTGCCGGTCAAGCAGCGCCGGGCCATCTTGGAGGCAAGCCTTTCCGGCGAGCTCGACGCCCGCGCTGGGCGGGAGCTGCGCCGGGCCGCCAGTCGCCAGGGCAGGCAGAAGGGCCGCGCCGGCGGTGGTCAGCGCCCCGGCATGCCGCCCGTCCCGGGTGCCCGCCCCCGCCCGCAGTAACCGCCACCCGGCGCCGGCGACGACAGCGCCGCCGGTCCTGACGGCGGCGTCGCACCGGGGGTGATCGGGCGCACCTCCGCCACCGTGGAAGGGTGGTGGCGGTGGGCGCAGCGACATGAGCCGGTGGCGCACGACGGCGATGGCCGTGGTGGTGGCAGCCGCGCTCGGCGCCTGCACGTCGGCCTCGCTCGGCCCCTCCGCGCCGGTCGCGCAGCGCGTGGCGCCGCCGACCACAACGACGACGACGACAACCACCACCACGACCACCACGACCACCACCACGACGACGACGACCACGACCGTCGCCGCCGCTCCCCCCACCAGCGCGCCGGCCGCCTCACCCTGCTCGACGGGCCTCGCCAACGAGCTGCACGACGGCGGCCAGGGGCAGCAGCTCGTCACCGTCCAGGCATCGGGCTACGGCACCACCTACGCCACGTTGACGGCCTGGTCCCGCCAGGGCGACTGCTGGGTCGCCGCCCTCGGACCATGGACGGCGCGCATCGGCGCCAACGGCTTCTCCGACGACAAACACGAAGGCGACGACAGCACGCCCACCGGCGCCTACGGGATCGGCCCGGTCATGTACGGGAACGCCGCCGACCCCGGGGTCACCTATCAGTACCAGCAGCTGGTGTGCGGCGACTGGTGGGACGAGGACCCTTCGTCGCCGCAATACAACACCTTTCAGTACGTCCTGTGCGGACAGAACCCGCCCTTCGGCGGCGACAGCGAGGCGCTGTGGGAGGAGACGACCGCCTATCCGAGCTTCGCCGTGGTCGACTACAACACCGACCCCGTGGTCCCGGGCGCCGGGTCGGCCATCTTCATCCACGCCGATGTGGGGGGTCCGACGGCCGGATGCATCAGCCTCCCGCTCGGTGAACTCGACCAGTTCCTCGACTGGCTGCGGCCCGCCGACGCACCGCTCGTGGTGATGGGACCGGACTCCGAGATCACGCGCTTCTAGATCTGGAGCCGGCCGCTGCCACAGCTCGAGACGGGCGCCATCGACGCTCTGGGCATGGATCCGGGTTCGGCGATCTCGTATCGTGAGCGTCCGTCGTTCGCAGAGGGGGGAAATGGGACGACTCGCCGTTTCGATGCTCGCCGGAGCGGCGCTGCTGTGTGCCGGGACCACCTTGGCAGCCTGCTCGTCGGCGTCGCCGACCACGCCGGCCTCCCCTCTCCCGAACCCGCCGGGGAGCAGCGTGCCGCTCGTCGCCGGAGGCACGCCGGCCGGTGCGTCCTACCTCGTCTACTGGGACCAGAACGAAGAGGAGGACTTCCTGTCCATACCCTCGGGCCTCCAGGGCCAGCTCCTGCCGGCATGGGACGCCAACGGCCAGATGTGCATCCTCCCCGACGGCCGCTGGGTGGTGGGCTACGACCCCACTCTGCCCAACCAGGACGACTTCGGCGGAACGAAGCCCTACAAGCAGCCGGGTGACGGCGAGGAGCTCGACGAGCCCAACGGGTCCTTTAGCGGCGAGACGCTGTACGTATCCGGGAGCTACAAGATGCCGGGGCAGAGCATCGGCAGCGACTCACCACCGACTGCCAACGGTGTCTTCAACAACAACCAGACCTACACCGGCTGCGCCGTCGAGAAGTCGGGCGACGTCCTGGCCAACGACATCGCCACCGCCCAGGGCAGCTACCCCCCGCCCAGCAGCGGACGGCTGATCGAGTGGTTCGCTCCCAACTACACCACCTACTGCATCGTCTACGGCCCGGACACCGGCGGTTACTCGGGGGATCACCACACCGACGGATCGGGCGGCCTGGAGCAGCCCGGGATGATGGCACTGGCGCCCAACGGCGACGTGCTCGTACCCAACGTCGGGACGAGCAGCGTCCTGCGCTTCGCCGCCTCTTCGCTCCCCACCAGCGCCGCGCAGTGCCCCAACGGCGTCTACCCCCGCGTCAAGGTGCACGTCAGCACCTTCGTGAAGGTCACCTTCCCTGCGGGTGTCGCTCTCGACCCGGTGTGCGGCTGCTACGCCGTCAGCAGCTACATCGGCAATCCGTCGATCATCTGGGTGACCGCCGACGGCAAGCCGGAGCCGGGCTTCGGGACCGTACCCGGCACCACCGTGACCGACCTGGGGAAGAGTCCGAATCAGTACAACCCGTTCGGCATGGCCTTCGCCCCGGACGGGACCCTGTACTTCATCGACATCCACGTGGTGTGCACCGGTCTGCTCACCGGGTGCGGTCCCGGCAATTACGACGGCCGGGTCATGCGGGTCACCATGACCAATGGTCAGCCGTCCACACCGGTGACGGTGGCACCCCCCGGCGGGCAAGCAGGTACGGGCAGTCAGCCGGGTAACGCCTTCGACTTCCCCACCAGCGTGACCGTGTGCGTCCCGTCCTCCACGCAGGTCTGTCCCTATCCGACGGGGGCCACCCCCGCGCCGTTGTCGGGTCCCTCGGAGAACTCCGCTCCCGACGTCGGCCCGCCGACCGACACCCCCGCCACCGCCGGCTTCGGATAACCCGGCCGCTTCAGTCCTGTGGCACCACCGGCGGGGCGCCGTCGGGTGTCAGCACCTCGATCCCGGATGACGCCGGGCTGAAGTCGGTGCCGAGGCCGAAGACGAGGGCGTCGCCCACCGTGGCGATGCCCGACCAGTTGGCTTGCGGCAAGGCGATCTGGGCCAACACCTGTCCGGTCGCCGCCTGACGGACCTGGATCACCTTCAAGGAGAAGGCCAAGCCGTCGAAGGTCATGCCTCCGGCCACGGTGGTGGGGGCGAACGACGAGGCGGCATCGGCTTGCCACAGGACCTTGCCGGTCTGCGCATCGAGCGCATCGGTCGTCGGCTCCTCGGCTGCTCTGTCGCGGGGGTTCGACGGATCACACAGCACGTTCCCGTGCGGCCCGGGGTTGTAGTCGCCGATGCCGGTGGAGCCGTACACGCCCTGGCCGTCGTAGGCGGTGGTGCCGAGGAACCCACCCGACCCCCCGCCGAAGACGACGTTGGACGACCACAGGAGCTGCCCGGTGGCCGGATCGAGGGAGTAGTAGGTGCCGTCCTTGCCGCCCTCACCCAAAAAGGTGGTCACGCCGGACGCCGACACGCCGGCATTGGCGGTGGCACCGAAGTCGAAGTCGCACACCGGCGCGTTCTGCAGGGGGTGGTACTCCCAGGCCAAGGTGCCGTCGGCGACGTGGAGGGCGATGATCGACTCGGCGTACAGGGCGCTGCCGCCCCCGTCGCAATCGGCGGTGCCGAAGACCACCAAGCCCAGGTCGGGCAGCACCGTGCCCGACGACCACACGCTTCCGCAGCTGTCGTGCAGGACCGCGCCACCCGGTCGGGCCACGTCGGTCTGGAACTCCCACACCGGGTCGCCGGTGTCGAGGCTGGCGGCGACGATGTCGCCGGCGGAGTTCGCCTGGCCGTCCACGTCCACCCCGAAGATCACGTCGTTCCCCACCACCACGGGGGAGGAGAAGATCCTGGTGCTGTCGATGTTCGGCTTCGGTGGGCCGGGCAACCCCGGGTAGTCGTGGCTCCAGTAGACGGCACCGTCGGTGGCCTCCAGGGCGTACAGGGTGTAGCCGGCGCCGAAGATCACAAGCGCCGGACGGTTCGCCGTCGCCGGCTCGAACCACGCCGACGACGTGACGAGGCCGCCGTCCGAGTCGCCGCTGCGAGGATGCTCACCGGGGTAGGGCTCGACGCCGTTCTGCGACGCCAGCCGCACCTTCCACCGGAGCTGGCCGGTCTCGAGGTCGAGGGCGTAGAAGTCGTCGTCCCACGACCCGAAGTACACGGTTCCGCCCACCACGGTGGGGGTGGCCGTCACCGCGTCGGCTGTAGGGAAGAACCACGCCTTTTTGAGCGAGCGGACCGACGAAGAGGTCAAGGTGGTCATGCCGGCGAAAGTGTGCTGGGCGTCGTAGCCGTAGGTGGGCCAGTCCCATTGGCTGATCGAGGCCGGCACGGCCGCGGTGGAGGGCGCATCCGGCGAAGCCGACGAGGCGGCGGTGGAGCTGGCCTTGACGCCGGAACAGCCGGCGAGCAGAACCGACAACAGAAGTGCAGACGCGAACGAAAACCCGACTCGCCCCCCACGCGACATCCGGAACACAGTAGTCATGCCTGCACCCCTGCGACGCGGCGCCGGTCGACGCCGTCGTGGCACTGGGTGGAGATCTCGGGCAGCGGCTGGCCCACGAGTCCGTGGCCCTGGCCGATGCCGGACATGCCACGGTGGCCGTCGAGACCTCGTGCTGATGGGGGTTCAGGGTCGGTAGGCTTAACAGTGCGGGGGGATGAGGTTGGCGTTGTCGGGCACGTTCATACGGGCTCGGCTGAACGCATCCGACGAGTGGGTCTCCGCCGTGGTCTACAGGACATGCGTCCGGGGGTGAGCTCCGCATGAGCGACGTGGGGCAAGGAGATGACCTCTGGGCACGTCTGCCGCCACCCAGCGTCCAGGTTCCGGATTGGCGCCCATCGGGAGCACCTCCCGCACCCACGTCCGAGCATCCACGCCCCCGGCTCGGGTGGGTGAACGTGACCGCCATCGGCCTTGGGGCCATCGGTCTGGTACTGGTATGGGTCAGCCTGGGGAAACATCTCTACGCCAAGGGCGTCCACGTCGGAGCTGGCGAGTTGTTCGCGGCGGGGCTTCTGGTCGTCGTAGTCCTGAGCGCGTGGAGGACCACCAGTGGCAGCCGAGCGGCGGTATGGCTCCTGCCCGTGGTGTGGGCTGCGCTGCTGGCCGTGGCAACATTCGAGATCGCCCACATCGTCGCCACGCCTGCGCTCAAGGCGACCGACGCGTTCGGTGTCGGGATCGGACTCGAGCTCGACGTTGCCGCCGCGTTGATCGGCACCCTGGCCACAGCGGTCGACGCCCCCCGTCTCGTTGCCGCCGCGGATCTGCGCTTCGGGCGCACCGGATCGACCAGGCCGGCGGGAGCGCTCGGACTGGTCATCCTGGTCGCCGTGGCAGGCGGCGCACTGATGGGAAAAGGCGCCTCGGGTCTGCCCTTCTCACCGACCAAGCCCACCCACCAAGGCGGGGGGACGAACACTACGAACACCGGAAACAGCGGGAACACCACCACGACGGCCGGGAATACGGGGAACACCGGAAATACCGGCAACACGGGCAATACGGGGAATACCGGGAATACCGGCAACACAGGCACGGGTAAGACGGGTACAGGAAAGGCGAGCACGGAGAAGACGAGCACGAACAACAGCGGATCCGCCTCCACCGGAAGGGTGAGCAAGAGGTCGGGCCATCATCGGTCCACCTCGACCCGGACCCGCGCCAAGCCGGTTCGACACCCGAAGGGTACAGGCACTCATCCCAAGCATGCGCGCAACGGCGGGCCAGACAAACATCGTTGAGCCTCGTCATCTGGGGGTGAACCAACCTGCAGCGCCGCTCCAGCGCGCTGCTCACATCGAGATCGGTCCGCTCTGGGCGCGCGCCGGTTCGCTGACCGTCGTGGCCTTGGTCGTCAGCTGGGGCCTCTGGCAGTGGCGGCCATGTCTGGTGGCGGTGCCCTACCTGGACGACAACTCCGTGCACGAGCAGATGATCCGCTTCGCTGCCACGCGGTTGGCGGCCGGGCACTCGCCGTACACCAGCTGGTTCCCATACCTCGGCCTCGGGTCGCCGCAGTTCCTCCACTACCAGGGCCTCGGTGCCACGGTTGTCGGCGCGATCGGAATTCTCGTCGGACCCGACGCCGCCTTCCGATGGTCGCTCTACCTGCTTCTCGCCGGCTGGCCGTTCGCCGTGTACTTGTCGAGCCGCCTGCTGTCACTAGGCACCGGTGCGAGTACAGCGGCGGCGGTCCTTTCGCCCTTCCTCGCCAGTGCCACCGGCATCGGCTACGAGCCCAAGGCTTATATCTGGATCGGTTGGGGAGTGTGGACGCAGCTTTGCGCCTCGTGGGCGCTGCCCTTCGCCTGGGCATTCTCCTGGCGAGCGATGTCGTCGCGGCGAGCCGCGCTGCCGGCCGCGGTGTGCGTGGCTCTGACCGTCGCCCTGCACTTCGAGACGGGCTACTTGGCCCTGGCGGGCGTGGTGGTGATCGCGTTGTTCAGCACCGGCGCCGTTCTCCCGCGCCTGAGGCGAACGGTGTTGGTACTGGGTGGCTCGCTCCTGGTCTCGGGATGGGTGATCGTGCCCCTCGTGGTGTCCTCCCGGTGGGCGGCGCACAACCAGGTTCTGGCCAACACTCCGTTGGAGAACGGGTACGGAGCCAAGCAGATCCTCGCCTGGCTGTTCAGTGGCAGGCTCTACGACGCCGGCCGGCTCCCGGTGGTGACTGTGGTCCTGGCGGTGGGAATCGCCTGGTGTGCGTGGCACTGGCGAAGGTATCCGATGGGGAGGGTCGCCCTGTCCTTGTGGGCCATGGGCATGCTGCTCTCTTTCGGGCGCACCAGCTTCGGTCCCCTAACCGTAGTGATACCGGGCAGTACCGACGTGTTCATGCGCCGTTTCGGCATGGCCGCCGACTTGGCGGGGCTGTACCTGGCCGGCATCGGCGCCGTCGCCGTGGGTCGCGGCGTGGCCGCCTGGGCTCAGGCGGTGCTGCCCAAGGGTCGCGCCCGCCGATGGCGCCAGCCGGCGGTCTTCGCTGCGGTAGGCGTGGTGAGCGTGCTTGGCCTGCTCCCCTTGCTCGGTCAGATGGACGCCTACGCCGCCCGAAACGCCGGCGCCGTGTCGAGCCAGCACGCCGCCGACCGACGTTCCGCCACGCAGATCGGGTCTCTGATCGACTACGTCAAGCGCCACGGAAGCGGCCGCGTCTACGCCGGGATGCCGACCAACTGGGGTGAATCGTTCACCGTGGGAACGGTGCCGGTGTTCAAGTACCTCGAGTCGGAAGACGTGGACGAGGTCGGTTACACGTTGCGAACGGCGTCGCTAATGACCGATCCCGAATATCACTTCGACGAGGCCAATCCCGGAGATTACGCATTGTTCGGGATCCGGTACCTGATCGTGCCGACTGGTCAGCCGCCTCCCGTTCCGGCGAATCCGATCATGTCGGCTGGCGATTACCACCTCTTCGTCATCCCGGCCGACGGATACATCCGGGTGGTTGACACGGTGGGAGTGTTGTCCGCTAACCGGGACGACGTCGGATCGCGCTCGGTCCCCTACCTCAGTTCCGGCCTCGCCGCCGCGGCGAAATACCTGACCGTGGCCTGGGCCGGCGGCCGTGCGGCGCAGCCCACCATGTCCGGCCGGCCGGCGGCCGGATCGCCAGGCTCGGTGTTGTCGACCGACAGCGCCCTGCCAGCGGGTCGGGCGAGTGCGGTCGTGCAGGTCCGACGGCGGGCCGTGGTGGTGCTCAGCGCCTCCTATGACCCCGGCTGGGTGGCAACCGTGGACGGTCGCCGGGTGCACACGCAGATGCTGGCGCCGGCACTGGTGGGCGTCCCGGTCGGACCCGGCCGGCATGTGGTGACGTTTAGCTACCAAGGATACGGAGACTACGTCTGGCTGTTCGCCTTGGCCGTGGTGGTGCTGGCCGCTCTGACCTTGACCTCCTGTCTGTCCGGGAACGTCCGCCGCCGCCTCTTGTCGCGCTGAGGAGGCGTCGAGGAAGTCTCGGAGGGCGCGTCACGAAGCTGAGGAGTGCTCCCAACCGGGATCGCTCGGCCAGTTGGGTTGGAAGAGGTGCCACTGCTCGGGGGCACGGCGGATGAGGGACTCGAGGTCGTGTGCCACTGCCTGGGTCACCCGGGCCACATCGGCGCGCATGCCGGCCTGCCGGCTCGTGTCGATGGGCGGCAACAGCACGCCGGTATGGCTGTCTCCGGGCCCGCTGTACACGGCGCCGGCCATGAGCGTGGCGCCGGTACGCAGCGCCAGGGTGGCAGGACCGCCCGGCAGCGTGGTCCGCTCGCCGAAGAACTCGACGTCCACCCCCCCGCCGGCGATGTCACGGTCGCACAGCAGCCCCACCAGTCCCCCCTGCCGCAAGGCGTGGAGCAGCGCCGGCCCGGCTTGCGGCCCGAGAGGGACGATGCACAGTCCCATGCGCTCACGCTGGGCCACGAACCAGGCGAACAGCTCGCCGGAGTCCATCTGCTCGGCCACCGAGGTCATGGGGTAACCCTTCAGCGCCAGCCAGGCGCCGCCCCACTCCCAACTGCCCACGTGCGGCAGGGCCAGCACGAGCCCCTTGCCACTGGCCATGGCGTCCACGAACGGCTGCCAGCCCGACGGCATGCTCATGCGCGCCTCGATCACCTGCGGCGCCATCGACCCCAGCCGTGCCCCCTCGATCCAGTAGCGGGCATAGCTGGCATAGGCCCGCCGCAACCAACGACGCTGCTCGGCGGGCGGCAAGGGCCTGCCCAGCACGCGCTGGAGGTGCCGGATGTACATCGCACCGCCGGCGCTCCTGGGCCGGGCCAGCGCCCGGGCGACGGCCGCCCCCGCCGCGTCGGACACCGGCTCGGGCAGCCGGGAGATGGCCGCCGCAGCCGATCGGTAGATCAGATAAGCGGTGTCGGCGATGTCAGTAGTCGCTGCGGCCGGAGTGGCGGCTTGCCCGTATCCGGTCGCGCATGGTCACCCTGCGCCGCCGCCGCCCGGCGCGCGCCGACGCCTCGGCCTCGCGCCAGGCCCGCCAGCGCGCCCCCAGCGGCTCGCTGCTGCGCACCGGCCGCGACGCCGTCCGCTCGCGCCACACCGCCATGGCCCGCCTTGCGCGGTTGGGATGGTCGATGGCGATTCGTGTCGGACGCTCCCGGGGCATGGGGCGAACCGGCCCCTCCGCCTCCTGCCACACGCGTACGAAGCGGCCGACGGCGGTGGCGCTCACCAGGACCAGGTACGCCCACAACGCCGGGACCAGGGCGCGGGCCGACACCGCCCCGGCCACGAACACCACGCCGAGAGCGATGAAGCGCTCGGCCCGCTCCATGAGGCCGCCGGCCGCCCGCAGACCGAGGAGCTCGGCTTTGGCACGCTGATAGGAGATGAGCTGCGTAACCGCCAGCACGGCGAAGGGCAGCAGGGCGGCCAGTCCGTGATGCCGCAAGATCAGGTACCACGTCAGCCCGCCCAGGATGAGGGCGTCGGCCACGCGGTCGGCCACCGAGTCGAAAAAGGCGCCGCGCACCGAAGCGGTGCCCGAAGCCTTGGCCACCGGCCCGTCGAAGAGGTCGGGCAGGCCGGTGGGGAACAGCATCACGACGGCCCACACCAGGTGTCCCGATGCCACCACCCAGGCGGTGACGCCGGACATGACCAGGCCGACCCCGGTGAGCACGTCGGCGTTGACGTGCAGTCGCACCAGTGCGGAACCCACTGGCTTGGTGGTGCGGTCAACGGCGTGGCGCCAGCGACCATCGAGCATGAGGCGGCATTCCTCCGGATCGCTCTCGACATCAGCCTACCATCGGCGCCTCTGCGCCCCTCGACTCCGCCACCCCCCCAAGCGCACCAGTAGGCTGCCGGGCGAGGCGCCGAGCGGAGGCGCCGACCCCGGGGAGGTGCGCTGCCGTTGCCGAGCTACCCGCCATCTCGCATCCGCAACGTGGCCCTGGTGGGCCACAACGGAGCGGGCAAGACGACCCTGGCCGAGGCCCTGCTGTTCTGCTCCGGAGCGGTGAACCGCCAGGGCAAGGTGGACGACGGCAACACGGTGACCGACTTCGAGCCGGAGGAGGTCAGGCGCCACCTCTCGCTGTCGCTGGCCCTGGCCCCGGTGATGGTGGGGGACGTGAAGGTCAATCTTCTCGACACCCCGGGGTACGCCGATTTCTTCGGCGAGGTACGCGCCGCGTTGTCGGTGGCCGACCTGGTCGTCCTCGTGGTGAGCGCGGTCGAGGGACTGGAGCCGCAGGCCGAGCTGGCCTGGAGCCTGGCCGCCGACCTGTCGCTGCCGCGTCTGGTCTTCGTCAACAAACTCGACAGGGAGCGGGCCAGCTTCGACCGGACCCTGGCCGATCTGCGCGACCGCTTCGGCGCCGGCATCGCCCCTCTGGAGCTTCCGGTCGGTGAGGAGACCGAATTCCGGGGGATCGCCGATCTGCTCACGGACAGCGCCATCTTCTACGACGCAGGCAAGCCGTCGACCGGGCCCATTCCCGAGGAGCTGGCCGAGCTCGAGCACCAGGTGCGCGAGCAGCTGGTGGAGGGCATCGTCGTGGGTGACGACGCCTTGATGGAGCGCTACCTCGAGGGCGACATCCCCACCACCGAGGAGCTCGAGTCCACCCTGGCCGCCGGCCTGGCCCAAGGGTTGGTCTTCCCCGTGGTGTGCGGCTCGGCCGCCACCGGCGTGGGGATCGACCGCTTGGCCAGCCTGCTGGCCGAGATCGCGCCGTCGCCCGACGCCCGGCCGCCGGTGGAGGTCCGAGCCGGCGACTCCACCTCCGAAGTCTCCCCCGATCCTTCGGGTCAGCCACTGGCCCGTGTGTTCAAGACGGTGTCCGACCCCTACGTGGGCAAGATCTCGCTGCTTCGGGTGCTGTCCGGCACCATCCGCCCTGACACCGTGCTCAGCAACTCGCGCACCCACACCGACGAGCGCCTCCACGTGCTGCAGCTGCTGCGGGGCAAGGAGACCGAGCCGGTGTCCGAGGCCCAAGCCGGCGACATCGTGGCCGTGCCGAAGCTGTCCGACACGGCGACCGGCGACACGCTGGCGCCCAAGGGCACGCCGGTGGTGGTCCCCGCCCCCGAGCCGGAGGCGGCGGTGCTGTCCATCGCCATCAAGCCGAAGTCCAAGGGCGACGAAGACAAGTTGATGACCGGCCTGCACCGGTTGCAGGAGGAGGACCCGGCGCTGGTCGTCGAGCGGGTGGACGAGACCCACCAGACGCTGCTGCGCGGCACCGGTGAGACACACCTGGCCGTCGTCTGCGAGCGCCTGGCTCGCAAATTCAGCGTGGAGGTGGCGACCGAAGAGGTGCTCGTGCCGTACCGCGAGACGATCACCAAGCCGGCCGAGGCCGAGGGCAAGTACAAGAAGCAGTCCGGTGGCCACGGCCAGTTCGGGGTGGCCGACATTCGGATCGCGCCCTTGGAGCGCGGCGAGGGCTTCCACTTCGTCGACGCGGTGGTGGGGGGAGCCATCCCCAAGCAGTACATCCCGGCGG
>Ga0187781_10003552_pt1 | contig 11704 bp, 5 predicted proteins | sample 0715_SJ02_MP02_2_FD_132447 | JGI IMG/M metagenome (GOLD analysis project Ga0187781, IMG submission 132447) | Tropical peat soil microbial communities from peatlands in Department of Meta, Colombia - 0715_SJ02_MP02_20_MG | ecosystem: Environmental > Terrestrial > Soil > Wetlands > Peat | place...
ATTCACAGAGGTGAAGTTCGTGTGATTCCAGGCGTTGAAGAAGTCAGCCCGGAACGCCAGCTTGAGATTCTCGGTGAACCGAAACGTCTTGAACCCGGACATGTCCCAATTATTCATGCCCGGTCCGCGGATGGTGCCGATTCCGGCATTGCCAAAGTACCCGAAGGGAGGAGCGGCAAAAGCCGACGTGTTGAACCACTCGTCGAGTGTCTTGGGGCCCTTGGTCGAGGTGCCGGCGACCGCATCCGGACGGCTGGCTAGCCCTTGGGTGGCTGAGGTATATCCCGACGAGAGAGCAAAGCCGGACTGGAACGTCACGACACCGCTGGTCTGCCACCCGCCCAGGAGCGCGCGAGTGAAACCTCTCGAGTTACGGAAGGCGGGTATCTCATAGATGTAATTGAATACCAAGACCTGCGGGCGATCGAACGAGGCCAGGCCCCGGTCCGCCGCGATGTCGTAGGCGTTCTGTGGCTGCGAGTAGAGTCCGCCGCCACCCGACAACGCGATTGCCTTGGACCATGTATAGGCCGCGCCAAAACTGAGACCGTGGGATACCCGTTTCTCAACGGTGACTTGCAGCGAATGATAGATCGAATACCCCACCGGAACTGTATCGGTGATACCAGCCCAACCGAGGTACGGGCTGATAGAGGCACCGGAAATCCGGGATGTGCAAGGATACGGCGTCGTTGTGGTACAGGCAATTCGGGGATCGAAGTCGTACCCCAAGGCGGCCGGCACTTGGTTGATATTTCGGTCGTAATCGAGATGGTCTCCGCTGCTTCCCACGTAAGCCACGTTGACCATCAAGTCGTTCGTGACCTGCCGTTGAACGCCCAAGCTCCAGGTTTGCGACTTGGGAACATCATAAATCTGGTCGAGGGTGTAGAGCGACAGCGGGGTAAGTGGCGCCGCTGCGCCGGCGGCGGGATTGTCGAAGGGCGGGTTAAGGAAGTTGGCGATCTTGGAATAGGGAGGGTTACCCACCATCGTGTAGACATCATTTCCGGCGATCCGGTAATAACCGGCGCCGTAGCCGCCCCGGATGGCGGTTTTCCCGTCACCCTTGGGGTCGAAGGCGAACCCAAAGCGCGGCGCGATCGTGTCCTTGTGGTTTTGAGTAAGCCCCCGCGGCACGCCGCCTTTGTTGGGATACACGATTCCATTGAGCAGATTGCCGGTGTTCGGAACGATGATCCCGCCTGGCGTCACGGTCGGAGCCTGGCTTGGGTCGTAGGCGGTTGGAAAGAAGGCCGTGAGCACGTCGGAGTAAATGTGCGGAATGTAAAAATAGCGCACTCCGAGGTTCAGAGTCAGGCGCTTGCTGGCCTTGAAGTCGTCTTGGAAATAGCCTTCGAACTGGTGGTAATCGTACATGGGCTGGCGATATCCTTCCAGTTCGCCGTACGAGGCGGGCAAGCCGAGAATGGCGTCAGCGATGGGATTTCCAGTGTTGTGTCCATCGAAGGAGTAGCTTCCCTGCAAGGAGGGGCTCGTCTGCGATTGAACGGGTGTTTGGGACCACTCGTAGAGGCCGCCCATCGAAAGGCTGTGCTTGCCGGCCTGGACGCTGAGGTCATCTACCCATTCGCTGATGTTGTGGTGCGCCCACCAGGCTCCCCAAAGGCTGGAAATCCCGCCCCAGCCTCCTGAGAAGCTCATGTCCGGGATAATGGTATTGGAAGTGTTATAGACTTGTTGAACGTTATAGCCCGACGGCTTCGTATCGGCGCCCAGGATATCCACGGAAGGCGGATGCGGCGAACCGTAGGAAGATTCGTATTGATAGGAGAATTCATTCAATACCTTCGGGGTAATGACCGCCGTCAGCTTGGTGATCAGGCTCCGCGAGGGATAGATGTAGACGGAGTGGATGGTAGGAAAGGAATCGCCGGACCACAAGACGGTCGGGTCAGCCTCCGACCAGCCGTCGTGAATGTACCGCACGAAGGTCCGGAGCTTTTCGCTGATGTTCTGATCAACCCGAATCAGCTCTTCCGACCAGATCTGGTTCGCCTTGGCGGCGTCGTAGAAATTGTAAAACCCAGTCGTAGTGGGCATGGGAAAATCCTGCGCGAGCAGCAGGCCTACGTTACTGTTCATGCAATTGGGATTGATCTGGCTCCCGGTCACACAAGGGTTCCCTGAAGAATCCGTCAGGGGCGCGCCGCTCGCCGTGGTGGGATTGGTTATCGTGTAGCCGGTGAAATCCCCGTTTCGCATGGCCTGCGTCGGTGTAGCCGCGAGCACGTTGGAGGCGTAGATGTCCCTGCGCCATTCATTCGACCAGAAGAAGAAGGTCTTCGTCTTGTCCTTGTTGTAAACGCCGGGGATATAAAACGGTCCGCCAATATCGTATCCAAAATCGTTGTAGCGCAAGGCTGACTTCGTTCCATTGGCGGCGTTCAGAAAGTAATCGGCGGCATCGAGCTTGTCGTTCCGGCCGTACTCGTAGGCAGCGCCGTGGAAATCCTTGGTGCCAGACCTGGTTACTGAGAGAAGTATAGCTCCGGAACTCTGGCCATACTTGGCGCTATAGTTACTTGTCAGCACCTTGAACTCAGCCAGTGTGTCCGGACCCGGGCTAACCTCAGCGTTCGTGTTACTGCCCATGTCTGAGTTGAAAACCCCGTCCAGCAACTCGGCTGAATAGTCCTGATTGAATCCGTTCACGGCAAAGCCCTTGGCAGCATAAGCGCCTTGGCCGATTTCGGACCCTGCCGTCCGGGACGTTCCGGGTATCACCTGTTGCATCTGGTTGATGTTCCGTCCCAATATAGGCAGATCCTGAATCTGCGCCGTGCTTACCGAGGCGCTCTGCTCGCCGGTTTGAGTTGAAACGAGAGGGGGAGCGCCGGTTACCTCGATGGTCTGTGTCACCGCGCCAACCTTCAGAGAGAAGTTAATGCCCAGACGATCAGCAACATTGAGCGTAATATTGGATTGTACGGATCTCTGAAAGCCCGTCGCTTCCACGGCCACCATGTAGGTTCCGACCGGCAAGCCCTCTGCCGTATAAATGCCGCTGGCGTTGGTCTCCAAAGTTCGAGCCTCGACGCCCGTGCCGGTGTTTGTAATCGTCACCTTGGCGTTGGGGATGACGGCGCCCGAACTATCCGTGACAATTCCCGTGATGGCCCCAACCACCTGTCCGCGGCTCACGACGGGCGTGCAGACCAGCACCAGCAGGCCGGCCGCCAGAGCCAAGGACAACGATCGTAGATTGCGCATAATTGTACCTCCTTGTTAGGTTGACCCAGGATCCCGACGCAGTGTGGAAGCTTCCATCGAGGCGCTCTAAACGGCGCTTCGTTTCGGAGGAATCTTGTTAATTTGCGCTGCGGTGCTCGGCCCGACAAATAGACCGCCGCAGTCGCTAGCGTTAGCGTTAACGCAACGCGCGGTGTTCTACCACCCGCAATCTGGTTTGTCAAGAGGTTTTTTGAAAAAAATTTGCCGTCAGGTTCTCTTGCTGGGGGTTGAACTTAATTTGGTGCGCCGCTTCCCTTTGAAGCGCCTACACGGTCGGCGCCCTCCGGGCAGGGTGGCGAACGCCTCTGTTCCGCCTGCCGATGGAAATGCAGCCGGGCCGCGCGGCAACTGGCCAGATCAGGCTGCGGCCCCCTTCTCTGAACCCAGGGCGGACTGGCCGGAAATGGCTTCCACCTGCACGGCGCCCTGCGGGGAAGGCGCTGGCTTCAAATGCCGGGTTTCGCGGAACAGATAAAGGTTCGACCTCATCACAATGGCCGGATTCAAATAATTAGCTGCCGGAAGTGGGCGGCCGTGCAGAGCTTGCTCGATGATCAGCCGGACGGCAGTCTGTCCTTGAACATAGGGCCGCTGGTAAATCGAGGCGTGAATCGTTTGTTTCTCGAAGAAGGGCACGATTTCCTCGAATAGGTCGGTGGCGATCAAGCGAACCTTGCCTGCCACGCCACGCGCCCGCAGGGCATAGCAAACCGGCAGCCCGATGCCAATATTCACATAAAGACTGGCGAGGTCGGACCATCTCGCCAGCAAGTCGAGGCACTTTTGAAAGGTCTCGTCGTCGTCCTCGTGGCCTTCGATCACTTCAACGACTTCCCCTCCTTCGCAGTATTCCTGAAACGTGCGGCAAAAGCCTTCCGTCGACTTGCCGTGTTGTTCGGTGTGCAGATATCCGGTGACCACCGCGACCTTCGCCCCAGCGGTCACAAAGCGGGCGGTCAATTCCGCCGCCAAGGTTCCCGCCAAAACGGGATCCACGCAGACCATGCTGGACCGCGAACTTCCCGGCGCATCCGTGACCACACAGACCACTCGGATGTTCCGACTCTCGGCCAGGTCGATCAGCGGTTGCAGGCAGTGAGGATCGCCGGGCGTAATGATGAGCGCGTTGACATCCGTCTCCAACATCTCTTGCAGGCGCTCACGCTCTCCCACCCCGAGCCGTTCCACCGGCCGGTACACAATCTCGACTCCCTGCGACTCGAAACGGCGGGCCTCATCGAGAATTCCATCGCTCAACTGCCCGTAGAAGAATCGCGGCTCGCGCGGAATGCAGACGCCAATCTTCACGTTAGCGTACCCGACAGCAAGCATGCGGGCCGCGAGGTTTGGGGTATATCCCACCCGCTTGGCGATATGCAAAACCCGTTGACGAGTCGTCTCGCTGACCCCTCTGCGGGCATGCAGGGCGCGATCAACCGTTCCGATCGACACGCCGGCGAGGTCCGCTACTTGCGAGATTCCGACCTTCCCTTCCCGCACCCTGGCTCGCCTTTTTCGTTGTTTGCTTTTCACGGTTTGTCCGCTCCCCATTCCACTGGCGGCTCGAGCAGAGAATCAGGCTGCCTTCAACGCCGCGAGCGTTAACGCTGCCGGATTTTAGATGAGGGGCAAGCCGTGTGTCAACTGGTTTGCCGAATTCAATCTTAGGAGCCTTCGCGCCCGCGAGGTATGAGTTGTATACCGCAGAGATGAATTAGGCCTTTGATGGGCTCCAATCGAACCGACAAGGACCCTCCATGGACACTCAAGGGCAAGCTGACCTGTAACACGCGATCCCCCCCTCCAGCTTGCCGTACCACGTCAATGCGCTGGACCATATCGATGGCCCCTTCCGACTCCGAAAGATTGACGTCAAGAATGCTACCCGCTTCCGCGTCGGAGGACGGGCAAAGCAACAACAGTCGCAGATGGTAACTGCCGGGCAGGAGGGGCTGGTCGCCGATGGTCGTCAATCGCAGAGGGAGGGTTCTGCTGCTTTCGAGTCCCGTCTGACAGACCTCTCGAAGATCTCCCTGCTCGGCGAAAGGCGGCGAAGACAGACTGAAGGTTGCGTGTTGCGTTTCACTCTGTCCTTCCGCCTTCCACAAGTGGCCGTGGGGTTCAAAATAGAAGGTGTAGCTGCCCGCCCCTTGGGCCAGGGCTTCATGCTCGGTGGGTTGGAAGCGGTAGCGGATCGTTTCCATTCCCAAAGCCTGCCTTTGCGAAACCATGTAAGGTAGCCATTTTAAGTTCATGGCGATCAGGATTCCCATCTCTCCACGCGTCGGCTTCCCTCGGCAGGCTGCTCGCGCATATTGCTCCAGCACCGACTTCGGATCACAAGACGCCAGCGCCTTACGAGATCCCTCCACATCCTGCCTGCTCAGTCGCTCCACGCTTCGTTCCCACGCCGAATGGCTCTCATGGAAAGCAACCATGAATCGTTCCAAGTCCCGGTAATAGTTCAACACTTCGAAGGCTTCCGGAGATAGCGTTGCGGTGGAGATTCCATTCAGGATTTCGATTCGTCCCCGGCACTCTGTAATCACGCGTTCCGGTTCTTCGAGGGGATGGTCTATGAAGCGATCGGTGGTTTCGCGCCCGAACATCGGAGCATCGGTGATCCAGCGAATCAAATAGTCCGTCGCCGGATCGCGGGCGGCCTTTCCGAAAGTGCGTTCCGCCATCTCGGCGCAAGTGACCTCCAGAGGCTCGTCCCTGGTGCTCTTCCAGACCTGCTGAGCCAGGCTCTTGAAGTACAGGTCCAGGGGCCGCGTGGTCCAGTGAATGATTCCGTAGCCCGCGCTTCCGCTCTCCGAGAGCAGTGAAGTGAAACTCGAGAAGGGAGTGTACGGCCGCCCCACGAAGCTGCGATCGTCGTGGTGAGCCCAGACGATGGGAACCACCTTGCGGTTCCTGCTTGCAGAGCGAACCGCGCTTTGCACCTCGTCGGTGCCGATCCCGATGTAGTAATCGAGCGGGAGGAACATGACGTCGGGAGCGAAAAAGGCATCGGCCGCCTGGAGCCAGGCGTAATTCCAACTGCCCAGCGCAAGCTCAACGTCATCCCTCCCAAGCTCGCCCAGGGCCTTCCGAAAACTGCCCTGAATCTTGTTGATCGCATACAAGCTGGGGGCCTCGGGATCGGCTTGAAGACTCGGGTCCCTGGAGCTAACGGTCTTCTGATAATCCGCGCGCCATGCCGGCGGGAAGTCCTCGGCTTTCAGGCTGCACCAGGGAGTGTTTCTTCCGGCACGTATCCAGATGGCAAGTCGACCGATTTCCGGATAGGTGGTCAGCAACGCTTTGATTTGGCTCCTGTAATACTCGTATCCCGCCGGAGCATCGGGGTTGGCAAGCCGGAATCCACCGTTCTCGAATACTGCCTCCTCCGGCAGCCTGGCGAGGACGTTCTGAGGATTGCTGGATTCGGTGTCCACATCCAGGGCGAATATAACCTTGAGGCCATGCTCCGCCGCCCGTCGAAAGACCTGTTGCATCATCGAAACAGTCGCAGGCACTCGCTGCTCTTCGGGCGCCAATGCGGCCTTCGCGCCAAACACCGGGCCGGTGAAGATCTTGTCTCCACCAATCATCCTGCGCACGTCATTGACGTGCTCGGTTCCCCAATCGCGGCCCCGCGCGGAAGTGGCCAGGTAGCCAACCGGTTTGCTTTCTCCGTTGTGCTCGAATGTAAACATGGGGTTGTTGCCGTAGGCGTGTACCATGATCGCGGAAAATCTCATCCGCGACACCTGTGCGACCCAATGCTCCCAATCTGCCGGGTCCCACGTCGAACAACTACTCAGAAAATTGTGCCACGTGAAAGCTATTCTTTCTCGTACGATGGGGTAATCGCTCAGCCGCCATTTTTCGAACCGAATGGGATCGTGGGAAGCTTGCGGTTTGGCGTTATAGGAAAGATAGAACCCGTAACCCAGCGTCTCGAGAAGCGCGTAAACCGCGCTGAGTGCCGCACGCTCGTCAGCCCCGGCTACAATCGCTTCCTGATACCTGCCGGCTTCGCGCCTGGAAATGGCGTAACTTCCGGGACGAGCAATGAGACTTTTTTCGAGGTGCTCGCCGATTTCGGGTAAGGCTTGTAAAGTACCCAACAGGATTCGGCTTCCAGAGTTCGCGCTGGTATTAACGATGGGAAAGCGATTCGAGGGATAAAGCAATTGAAGTTGCTCGGACAATTCCCTGGACGCCAGCCTTTCGACCGGCGAGGCCCGTACGCCGACCACAATTGGCACCTCGAATTCACTTGGAAAAGGCAAAGCCCGCAGCTCCGACTCCGCGCCCTCAGGGCAGAGGAATGCGGACAACCCGAGTTTTAGAAATTCCCGCCGATCTCGCATCGTGTCCTCTTTCCCTATTCACTATCGGGTTTGTCGATCTTCCAACTTTGGTAAAATACACCGCCCGATGCACAGTGTCCATGGGGCCGGGCCGCAGGACTTGAGTTTCAATCGCCGGAAGAAAAGAGGCAATATGCGATCACGGGTTTTGGTTTTTTTGATCTTGCTACTTTCGCCGTGGCCGGCCCAGTTGACAGCCCAGCAAGCAGTTTCCGGGTCCACAGTATATATCGTTCCATTTTCTCATCTGGACCTTTTCTGGCTGGGTACACAAGAAGAGTGTTTAAGCCGGGGCAACCGGGTTATTACAAGGGCCATTCAACTGGCGGAGAAGTATCCGGACTTTCGTTTTCTCCTCGAAGACGACGATTTCGTGGCCAATTTCGTGGACAGCAGCCGCGGCTCAGCGGAACTTGAGTTACTCCAGCGGCTGGTGAAGGATGGCCGCATCGAGATCGCGCCGAAATGGGCGGCGATTTATCAGAATCTGCCTCGCGGCGAAGCTTTGGTGCGCAACGTAGTTCTCGGGAAAGAGTATGCCCGCGAGGTTTTCGGCGTTGACCCGAAGGTGGCGCACCTCGGGGACATTCCGGGCTTCACACGGCAGTATCCGCAGATCCTGAGTGAGGCGGAGATACCTTATGCAGTGCTGACGCGCATGTTCCCGCCTGACCGCTCGTTGTTCCGCTGGAAGGCGCCGGACGGCTCGACCACGCTCGCCTGGCATGCCATAAAGGGATACGGTTGGGGTGTAGACCTTGGCCTGCACGAAGATCTAAGCGAACAGCAACTGGTGTCCGTCAACCGCCAGGTGAAGGAAGTCCAAGCAACCACTTCCGGGCCGTTGTATATGGGCTGGGGCACTGACCTTTGGGCGCCTAACCAAAAGCTGATTGAGAATGTCGCCGTGCTGAACCAACATCTGTCGCCGAACCGCTTTCACCTGGCGACACCGGCCGAGTATTTCCACGCTGCCTCGGCCGCCAGGGACGTTCCTGAGTTGTCCGGAGAGATAACAGGATCGTGGGGCAATCTCACGGTTTCGATGGCAGACTTGTGGCCGCCGGCGATTGCCGCCACGGACACGCTCCTCAACGCTGAAAAGTTCGCGGCCATCAATGATGCGCTGGGTTATGCCCCCTACCCCGGCCCGCAGTTCGAAGCGCTGTGGAAAATCACGCTGAAATCCATGGACCACAACAACGATGGTCAAGGGGGAGAGATTGGGGATGACCGCAAAGCAGGCTATGCGCAGGAGACGTTGTTGAGCGCCGGCCAGATTCTGCGCGACTCACTTCGCAACCTCGCGGAACGCGTCGAGCACCCGTTTCCGGTGAGTACGCCCATCGTGGTGTTCAACCCGCTGAGTTGGACAAGGGACGACGTCGTTAAAACCCACGTGGCGCTGTACGGCGATGTCGCGCCGGGGGCCATCGACGATTACAAGAAAGCCATGCGCCTGGTGGACGAGAAAGGGACATCCATCCCCTTTCAGGTTGAACAATATAGCGAGTGGAGTTCGCGCGCTCTGGACCTGCTGTTCATTGCGCACGGCGTGCCGTCGCTGGGTTACAAGACGTATTACCTCGTGCCTGCGGATAAAGCGGACGCATTTCCCAACGCCTGCGACGTGAAACTCGAATCGGACGATGCGGTGAACCGAACGAGCCATGCGATGGGATCCGATGTACTGGAAAATGAGTATTACCGGGTGGCGATCGACCGCGCAACCGGCCGCCTGGAGATCTTCGATAAAGAATTGAACCGCACAGTGGAAAGGAATGTTGAAATCGCAGCGAGCGAAGAGCGCGGCGGGGACGATCTCGCGGTTGTGGCTCCCACTGGCCGCACCATTGCCGACCTGATTGAGAGCGTGGAACTCGAGGAGAACGGTCCGGTTCGCGCCGTCATACGAATCACGGGCAAGTTAGCAGGCATGCGACTCATGCAGCGAGTCGTGTTGTATCGCGGGCTGAAGAAGATCGACCTGGAGAATTCTTTGGATTGGATCCCCGGCCGATCGATGAATGTCGAGCAGATCTTCCCGTTACCGCAGCCCAGCGGGGAAGTACGCTGGGGAATCCCGTTTGGGACCGCCACCGCCGCAGACATGATGCCCAATGCGGGGCCGCAGGCGAGTGACGAGATGCCCCGCGATGTTTGGAGCAAATGGCGGCAGATTCAAGACTGGGTGTTCGCCGGCGACAAAGAATGGGGGTATACCGTTGCCGCCGACCATCAATTCCTGACCGTCGATGACGCGTCGATACGCGCCGGCATGCTGCGGGGAACCATTTACAGCCCGCTCCGTGTGGTGCGGGAAGGACAACCGGCTCTGAGTGTCTGGCCACGGTCCGGTATGTATGTCTTCCATTATTCCTTCACCTCCGGGAAGGGCGACTGGGCTGCGGCGAAGTCCTGGCGGAGCGGAATGGAGTTCAATATGCCCTTGATTCCGGTCACGGCCGTGAACGAACTGTCACAGAAGCCGCTTCCGCCGGAGCGTTCGTTCCTTTCGCTCGACGCGGATAATCTGGTCGTTAGCGCGCTGAAAAAAGCCGATCGGGATGGGGCGATTGTTCTGCGGGTCTTCGAAGTCCGCGGCGACGCTGCTGAAAGCCCTGTTCGATTTCTCGGTCGGGAGCGTAGTTTTCGTGCCGTGAACCTGCTGGAAGAAAACCTGCCCACGGGACAACTGAACGTACTTCACGTGCAACCCTACGAGATCGGCACCATTAAGTTTTCGGCTCGGTAGAGCGCCGCGAAGGATCTCCGCAGCGGCAGTTTCAGCGAACTACGGAGCCCTTTTTTGCTACAAGCCACCGGCATTACCATTTTCTCCTGTTGACATTCTGCAGAGACAGCCGTAGACTGGCCCTGTTGGCATTCTAAAGGAGAACCGGCGATGGATCGTACCAAGGGCGAGATTCTGCAGGGCACTTTGGACCTGATGGTGCTCAAGGTCCTCGAGGGCATGGGGCCGATGCACGGGTACGGCATCGCCCGCCGCCTCGAACAGGTCTCCGCGAACCTGCTGGAGCTGAATCAAGGCACGCTCTACCCTGCCCTTCTCCGCCTCCAGCAGCGGGGTTGGATCAGCTCTAAGTGGGGCGCCTCGGAGAATAACCGCCGCGCCAGGTTTTATTCCCTGACCAAGGCGGGACGAAAGCAGCTTCGAACGGAGAAGGAGAGTTGGGAGCGCACGGCGGCGCTGATGGCGCGGGTGCTCGAGGGAACGTAAAGGTGAAGCCTCGAGCGCCGAGAAGTGCAGTATGAAACCATGTCATTCCCGCGCAAGCGGGAATCCATTCATCAGAAGTCCCTTTCCCAAGCTCGGTATCGTGGATTCCCGCTTTCGCGGGAATGACGTAACGTGAGATAGAGACTAGGAACGGGCATCTGTCATTCTGAGCGAAGCAAGGAATCGCTGCAGTGGATGAATTGCGGAACTGCGGAGATTCTTCGCTGCGCTCAGAATGACAGACCGACCGAGGACTGACGACTGACAACTTGATGACTAAGGACTGAACATGCGAATCCTGTTTTCGCGTTTCATGGGACTTTTCCGGAGAGGCCGCCTCGAGGAGGAACTCGAAGACGAGGTGCGTTCGCACCTGGAAATGCTGGAGCAAGAGAACCTGCGCAAAGGCCTGCCTCCCGAGGAGGCGCGCTACGCCGCCTTGCGCAGCTTTGGGGGCGTCGATCAAACCAAACAACGCTATCGCGAGCAGCGTGGCCTGCCTTTCGTCGACTCGTTCTTCCAGGACATCCGTTACGGGCTGCGCGGCCTGCGCCGGAATCCCGGCTTCGCCGCCGTGGCGATCCTGACGCTGGCTTTGGGAATCGGCGCCAACACCGCCATCTTCAGCGTGGTCCACGCCGTCCTGCTGAGGCCTCTGCCTTATCGCGACCCCGGCCGCCTGGTCTACATCTCCGAATTCTGGCCGCGCGAAACCCCCGTCAGAACTGTACCCAATCCCGATTTCGCCAACTGGAGCGAGCACGCCAGTCTCTTCGACGGCCTCGCAGCCTATGGCGGCGGCGCCGAGGTCAACCTGACCGGGACGGGGGAACCGGAGCGATTGTCG
>Ga0187781_10003553_pt1 | contig 11704 bp, 6 predicted proteins | sample 0715_SJ02_MP02_2_FD_132447 | JGI IMG/M metagenome (GOLD analysis project Ga0187781, IMG submission 132447) | Tropical peat soil microbial communities from peatlands in Department of Meta, Colombia - 0715_SJ02_MP02_20_MG | ecosystem: Environmental > Terrestrial > Soil > Wetlands > Peat | place...
AATCTCGTACCAACCCGGCTGCGATTGGCGTCGCACAAAGCCGGTACCGCGCACGTCGCAAATTTGCTGCACGGGTTCGCGTGCCGCCAAGCGGTGGGCGATTTCAACAATCGCGCGCTCGCCGCTACCGTAAACGAGTAAATCGCTCTTGGAGTCAACCAAAATCGACCGACGCACTTTGTCCTGCCAGTAGTCATAGTGCGCGATGCGTCGCAAGGACGCCTCGATTCCCCCCATGACGAGTGGCACATCGCCATAGGCTTCCCGGCAGCGCTGCGCGTAGACGAGGGAACAACGGTCCGGACGATGGCCGCCTATGCCCCCTGGTGTATAGGCATCGTCGCTGCGCATTTTTCGATCCGCCGTATAGCGGTTGATCATCGAATCCATGTTCCCCGCGGTAATCCCGAAAAACAAATTAGGGCGCCCGAGCATTCGGAACGATTCGGCGTTGCGCCAGTCGGGCTGGGCGATGATGCCCACGCGAAAGCCCTGCGCCTCCAGCACCCGCCCAATCAGCGCCATGCCAAAGCTCGGGTGATCGACGTACGCGTCACCGCTTACGATGATGACGTCGCAACTGTCCCACCCCAGGGAGTCCATTTCGGCGCGGCTCATGGGCAAGAACTTCGCGGGGCCAAGGCGCTTGGCCCAATACGGTCGGTATTGCGAAAGCGCGCGCACGGGGCGATACGAAGACGCGCTACCTTGCGCCGCACTTGCATCGGTCGAGGTGGGCGTAAGCATTAATTCGGTGCTTTGCGTTGCATTTGCCATATCAAGGGCGCGCAATGTTGCGGTATCACGATTCCGTTTCAGTTACACGCAGGCCCAAGCATAGTAGCGCTGTTAGAAGCAAACGGCCGCGAGCAAGGTTCCCAGGCCATATTGCGGTCGCTTGTTTACATGGCGCAGCTTGCGTAACCCCAGGGGCGCGACTACGGCGAATTCCCCATTTCAGCCGCGAGGCTGTGTGCGTCTGCTCGGTTTTCGTGCTCGGCGCCGAGAAATAAATACATTGCTGGGACGACAAACAGCGTGAACATAGTTCCCACCGTCAGGCCACTGAAGACGACCCAGCCCATCGCTTGCCGACCGGCCGCGCCCGCTCCTGAAGCGATCGCCAAAGGTACCACGCCAAGCACCATTGCCGCCGTGGTCATCAAAATCGGCCGCAGTCGCACCCCCGCGGCCTGGACGACCGCATCAAATTTGCTGCGACCGGCGCGTTGCAATTCGTTGGCAAACTGGACGATCAAGATCCCGTGCTTGCTGATCAGCCCCATCAACGTCACCAGACCCACTTGTGAATAGATGTTAAGTGAAGAAAACAAATTAATGTAGATCAGTGCACCGAACAGAGCTAGCGGCACGGAAACCAGGATGACGACCGGGTCGCGGAAACTCTCGAATTGCGCCGCCAGCGCCAAGAACACAATGATGATGGAAAATGCCAGCGTGATCGCAAAACCGCCTGTCTCCTTGACGAACTGTCGCGACTGACCGGAATAGTCGATTGAATAGGCGGGTGAAGCAACCTGCGCGACCGTGTCGCGCAAAAACTGCAGCGCTTCGCCTTGTGAAACGCCCGGGGCCGCATTGACGCCCCCGATTGTCACGGAATTAAGCTGCTGAAAGTGCGTAATGGTCTCCGGCACGGTGGTTGTCTGCAAGCGTGCCACCGTCGATATCGGGATGTTGATTCCCGCAGGAGTGCGAAACTCATAATTGAGCACTTGCGAGGGATTGAGTCGATCGACCTGCAGCACCTGCGGAATCACCTTGTAGGAACGGCCAGAGATCGAAAAATAATTGACATAGTTGGCGCCCAGAGCAGAACTGAGCGCCGATCCGATATCGCCCTCCGTCATGCCCATGGCCCCGATCAAATCACGGTCAACCACCAGGGTGGTCTGCGGCTTATCAATCTTCAGGTCGCCGTCGATGAAGTAAAACTTTCCGCTAGCCCGGGCCTTCTCGAGAACTGCCTGAGCAACCTCGTTTAGATTGGCAAAGGGTTCCGTTGTATTGACGACAAACTGCACGGGCAAACCGCTCGATCCGGGCAGCGGAGGAAACTGAAATGCCGCAACCCGCGCCCCTGCGATGCCGTTCCATTTTTCCTGCAACTCCGCCTGGATCTGCGTCGCGCTGCGCTCGCGCTCATCCCAAGTTTTTAGCAATGTGCCGCCGAAACCCTGATTGATGGTCGGAGCTCCCGTTAGCTGGAACATTTGCTCGTACTCGGGAAGTTTGCTGGCGGTTTCATACAGCTGCCGCGCGTAGGTCTGCATTTGCTCGGCGGTCGCATCGGGTGGACCAAACACCTGATAGAGCACGATACCCTGATCCTCACTGGGTGCGAGTTCGGCTTTGGCGGTGAGAAACAGAGCCACGGCGGCCAGCAGCAACATCATGCCCATGACGAGCATTACCACCCAGGTAGAAAGTATCGAGCTCAACAAGCGTTGATATCCCGCGTGCAGGCGTTCGAACTGGCGGTCGACGAACAAAGCAAAGCCCGATTGCGATCCGCTTTCTTGAAAAAAGCGCGAACACATCATTGGTGAGAGCGTCAGCGCAATGACCCCAGACACCGTCACCGCGCCGGCAAGCGAAAAAGCGAATTCGGTAAACAAGGCCCCGGTAAGGCCTCCCTGAAATCCGATCGGGACATACACCGCGACCAGCACGATCGTCATCGCCACAATCGGACCGCCAAGTTCCCGCGCTGCCAATATTGATGCCTCCAGGGGTTTACGGCCCTCCTCATTGATATGGCGAAAGACGTTTTCGACGACGATGATCGCGTCATCGACCACAAGGCCGATTGCCAGCACGAGCGCAAGTAGCGTGAGCAGATTCACCGAGTAGCCCAGCACCAACATGACAAAGAAGGTTCCGACTAGCGACAGCGGCATGGCAATTACCGGGATGATGACCGCGCGCAAACTGCCGAGAAAAAGATAGATGACCGCGGTGACGATCAGAAGCGACTCGATCAAGGTCTTGATTACTTCGTGGATCGACGTATTCACAAACTTGGTTGCGTCGTAAACGATCTTGCCGGTCAGGCCTGCTGGCAACTGACGCTCGATTGACGGAAAGACCGCGCGCACCCTCTGGGCGACGTCCAGAAAGTTGGCTTCTGGCGCAACCTTGATCCCGATAAACACCGAGCCGCGTCCGCTGAAGGCGACGTTGTAATCGTAGTTTTCCGCGCCTAAGGCCACGGTGGCGACATCGTCCAGGCGCACCAGCGCACCGTTGCCTTGCTTGACCACCAACTGCTTAAATTCCTCCACGCTATGCAAATCAGTGTCGGCCCGAAGATCCACCGTCACCATTTGCCCCTTGCTTGAGCCAAGCGCCGCAAGGAAGTTGTTTGCCGCAAGCGCGTTAGCGACGTCGGCCGCGGTCATGCCATGGGCTGCCATTCGGTCCGAGTCCAGCCAGGCCCGCAGCGCAAATTGCCTCCCACCGAGGATCTCGGCCGTCTGCACTCCCTCAACCGAGTCGAGCTTGGGTTTTACGACCCGATACAGATAATCCGTAACGCTGTTGGTTGGCAACACATCGCTGTAAAAGCCCATGTACATGGCGTCCGTCGTCTGTCCGATCTGCACGGAAAGCACCGGCTGCTGTGCCTGCGGCGGCAACTGGTTTTTGACCGAGCTGACCTGGGTATTGATCTCCGTCAGCGCGCGGTTGGCGTCATAGTTCAGGCGAAGCGTCGCTGTGATGATCGACTGCCCATTGAGGCTGTTTGACGAAAGGTAGTCGATGCCCTGGGCTTGGGCGATTGCGGCCTCGAGCGGCTGCGTGATAAAGCCGGCTACGGTGGCCGCGTCGGCACCGTAATAGGCCGTCGAGATGGTGACGACTGCGTTTTGGGTTTGCGGATACTGTCTCACCGGCAAGCCGGCGAGCGAACGCAATCCAAGTACAAGGATCACCAGGCTCACAACCGCTGCGAGGACCGGGCGGCGTATGAATATGTCGGTGAAGTTCATGTCGCTTGTAACCGTGGCGTTGGACGCGCCTTGCGAAAGCGTCGGTCAGCGCTCCTGCGGCGTTGGGTTTTGGTCATCACGCGGCGTCACCTTGTTATCGACTCGCAAGGTGGCGCCGGTCTTTAATTTAAGCTGGCCGCTCGTGACGACGACATCGCCTTCGTTCAAGCCGGTAAGGACTGCCACTTGGTCGCCCCGAGTTGCACCCGTGGTCACAAACGCTTGCTTGGCGGTCAGCGTACTTTCGCCCTTTTCGTTTTTCCTAGACTCTGCGATAAAGACCGTCGCACCATAGGGGTTGTAAGTGATCGCAGTTTGCGGCACGGTGATATGTCGCTCGGATGCACCGACCAGCAGTCCCACCTTGGCAAACATTCCCGGTAGCAGTTCGTGCTTAAAATTTTTCACGCTTGCTTCCACCTCAACATTGCGTGTGCCGGTGTCCACGGCGGGGTTGATTGCCGTAACCTTGCCGCTAAATACGCGGCCCGGCAGTGCATCAACTCCGGCCGTAACCTCGGCACCCACTTTGACTTGTGCCAGTTCGCGCTGCGGGACGTTGAAATCGAGCAATAACGTGTCAATCGACTGCAAGGTCACAACTTTGTCGCCTGCATTTAGATACTGACCGGGTTGCACCATTGTGATGCCGGTCCGTCCGGCAAAAGGTGCTCGGATCATTTTTTTCTCAACGATTGCACGCTGCTGTTCGACTTGCGCGGTCTTGCTTTTTAGATCGGCCTCGTCCGTGTCGATCGTCGCTTGACTTACCGCGCGTACCGCAAGCTGCCCACGGTCGCGCGTTAGCGTCGTACGAGCCAGTTCCGCTGCCGCCTCCAGGGACAATAGCTGCGCCTTTTCGGCGTCGGCATTAAGTTCCACAAGCACATCGCCGGCACCGACATTCTGACCCGATCGAAATTTCACGTCATGCACGAGCCCCGCGATCTCGGTACTGAGGTCGGTTCCCCGCCACGCGCGCAGGCTGCCAACCGTATCGATCTGATTGCGCCAATCTTGCAACTGCGCAGTCATCGTCGTGACGGTAGGCGGGGCCGGCGGCTTGATCGAGGCGATCTGCCGCATGACGAGCAGGACTTTCACGCCGACTATGACCGCGATAAGGAGCAACACCAGGACAACGGTAAGAATTAAGCGGCGACCAAATCGGGGCTTGGGTTGCGCGGTAACGTCCGGCGATCCGAGATTTGCCATTTTTCTAGCTTTCTGTTTCTTCTTTTATCCGAGCTCACGCGCCCCGCGCGGCACCCCAACGGCACTCAAAAAAATTGCCTGCTTGCTCAGCCACATCATTCGGTTCGCGCAACCGGCTTGGTCGGTACCTGCGTTTGGGCAGCGTTCCACCAGCCTCCACCCAGAGACTGAAATAGCGCAGCCGTGTCCGTGAACCGATTCGCACGTGCCTGCACAACCGCAACGGCCGCCTGGGCATACTGTTGCTGGGCCGTGAGCAAACTCAGGTAGCTGATCGAGCCGTTATCAAACTGGGTTTGCGCAAGCTCCGCCGCCCCCTGTGCTTGAGCATACGCATCGGCCTGTGCGGCCAGCGCCTGCGCGTCAAAATCCAGTGCCTGCAGTGCATCGGCAACGTTCGCAAATGCTGTCAACACCGTCTGGCGATACACGGCCGCGGCCTCGTCAAAGGCCGCGATCGCGGCGCGCCGCTGGGCGGCAAGGGCGCCGCCGTGGAAAATCGGCTGAACCAGACCTGCTGAAATTCCCCAAACCAGGGAATCGGCTGTGAACAACTGGTTGAGGCTTAACGCCGTGTAGCCAAAATTTCCACCCAGCGTGAGCTGCGGATATAGGTTAGCCGTCGCGACCCCGACTTGCGCGCTGGCCGCATGAAGCAAGGATTCGGCAGCAAGAATGTCGGGCCGCTGGTGCACAAGGTCGCTTGCCACGCTCACCGGCAAATCCACCGGAAGCTGTAGCTGTGATACGACTAGTGAAGCGGTATCCAACTCGGACGGGGCCCTACCGACGTAGACCGCCAATTGGTGGTGCGTCTGCGCAAGCTGAAGTTCGAGCGGTGGGATCGCGGCGATCGTCTGCGCCAAAGCGGTACGCTGCGCTAGTACATCGCTGCGCGTGACGGCCCCCAATTCGAAACGCCGTTCGACAATTTCCAGGCCCGAGCTCTGCAAGCGCTCCACATCGCGCAGCGCCCGGATCTGCTCGCGCAGCGCGGATTCGCGGATCACCGCAGTGACAATATTTGCCGTCAACGCAAGTTGGGCAGCACGTAGCTGATCTTGCTCGTAATCGACCTGCGCTTGGAGCGCCTCGAGCTGCCGACGAATGGAACCAAACAAGTCGAAGGTATAGGAGACGTTAACCTGAGCGTTGAACAGCGAAAAAGTGCTCGACAGCTGCGGCAGCCCTAACGATGCGCCCGAGGCGTGTTCGCGCGTTGCTCCCAATTGCCCGTTGACCGCGGGCAACAGAAGGTTTCCTTGGCCCGCTTTAAGGTTCTCCTGTGCCTGACGCAAAGTGGCCGATGCCGCCGCCAGTCCCGGGTTCTCGCGCAGCGCCTGCTCGACCAGACGGTTCAAAGGTTCGGAGCGAAATAGCGTCCACCAATCGTGAACTAAATCGTTGCCCGTTCGAAGATTTTGCGTCTCACCCCCGATGCCGGGCTCAGGCGAGGCGATCTGCCGTGGTAAAGGCGATTCGAGGTAGGTACCCGGGCGCCCGGTTTCCGGCCGCTCGAAGTCCGGGCCGACCGCACAGGCACCCAATATCAACGACAGCAATAGCGGCAAACGCACGCGCGTGCGGCAGGCCTGCATAGCTAAAAATCCTCTTTTCGTCTGTGCGGCGAGCACAAGAATGCGTTGCGCTGCCTAGTGCGCGCTGCGACGATATTTTTCGGATGCGTCCAAAGCGCAACGCTATCACGAAACGGACATTGTTCCGCGCTTGAGTCGTCAGGCAAATCATCGCTGGCCGTGCGCAACGAAATACAACGGCCCCCGTAGGAGCCCTATTCCCCTTGTGCGAGCGGGACTTTGTAAGTCAATCCGCACGCGCTAATCCCTGGGAATCGAATGCGACAGCAACGAACCGAACGACACCGCCACGGAAGAGTCCAATGGACTGCCGCACTCCTTTGGTAGCGTCAAGACCTCACATACCACAGGTCATCACTTACTTTGAGAAAGGCAAAATACTGAGTGACGCGGCGTGCGTGAGAAATATTTGCTATTGTTGCTGCCTTAACCCTTGAAGAAGAAACATCATGACGTCCCATCAGATTCTTTCCCTACTGCAAAAGCGTGAGAACCTGTTGAAGGATCTGAGTGAAGTAAATGCTCAGATCATCCGCTTTACGCTTGACCATGGCGAACAACGATCAATGCCGATCCCGACGGTCCGTACGGGTGTGCGCCCAAATGGCTCCGGAAGAAGGGGTGGTGCACGCCGCAAGTGGTTTGAACGCGGAGAAATGATCAAGATCGCGAGAAAATTGCTGGCGCAACCCATGTCGCAGGCCGATTTGGTGCGCGGCCTGGCCAGCGCCAAGGGCTACGACAAGGGTCTACCGGCATCGGAAAGAGCTCGCTTTAAGAGCGCAGCGTATCAGGCGATCGCCGCCGCGCTAAATGGCAAGCAGTTGTTCCGCAATCGATCCGGACAGGTGTCGACGCGCCGCTGAGCTCACGATCAAGCGGGGCGCGCGGCGCGCCCTCTACGCCACTTCAGCCATCTCCTCCGCCGCGGGGCCGGAGGCGAGCTGTTGCTGCATGGTCGTCACGTTTAAGGCCTTGCACCAGCGCGCCACCACGAGCGTGGCCACGCCGTTGCCCACCAGGTTTGTCAAGGCGCGCGCTTCCGACATGAAGCGGTCGATACCCAGGATTAGCGCCACGCCGGCCACTGGAACCGTTCCGACTGCCGACAGTGTCGCCGCCAGCACGATAAAGCCGCTGCCCGTGACGCCCGCGGCGCCCTTCGATGTAAGCAGCAAGACCGCAAGAACGGTCAACTGCTGAAACAGACTCAGCGGAGTGTTGGTTGCCTGCGCGATGAAGATCGTCGCCATGGTCAGATAGATCGAAGTGCCGTCCAAATTAAACGAGTAACCCGCGGGAATCACCAGACCGACCACCGATTTGTGGGCGCCCAGCTTCTCAAGTTTGCTCATCATGCGCGGCAGGACTGCTTCCGAGGACGAAGTCCCCAGTACGATGAAAAGTTCCTCCCGAATGAATTTCACGAAGCGCCAAATGTCAAACCCGTGCAAACGACCGACGATACCCAGGACGACGAAGATGAAGATGAGACAAGTGGCGTAAAAACACAGCATCAGACCGCCGAGCTGTGCCAGGGTGCCGACGCCATACTTACCAATGGTAAAAGCCATTGCGCCGAAGGCACCAATCGGGGCAACGCGCATGATCATCCCGACGATTCGAAACAGCACCAGACTGACCTGCTCGACCCAGGCAAACAGCGGCCGTCCCCGATCTCCAGTCAAGTGCAGCGCAAACCCGCTTAGGATGGCGACAAAAAGCACGGGAAGAATTTCCCCACGTGCAAAAGCGCCGACTAGCGCATCGGGAATGATGTCGAGCAAAAACTGCGTGATCGTCTGCATTTTCCCAGGGCCCGCATACGCGGCGACCGCATGCGTATCCAGCGAGGCGGGGTCAACGTTCATCCCGACGCCAGGTTGAACGATGTTCACGACCAACAAACCGATGATCAGGGCGATCGAACTCAGGACTTCAAAATACAAGATGGCAAGGGCTCCCGTTCGGCCGACGGATTTGAGATTTTCCATGCCGGCGATGCCCAGCACGACCGTGCAAAAGATGATCGGCGCAATGATCATCTTTACCATCTTGATAAAGGCGTCGCCCAGGGGTTTGAACGATACCGCCAGATCGGGCTGAAAGTGCCCGAGCGCGACGCCGATGCAGATCGCGATCAGAACCTGCACATATAGACTGCGAAGAAAGCGCATGCTGCGCAAGTTTCCCCCTGCAACTGGTGTATCGGTTGCGTGCGACGATCTGCTAGCGCAACGTTGATGCAAGTTCTGGTAGGGGCAGTAGGAGTCGAACCTACGACCTACGGATTAAGAGTCCGCTGCTCTACCAACTGAGCTATACCCCCGTGTAGCTCGCCGCGCAGAATTGTTCGTTCGAATACGCGCAGCGACCGTGCATGTCCCATGGCATTGCGTTTCGATCCACGGAACGCAGACATTTTAACGCAGGATCGTCCGCCTTCGGGACTAACACCGAGAACCGACCGAATGCTTGCGCAATTGTAAAATTCTCCCCGTCGGCACGTACTTGCCCGATATCTGCTGAAACTCGTTTGCGTTTCCAAGACCTGTAAATGATGGCGCACAGCGCCGCAAACCCAACCGGCGATCCCGGCGAAGCGTTCGATCTGCTCATCGTTGGCGGCGGGATCAATGGTGCGGGGATCGCTCGGGATGCCGCTGGCCGCGGGTTAACGGTCGTGCTTTGCGAGAAGGGCGATCTGGCGCAGGGAACCTCCTCGCGCAGCAGCCGCCTGATCCACGGTGGATTGCGCTACCTCGAATACGGGGAGTTTCGCCTAGTGCGAGAGGCATTGCGCGAGCGCGAAATTTTGCTAAGTGCGGCACCGCACCTCGTGCGCCCGATGCAGTTTGTGCTTCCGCATGTCGCTGGGATGCGACCGGCCTGGATGCTGCGCGCCGGGCTTCTTCTCTACGATCATCTTGCCCGCCGCAGGCGCCTTGCCGCCTCCAGCGCGATCAGCCTGCAAGCCGCGCCGCAAGGCCAGGCCGTGCGGCCAGAACTCAAGCGGGGTTTCACCTACGCAGATTGTCGCACCGACGATGCGCGCTTAGTCGTGCATAACGCATTGGCCGCGCATGAGCTCGGCGCGCAGATCCTCACCTATACCGAGTTTGTGCGCGCGTGGGCAAACGAGGGTCTGTGGCGCATCGAACTGCGCGACGCGCACACCGGCACGACGCGCTACGTCGCCGCCCGCGCACTGATAAACGCCGCTGGTCCCTGGGTCGAGAATGTTGGATCACGCATCTTAGGCATACGGCGGGTACATCATGCGCGGCTCGTCAAGGGCAGCCACGTTGTCGTGGCAAAGTTTTGGAGCGGGGACCACGGCTATTTGCTGCAAAACGTCGATCGGCGCGCCGTGTTTGTCACACCCTACGAGGAGGATCTGGCGCTTATAGGCACGACGGATATTGTGTTTTCCGACTCACCCGACAGCGTTGCGATCACGTCGGAAGAAATGCACTACTTGTGCGAGGCGGCAAACCGGCAGCTGCGCTGCGCGCTCGGACCGCAGGACATTGTGCACACGTTTTCAGGGGTTCGCTGCCTGGTCGACGATGAGCAGCTCGATCCGTCAGCAGTGACGCGTGACTACCTGATTGAGACCGCGAACTGTGCTCAGCCTCCGCCCGCACTAACGATTCTCGGTGGCAAGATCACCACGTACCGGCGATTGGCCGAGCATGCGCTGAATCTACTTCGGCCAAATTTTGCGAAGATGGGCCCCGCTTGGACGGCGCAAACTGCGCTTCCCGGTGGAGACTTCCCGCAGAGCGATTTCGATCGCGCGCAACAGCGCTTCGTCCAAGAAACCGCGTTTTTGCCAGCTGCCCACGCGCGCGGTTTGTTGGCGCGCCACGGTACAGTCGCCTATCGGCTGCTTGCCGACATTGGCCGGCTCGAAGCCATGGGGCAGCACTTTGGCGCCGGCCTATACGAGTGCGAGCTGCGTCACCTTATCAAGCATGAATGGGCGCGTACGGCAGACGATGTCTTGTGGCGTCGAACAAAGTTCGGCCTGCGCTTATCGGCAGAGCAGACCCGCCAGCTGACTCAGTGGATGGCTACCGCGATCGTTTAGCCCCAATCGCCGCCGCCACCGCCGTCACCGGCAATGTCACCGCCGCCCAAATCCCAAGAGCCCGCATCATTGACGCCAAAATCCGCACCGCCTCCGTCATCAAAAGCAACGCGCGAACCACCGAGCGACGAGTTGTCCGCGGCAAACCGATCGCGGTCGTGGTTTCCGAGAAACTCGTGCGCCAACGCCTCCCCGGCGACCATGCCAGCACCGACCGCAGCACCGGTTGCCAATCCACCGACAATGCTGGAGCCAAGCCCAGGCCCGCCCATCGGCGCGGCGCCATAGGGAGAAACCCCGTACGGCGCACCCGCCGGCGAAACACCGCTACCGACAACGGAAGTCGAAGGCGATCGCCGAGCGCGCAGGAACAAGAACACCAGTAATCCGGCACCAGCGACAATCAAGACCGGCCCCCACGGAAAACTCGAATCCGACGAACGCGCATCACTTATCGCGACCCGCTCGGCTGTCGTACCGTGGATCCCTCCCGAGCCCTCGGCGATGAGTGCACGCAGATCGCGCACGGCTTCGGGCTTAGCGAACGGCAAACCAGGCGATAGGCGTTCGGCATGTTCAAGTTCACTTTGCGCCTCGCTGGCGCGCCCCATACGGACCAGCACTTCGGCTTCTACGTAGTGTGCCTTCGCACTGTCAGGGTGATCGCGTAATACTTTTGTCATCATCGCCTGCGCTTCGCGCAGTTGCCCCGAGTGAACGGCCTGGTAGACCTCATGCAAAGTGGGATCATCGGCCCGCGCTGCCGGCAAAAATCCAAACGCGGC
>Ga0187781_10003554_pt1 | contig 11703 bp, 10 predicted proteins | sample 0715_SJ02_MP02_2_FD_132447 | JGI IMG/M metagenome (GOLD analysis project Ga0187781, IMG submission 132447) | Tropical peat soil microbial communities from peatlands in Department of Meta, Colombia - 0715_SJ02_MP02_20_MG | ecosystem: Environmental > Terrestrial > Soil > Wetlands > Peat | place...
CGGCCACCGGGCCGGGTCTCGGACCTCGGCGGGCCCGTGTCGGACCGCGATGACCAGGACGTTCTTCGGGCGTTCGAGCTTGCGCGGCACAGGTCCCGTAAGGGGTCCGGAGGCAGGCGTCGGGGTAGAAAACCCCTCCGATGCAGGCCGCTTACGGAGTGGGATATACGGCCTCTCGCCGGCCGGGGGCTCTCCCTTCGGCCCCGGCTCTCGGAACCGACCGGTCGAGCGTTACCTGGGCGATATCCTGGGCGTAAGCGATCGTCCGACCGACCGACTCGAGGATCCGGGAGACCGCGGCGGCCGTCGCCGGGGGCATCGTCCCACCCCCGACGGCCGGAAGGAGCCGGTCGGAGAGGGCCCGGCCCGACGCGAGGAGGGCGTCGCCGAAGTCGAGGAGGTCGTTCGCAGCGGCGCCGTCGTTCGCTTCCAGTACCCCTTCGAGGTGTTCCATCGCCTGACCGTGGAACTGGCGCAGGGAGGTGACAGGACCGACACCGTTCGGGAGGTCGACGAGCCGGCGTCCCGCCTCTCCGAGGGCGACCGCATGGTCGGCGATCCGCTCGAGGCTGCGAGCGGTCGTCCAGATCCCCAGCCAATCGGTGCGCCGCCCCTCGGCACCGAGCCGGAGGGCCGCCACCCGCTCGACGTACCAGGATTCCCGGTCGATCTCGTCGTCGCGCCGTTCCCAGTAACCGTCCGCGCCGAACGGAAGGGCCGACCAGCTCTCGACCGCTTCCCGATGGAACTCGAGGACGAGCCGCCCCATCCGGGCGATACGCTGGTCGAGCGGGATCGGGCTCTCGAACGCGAGGTCCCTCAGCCGCAGGAGGCCCGTCTCGTCCGAGATGACCTCGGGCTGGCGGGTGCGCCGGCAGAACGTCCGAACCACGTCGTGCGTGCCCGGGCTCAAATTCGGTCTCTCGCGGACCGCGAACTCGCGCGCGCCGCCGAGGTAGGCGCCGAGCAGGCGCCGAAAGAGGTGTTCGGGCGGCTCGCCTCGACCGACGTGGAGGGTCGCGACCTCGAACGCCCCCGGGGCGGCCGGGACGGCCACGCCTTGGCCCAACGGAAGCCGGACGGTGGCGACCGGGTCGGAGCGAGAGGTCTTGGAGGGGCCGGTCGGTCGGGACGGAGTCACGGAGGTCCGCCGACCGCCTCCGGTCGGGCCCTCCGCCGAATGGGATTTCGTCATCGAAGGGAACAGGGCGTGCACTGCATATATAGAATTTCAATTTAGACTATAGTTCGTACTATAGGTATGGGCACGGTGCGACGGCCGCGCGGTTCGTCGCCCCCCTTGCGCACGAGAGAGGAACGCGGACCGGCGAGAAGAGGCCCGGGTCGCCCTTTCCTCGTGTCTCGGGCCGAAGTAGGTTCCATAAAGGCGGGACCCTTTCGCCCGGCGCGTGAACGCGGCGTCCCCGCGCCGGTTCGCCCGCTTCCGGCCCACCGAGGGCGAGGTCGCGGGGCGCCACATGTGGGCGGTCCCTCGCGCGGGACTCTGCCTCTCCTCCTTCGTCCTCGTGGGCGACCCGAAGAACCCGAACCTCGTACTGCTCGGTCGGCCGGCCCCGACGGCTCCGTGGGCCGAGATCGGGAACCTCGAGCCGAAGCACCTAGAGTCGCTGCAGGACCGATGGGTCCTCCCGGCGAGCCACCTCGTCGAGTTCGAGAGCCCCCGGGCGGCCGCCGAGCGGGTCGTCCGCGAGCAGCTCGGGATCGACCGCCTCGAGCTTCGGGGTCCCGAGGTCTTCTCGGAGTCGTACCCTTCCCGGATCGACCCCGAGACCGGGATGCACTGGGACCTTCACTTCGTGTTCCGGGCCGACTGGCCGAGGGGACGCGAGATGAGCTCGCCGAGCTTCAAGGAGCTTCGGCTCATCGACACCCGGCTCGTGGCGGCCCCGCAGCTGGGACGAGGCCACGGCGACATCCTGATCCTGGCCGGATACCCGCTCGGAGCCCGCATCACCTGAGCGTCGCGCCCTCGAACCGTTAAGCCCGTCCGAGTAGATGGGCGGCCATGGAGCTCAAGCACGCGTGCGAACGCTGCCACGCCGCCCTTTCCGACGACGGCCCCGCCTACCTCTGCGCGCAGGAGACCACGTTCTGCCCCACCTGCTATCGACGCCTCGCGTTCAACTGTCCGCGCTGCTCGGGAGAGCTCGTGCGTCGACCGCGACCCGGACCGCTCACCCCTCCCCCTCCGCACCCCCCGTCCGCCGTGGAGGGCTCGGTCAACGTGCGACCGGCGACGGCCGGCGACCTCGACGCGGTCGCCCCTCTCTTCGATGCCTACCGCCAGTTCTACGAGCAACCGCCCGACCTCGCGGCCTCGCGCCGTTTCCTCGAGGATCGGTTGACGCGCAACGAGTCCCGCATCTGGCTCGCCGAGGAGGGAGCGACCCCCCTCGGATTCGTTCAGCTCTATCCGCTCTTCTCGTCGGTGTCGCTCGGACCGATCTACGTCCTCAACGACCTCTTCGTGGGTCGGAAGGCCCGGGGACGGGGCGTGGCCTCTCGTCTCCTCGAAGCGGCCCGGGCGCACGGCCGCGCGAGCGGGGCCCACTACCTCGAGCTCTCGACCGCGGTCGATAACCTCGCTCGGCGCCTGTACGAGTCCCACGGCTGGGCACTTGATCGCGAGTTCCTCCACTACGAGCTCCCGTTGAGAGAACGGTGACCCGGGGGAACGACGCCGAGTCTCGAAACGCCCGCCGGGATGGCCCGGCCCGGATCTCGTGCGCTACCGGATCTCAGGGCGGGGACCCGAGGTGCCCCCACACGATGTCGACCCCGTAGAAGACCGCTGCGAGACCGGCCAAGAGGACCGCGAGCATGAACAGGAAGAACAGGATCATCCACATCAGCGGGTACTTCGGGGTAGGGGGCGACGGGAGCGGGTCGGCTCCGGGGACGTTCGGTCCCACGACGAACCAATCGACGAAGAGCGTCATCGGATAGACTCCGATGGAGACCACGCCAAAGGCGAGGTACATCAGCAGCGTTTCGAGGGGTTCCAACGTGAGGTTGAGCTGGTAGGCACGGAAACCGTAGAAGAGGACGGCGAGCCCGCTGACGACCGCGAGCATTCCGACAATGTGGGTCGGATACTTGAGGCGGACGCAGACGGCGAACGCGACGAGGAGGATCGCGAGCAGGGTCAGCGCATCGAAGAAAAAGAGGTCGTACGACAGCGCCGTGGGGAACCCGGCGATGGGCCAGGTAAGCTCGCCCCACAACGCGAAGACGCCGAGGACCGCGCCCAGGATGCCGAGCAGGACCGCGCCCCCACGCAGGTGGGCGTACGCCCGCACCGCGTCCTTGCGGTAGTACTCAAAGAAGACGAGAGCGCCCGTGTAGAACACGGTGGCCACGACCAGGATCAGCAGGTCGACGATCAAGCTGAGGTCGTCAATGAACGCCATGGTCCTCTCTCGAGATGCGGGGGGTAGTGAGGGGGGTCTTAAGGATTTATGTAACCACGAGAAACCTCGTCGGGGGACGGTCGAACGGGGTTTCCCGAGGCGGCCCGCGGTTCACCCTCGGTCGACGAGGGCCATTCGCTCGGGGCTGTACCGTTCTCCCGCTACCTTGTCCGGCCCCACCGCGTCGTCGATCTCCTGGAGGTCGGTCGGAGAGAGGACGAGGTCGGCCGCGGCGACGTTCTCCTCGACGTGCCGCGGGTTCGTCGTACCCGGGATCGGCACGATGTCGGGGCCACGGTGAAGGAGCCAGGCGAGGGCCAGCTGAGAGGGGGTGCAGCCTTTCGATTTTGCGAGCTCGCTCAGATGGTCGACCAGCTCGAGGTTCCAGCCCAGGTTCGCGCCCTGGAACCGGGGGAGTCCGCGACGAAAATCGTCGTCGGGAAGACCGTCCAGAGATCGGACCGCTCCCGAAAAGAACCCTCTTCCGAGCGGACTGAACGGCACGAACCCCACGCCGAGCTCGCGGCAGGTCGCGAGGATCCCCTGCTCGGGGTCCCGCGTCCAAAGGGAGTACTCGCTCTGGACCGCGGTGATGGGGTGGACCCGGTGGGCGCGTCGCAACGTGTTCGGATGGACTTCGGAGAGCCCTAGGAATCGCACTTTTCCCTCATCCACGAGCTCCGCCATCGCCCGGACGCTCTCCTCGATCGGGGTTTCGGGGTCGACCCGGTGCAGGTAGTAGAGGTCGATCGTCGAGACGCCGAGTTCCCGCAGGCTCGCTTCGCACGTCTCTCGGATATGCGTTCGGGAGCCGTCGACCCTCTTTCCGGCCGGCGCCGATGGGGAGAGCAGGCCGCACTTCGAGGCGAGGACCACCGAGTCGCGGCGTCCCTTGAGGGCCCGACCGACGGTCGCCTCGTTCGAATGGGCGGCGTGGCCGTAGACATCCGCGGTGTCGAAGAACGTCACACCGAGGTCGAGAGCGCGGTGGATCGCCCGGATCCCCTGCCGCTCGTCCGGCGTTCCGTACGAGCCGGAGATGACCATGCAGCCGAACCCGATCGCCGAGACCTGGGGTCCGTGATGGCCCAGTGGCCGGGTCTTCATCGGTCGGGCCATATCCGCGCCCTGCTTACGATTACCCCCTCGCCTAAAGGGCCGCTCGAGCGCCGTTCGCAGCGGTGGTGGAATCTTGAAAGGCTCGCCCATCGTACGTATCGTTCCGGTCGCTCGGGAACGGAGTCACGAACGTGCAGCACAGGAGTTCGGACAGCGTGGCGGAGTCGCGGCGCCGACTCGCCGCCATCATGTTCACCGATATGGTGGGCTATTCCGCGCTCGCCCAGACGGACGAGGCGGCCGCCCTCGCGTTGCTCGACCAGCACAACCGTCTCCTCCGTCCGATCTTCTCGAGGTTCCGCGGCCGAGAGGTGAAGACCGTCGGAGACGCGTTCCTGGTCGAGTTCGAGAGCGCCCTGGACGCGGTGCGGTGCGCGATCGAGCTCCAGCGGGCCCTTCAGGAACAGAACCAAGCGGCCCCGGAGGACGGAAAGATCCGGGTCCGCATCGGGATCCACGTCGGGGACGTGGTCCAAACGGAGGACGACGTGCTCGGTGATGCGGTCAACATCGCCTCCCGCATCCAGCCGCTCGCCGACCCCGGCGGGGTCTGCCTCACCCAGCAAGCCTACGACCAGGTCCAGAACAAGATCTCCGTGCCGGTGGTGAAGGTGCCCTCGGTCGCGCTCAAGCACATCCGTCTCCCGATGAACCTCTACAAGATCGGGGCGCCCGGAACCGAGCTCCCGGGCGGGCCTCCGGTCGCTCCCACCGAGGGAGCACGGCACCTCGCGGTCCTGCCGCTCGCCAACATCAGTCCCGACCCCGGGGACGGGTACTTCGCGGACGGCCTCACGGAGGAGCTCATCTCGGTCCTCTCCCAGGTCCGCGACCTGAGCGTCATCGCCCGCACGTCGGTCGCACCGTACAAGTCCCGACCGAAGTCCGTCGCCGAGGTCGGCGCCGAGCTCGGAGTCGACACCGTGCTCGAGGGGAGCGTGCGCAAGGCGGGGAACCGGATCCGGATCACCCTCCAGCTCATCGACGTAGCCACCCAGCGCCACATCTGGGCGACGAGCTACAATCGCGAGATCGACGACGTCTTCGCGGTCCAGACCGACATCGCCGAACGGACCGCGGAAGCGTTGCGCCTCGAGCTCTCCCGGTCGGAGCAGGAGAGCGTCGCTCGCCGGCCCACGGCGAGCACCGAGGCCTACGACCAGTACCTCCGCGGCCTCGTCGCGACGACCGATAGCTCGAGGGAGGGCCTCGACGAGGCGGTCCGCCACTTCGAGCGGGCGACGTCGCTCGACCCGAACTTCTCCGAGGCGTTCGCCGCGTGGGCGAACGCCTACACGGTCGCGGCGGGGTCCAGCGTGCCGATGTGCGAGGTGTTGCCGAAAGCCCGTGAGCTCGCCGACCGGGCGCTCGCGCTCGACCCGGAGTCGTCCGACGCGCACGCCGCGCTCGGCAACATCGCGTTCCAGTTCGACCACGACTGGCCCCGCGCCGAGGCCGAGTTCCGGCAGGCGATCGCGATCAATCCGAGCAGCCTCGCGGCCCTGCGCTTCTACGGGCTCATGCTCCTCTCGGTCGAACGGTTCGAAGAGGCGAAGGAGGTGATCCGGCGCGCGATCCGCCTCGACCCCGGGGGAAGCCACCAGGCGACCCTCGCCTGGGCCGAACTCGACTCGGGGAACTTCGAACGCGGTCTCGAGTACGCCGAGGAGGTTCGGGACAAGGACCCGACGGCGATCGCCGGCCACACGTACTGTGGGCTCGCCTATCTCCAAGCCGGCCGGCGGGCCGACGCGACCCGGGAGGCCGAGACGTCGCCCGCCGGCGCGAACGAGGCCGAGCGGTTCGACCACGCGCTCCTGAACGCCCTTGTGGGACGACCCGAGCCGGCGCGCGCCGTGATCCGTGAGGTGGAGGGCGGACAGCAAAAGTCGTACACGTCCCGGACGGAGCTCGCGATGCTGTACGCGGCCCTCGGGGAGAAGGAGAAGGCGCTCGCCCTCCTAGAGGAGGATTTCCGAGAGGGCGAGCAGGTCCTCTGGCTGTGGTACCGGGGAGTGTATTTTGACTCGATCCGAGACGACCCCCGGTTCATCACGCTCCTCCGTCAGTACGGGTTACCCGTGCACGGCTTTCATCGCCCGACACCGTCCGACGCGTAGCCCGACCCGCGTTCGCCGTCCGGGGATGCCTCCGGACGGGGCCCCTCGCTCCCGCCTACCACCGCATGAAGTTCGGCACCACGAACCCCTTTCGACCCGGGACGGGGATCCCGGACATGCCTCGCGTGGCCCCGGAGCGGGCGAGCAGACCGAGGCAGAGTCACTACGGGTCCCCGCTCGGGCGATCCCGTAGGACTCGGACCATGGGCCGGGGCGGATTCGAACCGCCGATCTCCGCGTTGTAAGCGCGGCATCCTCACCGCTAGACGACCGGCCCCGCGTCCGAAGGAGACCGCTCCTCGGTCATGGGGATGTCGGTCGGAGCGTGCTCCCGGTGGCGGACCCGAACCGCGAGACCCCGCGTAAGTTCGGTCATCAATCGGCCCGGGAGGGCCGCCTCGCCCACTCCCGCGAGCCGGCCGTCCCGCACGAGCACCACCGCGTCGCCGGTGCGGATCGCCTCGTCGGCGTGACGAACGCCCGGCACGAACAGGTCCCCCTCGAGCGTGACGCCCGGGTCGACCTCGACCGCGAGCGGTGGGTGGGGCCACAGGCGTCGTGCCCCCGCGACGGTCAGGTGGAACAGGCCCCGTTCCTCTCTCCACGTGGCGAGGTCGCTCTGTCCGTCGGTGACGCGTTGGAACCAGGGGCGCCCGCTGAGTCGAACGGGGGGAACGAAAAGCCGACGCGCCGCGTCGGGGCCGAACTGCACGCTTGCGAGCGCCTCGAGTTCCTCCCGCACGACCGAGAGCGGACCGCCCGGCACCGGTCGGTCCCCCTCCAGGGCGCGCCCGACCGCGGAGCGGAGCGCGGCGACCGCGTCGTTCGTCGTCGTACGGTCGTCCTTCAGCGTCCAACGAACGAATTCGGAAGGAGGAAGGTCGGAGGCGAGGAACGAGTACTCCTCGGGGTCGAGATGCACGACCGTCGACCGATAGTTCCCGCTCGCGCGCAGGTGAGCGATGCCCTTGCGCACGAACGCGCGCTCGCTCTCCTCCCATTCTCCGGTGACCGGGATATCGTAGTGGCGGGCCGGAGGAAGGTCCTCGAGCTCACGGGGGACGATCCCGATCGGCGAGCTCACGGACACGAGGTGTACCCGCTCGAGCGGGACGAGCCCCTCGAGCGCCCCCCAGAAGCGTCGGTGGCTACGAGAGCGGCGGTACGGTTTCGTCTTCGAGCACGGGACGAGCACGAGGACGGACTTCGACGGCGGAGGACGGTAGCGCTCGAGGACGCGCGAGCGGAAGCGGACCATCTCAGGACGACGGTGCGATTCGAGGAGGACGTAGTCGTGCGACCCCTCGAGCGCCACGGGGGCGCGTTCCTCGAGCATCCCCCCGAGCTCGCGGTCCGCGTAGCGAAGCATCTCCGCGAGCGCCGGCTCGCTCACGAGGCGCGCCTCCACGAGCTCGCGCAACCGTCCCGCGCGGGCCGCCGCGCGCGCCTCGGAGACCGCTCGTCGAGAGACGGCCAGCGCGTGGTCCGCCAGGGCCACCGGCGGTTCCGACGAGCACGCCGGACAGTCGCACGCCCGCTCCGACGGGGCCGGAGCGGGACTCCGGGGACCCAGGACGAGGTCGAGGTAGACCCCACGGGAAGCGACGAGGTTCGCTTCGGTGGTGTCGACGAGGTCGACCCCCAAGTACGCGAGGAGGGCGACGCGGTGCGGGAGGGCGGCGCGGGGGGTCCAGAGGAGCGGGCCCGCGCCGAACGCTTCCCGGATCTCCCGGATCGCCCGGACGAACGGAAGGCCGTCCGCCCAGAGCGCGTGAGCGTTCCCGAGGACGAGCAGCTCGGGCAGTTCCTTCCGAGCGGCCGCCACGGCGTCGACCCGCATCGGCGGGTGCAGGAGGAACGCTCGAGGACCGATCGGGTACACGCCCGCCCCTTCGCCGCTCACCTCGGGCGAGAGGATCGGCACCTCGACCTCGAGGTGCGCTTCCGCCGTCGAAATCGCGAGGCCGCGCCGTCCGACCGGGGCGGGCACGGAACGCAGGGAGAGGCCCGGTCCGCTCTCGCCCTCCGCACGGCCTTCGAGGAGTGCGGGTGTCTCGAGAGCGAGCGGGCCGACGGTCGCCCGACCGAGGAGGGCGAGCCCCTCGAGACGTTCTAGCGTGCGCGGCACGTGCGTCGCTCCGGTCCCGAGGGAGGATGCTCCGGCCCACCTATGTTTCGCTCTTCGCGGTCTTGCGGCGTCCCCGGGGCGACGGAGCCGGGCTCGGGAAGAAACCCTCCCAGCGTGCGACCATCGCCTCACGGCGGTCGGCCCCCGCCTCCGACCGTCCCCGTCGGCCGAAGAGCGGGTCGTGGGTGTCGCGGACGTCCCGCAGGAACTCGGCCGGGTCCGCGCTCGCCTTCTCGAAGCCGTACAGAATGAGCTGGCGAAGGAACGACGAGCGACCCCGCCACCCGATGCGGCGGCGCACCGCCGGGTTCAGGTGGCGCTTCGCGAGGCGCCAGACCTCGTTCGTCGTGCGGTAGTCGCGGGCCGAGAGACCGATCATCACCTGGGGCATATCGATCGACCCGGGAGAACTCTCGCTGGGGTATTGAGCTCGTTGCTCGCCGCCAACCTTCGTTGGCCCCTACAGAACCCAAGCGGGACCGAGCGGAACCCACACGGCGAGCGCTACTCCGACGAGAAAGAGCGCGCCCATGGCGAAATGTCGCTCGAACGGCACCCGCGCCTGGGAGGGGTTGCGAGCAAGCGTACGGTCCGTGAACACGACGAGGACCGCCATCGCGAGCAGCGCCACGAAGTACGCGCTCGTCAGTCGGAGAGCGAGGCCGAAGAGGGCGAGGAGCACGAGCGCGGTGGCGTGCAGGACCGGGACGAGCCGCACCGAGGTCGGCACCCCCCAACGGACGGGCACGGAGAACAGCCCGAGCGCTCGGTCGACCTCGATGTCGCCGAGACTGTGGATCGTTTCGAACGCGGTCCCCCAGGCGAGGAGCCCGCCCACCGCGAGCAGGACGACGAGGGGAAGCGTGCCCGTGACGCCGATGTACACCGCGGCGGGGGTCACCGCCTCCACCAGGCCGAGGAACGCCGTCGTGAACGAGGTCACCCGCTTCGTGTAGCTGTAGCCGAGCACGAGCGCGAGCGCGACCGGCGCGAGAACGAACGCGAGCGGGTTGAGAAAGTACGCGGCCGCGACGAGGACGGCCGCGTTGAGGGCGCAGAAGCCGAGGGCGAACGCCGGAGAGGTCCGTCCGGTCACGAGCGCGCGCCCCTGGGTCCGCGGGTTGACCGCGTCAAGGTGGCGGTCCGCCCATCGATTGAACGAGTGCCCGGCGTTGCGCGCCGCGACGAACGCGACGACGATCAGGAAGAGGGTGAGAAGACTCGGTCGGCCGCTCGAAGCGAGCAAGAGGAACGCGAGCGCGAACGGAAGGTTGAGCCCGAGGTTCTGGATCTCGAGGAAGCGGCCCAGCCCGGGCGCTCGCGGCGGCGCCGCGGCGGAGTCGGACGTCACGGCTTCGGGCGCGCGAAGAGCCGGGCGAGGACGGGGTCCTCCGTCAACAGCCGCTCGGCCGCGGCGGCGGCCGCCGGGTCGGAGCGGATCTCCTCGGGCCACGGCCGCGGGAAACCGTCCTCGGGACGCTTCCGGGTCGCGTCGATCCCCACCTTCGCCCCGAGGTTCGGGACCGGGTTCGAGATCGAGAGCTGGTCGACCGGGCCGTGCGAAATCTCGAAGTCTTGGCCCGGGTCGGCCTGGAGGCCGACGCGGTAGAGGACCTCGGAGAGGTCGTGGACGTCCACGTCCTCGTCGACGACGATCAGGTAGCGCGTGAACATCATCTGGCCGAGACCCCAGAGCGCGTGCATCACCTTGCGCGGATGGTCCGGGTAGGCTTTGCGGACGGAGACGATCCCGACGTTGATGAACAGACCCTCCATCGGGAGGTTCATGTCCACGATCTCGGGCAGCACCATCCGCACCACCGGTCGGAAGACCCGCTCGACCGCCTTCCCGAGGACCGCGTCCTCGGTCGGGGGTTTCCCGGTGACGGTCGTGAGGTAGACGGGGCGGCTGCGGTGCGTCACGCAGGTGACGTGGAACACGGGGAACGGCTCTGGCGCCGAATAGTAGCCGGTGTGGTCGCCGAACGGCCCCTCGACCGCGCGTTCGGCCGGGTCGACGTATCCTTCGAGAACGATCTCCGCGTTCGCCGGCACCTCGAGGTCGACCGAGCGGGCGGAGACGAGGTCGACGGGCTCCGAGCGCAGGAACCCTGCGAAGACGAAGTTCGAGATCCCCTCCGGCACCGGGGCGAGTCCCGAGAAGACGGTCGCCGGGTCGGCTCCGATCACGGCGGCGACCGGCATCTTCTCCCCACGGGCGGCCCACTTGCGGTAGTTGTTCGCACCTACGCGGTGGACCTGGAAGTGCATGCCGAGGGTGTCGCGGCCGTACTGTTGCAGCCGATAGATCCCGGTGTGCGACTCACCGGTCTCGGGGTCCTTCGTGATGACGATGGGGAACGTGACGGTCCGTCCTCCGTCCTTCGGCCAGCACTTGAGGATCGGCAGGCGGTCGAGGTCGACCGTCGTCTCCTCGACCTCCTGGCACGGTGCGGAGCGGACCCGCTTCGGAGCGAGCGAACGCAACGTCGACAGGGTCTCGATGGTTCCCGAGAGGTCGCGTACTGCCCCGACGATGCCGGCGGGCGGTCGCAGGTGCACCAGCCGCTCGACGCGCTCCGCGACCTGCTCGACGTTGGTCGCCCCGAGCGCCGCGGCGATCCGTCGTGGGGAACCGAGGAGGTTCGTCACGACCGGCATGGACGCGCCGGGGACGTTCTCGAAGAGGAGCGCGGGACCGTCCGCGCGCAGGACCCGTTGGGTCACCTCGGTGATCTCGAGGTCCCGCGATACCGGTCGCGTCACCCGGAGGAGGTCGCCGCGATGGTCGAGCTCCGAAAGGAACTCTCCGAGCGATGAATACGCCACGACCGCGGTCCAACCGCCCGAGTTATTAAACGAGGGGTGGGAGGTCAAGGTTCATATCGTAACCTCGGGTCGGCCG
>Ga0187781_10003555_pt1 | contig 11701 bp, 13 predicted proteins | sample 0715_SJ02_MP02_2_FD_132447 | JGI IMG/M metagenome (GOLD analysis project Ga0187781, IMG submission 132447) | Tropical peat soil microbial communities from peatlands in Department of Meta, Colombia - 0715_SJ02_MP02_20_MG | ecosystem: Environmental > Terrestrial > Soil > Wetlands > Peat | place...
CCGTTCCCCACTTCCGGTGACAGCGAACCGGCAACCGACAACCGGGGACCGACAACTCCAGGCGATGACGGGACATCGCAGGCTCCGAATCGCTGCGGAACGATGAGGTGAGGTTAGCACATCCAGTGTCTCTTGTCAAGTGCTTTTTGGAGGCCCTTGATGTAGGCTACTTTGGCGCAGTTACGAGTGACGAGTGACAAGTGGCGAGTGGCAAGTACCCAACGGATTGTGACCGGCCCCGGGTTCAAGGCAACCAGGAGTAGAATGATAAAGGCGGTGCCCAATGGACTATGAGCGAATCACTGTCAAGGCGGAGCAGATGGGAGGCGTGCCCTGTGTGCGTGGCTTACGGATTCCCGTCGCAACCGTGGTGGAAATGGTAGCGGAGGGTATGAGTGTCGGGGAGATAATGAAGGCCTACCCCGACCTTGAGCGCGCGGACATTTCCGAGGCTTTGCGTTACGCGGCGGAAGCCGTGCGCGAACGTGAGATCCCTCTCCTGGCCGGCGAGCAGGCAAGCAGGAGTCGCGTTGACGGCGCAGTGTGAGCCCGCTATTCTGAGCCGTGAAGGTACGCGACCTCGTCAAGCTCCTCGAAGCAGACGGATGGCGGCTTGCCAGAATAAGAGGAAGCCATCATCAATACAAACACCCTTCGAAGCCAGGCGTTGTAACAGTGCCGGGCCGACCCGGTGACGATCTCGCACCCGGCACCTTGAACAGCGTGCTGAAGAGGGCAGGATTGAAACAATGAAAAAATACCTTGTCGTGATCGAAGAAACCAGCACTGGATACTCGGCGTACTGTCCAGACCTCGATGGCTGCGTCTCAACCGGCGCCACGCGGGCGGAAATCGAAAACAACATGCGTGAGGCAATTGAGTTTCACCTCGACGGCTTGCGCGAGGAAGGCTGTCCTGCGCCTGAGCCCCACAGCTATTCGGCCGTGATCGAGGTTCGGGCGTAACAACCTGAGGACGCTCGGGAGGTGATTTCTTTGAAACTGACCGCAATCATTGAAGCTGAAGGCGACGGATATGTGCCACTGTGCCCGGAACTCGACATCGCGAGCCAGGGGGACAGCATCGAAGAAGCCCGTAACAATCTCCGGGAGGCGCTGGAATTATTTTTCGAGTGCGCCTCGCCCGAAGAGGTGAAGCAGCGGCTGCATGGAGAGGTGTACGCCACCCAAGTGGAGGTTGCCACTGGGTAAATTGCGAGTTCTCTCGGGTCAAGAAGCTTGTGCCATAACCGCAATGCTGAAATCAGGGATTCCAGCTCGGACATGAGCCGCAACAGCCGAAGGATCATAGTGACCATACTGGTGGTTGCCATAGGGTTTCCGGCGGCATTCGTTCTTACGGTCTTGGCGTGGGGTTACCTGAGCGACAAGACCAACGGAGCGATCATCTCGTCGGGAGCGACTCGTCGGTATTTGCTTTACGTGCCGAAGACCTACGATCGGTCCCGGCCCACGTCCCTGGTGATCAGCATCCACCCAGCGGCCACCTGGCCGGCATTCGAAATGAATATCAGCGGGTGGAACGATCTTGCCGAGCAGTTCGGGTTCATTGTCGTTTACCCGGCGGGAACCGGCGCCTTTTTCGGCGGACTGAGCCGTGGCCAACACATTTGGCCCGCCGGGCCGTCTACGCTAGGAAGGGACGTTCGATTTATTTCCGATTTGATCGACAAGCTGGAAGCGGATTACAGGATCGATCCAGACCGCATTTATGCCAACGGCATGTCGAACGGCGGAGGCATGGCGTTTCTGCTATCGTGCAGACTTTCCGAGCGCATCGCGGCCTCCGGAGTCGTGGCGGGCGCAGAACCACAGTCCTGGCTTTGCGGGAATTCCAAGCCGGTTCCGATGGTGGCGTTCCACGGAACCGCCGATAAATTTGCCCCCTACCTCGGCGGGAAATCCCCGATCGCACCCGAGCGATTTGCGAATATTCCGGATTGGACGGCACGCGTTGCGCAACGAAACCACTGCCAGGGAGATCCGACCGATATCCCAATCTCTCCGAGAGTCCGCCGCCTTGCCTATACGAACTGCACCGGGAATGCCGAGGTGATGCTTTACACCATTGAGGGCGGAGGCCACACCTGGCCGGGCGGCCGACCCTTACCGGAATGGATCGCGGGGCGCACAACTGAGGAGATCAACGCCACTAAGGTGATGTGGGACTTCTTCGTCCGGCATCCGCGTGAGTCGAAGTGATCTTAGGCGACGTTGATCGGGCTGGCCGAGGTCCTTGGCATCCCGCTGATTTAGAGACACGTAGGGGCGGGCCCACGTCAGGCGCTGGAACACCGCTTACATGTTGATCTGCTCACTCGTATGCCGCCGCAGGTACCAGCAAGGCGTGTAGCCGAGATGCGGAAAGATCGACCGCACGCAGGTTTCGGCCTGCGGCGGCTGGAAATAGTAATCGGGCTTGCCGCTCTTCTTCATTACCGAGTACGAGATTGTGACTGTGACCGATCCGAAGGGATTGTGCCCGGGAATCCAGAAACGGACCGAGGCATAGTCGCCGGCGTAGAGAAGCGCGAGGAGTGCCAGCACGACGAGGACGATCCGCTTCATACCCGCTTGCTGCTTTCCTGACGCTGAGGGCTTGACTCCCGTTCGCCTCCTGCTTCGTGTTCCCGCTGCGGGTCGCGCTCGCGCTCCGGTTCGCGATTCCCCTCCGCTCCGCGCGGCTCGGCGTGGATGCTCACCTTGAAGATCTGCGGAAAGGCCTGGCGGAAGCGGAACTCGAGTTCCTCGGTGATGTCGTGGACGCGCGCCACCGAGAGGTCCGGTTCGACGGTGCAGTGCATGGCCACGTACACGTTCGATCCCACTTCGTGCGCCTCGAGTGAATGACAATCCACTAGGCCCGGCGTGTCGCGCGCGATGCGCATCAGCCTTCTTTCCAGAGAGGAAGTCGCGAGCGCGGCCTCAGCGGCCGGTTCCACGCGATCGAGCAGCGGCTCGATGTGGACGTTGACCTCGCTGACCTCTTCGATCTCGCTGCGCACTGCGGATTCCAGTTCGGTGGCGCGATCGTGGGCTGCCTCCAGGGTCAGTGAAGGGTCCACTTCGAGGTCGAGATTGACGAGCACGCGCCCTTTCACCTCAAACGCCGTCACATCATGGACTTTGAAATTATGCCGATTGGCGACGGCGCGCACGCGCGCGACCGTGTCCTGTGCAGCCGGCGCTTGCGGCGTGGCGTGAATTACCACGTCGGCGGTCGGGAAGAGCTCGCGCACCTTCGATTCCACGCTTTCCACCATGGTCTGCGCGTGCTCGAAAGGAATGTCGCCGGGCAGCGTCAGCCGCAGATCGACGAAAAGCTGCTGTCCGCTCTGCCGCACCCGGATGCGCTCGGGCATCAGCACGCCCGGCACTTCGCTGACGCTGGCCGCGATGCGCGCCGACGTGCCCTCGGGCGCGGCGTCCACCAGCGTGTCGAAGGTGCGGCGTCCCAGTTGCAGGCTGATGTAGAGCGTGATGCCGGCGACGATGAGGGCAGCCACAGGATCGGCGTGCTCGAGCAGCGGCAGGTGCTTCTCGCGGGCGATCAGGACAAACGCGAGGCCGAGAATCACCGCCAGCGAGCTCCAGACGTCCATCGAGAAGTGCAGCGCGTCGGCCTCGAGCGCCTGGCTCTGATACTTGCGCGCCACGCGGAACAGCGCGCGCGACCGGATGCTATCGAGGATGGCCGATACCACCATCACCGCGAACGCCCAAGCGCTTGGCTCCACGCGGACGGCATGGAAGAAGAGGCGCCGCACCGCCTCGAATACGATCGCGGCGCAGGCGGCCAGCAGCAGGCCCGTCTCAGTGAACGCTGCCAGCGATTCCATCTTGCCATGGCCGAACGGATGCTCGCGATCGGCCGGCTTGTCCGAAATCCTGACGGAGAAGTAGGTGACCGCAGCGGCCACGAGGTCGAGCGCGGAGTGCGCCGCTTCCGAGAGGATCCCCAGGCTGCCCGTCAGCACGCCGATCACCAGCTTCAGGACCACGAGCAGCGTCGCGGTCCCTACCGAAGCCAGCGCTACCGATTGCTTTTCCGGACCCGGCACGCGATCGGCAGGCGGAGCTTGGAGGGAAGGAAGCATCCTTCGATTATCGGCTAAAGAGGCGTAGGTGCAAGTGGCTAGTGGCTAGACATGAGAGGCTAGAGCCGAGAGGTGAGAGACAAGTGGCAAGGAGCAAATCCCGCTCAGCACTTGCCTCTGTCTCTCCTTTCTAGCCACTAGCCACTAACAACTGGCCACTGAGTTTCACTCCAGCGACTCCAGCGCATCCATCAACTCCCCGTGCGCGTGCTTCTGGCCGAGGCGCGCCGTCACCTCGACGCCTTTGGCAAGCACCTGGCGGGCTTCTTCCGTGCGGCCTTGATTGGCGAGCAGCATCCCGGCCTGGTAGTACGACGCCGAATAGTCGGGATGATGTTCGATGAGATACCCGAGGTGCTCCCAGGCCTCGTCGGGCTGCCCGCCGCGCACGAGTTCGAGCGCCAGCGCGTAGCGCGCGAAGGTGTCATCAGGCTTGGTCGCGAGAGAGTCGCGAAGAAACTGGATGCGTTCGTTTTCCATGGCTCCCCTTCCAGACAGCACAAGAGGGCCATTCTACCTGATGGGCCTTGAGACCTACTACACTGTGTCCGATCTGCCTGAACTGCCGCAATTCGACAGCGCCGGATTCACTCCTCGCGCAGTGCCCTCAGCGGATCGATTTGGGCCGCCCTCCGTGCCGGCAGATAGCAGGCGAGCAGTGCGACGCCTGCCAGCAATAATGGCGCGCCGAGCAGGAGCCGCGGATCGTCTGTGCCGACGTCAAGGGCGTCGACGAAGACGCTGGTCATCGCCGACAGCATCTTAGCCAGCGCGAACGCGCCCAGAAATCCCAGAACCGTTCCGGCGCTCACCAGAGACGCACCTTCGCGGAGCACCAGGCCCAGCACCTGCCCCTTGCGCGCGCCCAGGGCCATGCGAATTCCGATTTCTTTGCTCCTTCGCGCGACCGCGTAGGCCGTGACGCCGGTCAGTCCGACTGCGGCCAGCACCAGACCGAACAGTCCGATTCCACCGTAGGTGTTGACGGCGAAACGCTCGGAGGACCGGCTGCGCTCCAGTTCCTCGCTGAGCGTCCGGATATCGAAAATGTTCAGCCGGGGATCGATGGAGGCGATCTCGCGCCGGATGCTGCCCGGTGCATCCGCTCCCGCATCGGCCAGCACCATAATGGTGATGCCATCGGCCGGAGGAAGCGCGAAATTGCGCTCGGTCAGCGGCAAGTAAATGAGGGATTGGCTGACCCCTATGCCTTTTCTCAAATCGTGTACCACGCCGACCACTTCATAGGAGCGCCCGGCGTCCCTGACCCGCTTCCCGACGGCATTTCCGTTCCCGAACAGTCCGCGCGCCGCATTCTGGCTCAGGATGGCAGGCAAAATCTTCGATTCATCGGCCGTGCTCCGCTGGTCGAGCTCGGTGAACTCGCGGCCGGCCAGCATCGGCTCGTCCAGAGCGGCGAAATAGCCCGCGCCCACAGTTTCCGCGAACGCCGCTTTCTGAATCCGGGAGTCCTCGGCAGTTATCTGGATGGGGTCATCTCCGTCTTCGATTGAAAACGGCGCCTGCGCCGCCAGCGCTACGCGGCGCACGCCGGTAACGGTGCGAAGCTCTTCCGGAAGCCTTTCGAACAGAGCGTGAGATCGATCCGGCGTGTAGCCGTCACGCACGGGATCGAGAGACAAGAGATACATGGAATGCGGATCGAAACTGGTTTGGACCGCGCTCAGCCGGCTGATTCCCAGCACCAGGAACCCGGTGATCAGCAGCAGCATGAGCGATCCCGTAATCTGAGCCGTCATCAGCAGATTGCGCAGGCCAAGGCGCCGGTAACCGGGCAACGGAAGCGCTGCCGCGTCTTTAAGCGCGGGAGTGACGTCGGCTCTCGTCGCTCGCAGGGCTGGCGCCACGCTGAATCCGATGCCGCACACGATCGCGAGGGCCAGTACGAAAATGGCTGCCTGCCAGTCGGGAGTGAAATTGGATTCCTCCGGCACCGCCGTGGGAGGGATGAAGTGAGACCTCAACACGCCCAGACCATATGCGAGAGCAAAGCCTGTGATGGCGCCCAACATCGAGAGCAGGATGCCTTCGCTGATCATCTGGCGGACAAGCCGGAAGCGGCTGGCCCCGACTGACAGCCGAATCGCCAGTTCTTTCCGACGCCTGGCGCCGCGGGCAAGCAGCATGTTGGCCAGATTCATGCAGGCGATGGTCATGATCAGTCCAATCAGCACGGCAAAGAATCCGAGCAGGACGTGCTTCAGATTCGCAGGAAGGGGCACGCCGGTGCCGGCCAGGAGCAACGTTACGCGCCTGCTCTTGTCGGTGCTCGGCGGGGCCGAAGGGTCCAGTTCGTCAAGATGACGGGTGATCGCGTCGAGGCCCGCCTCCGCGGATTCGATCGTCACGCCGGGCGCGAGGCACATCATCGCCAGGAACGCTCTGGCGTTGCGTTGATGCAACACGTCGTTGGCGAGTTCCGGAGCGAGCGTCGCCGGCACGGTGACCGGTACGAACAGCTCGGCGGGATTCATGGACAGAGCGCCGTTGAAATTCTTCGGCGTGATCCCCACGATAGTCGCGGGTTGCCCATTCAGGCGCAGCGTTTGCCCCACCGCTTCGGGAGAGGAGCCGAGGCGATTGCGCCAGAACCGATCGCTGATCACCACAACCGGCGCGCCGCCAGGCTTGTCAAGCTCGGGGCTGAGCAGACGCCCACGCTGAGGTTGCACCCCCAGCACCGAAAAATAATCGGCCGAGACGAGTTGTCCGAACACGCGCTCCGGTTTCGCGTTCACACCGCCTTGGAGCGTGAGGTTGAACGGGACACCGGTTTGAAACGCTGCGACGCCGGCGAACAGGTCCTTCTGACCGCGATAGCGTTCGATGTAGTAGTACGAGACGGGCTTTTCCGGCATCGCCAGGCGCTTGGCATTCGCCGCTGCCGGCAACTCACGGGATATCAGCTGCCATTTCGAGCTGTACACCGTAGTCGTCAGCCCCATTCCGAGTCCCATCGAGATAATGCCGACCAGGGCGAAGCCGGGGGATTTGCGCAGCGTGCGCAGGGCGAAACGCAAATCCTGCAGAACCGACTCGACGAACGCCCCGCCCGCCGCTTCGCGGCACTCTTCTTTGACGCGTTCGTAGCCGCCGAACTCTATGCGCGCTCGACGCTCGGCTTCGACGCGAGCGAGACCGGACTGTTCGAGATCGTCAGCGCGATGCTCGATGTGGGAGCGCAATTCATCCTCGATCTCGGCATTCATCCGTGGGCGCCGTAAGAGAGTGGCGATGCGGAACCGAAGCGAATCGAGGATTTTCATGCTTCCTCCGGTTGCGCAGCGAGCGCTGCGCCGATCGCCGTCGCGAGCCGGTTCCAGTTCTCGGTCTCATCGCGCAGACGCTTGCGGCCGGCGGCAGTGAGTTCGTAGAACTTGGCCCGCCGGTTGTTCTCCGATGTGCCCCAACTGGCCTTGAGCAGTCCCTGGCGCACGAGGCGGAACAGCCCGGGATAGAGCGCGCCCTGTTCAATCAGCAGCGCATTGCCGGAGATCTGCCCGATGCGCAGAAGGATGCCGTAACCGTGCAGCCGTCCGAGCGAGACCGCCCTCAGGATGAGGAGATCGAGAGTGCCGGGAAGGAGCTGAGTTTTACGGGTCACACTATCCTCCTAATGTATTTAGGAGAATACGCCGCCTCTCCTAAGTTGTCAAGGAGAGAGCGAACCAATCGTAAGCCCGCCTGACAAGGAGACCCACTTACGCCAAAATCAGAACACAACCGAGCCGCGAAATCGGGTTGCAACCTCCCGGCTGGTCGAATACTATAGGCCTCCAGGCCGGAACGAAGCAGAACCCTTTTCAATTTCGGCAGGGACAACGCCGACCCAGTCGCTCCCGGCTGAGCGGTGCAAGGAGGCTTGCGCCCGCGGGCTTGATACGAAGCCGCGGGCTCATGGCCGGGATCCCGATCATGGCGCGAGCGACCAGTCAGCGCGTAGCCGGAAGGACGCCGGCCGAGACGCGAGCCGAGATGGTGCAGGTGGTGCTTCCCAACGACGCGAATCCGCTGGGCAACATCCTGGGCGGCACGGTGATGCACCTGATCGACATCGTCGGCGCCATCGCCGCGCACCGGCATGCGCGCAGCTACGTGGTGACCGCCTCGGTCGACAACGTGGACTTCACGCGACCCATCCGCGTGGGCCAGGTCATCATGCTGCGGTCCGAGGTCACGCGCGCCTTTCGCACTTCCATGGAGGTCGAGGTCAAGGTCTACCTCGAGGATTACGTCCGCGGGGAACGGTGCCTGACAAGTTCGGCCTTCGTGACGTACGTGGCGGTCGACGCGGATTTGAAACCGATTCCCGTGCCGCCGCTAATCGTCCGCACGGCCGCCGAGAAGCGGCGCTATCGCGAGGCGCTGGGCCGCAGGCGGCGGCGGCTCGCCCTGGCCGCGCAGGCGCACCGCCGCACCGAGCAGGAATCGTAGCGATCCGGCAGGCTTGCGGCTCGCGGTTTCCATAGTGTGGATTCCCGCTTTCGTGGGAATGACGAGTTCCTGCGCGGGAATGACGAGCGCTGGTGCGCGAATGACCGGGCCCATAAGGTTTTCTGCGAATGGCGTCAGCACCAGATCGCGAACTCTGCCCTCGGATTCACGTGCTTCGCTGGTATAATGTCCGCAGGCGGATCGCCCACAAGCTTTCAGGGAGGATGACGAGAAGTCCGGGCGGATTTCTCCGCCGCAGTCCCGTTTAGCACTGCCCAGTAATTTCGTCCCGATTCTAATTAGCTGCGACGCGAGCCGGGTTCGCACAAGGAGAGTTCTATGAAGACCAAGCGCACGAAGATTTTCAGCGGCACACCTTGGGAGCCGATGGCAGGCTATGCGCGCGCCGTGCAGGCGGGCGACAGCGTTTACGTCTCGGGCACTACGGGCACCGATCCCTCGGGCAAAGTCTTGAATCCGGGCGACGCCGCCGCCCAGACTACGCAGGCGATCCGCAACATCGAAAACGCCCTCAAGCGGCTGGGTCTTGGTCTCGATCATGTGGTGCGAACCCGCATTTATCTGACGAACATGGACAAGTGGGAGGAAGTTGCCAAAGTGCATGGCCAGTTCTTTGGCGAGATTCACCCTGCGTGCGCTCTGGTCGGCGTGACGCGGCTTGTCGATCCCGACATGATTGTGGAAATCGAGGCGGAAGCGGTCCTGTAAATATCGGTTGCCGGCTGTCGGTGTTTGGCTTTCGACTCTCGACTTTTACCGCTCGGCATTGCTTCTGACTCCTGACTTCTGGCTTCTGACTTTCATCTCGCGAGGTTCCCATGCCGAACCGGAGGAGCTTCCTGGCGGCGCTGGCTGCGCCTGCCATTCTTGATGCCTTCGAGGCGCGCCACGAGCCGGCCGCCGGATGGGGCGCGCTTCCCGGCGCAGCCTCCGTGCGGGCGCCGGCGCCCGGATCGGTGCCCGAATGGCCTAACGATTCCGATCCTGCCTATTGGGACCGCATCCGAGACCAGTTCTACATCCCGCGTACCGAAGCCTTCTTCAACACCGGCACCATCGGCGCTGTGCCACGCTTCGTTCTCGAGCGCGTGATCGAGGACATGCGCCTCGTCGAGGCGACCGTCGCGCGCTGGGACTACACGGAGCGCACCGATAACTCGATCAGCGGGTATTCGCCTCAGCTCCCCTTGCGCGAGAAGCTGAGCAAGCTGGTGAACGCCGACGCCTCGGAGCTGGCGCTCATCCAGAACGCCACCATGGGCATGAACATGCTCGCGAGCGGCCTGGAGCTGAAGGCCGGCGATGAGATCATCACCACCGATCGCGAACATCCAGGAGGCGTGTGCGGCTGGCAGATGCGCGCCAAGCGCGACGGCGCCGTGTGGAAGCACATCGTCATGCCGCAGCCCGCGAACGATCCCGACGAAATCGTGCGGCTGTTTGAAGAGCAGATTACGCCGCGCACGCGCGTGCTGGCCTTTCCCCACATCATCTCGCCGACCACCGTCGTGATGCCGGCCAAAAAGCTGGTCGACCTTGCGCACGCTCACAATTGCCTGGCCATCATCGACGGCGCTCACGCCGTGGGCCAGATCGAGTTGAACCTGCACGACCTCGGCTGCGACGCTTACTTCTCGAGCCCGCACAAATGGCTGCTTGCGCCGCCGGGTAACGGCATGCTCTACATCCGCGCCGATCGCCAGGACCAGTTCTGGACCACGCTCTGCAGCTCCGAATGGGACGACCACAAGTCGGGCATGTATCGCTTCATGCAGTACGGCACCGGAAACCAGTCGCTGCTGGCCGGTCTCGATGCCGCGCTCGATTTCCACTTCCGCATCGGACCCGATCGCGTCCGCAAGCGGATTCGCTTTCTTGCCGATCGCCTGCGCACCGGCCTGCGCCAGATTCCGGGCGCCACCATCAATTCGCCGGTGAATCCCGAAATGTGCGCCGCCATGACCGTCTACAGCGTGCGCGGCGTGCACGGCGCCGATCTCGAGGAGACGATGTGGGAGCGCCGCCGGCTGCGTCCACGGTCGATGGGCGATCCGCTCGGTGTGAGGCATTCGTGCCATATCTATAACAGCGAGGCCGAGGTCGACGCGGCGCTGGAAATCGTGAGCGATCTTGCCAAGCAACAGGCGTAGGCAGCTGTCAGCTTTCAGCCGTCAGGCTTCACGCTTGCGCGTCCGCTTCTGCTTAGTGCCGACTGCTTACCGCCTCCTGACGACCGCCAGCTGCCTCCTGACTTCTGCCTTCTGCCTCCCGCTTCCCAAGCATCCAAGGACTGACTCGTGATAAGATTCGGCCAATTGGAGGAGACAGCCATGGCTCACCACTCGAGACGCGAATTTCTGAAGACCGGATTGAAGAGCGGACTCGCCGCGGCGACTCTCGCTGGCGCTGCGCCCCGCATCATGCGGGCAGGCCTGCTCGGGTCGACGCGCGACGCCGCCACCGACTGGGTGACGCTGGGCAAGTCGGGCGTCAAGGTGACGCGGCTCGCCTTCGGCACCGGCACGTTCAGCGGGCAGGTGCAGCGCGATCTCGGGCAGGACCAGTTCACGCGCCTCGTCCGCTACGCTTACGATCGCGGCGTTCGCTTCTTCGAGACCGCGGAGTCGTATACCGACATGCACCAGATGCTCGGCATCGCGCTCCAGGGCATTCCGCGCGACAACTACCGGCTGATGACGAAGGTGACCACGCGCTCGGGGGTCGATCCGCAGGAAAAGATCGACGAACTGCGCAAGCTCGCCCGGACCGATTATTTCGACATCATGCTGCTGCACTGGCAGCACGAGGCCACCTGGCCGACCGACAGCCTGCGCTGGCAGGACGGCATCTCGGAAGCGCAGCATCGGCAGGCGGTGGTCGCGCACGGCGCCTCGGTCCACGGGCTTCCCGCGCTGCGCCGCTTCCCGGGGAATCAGTGGCTGCAAGTGGCCATGATCCGCATGAACCACAAGGGCGTGCGCATGGACGCGGAAGACTACGAGACCGACGGATTGGGCAACGTGGGCGAGGTCGTCACGCATGTGGACCAGGTGCGCCACGACGGCATGGGCGTGATCAGCATGAAGCTGGCGGGCGAAGGCCAGTTCA
>Ga0187781_10003556_pt1 | contig 11700 bp, 12 predicted proteins | sample 0715_SJ02_MP02_2_FD_132447 | JGI IMG/M metagenome (GOLD analysis project Ga0187781, IMG submission 132447) | Tropical peat soil microbial communities from peatlands in Department of Meta, Colombia - 0715_SJ02_MP02_20_MG | ecosystem: Environmental > Terrestrial > Soil > Wetlands > Peat | place...
CTCTCTGTGTCGTCGTACTAACGGTAGTCTGGAGGAAACATGCTCCGCTCCACTGTACTGCCTCCTGTTGCCGTTGCACTCTCCTGGGTTGCCCTCGCGTCCGCCCAGCAGTCCACTTTCCAGGAGCGGGTTCTCAAGAACCGCTACGCCCTGACGTTATCTGGCGACAACCTAGGCGGTTCCGCGTTGTCCGTTCTGCGACCCGCGGTCGAGGACGCCCAATTCGTGCTGGTGGGGGAGGATCACGGCATCGCACAGATTCCTGCAATCGTGGGCAGCCTCTGCGATCAGCTTATGCCCGCCGGATTTCATACCATGGCTCTCGAAGTGGGACCGTTAGCTGCCCACAACTTGGAGGCGTGGGTACGGGACCCGGGCGGTCGCGACCAGCTCGCCGCTTTCGAAAGGCAGTATCCGGCAAACATCGCCTTCTACAATTGGTCCGAGGAGTTTGAGCTGCTCTCCCACTGCTCGGCAAAGACCACGGGCGCGTTTCATCTTTGGGGGCTCGACCAAGAATTAATGGGCTCTTCCGGCTGGATTCTCACAAAAATCCTTGAGCAGAAGCCTGGTCCAAACGCGGTCCGCGCGGCCCGGCAGTTACTCGAGAAGAACGATGAAGCCTACGCCGCAGCGGCAAAATCCGGCAATCCCGCCGAACTGTTCATGCTGAGCGCATCCGCCGATGAATTGAACGGCCTGCGCGACGCTTTGCGCCAGGAGGGCAATCCCACATCGCAGGCGCTGTTTGACTCTTTGCTCGAAAGCCGCCAGATCTACGAGAAAAACATGAACGGCCAGGGTTCGGAGTCCAACCGGCAACGCGCACTGCTCATGAAGCACAACTTCGTCGCCGATTACCAGCGTGCCGCCGGCAACGGAGCATCGCCGCCGAAAATCCTTCTCAAGTTCGGCGCCTGGCACATGTTCAAAGGCATTAATCCTCTGCTGAACAATGATCTCGGAAACTATGTTGCGGAATTGGCCGACGGGCAGGGCACATCGTCGCTTCGCATCTTGATTCTAGGCGTGAATGGAGATCAACTTCGCTTTGCCGGAATCGGCAGACCCGCCGCTCCCGCACCGCTGAACCTAGCCGAGGACAAAGACTCCGACTTTCTCTATCTGAAACCCATGTTCGACAACCTGCTCGCCGACGGATTCACCGTCTTTGATCTACGGGGCTTCCGTCCCGGATTCCATTCGCTCGGCCCGGTGGACCGGGAAATGGAACGTCTGATCTTTGGCTATGACTTCCTGGTGCTAATCCCTCACCCGTCTGCGTCACATCCTCTCCCCTAAATCGGCAGCCGATGGGACCAGAGTCGCTGTGCTACCTTCGACGCCGGGCGGATTTTTTGCTGCGAGACTTGCGGGCCTTCTTCGCCTTCTTCGCCTTCTTCGCCTTTTTCGCCTTTTTCTTGGCAGGCTTACGGGCGGGTTTCTTTTTGGCGGGTTTCTTTTTGGCTGGTTTCTTCACAGCTTTCTTCTTGGCTTTTTTCACCGCCTTCTTTTTGGGAGCAGCCTTGCGTTTCGCTGCTTTCCGCGCGGGTGGCCGCGACTCACCACCGCCGCCAGTCGTGACCACGACCGCTTCGACCGTTGTCGAGGACTCGGGGGCGATGCCGATTTCCCCGGCGGGCGGCATTTCAGCCTCTTCCTCCTCTTCTTCTTCGTCGTAATCTTCTTCTAGGGAATCGCCGTAGGCACCGCTCTCGGCAAACTCGTCGATTTCATCATCACGTAAGTAGAGGGCGTCGTCAGTCATTTCTCCTCCTCAATTTTCCCGGCCGCGGTCGAGTGCCGGATGCTACCTGCGCCGAAATTAAAAGGACAAATCCTTCCTCATACTGAATGGGCCGCGATTATAGCATAGCGAGCTGAGGCCTCAGCGAGAGGCCTGGCCCGCATATTACACCGTGGCAGCAGAAACTGAAAACTTAGGATGGAGGCACGGGAAATGCCGAGAAAAAGCAGGGTTCGGGAGCGCAGAATTGCTATCTCGCAGAGGGCGAAATCAAAAGAATCATTCCGGGTCGTAAGTTGGCCAGGTTGCCATTGTTTTGTTTGAGGGCGGCGACGGTCGTATTGTGAGACTTGGCGATCGAGTAGAGGGTCTCGCCGGGCTGCACCGTGTGGCGTACCACGTGCTTGTTAGCGGACGCCTGTAAGTGATTCTTGTCTGGCTGCTTAGAAGTTGCGACCTCGTGGGCACCCGGTGAGAGCGGCAGATGAAGGTACAAGACATGACGCCCCGCCAGGCTGTTGCCGGACAGGTGATTCCACCGCCGGATCATGGCCGGCGGTATTTGGAAATTATCGGAAACGCTTGCGACGGTATCGCCCTTGCGAACCGGGTACACCGTGGTTCGTTTCGCAAACGTAGCCCTATCCTCGCCCGAGCTTCGCTTGCCTGGAGCGACGGGAATAATCAACTTGCTTCCCGTCTCCAGATCTTCTTCCACGCCCAGACCGTTTGCCTGCGCGACTGCCTTGGGCGTCGTGTGGTAGGTGCGCGCAATCGATGCCAGGGTTTCCCCCGCTGCGACCTGGTGATAGCGCCACCATACGCGCATATCCACGGGGATGGCGGCGATCGCACTCAGATAGTGATCTTTGGTGCCGACCGGCAGATGCAGATTGAACCGCTCGTTCTGGGGCGTAGTCCAGCGCAGCAAGCTTGGATTCAAGTCGAGCAGAGCGGTCGCGGACGTATCGACGCACTCCGCCACCAGCCGCAGATCGACGGCATAGTTGATTTCGACAAGATCATAGGGAACGGGCTTTTCCGGCACCACATTTTCCAGGCCGTACTGCGAGGGATTCTTCGCCATGATGGTGACCGCCAGGATGATCGGCACATAATTGCGCGTCTCCCGGGGCAGCACGTTTCGCTTATAAAGCTCCCAGTAATCGGCATAACCAGTTCTTTTCACCGCCTGCTGCACCGTGCCGGGTCCGGAATTATAGGCGGCCATTGCCAGATACCAATCGCCAAACTCGTTATAGAGATCCCGCAAGTGGTGTGCCGCAGCGCGGGTTGCTTTCTCGGGGTCTTGTCGGTCGTCCACCCAAAAATCTCGCTCCAGCCCATACCCTCGTGCTCGGCTGGCCATAAACTGCCACATTCCGCGGGCACCAGCGCGGGAAACTGCCTGAGGATGAAAGCCAGATTCCGCTTGCGCCAGGTAAATCAGATCCTGGGGCACACCTTCTTCCCCAAGAACGCGCCGAATCATCTCCTCGTACCGTCCACTCCGGGCCAGCGCAATCTCGAACTTGGCTCGGCCGCGGTTGGAAAAGTAATTGATGTAGCTGGCCACCGGATCGGTCATCATCAGGGGCAGGTCGGAGTGAGTTGCTTTTACTTCGGCTTCTGCTTTGGCTCGAATGTTGGGGTCTACCGGATAGGTAACTTCATTGGTTTCGTCAATGGGGGCGGGCTCGGTCTTGGGCTGGACGTCGCCTTGCTGCAACGCCTCCAACTCCAAACTATTCACCGCATCCAAGACGCGGTCGAGTTCTCGCTGCAGCCGCTCATCCGAGCGCACTTCCGACGGGCAGTCGAGCAGGAGCTTGAGAGCACGATCAAAATTCTGTTCGGCGTCCTCGATCTGTCCCGCCTGGTAGTTATCTTCGCCCGCCTGGTACTCCTTCTCGACCTTCTGAATAAGGTCAACAACCGGGTCCGACTGGGGCTTCGTCTCGGTCGGGAGCGAAGGAGGGGCAGAGGGCAATGCGCTGGCTGCAGGGACGGGAGTGTTATGGGCGCTGAGCGCGGGTGGGCTTGCCTGCGTCGGCGGCAACATCGCCGCCGGGCGCTCGACACTGCGGCACCCCGCACTCCCCAGGAGCACGGCAATCGCCATTGGGATCGACAGCTGAATTTTGGCAATACTCATGTTTTCTGGCGCTTAGAGCGCCAGATGCGGCCTCCTCAGGGCGAGTTCATGCTACTACTGGGTCTTGGATGGGTCAATCTTGAATTGAGACGATTGCGGGTTACTTTTGGTCCCTAGGTAACGTCACCGACAGGCATGTTCAATCGATCCCCTGGTCACCAGAGCAGCGCTCGTGCTCTCGGTCCCTCTGAACATGTCACCGTCGGCAATCGCAGGGAGATCGCCGGCAACAGAAACAGGGACCGGGCAACTAACTATTCTCTTTGGTGTCCGGGGATCTTGCTGCACTCAGCGGGGAGTTCGTGCGTGAGTTTCGTTCGTCGTGCAGCCGGGCGGGGGACTCGGGCCAAATTCCCCTGCCGCACCTCGGATTCGTCGCTCGCAGGTCGCCCATTCTCCATGCTTACAGTGAGGCTTTCGGCAGTCAAATTCGCATACAGCGTCTGCCTCCGGCACGTCCTGCACGAGCTGATCTTTGAACCAGTGCCAAAACCTAAGGGGAAGGGTCTGGATCCTTTCGAGGTTCATTCGCGATTGCCCTCCTCCCAGCTAAGGAACGAATTATGTGCTGTTACTCGTGGGAAAGCAAGCCATGACTCCCCACCTATCGAGGAGCCGACATAGGACCCGGAGCGGCCGCTGCTGAAGGCCGATCGGGTTGCGGCTGACCCTCGAAACTGCAAGGGACGGCTTGGAGTCTTCCCGCCAGAACCGATCTAGCTGGTCGGGTCTCGACCCTGGTTGGCGCGCCCCATCCCCCGAATCTTGCCATCGTGAATCTCCCGCGACCCGACAAGAATCCAAAATATCCATGAAAGCCATCGAGGTGAAAACAACCGGTGGGCCGGAAGTGATGCAGCTGGTGGACTTACCCATTCCTGAGCCAAAGCCCCATGAAGTGCTGGTGAAGATCGCGCGAGCCGGTGTGAACTTCATCGACGTGTACCAGCGCGAGGGCCGGTACAAAGTCCCCTTGCCGTTCGTTCTCGGCCAAGAAGCTGCGGGCGCGGTCGAAGCCTGTGGTACCGCAGTCGAAACCGTGAAAATCGGGGACCGGGTCGCTTGGACCGGCATCTTGGGATCCTACGCCCAACATGCGGCCGTTGCCGCCGAACGAGTCGTGCCCGTCGCCGACGGGGTCACGGAGGAACAGGCTGCCGCGGCCATGCTACAAGGCATGACCGCGCATTATCTCGTCCATGACACATACCACCTCGAAAAAGGCCAAACCGCTCTGGTGCATGCGGCCGCTGGCGGTGTGGGCCTGTTGCTGGTACAGATGGCCCACCACCTCGGGGCACGCGTGATCGGCACCGTCTCTACCGAAGAGAAGGCACGCCTGGCCCGTGGTGCCGGCGCTGATGAAATCATTCTGTACACCCAACAGGACTTCGAGGTTGAGGTCAAGCGCATCACGGGCAGCAAGGGCGTAGATGTGGTCTACGATGGGGTTGGCAAGGACACATTCAGCAAAGGCTTAAACATACTTCGACCGCGGGGCATGATGGTGCTGTTTGGAGGAGCCAGCGGAGCCGTTCCTCCCTTCGACCCGATCGTGTTGACCCAGAAGGGATCGCTCTACCTGACTCGCCCCTCTCTTCCCAACTACATCGCCAGCACCGAGGAGTTAAAAATGCGCTCCAAAGCGGTGTTCGAGACGATTGCATCGAACCAGCTGAAGCTGCGCATTGAGCGGACCTACAAGCTGTCTGACGTCCAGCAAGCCCACCGCGATTTGGAGGGTCGGAAAACGACCGGCAAGCTGCTCTTGGCGCCGTAAGAGTGAGCCGGCGCCCTATCTGTTCCTCCTTATGGCCAGTTGGGAAATACCAACGTTTTCGGGCCTTTCTGGAAAGAACTGTACATGCTTTCGTCGAATTTCCTGTAGGCTCCGTATTTTTTTCGAAAGTGACGCCCCCAATGGGGACGCCGGCCATCAGCATCGGTTAAGCTGTATGCTTCCGAGAGCGCCCAGGAACTCAAGACCCGTCCGGACTTGGCTTTCCGGCCACGATCGGCAGCAAGGGCGGCTACCGCCCTGCCTACCAGCAACGGTGTCTCGGAGGCGAGAAAATCTGGATGGCTCCGGCCAGCATCACGCCAATTTTCCTGGCTGACCCCGAAACGGTCGAGCATGGCTTCGGAGCGTAAGAATCCGGGGGTGAGTGCAACGGCGGCAATTTTGGTCTTGCGCAATTCGTAGGCCATTGCCATGGCCAGCCGGATCACGGAGATTTTCACCAGGTCATAGAAGAGATTTCCGCGATATCCAAGGAAGTCACCGTCGGTAATCTCCACGATGAGGCCGCCGCCATGTTCCCGCATCAGCGGCACTGCATACCGGCTGGTGATGATGTGAGTGTCGACCGCCTGGCGCAGCATGAGGAGCCCCTTGTCGAGCGAGAGCTGCCAAAACGTCTTACCGAATTCGCACAGGCTGTCGCCACCCCAGATATCGTTGACCAGAATGTCGAGTCTGCCGTTTTGCTCGCGGTCGATGCGCGACACCAATTTCCTGACTTCGGCTGGTTCTAAGTGATCGCACCGGACCGCAATGCCTTTGCCGCCCAGGGCCGTCACCATCTCGGCAGTTTCCTCAATCGTCTCCCGCCGTCCTTTGGTCGCGGGTTTCTTTTTGGTGCTGCGGCCGCTGCAATAGACCGTGGCGCCCCGCTCGCCCAGAGCGCAGGCGATGCCGCGTCCGGCTCCCCGCGTGGCGCCGGCAACCAATGCGACTTGGCCTTTGAGCGAGCGACGCTGCACCTTCATCCCTCCAGTCGGTCGAACCGACAGAAACTATGCCTCCGGTGGGCCCGAAAACCTAACCTCTTCGCGAGTAGTTCTCGGCATAGGAGGGAACCGGGTAAGCCGGATCCAGTCGCGGATCGTGAATAGGGGTGCCGGCTGCCATGGTCAGGGGAATCACGCCCGCCCAGACCGAAAACCCGTAATCTTCGTCGTCATCGATCGGTGGGCCTTGCCGGATTTTTGCGGAAAACTCCTCGATTGGCAAACGCAGCACCGATGTGGCTTTGAGCTCTCGCGCATTCGGCTGACGCGATTCCGCCCACCGGCCAGGCAAAATATGTTCAGCAAGCCGTCGCAGGGCTTCGAGTTTTTCGTCGGCATCCGTGACCGCAACAGCCGTTCCCAGCACGACCACGGAACGGTAATTCATCGAGTGATTAAAGATCGAACGGGCGAGCACCAGCCCATCGACGAGCGTCACGGTCGCACAAACTGGAACTCCCTGGTCTAACTGACGCAACATGCGGCTGGCAGCGGAGCCGTGAATGTAAAGATGATCGCCCGCCCGGCCATAGCTGGTTGGAATCACGAAGGGCTGGCCATCGACCACGAATCCCACATGGCAAAGGAAGCCTTCATCGAGAATCTTGTAAACCGCGGCGCGATCATACACCCCACGCTCAGCTTCTCGCACCACGCGGGTGCGCGCGCTCGGATTATTGTTTTCCGCCATTCAGAGCCTACTCCGGCAATCGCCAAGGATGCCATGAGTGTATCAGGAGCGGAATGATCGCGAAGGTTCGGAAGCGTAGCGCTGGAGTGGGCAGAAACTCCGCTTAGAATCCCGGCAAATCAGGCAAGCGGGAGAGTTGGAATCCAACTGCCTCCTCGCGTCAGTAGGTGATCCCGCTATTCTCCTCGGAACAGGTTTTGAGTGCCCAAGCCATGCGAGGCGTGTTGTGGGCGATGCCGAAGTTTCCTCGCGCATCGAGCAGGATGATTCCCCCGTGCCCGCCAACCCTCGACTGCAAGTAATGGATGGCTTCTGCTGCCGTCCACTCCGGCAAGTTTCCAGCGGCTACCCGGTCCGCCGCCCATTTCGCCAGCACCAGCTTCATGATGGGTTCGCCCCAGCCGGTGGTCGATGCCGCGGCACTCTTGTTGTCGGCATAACAGCCGCATCCGATGAGGGAGGAGTCTCCTAAGCGACCCGGGGCCTTGCTGAGCGTGCCTCCAGTCGACGTCGCTGCAGCGATGTTGCCATCGCGATCGAGCGCGACGGCACCGACGGTGTCGTGCGAGATGGAGGGGGCAAACAGATTGGGTTTCTCTTCTTGCGCGTGAGCTTGAAACTGGCGCAGCCGATCGATCTCTCTGGGGATGATCAGATCCTCATTTTGGCAGAGCGGAATGCCGTGTTCGGCGGCGAACCGCTCCGCCCCCTGGGCAACAAAATAGACATGAGGACTCTCGCTCAAAATCTTGCGGGCCACCCGCACGGGATTGCGCAGATGCTCGACGCAGCCCACGCCTCCCGCGCGCAAGCTGGCACCATCCATGATTAGGGCATCCAGCTGCACCTTGCCCTCACGATTCAGAAAGCTGCCGCGTCCGGCGTCGAAGCTTTCGTCATCCTCCATGACCACAACCGCTTCCTCCACCGCGTCGAGCGCGCTGCCACGGCGGCTCAGTACGCTCCAGCCCGTAGCCAGGGCCTTCTGTACCCCCTCGAGATGCGCTCCGACGACGTCGTCCGGAATCGCCCAGGCTCCGCCATGCACAACCAGTACGGGATTGACGGGCAATGGTCCTCCCCTGAAAATGATCGACCAGTCTAACAGGTTGGAATTCGCGGCCGGCGAAGCTTACGCTGCCACTCCCGAATTCGCCCGATCCACCAATTCGGTGCGGGTCCAGGTGTAGCGCACGCGATGAATCACGGTGATCGTAGACAGGATGGCGATGACCCAGAGCACGGGCGCCATACGGTTGAACAGCGCCCCGAGAATGACCAGTACCAGGCGTTCAGGACGCTCGAGGAAGCCCACACGGCACGATCCAATGAGCGATTCCGCCCGTGCCCGGGTGTAGCTGACCATGATCGCGCTGACCATCACGAATGCAGTCAGCACCACGTAGGCGAAGCGCTCGCCGCGAGCGTAGAAGACGAGGAGACCGAAGAACTGCGAAGCATCGCTGTAGCGATCGATAACCGAGTCGAAGAAGCCACCAAATCGAGTCACCTGGTTGCTGGCCCGGGCCACCCGTCCGTCCACCAGGTCGAAAAATCCCGAACCGATAATCGTCAGTCCGGCGTAGCGGAACAGCCGTGCCTGATTCTCGCTGTTGGCCAGGCCGAATAGAACCGCGGCGATCGCGTTGACCACCAGTCCCAGAAAGGTAAGCACGTTCGGATTGATGCGCGCCAAGGCAAGCCAGCGAACAGTCGCGTCGAGCAAGAACCCACAGGCCCGGCCAAATGCGCTGGTCCAAGTCACGTAGGACAAGGTTATGGCACCTCAGCCGCATCGTGAATCGTGGTCAGGCTCAGAATCTCCAGCTCGCGCTTACCATTGGGAGTGACGACCTGCGCCGTGTCGCCCGCTTTTTTGTTGAGCAGAGCGCGGCCAATCGGGGAGGTGGTCGAGATTTTTCCGGAGGCTACGTCGGATTCTTCGCTGGTCACCAGCTTGTATTCGACCTCTTCGTTCTTGGTGTTGTCGTAGACCTTTACCGTAGAGCCAAGGCCGACCTTGTCCTTCGGGATATTGTTCATGTTGATCAGGGACAGGTCAGCCAGTCGCCGGCCGAGCTGGCGCAAACGCGCCTTCACATACTCCTGCCGCTGCTTGGCCATGTGATACTCGGCATTCTCGCTCAAATCGCCCAGGGCGATCGCGCGCTTGAGCTCTTTGGGAAGTTCATGGCTGAGCTCGTGTTCGAGCGTGTTGATTTCTTCCTGCAGCTTTTTCTTAATATGCTCAGTCATGCTTTTACGGATTATAAACCCTGTTTGAAATCGATCGCCTCTCGCGGCGGATGTAGGTATTGAAGGACACGGAATCGTTCGAACCGGCTATGCCTGGAATTCTGAGGCTTCCGGGAAGTGCAATCCGGACTTCGCCAGGGCTTTGGTCAGCAGTTCCTCGATCTGCGGCTCTTCGCAGTTGCGCGCCATGGCTAATTCGCTGACCAGAAGGTAGCGGGCCCGTTCCAACATCTTCTTTTCACGAAACGACAGCGGCTTGGCTTGACTGAGCAGCAGCAGGCCTTTCAGTACCGCCGCCACTTCGAGCAACGAGCCGGTGCGCATCCGGTCGGAATTTTCCTTGAAGCGATATTTCCAGTCGGCGTGATTGTCACACTCGCCATCCTGAAGAAAATCGACGATCTTCTGGACTTCCCCGTTCTTGACAACCCGCCTCAAGCCCACCGCGCTGACGCTGTGAAACGGCACCATGACTTTCAGGCTGCTGGACTTGATCTTGAGCAGGTAGAACTTTTCCACGGTCTGGCCAATTGTGCGGCTACTGATTTGCTCAATAATCCCAACGCCGTGATTGGGATAGACGACCTTGTCACCTATGTGGAAATTTCCGTCGCTCGTTACCATGCTGGACCACCTAAAGGCAGACAAGACCAGAGGGACAGCATGCTTTTATTCTAACGGAATCACCCCCAGGAAGACAATTTTGGGGAGTTAAGTACTTTTCTCTGAGCGATTTATTCCTGCCGAAGATGCGGATCCGAGCGTTCGTCGCCCTGGCCGGGGCTCGAGCGAACGAGGCCGACGCTACTCGCCTAACCACGTCCCATAGGGCTTCAGGGTCTCGACGTTATCGCACACGATTTTCATCGCGGCGGTCAAAGGAACCGCCAACAGCAGCCCGATTCCACCCCATAAGGCGCCCCAGAAGAGCAAGCCGAGAGTCAGGGCCAAGGGATTGAGCTGCAAACGGTTGCCCAAAAGCTTCGGGTACAGCACATTGAGCGCCACCAGGTGCATTGCGAAAACCGCGACACAAATGGTCACGATGCCGCCCATCTCGACATGTCCGATGGCGACGAAAATGGGCGGCACGAGCGCCAGCAGAACTCCCAAGTACGGCACAAGATTTAAGAACCCACTGATGAACCCCACAAAGTAGAAGAAGGGCAAATGGATGAACCAGAACACCGCCGTGCTGACGCCGCCGACGACCAGCCCAATTAGCAGGTTGCCCGCCATGAAGCTTCGGATCATGGCCGAGATCAGGCCGATGGTCACATAGGCAGTGTGCCGCCTTTCTAACGGGAACAACATCACCGTAGCGGAGCGCACGTGCTCCTGCCAGGTGAGCATGAAATAAGCGAGGACGGGAATGAACGAGCCTGCCAGAATGGCCGTTCCCACCGATCCGAAACCGCGGGTCAGGATGTCGGTCCAATTGGTTGCTTGCCGAACCCGCACCACGCCTGTCTCACGCGGCGTAAAAAATGCCAGGTTTTCCGCACCTTTGCGGAAGCGAAGCATCTCGGCGCGAACGACCCCCGCATACTTTGGCAGGTCCTGGGCTAAAGTGGCGGCCTCATTGTAGGAGAAGTACACCAGCCCTCCGAGCGAAGCCAGCAAGAGCAGAACTGCGATCAGGGCAGCCAGAGCCCGCGGCAGATGCAGGAACATCAGCAAATCGACCAGCGGAGCCAGCGTGAAGGCAACCAGCACGGATACCAGCAGGACCGCCAGCACCAGTTCTCCGTAGTAGCAGAGGGCCACGATGCCACCGATGCCGATCACGTTCATCGCCCAATGAGCCGGGCGGCGGGATCGCAGATAGCGACCGGCTCCGTCTATGGTTCGGGCCGTCTCCTCGCTGACTTGGGTTTCTGGTTCCGCCATGGCAGGCAGGCAAATTCAGCCTATGGTATCAATTTCGATGGCGCGATGAGACATATAATGCGGAGGTGTCTCACGAACGATCGGTGCCGCTCGGCATGCGAGTTCTCGGCCTGGATGTCGGGACGAAAACCATCGGACTCGCCGTCTCCGACCCTCTTGGCATTACCGCCC
>Ga0187781_10003557_pt1 | contig 11699 bp, 12 predicted proteins | sample 0715_SJ02_MP02_2_FD_132447 | JGI IMG/M metagenome (GOLD analysis project Ga0187781, IMG submission 132447) | Tropical peat soil microbial communities from peatlands in Department of Meta, Colombia - 0715_SJ02_MP02_20_MG | ecosystem: Environmental > Terrestrial > Soil > Wetlands > Peat | place...
CCCTCTTTTCTGCGCATGATCTTGTCCGAAAACCGGACCCCACTTTTCGGGATCATGCGTACCGGAGGCGAATCTATTTTTGGCGTCGTCGTGGTTGGCAAAACTCGGGCGGAAGAGAGCGCCGCGAGAACGATTTTGGTTGTCCGCGCGCAGCTTGATTCTTTCACCTCTCCCGCCTGCGGGAGAGGACGCGAGCGAAGCGAGCGGGTGAGGGCGCGTTGCCGCCAGTCTGAGCCCAGCGGCGACGCCCCCTCATCCCGCCCTTCTCCCCGCGCGCGGGGAGAAGGGGTGCGAACGCGCCGCGAGAACGATTTTGTTTTTTCCGCCCACGCGCGCAGCGCGGGGCGGGATGGGAGAGACCCATGCGACGAAAATTGAGCGCGCCGGATTGGCGGTTTCCGCGGCGCATGACCTACAAACAATGGAGTGTGCTGGCGTACCGCGAGCGGCACGCCTATCTGGCGCAGGCGCAATGCACGCTGCTGGAATATTGGTGCGATTGCGCCAACGCGCGCTGCCGCCGCGCGCGCCGCTGTCTCGTTCCGCACCCGTGTTACTGGGAGCGCAAGCAGGCGATGCCGCCGGCCGAATGGGCGAGAGCGGAAGCGGCCTGCCGGCCGCTGCGCGCACTCCTTTCGCTCGGCTCGCTGAAAGGCTCGGAAGGGCTGTGGCTGTTTTGAATGGTGATGATCCGCCCGGCGCGCTATTTGCGCCGGCGCCCCGGCGCCGCCCCGGTCAACGCCTCGAAAGCCACCGCGAAGGCGGTTTCCAGCCCGCGCTTCAGCGCGCCGCCATTGGCCGCGAGCACGCGGCTCCCAATTCCGGCGTCGTTCGGCAGCTTGGAAAATCCGGCGATGCAGCCGCAGGCCGCGAGCCGCCTGTCAAGAAGCTCCGCATCGCAACGCTCGGCGCCATGTCCGAGCACGAAAACTGTCCCGGCCGCGCGATAGGGGCCGAGCGGCGACGATGGAGCAAACATCGCTTCGCCGGTGATCGAGCCGCGATCGTTAAGCAAGATACGGCCGCCGCTATCGCGCACGACAATCGTGTTGCTAAAGCGCTCGAACGAGCGGCTAAAACCTTCTGGACCAAGACCTTCCGGGGCGTGATGCGAAAGTCCGTCGGTCAGGATCGCGCAGCCGCTTGCGGCCAACGTGACCTCGGTGGCGCACGATATCGCTGCGCCGGGGAAGAGCACCAAGGGATCGGGGGTCAACGCCAGGAAGGCATGTTCGCCGACCTCAAGACGTGTGTTTTGTTCGACCGGGAAACCGTGGGTCCGATGCACGATGGTGGCCGCCTGCGTGGTCACGTGCGCGGCGCTGTGCGGCTCGGCGGTGATCGAGAGTGCGACGCGGTCGCCGCGATAAAGACCGCCGGCGGCCGATTGCAGATAAAGCGTGGCGAGGTCCGCACGCGCCCGGTCGAGATAAAAGGTGCGCGTCGCGTGAAACGGGTAGGGCACGCGCTGGCGCGTGAGCACGGTGCGCCCGCCGCCGCGGCTGAAACGCAGCGACGCCTCGACCGCGCCGGCGGGGTGCTCGCATGCGATGAGATTGCCGGAGCGATCGACGGTGTCCAGCACGGCAGCGCGTCCTCCGGATCAGCGGAACAGAACGGCTTGGCTCATCGCTTCTGCCACCGCCTCGACGCCGGCACCGGTGCGCGCATTGGTCGCCAAAATCGGCCGTCCTTCGCGCACCGCGCGCGCTTCCTCAAGCATGGCGTCGAGATCGACGCCGACGAACGGCGCAAGATCGATCTTGTTGACCACCAGCAGGTCGCAGCGCAGCACGCCCGGCCCACGCTTGCGCGGAATATCGTCGCCGCCCGCCACATCGATCACGAAAATCCACCAATCGACCAGATCGAGCGAGAAGGTCGAGGCGAGATTGTCGCCGCCGGATTCGAAGATGATCAGCTCGACGCCCGGAAACTTGCGCTCGAGCGCATCGCCGGCGGCGATGTTGAGCGTCGGGTCTTCGCGGATCACGGTATGCGGGCAGGCGCCGGCCTCGACAGCGGAAACGCGCGCGGGATCGATCAGGCCGGACCGGCGCAACCGCTCGGCATCTTCTTTGGTGACGAGGTCGTTGGTCACCACCGCGAGATCGATGCCGCGGCCGGCCAGGACAGGGATCAGGCGCTCGATCAATGCAGTCTTGCCCGAGCCGACGGGCCCGCCGATGCCGACGCGCGCCGCGCCGATGCCGGTTGTCTGGCGCGACGAGGAAAAGGCGATACGATCGTGCATGGGCCGTCACCGCAGCATATAGCGTTGCGCCAGCGGCAGCACGCGTGCCGGCTCGCAGGTCGCAAGCTCGCCGTCGACGAACACGTCGAAGGTCTGCGGATCGACCCGAATGTTCGGACAGGAATCGTTCCACAGCATGTCGGACTTTGTCAGCTTGCGCGCGCCGCGCGCCGGCAGCAGCGCCTTGGACAACCCAAGCTCGGCCGCAAGTCCTCGTTCGATGGCGAGCGGATGCACGAAGCTGGCCGACAAGGCCGGCGCGGCGCGGCCGAACGCACCCCATTGCGGCCGCATCAGGATCGGCTCGCAGGTCATCAGCGAAGCAGCCGAATCGCCCATGGCGCCCCAGGCGATGAAGCCGCCTTTGATCACAAGCTCGGGCTTGATGCCGAAGAAGGCCGGGCGCCACACGACGACGTCGGCCATCTTGCCGTCTTCGAGCGAGCCGATGTGGTCCGCAATCCCGAACGTGCGCGCCGCATTGATGGTGTATTTGGCGATGTAGCGGCGGATGCGGGCGTTGTCGCCGAAACCGGGCCGCTCCTGCGGCAGCGCGCCGCGCTGGTCCTTCATCTTCGAGGCGAGCTGCCAGGTGCGGCAGATCACTTCGTGGATGCGGCCCATGCCCTGGCTGTCGGAGCCGAGCATCGAGATCGCGCCGATGTCGTGCAGCACGTCTTCCGCGGCGATGGTCTGCGCGCGAATGCGGCTTTCGGCAAAGGCCACATCTTCCGGAATGGCCGGGTTGAGGTGGTGGCACACCATCGTCATGTCGAGGTGTTCGTCGAAGGTATTCACCGTGTAGGGATTGGTCGGATTGGTCGACGAGGGCAGGCAATTGGCGATGCCGGCGACGCGGATGATGTCGGGCGCATGCCCCCCGCCGGCGCCTTCGGTGTGATACATGTGGATGGCGCGGCTGCCGATGGCGGCGAGCGTATCCTCCACGAAGCCGGATTCGTTGAGCGTGTCGGTGTGGAGCTGGACCTGAAAATCGAGGTTGTCGGCGACTTTCAGGCACGCGTCGATGGTCGCCGGCATCGACCCCCAGTCCTCGTGGATTTTCAGGCCGATGCAGCCGGTTTCCATCTGCTCGACGATCGACGCGGGCTTGTGCGAATTGCCGCGGCCGAGAAAGCCGAAATTGATCGGCCATTGTTCGGCCGCCTGCAGCATCTTGCCGACATTGAACGGACCGCCGGAATCGATGCCGACGGTGATCGGGCCGAGCGAGCCGCCGAGCATGGTGGTGATGCCCGACGCGATCGCGTGTTCGCACAGCCCGGCCGAGTCGAAATGGACATGCACGTCGATGGCCCCTGGCGTGGCGATCATGCCTTCGCAGTCGCGCACCGTAGTGGCGGCCGAAACGATCAGCCGCGGATCGACGCCATCCATGATGGCGGGGTTGCCGGCCTTGCCGAGCCCGACGATGCGGCCGTCTTTGATGCCGAGATCGCCTTTGACGATGCCGATGACCGGATCGATCACCAGCACGTTGCAAAGAAGAAGATCGAGCGCGCCCTGCGCGCTGGTCACGCCGGCGGCGAGCCCGATGCCGTCGCGCAACGTCTTGCCGCCGCCATGCAGGCATTCGTCGCCATAGACGGCGTGATCCTTCTCGACAACGGCGATCAGCGAGGTGTCGGCGAGGCGGACGCCGTCGCCGACGGTCGGGCCATAGAGTGCGGCGTAGTCCCTGCGTGCGATCGAAACCATGGCCAGACCTCACGCGCCCTTGAAGCCGGCGTCGCGGGCGCGCCGCAGCGCTGCTTCGCGCACCGACGGGTCGGTCGCCGTGCCGTTGGTCAAGGCATTGAGGCCGGACAATTCGCGGCGGCCCCCGAAGCCGACGAGCGCGACTTCTTTGCTCTGGCCCGGCTCGAAACGCACGGCGGTGCCGGCCGGAATGTCGAGACGCATGCCGAACGAAGCCGCGCGATCGAATTCCAGCGCCTTGTTGACTTCGAGGAAATGATAGTGCGAGCCGATCTGCACCGGGCGATCGCCGGTATTCACCACCGTCAGCGTCGTTCGCGGCCGGCCGGCGGAAAGCTCGATCTCGCCATCGACAGTGATAATCGCGCCGGGCTCGAGTGTGTCGGCGGCGGCGCCGGCTTGCGGGCGGATCGGTTCATGCACGGTGATGAGCTTGGTGCCGTCGGGAAAAACGCCTTCGACCTGGAGGATCGGCAGCATGGCGGCGACGCCGGGCATCACGTCGCCGGTGGTGAGGATGGTCGAGCCGAGCGACATCAGGTCGGCGACGCTTTTGCCTTCGCGCGCGCCCTCGAGGATTTCGTCGGTGATGATGGCGACGGCCTCGGGATGGTTGAGCTTGAGCCCTTTGGCGCGCCGTTTGCGCGCGAGCTCGGCGGCGGAAAAAATCGTGAGACGTTCAAGCTCGGTCGGCGTGAGCAGCATCGCAATCCCCCTCAACTCGCAAACAATCGTAAATGCGCACGGGCCTGGCGTGAAGCGGCGGCATCGACCCAAGGCATGAAGCTTTCGATCTCCGCGTCCGGCGGCACCGGCACTGACAATTCGGCGATCACCGGGAGAAGGGCAGCGAGTACGGCCTGCGCCTCCACGGCGCCGATGCGGCCGAGCCGCACCGTGGCGGTTACCAGTCCGGATGCGGTCGAATATCCAGAAACCAGCATCGCATTCGCCTCGCCCATGCCGCGCGCGCGCCAGACGAAGCCTTGCACAATGGGCAAGTGGCCATGCGCGCTCCCGGCCTCGATCTGGGAACGAAGTTCCGCAGCGCCCGGTGTGCCCAAGCGGAGGTGTGCGGCTAGTAATGCGTTGCCGTTGCGCCTCGATCCGTTGCGCAACGGCTCTGCCAGCGTCGCCGCCTCAACCGCTCGATCAATCTGGGCAAGTCTATCGAAGTCCGCGTCCGCGCGATGGGCCAAGGCGACCGCAATGCGGTCCGACGTCGCCCAGCGATGCCGCAAAAACATGGCGATGATGTCGCGCAGCGTGCCGCGGTCAAGCGGAACGTCCATCGCCGCAAGCCCTTCGATCCCGTTGGAGAATGCGAAACTGCCGCTGGGAAAGGCGGAGTCCGCATGCTGCAGGATCGCGAGCAAATCGCTCAAAGCAGGATCTCGTCGGCCTCGGCGAGCGAAGAGATCACACGCCGGTCGCGGATCAACGCGCCGATCCGGGCGAGATAGTCGTCCATCGGCGCTTCCATGGCGACGAGCAAAGCTTCGCCCGCGAAACGGACCCGCCAGTGCAGATTGCCCGCATGGTAGCCGAGCTCGATCGCGTCCGCGATGCTGCGCGGCTGCAGCCGCAGCCAGCATTCCTGCGCCACGCGTACCACCACGGCATGGTCGGGCTCGAGCACGAGCACGGCGCCGTCGAACAGATGCTGATCGCGCGGCAAGGCAATGGCGACTTCGGTGCCGCCTTGCGTCGTCGCACGAAGGCGATGGCGGGAGACATCGGCGGCGGGCACAGTCAGAAGATCGACCGCGCCCTGATGTTCCAGCTCGTGAATCCGCTCGGCAAGCGCCGGATCAAGGCGGCTGCCGAGCACTTGCTCGATCCGCAGCATCGATCGTAGCCCCTCAGATTCGATTTTCGCGTGCCGATGCCGCTCCACCACGCCGGCGGAGCGGCTCGGCCTACTCCCAGCCGTCAGCGGTGGGCGACCTTTTTAGCGGGAATGCCGTCGATTGGGCATTCCTCGGTGCCGACGGTCGGCCGCGTCAGCGCCTCGACCATCTCGCGCGTGCCTTCCGGATCGGTGATCCACTTCTTGTAGAAGTCGTACGGGCACACCGCCTCGCCGCGCACATCGTCGCCGGAATTGATCTTGCCGGTGTAGCCGCGGTGCAGCAGCTTGAAGAGGTGGTTCTGCGACTGCATGTTGCGGCGGGCGTCGCGAATGAGCGACGTGGAGAGCGCGGCATACTGGATGCCGTAATCTTCCTCGCCGCATTCGCCGAGCGTGCGCCCGTCGAAGCCGACGATCGCCGAATGGCCGAAATAGGAATAGACGCCGTCGAAGCCGGCGGCGTTGGCCACCGCGACGTAGACGTTGTTGGCCCAGGCCATCGCCTTGGCCATGATCACCTGCTGATCCTTGGCCGGATACATATAGCCCTGGCAGCGCACGATCAGTTCGGCGCCTTTCATGGCGCAGTCGCGCCAGATCTCAGGATAATTGCCGTCGTCGCAGATGATGAGGCTGATCTTGAGCCCCTTCGGTCCATCTGAAACGTAAGTGCAGTTGCCCGGATACCAGCCCTCGATCGGCACCCACGGCATGATCTTGCGGTATTTCTGCACGACCTCGCCGGAATCGTTCATCAGAATCAGCGTGTTGTAGGGCGCCTTCTTCGGGTGCTGCTCGTGGCGTTCGCCGGTGAGCGAAAACACGCCCCAGACCTTCGCCTTGCGGCACGCTTCGGCAAAGATCTCGGTTTCCTCGCCCGGCACGGTCGAGGCGGTTTCGTACATCTCTTTCGAGTCGTACATGATGCCGTGGGTCGAATATTCCGGGAAGATCACGAGGTCGAGGCCCGGCAGGCCGAGCTTCATGCCGGTGATCATGTCGGCAATTTTCTTCGCGTTGTCGAGGACTTCGGCTTTGGTGTGCAGACGCGGCATCTTGTAGTTCACCACCGCGACGCCGACGGTGTCTTTGCTGCTCGAAATGTCGCCGTGCAACATGATGTTCTCCTTGGTGACAAGCTCTTGTTTCGATCCGGATGCCGCGACGGCTAAGCCGCGGCCCCGGCAACACGTTCAAACCGCCAATTCAAACTGCCAATTCAAACTGCCAATTCAAACTGCCATGTGGCGGTGGACCAGATCGTCGCTCAGTTCGCCGATGTCGCCTGCAGCGACGACGCTTCCCTTTTCCATGATGGCGAAGCGGCGCGCGGCGCGGCGTGCGAAGTCAACGTTTTGCTCGACAAGCAATACAGTAAGGTGCTCCACCCGGTTGAGGCGCAGGATCACCTCTTCGATCTCTTCGACGATGTTCGGCTGAATGCCTTCGGTCGGCTCGTCGAGCAAAAGGATCTTCGGCTCGGCGGCAAGCGCGCGCGCAATCGCCAGCTGCTGCTGCTGGCCGCCGGAGAGCACGCCGCCGCGGCGATCGAGATTCTCGATCAGATAGGGGAACAGCTCCGGCACAAGGCTCGGGATTGAGCGCTTCCCGTCACTGCGCGCATACGCGCCGAGCAGAATATTCTCGCGGATGGTGAAGTCGGGAATGATCTCGCGGCCTTGCGGCACGTAGGCAAAGCCGCCGCGCGCCCGCCGGAATGTCGGCTCGCCGGCGATGTCGCGGTCGTCATACCTGATGGCGCCGTTGGTCCGGTCGGTCAGGCCCATGATGGTCTTGAGCAGCGTCGTCTTGCCGGTTCCGTTGCGGCCGAGGATGGTGGTGATCTCGCCGGCGGGCACGTCGAGATTGATGCCGTGCAGTACGTGACTGCGGCCATAAAAGCTGTCGACGTCGACGAGCTTAAGCATCAGCTGATCGCCCTCGATCCCAGATAGGCTTCTTTCACTTTCGCGTTCTGCTCGATCTCGGTCACGCTGCCTTCGGCAAGCACCTGGCCGAGATGCATCACGGTGATGCGCTGGGCGATCTCGCGCACGAAGGCCATGTCGTGCTCGACCACGAGCAGTGTGTGCTTGCCCTTGAGCGCGTTGATGATCTTTGAGGTCTTGAGTGTTTCCGCTTGCGTCATGCCGGCGGTCGGTTCGTCGAGCAGAAGCACCTTCGCGTTCTGCACCATCAGCATGCCGAGCTCGAGCCATTGGGTTTGGCCGTGGCTGAGATTGGCGGCGACGGCTCCGGCTTCCTCGGTCAGTCCGATGAGTTCCAGCACCTCGTCGACGCGCTTTTCGCCGGCGCGCGAGAAGCCAAATCCCAGATTGGCCAGGACGCGGGTATCGCGGCTGCAACTCGCCACTTCCAGGTTGCGTCGCACCGTCAGTTCCTTGAACACGCTCGGAATCTGAAACTTGCGGCCGACGCCCGCGCCGGCAATTTCGTGCTCCTCCATGTTGGTGATGTCGGTGTCGTAGAGGAACACGCGGCCGCCGGTGCTTTTGGTCTTGCCGGAGATCAGATCCATCAGCGTCGTCTTGCCGGCGCCATTGGCGCCGAGGAGCACACGCAACTCGCCCTCGTCGATGATCATCGACACCGTGTTGACGGCTTTGAAGCCGTCGAAATCGACCGAAAGACCGTCAATCGTCAAAGCTGCGGGCATACGGGTGTCCTATTCCGCCGGCTGGATTTCCTTGGCCTGCTGACCAGCGGCCGTCTTCAAGCGCGAGGCGTTGAAGCGGTTGACGAAGCGGTCGACGAGATCATGTCCGAACCCGGCCAGCCCGCGCGGCAGATAAAGCACGACCAAGACGAAGATCAGTCCGATGATGGCTTTCCAGGCCTCGGCAAAGCCCTTGGTTTCGCTCACCGTCGCGGTGATGGTGTTGATGAGGATCGCGCCGATGCAGGCGCCAAGGATGGAGGCGCGGCCGCCGACAGCGGCCCACACGACCATGCTGATCGAGAAGCTCAAGTCCATGAAGGTCGGCGAGGCGAACTCGGCGGCGATCACATAAAGCATCCCGGCAAACGAGGAGATGCCCGCGGAGACCGTGAAGAAGAATGTCTGGAAGCGGGGAACGTCGAAGCCCAGATAGCGCGCGCGATTCTGGTCGTCTCTGATCGCCTGCAAGATCAAGCCGGCGCGGGTCTCGATCAAAAGCCGTGAAAGGACCAGTACAATCGCAAGCGAGCCCGCGACCAGATAATAGGTCTGCGTCAAATACGGATCGAACTCGAAGTCGAACAGCTTGAACCAGCCCAGGTCGGTCAGGCCGTTAAAGCCGTTGGTCAAGGGCTGCGCGTCGATGATCAGGAGCCGCACCAACAGAACCAGCGCCAGCGTGATAATCGAAACGAACACGCCGGCGATGCGCTTACGGAACATGATGATGCCGAGCACGGCAGCGACGCAGACCGGCAGCACGATGCCCATGGCGACGCCGAACCATTGGTTCTGGAACGGGATCCACAGGAACGACGCTTTGTTGATGCAGCACAGATCGGTCTGCGACCCGGGTTCTGCGTTCCAGAGCATGAAGTCCGGCACCGGCTTGTCGGAGCCCTGCTGCAGGCTCGTCTGGCTCGCAAGCTTCAGCGACATGGCGAGCATGTAAGCGCCGCCGCCGAAAAACAGGCCCTGGCCGAGATTGAGAATGCCGGCATAGCCCCATGACAGGGCGACGGCGACGCCGAGCATTCCGAACACGAGGTATTTGGCCAGCCGGTTGACCCAGAACGAGTCCAGCGCCAGCGGTGCCAGCATGATGACCGCGATGAACAGCGCGTAGATCGCGATTTCGACGTGCCGCTTGGTCATCCTCAGCGTTCCTTGAACGAGAACAAGCCTTTCGGCTTGAGGACGATGATCAGGATCACGACACCGAACACGACGGCGCGCGCGACGATGTCATTGCTCACGGAGGCGACGACGCCGTTGATTTCGCCGAGCATGCCGGCGGAAAGCACCGAGCCCAAGAGGCTGCCGATACCGCCGACGACCACGACCAAGAAGCCGTCGACCACCATCGGCGTTCCCATGTCGGGAAACACCGTCTTGAAGCCGGACATCATCACGCCGGCCACGCCGGCAAGCCCGGCGCCGAAGGCGAAGGTGAGCGCGTTGATGCGTTCAACGTCGATGCCGCAGGCGGCCGCCATCTGCCGGTTGCGGATGATGGCGCGGACCTGGGTGCCGATCGAGGTGCGGAACAGCAGGAACCAGGTGATCAGCGTAAAGACGATCGTCACCAGGATGATGAAGGCGCGATAGGTGTTGATGTCGACGCCGCCGATGGTGATGGCGCCTTGCAGCGCATCGGGGATGGTGACGTTTTGCAGCCCCGGGCCAAGGCCATCGATATGGATGCCGAAGAACGACAGGCCGAATTCAAGCCGCACCGCCTGCTGGATGAGAATGCCGATGCCCCAGGTGGCGAGGAGCGTGTCGAGCATACGCCCATACAGGCGGCGGACGATGAGGCGCTCGATCGCGAGCCCAAGCAGCGCCGTCACGATGAAGGCGAGCGGGATGGCGATCAGAATGCCGGTATGCAGCCAAAGGCCGGACATCACGGTCGTGTAGGCGCCGACCATCACCAGTTCGCCGTGGGCCATGTTGATCACGCCCATGACGCCGTAGGTGATGGCGAGGCCCAACGCCACAAGCAGCAAAATGGACCCGACGCTCAGGCCGATGAACAACGTATCGATCATGTCATCACCAATGCGGCCGCCGAGAGTCTCGGCGGCCGCCTGCTGGGATCAGATCAGGTCTTCTTCAGCTTGGAGGTGTCGAGACCCTTCGACGTGCAGAACAGATTGTCGTCTGTCTCGCCATAAGCGACGTAGGGCAGGGGCTTAATCGGCGCCTTGTACTCGTCGATGATCTTGCCCTGGCCGTTCGGCAGCCATTGCGCGATGCGCGGCGTGAGCCAGGTGTGCAGGTTTTCCGGCTCGATCTTGACGTGGCCGTTGGGCGCGTCGAACTCCTGGCCCTTCACGGCGTCGCGAATGGCGGTAGGCGTGATCGCGCTCGCCTTCTCGACCGCCTGCTTCCAGAGGAAGACCTGGAAGTAGGACGATTCCAGAGCGTGATGGGTCACCGCCTTCGGGTCCTTCACGAACTTCCGGTACCGCTCGACGAACGCCTTGTTGATGTCGGTGTCGATGGCCTGGAAGTAGGGGAAGGAGGTGAAGCTTCCGACCGCGTATTCGGCGCCCATGGCCGCGATCTCGATCTCCGAGGTCACCGTGGCGCAGATCGGCAGCTTGTCGTGAGTGAGTCCCTGATTCTTGAACTCGCGATAGAAGGCGACGACCGAGTCGCCGACCACATTCGAGAGCACGACGTCGCAGCCCGAGCCCTTGATCTTGTTGACCATCGAGCCCCACTCGGAATCGCCGAGCTCGAGATATTCGTCGGCGATCCACTCGCCGCCGCTCTTTTCGATCAGGATCTTGGAAACCTTCGCCATCTCGCGCGGATAGATGTAGTTCGATCCGACGATGAAGAACTTCTTCTTGTTGAGGTTCTTGATGATCCAGGGGATGAAGTTCGAAAGCTGCTGGTTGGGAACGGCGCCGGTATAGACGACGTTCTTCGAGCACTCGAAACCTTCGTAATAGGTCGGGTAAAAATACAGATTGTTGCGCTTCTCGAACACTGGCAGAACCGCCTTGCGGCTCGCCGAGGTGTAGGAACCGAACACGGTCGGTACTTTGTCCTGAATGACGAGCTTGGAAGCTTTTTCGTTGTAGGTCTTCGGATCAGAAGCGCCGTCCTCGACGATCGCTTCGATCTTCATGCCTTTAACGCCGCCTTTTTCGTTGATTTCGGAGATCGCCATCATCGTTGCG
>Ga0187781_10003558_pt1 | contig 11690 bp, 9 predicted proteins | sample 0715_SJ02_MP02_2_FD_132447 | JGI IMG/M metagenome (GOLD analysis project Ga0187781, IMG submission 132447) | Tropical peat soil microbial communities from peatlands in Department of Meta, Colombia - 0715_SJ02_MP02_20_MG | ecosystem: Environmental > Terrestrial > Soil > Wetlands > Peat | place...
GGTCGCTAACGCAAAGCGCTTTACCGTCATTCCTAAGCTCGATCACTTCCTCTCAAGCCCAAGGTGCTTGGTCCCGGCAATCTCGCTAAGTACTTGGCTGATAAGCAAATCTGCCGTCAGATGCTCGAACAATAAAAGACACTGTGGGTCCACGGGCCGCGCGCGCGCCGTGGCGGCTGTCGCCATGGTGCGCTCGCCCAGTGCAGCTCACTTTCGGTCAAGGAAGGCAATTTGGCGGATCCGGTGATCCATTGCGATTAGCGCAGTGAAGCGAGTACTCGCGTTAGGACTTTTTATTTCTCGCATTTTGCAAAGCGCAAGCCTCCACGAGCACCTGGTGGGTTTTTTCATCGACATTCCCGGTCTACAAAAACAACGCGAATCGTGCCACTAACTTACATTCTCGCTGGCGACTTTTTGCCCATATGTGGCGCGCTGAATAAGTAAGAATCTGTAACTCTGTGACATCTGGCTTCGAACGCTAAGTCGCCCCATTCGTCTTCGATTCGCGGACCTTTGCGCAGGTTGCTCAGAAGAAAAAAAGAGAGTAAGAACTATCTGTTAAGAGGAGGGTGGTTCTCGCAGCAACGGGTTTTCACGGTCACGTCTTCTGGGACCGGATAATCCGTATGACTTATTTGTACAAGCGCAAAATTGCTGCAACATCGAACGCACTCGCCCAAAATCAAAGAGCGAAGGTAAGGCGCGGGCGTATTGCGCCAAGGCTGTGGCACCTCCGATCTTGTAGGACAGAAGATGACAGAGATCACGATCCGCACTGTGCTGACAACGATTTTTGTAGCCGCGTTGGCCGCCTGCAGTGGAAGCGGTCCTAGCTCCAACGAGAACACGACGCCGGGTCAAGGTACAACGACGGGGGGCGGTGGTACTAGTAGCAGTAATCCGGGGACAGGCGGCGCGCCATCGATTCAGACCTTTACGGTTGTTCCCGGTTCCATTGCGAGTGGGCAGAAGGCCACACTAAGTTGGTCCGTCAGTGGCCAGACTTCGATGAGCATCGATAACGGTGTGGGTGCAGTCGACGACGCTTCCACCTCGGTCAGCGTCAGTCCGACCGCGACGACAACCTACACCTTGACGGCGACGAATCTGGCCGGCTCGACCAAGGCCTCAGTACAGCTGATCGTCGGGCCGCCCGTCACAGCCGGTGGGCCAGTCTTGCTCTTTACCGATCTCGTCACCGTTCCAAACACTGGCAACAGCGACACCTCCCTTGGGCAAACGGCCAATCAAAATGGCGCCTACGTAACCGTTTGGGGCATGAACCTGGGGAGTTCTCAGGGCGCCTCGCAGATCACGTTAGGCGGACAGTCCGTGCTGGTGGTGTCCTGGGCCAATGCCACGGCTCCGGCCAACCTGTACGCCAAACTCGGCATGCAGATGATCGTGTTTCAAGTACCAAGTACGGTATCTATCGGCGCGGCAAACCTTCAAGTGACAGTCAGCGGCGTTGCCTCCAATACGCTGCCCTTGACCGTCACGAACTCGGGGCCGATTTACTTTGTTGCAGTCGGTGGGTCGGACAGCAACACCGGCACCTTCTCATCGCCTTGGGCGACGGTCCAGCAGGCGGCCTCGGTAATGCAGACCCCGGGTTCGATCACCTACGTGGAAAACGGCGTGACGTGGAGTAGTCCGGCTTGCTTAAGTCAGGGAGCGCTGAACCAAAACACCGGTCAGCTTGTAACCCCGGGGGCACCGCTTGCTTTCGTGGCTTATCCGGGAGCTACCGCAACGACAAGCTCGATGGGTTTTGACACGGAAGGTTGTGGAGCGAACGATCCCGTCGGAAATTGGGTGTTTTCGAAATTCACCATGAACATCACTGGGACCTCTGCGGTTTTTTTCTTCATTGCGGGCGAGTCCCGATTCGTCGGCAACTATGTCACTGCGCCGAATATTAGTGAATGCCCCGACGGCGCGTTACTCGTGACTGGGCCCACTGTCGGGGGAAACAACATTTACGAGATCGGTAACGAGTTCGGATATATCTATGGCAGTACGTCAGCCAACCCGGCGATGTGCAAACTCTCCAGTGTCATTTACGTTTCTGGCGGTCGTTTTTTAAGCGCGCCAATCACCACATCAAATCGTGAGGTCGGATGGAATTACATTCACGATCTGTTCGGGGGCCGTGGGGTGGAGGTTTACCAAGAGCAGGACGGAACGGCCGCTGAGGCGATGAGTGACGTAAACGTACACGACAATTGGATGGAGAACATCCGCGGCGAGGCAATCACCTTTTACTCGGGAACGTCCCCCAACCTGCTGGTGGGCAATAATTTCATAATTAATAACGTTTTGGTGAATGCCGGGGTTGGGCCGTCTTCTTACTCCAGTGGTTCAGACGCCACCGAAACGGTCGGCATTTTGGCCAATGATGGAGCGACGAATTCCTCCGGAATAACGACGAACAATTACTTCTTCAACAATACTTTTTACTACACGAGTTCAAGTTCCAGTGAATGCGCCGTGGATTTGACGAACGCAGCAGGCACGACGCTCTATCCGCAAAACAACATCTTTTATCTGAATTCCAACCAAGCCTATTACTGCGAAGCAACCTATACCTCCAGCAACTACGGAAACGTCTATTACGGAAACGGTTCGGGGCCGAGCTGGGATACTGCTGCGATCAATGCGAATCCCAATTTCGTGAACGCCAGTGCAGAAAATTTCCAACTTTCGAGCGGTAGCCCTGCGATCGGGGTCGGCGTGTCGATCCCGTCCGTTGTTCCGTTCCTGCAGGCAAACTACGACTTTGCCTCCTATCCGATCCCATCGAGTGGAGTATCGATGGGGGCATACCAGTTCGAAGGCCCATAAGCCAAAGGCCCTCGCAGATCCGGCGTCGGTAAACCCGCTCGCCCGGTTTTCATCTCGCGGCTTTTGGCTGGCTCGGCGCGAGTCGGTGCACCTGCTGCGGTTCTTTGGTCGCAAAACGAGATTCGGAATCGCGCGTTTCTTGCCGACCAATCGGCTTGCTGCGAGGGCCGCGCGGTAATCTGGCAGTAGGTCAAAAAGGGTGATTGCGATCCGGTGCGGCTGGGCGCGTCGATTTGCGACCCATGTAGCTAAGCCGCCAGTGAATTCTCGGAAACCCAAATCTGAAGCGGCGCGCGGTCAACACCACTACCGTGGCAAGGTGCGATCCTGTTCTTCGACACCGAACAGCCGTACATAGAGTCGCTCGTAGTTTTTTTTCCCCAGAGCGGATGCAATGGTTTGCTTTGCCAGAGCCCAGGTGCGCGCTTTAGCCCAAGTCTGGGGGTCACCCGTCACGAGCCGCTGGAGAGACTCGGCGCCCATCGTTCGCTTGACCGTGATCCGACGCCAGAACCAACGGTCGGTATTCGCATCGTTTAAGCCCAAGCGCGAGCTGCATCCGCCCCAGTATCCGCATTCCTCTGCCACCTGCGGATACCAGCGGTTGCTGTCGCCGCTTGGCAGGCTCAAATAATGCACTGACCGGCCAAGCTGCTGCTCGATCCTGTGCTTGGATTCCCTCAGTTCGAACCGCGTACGAGTCTCATCTAACGTCGATAGCAGGCAATGATTAGCGGTATGCGAGCCGATCGTCATGCCGTGCCGCGCCATTTCGTCGAGCTCACTCCACTGCAACATGTTGGAGTCCGCAATCTTGTTGCTGACCACGAAAAACGTCGCGGTAAAGCCGTACTGCTGAAGCATCGGAAACGCATACCGGTAGTTCCCCGCAAAGCCATCGTCAAAGGTGATTACGATTGGCCGTAACCCAACAGCCGGTGGCGCTTTTTGCGGCTTGGCAAGTGCATCGAGGGACACGGTTGAGTAACCCGCTGCCGCAAGCATTCGCAGTTGTTGCCCGAAGTCATCGCGTGTCAGAAGGTAACTCCGTTGGATCTTGCGCGCCAGATCGTCAACCGCCTCGGCGTCGACCACCTCGTGGTACATCAGAATGGGGATTTGCACTTGCAAGGGTCAGGTGGCCTTTCACTGAGTCTCGATGCCAATGTGTTGAAACGCTCCTAGGTCCGTGCTGCCAGGCCACCGCGGGCGTGAATCGAAATCGAGCTGCCCCGGCATATCAGAGGTAAGCGCCGACGCGCTAGCGATCGCTGGGCTTGACGGTGCGAGGCGTAAATCGCCTCGAGCGGGATCAATGAACAAAGGATCCCCGCTAATTGCGCCGGTGTCCCAACTCGGAGACTGACCGGCGCCAAAGTACAGGTTCCCATATGCAGCCACGGGTAAAGGTGCGCAGGAGTATGGCTGTCCTGTGGAGTACAAGACGTTATTGTGAAAGGCGAACGTCACTGGGCCGCTTTTGATAATCGCGCAGATGCCGCTCGACGCGCCGCCACCGGCCGCACCAAATCCGTAAAGCGTGTTGTGCACGATCGAAATCGTAGTCTTGGCGCTTGTGTCGGGTACGCGAACAAGCAGCGCGACATGGCTCGTCGCGTCGGATCCCGAAGAATACAGCGTAGGTCCCATGCCCGCATTGATTAAGACGTTGTTATAGATCGCGTTGTTGCCGATCACAAAAGCCGGTTCTTGCAAAGGCGAACCCATGACAATCGCTTCCCCGCGCACGTTCTCTAGCCAATTATCGTGAACGCTCACCCCGGTGAGGTAATTCGCCATTCCGCCCCTCGAGCACGAGATGCCGCTGCCGCATTCGGTGTACACCTCGATACCACGGCCGGCGTACGTGTCGTGGATGTAATTCCATCCGATATCGCGGTTGGACTCGGTCACCGCAGTCAACGCGATGCGATTGCCGGAAACGTAAAAGGCCCCGACGGAGAGCTTGCACATTGCCGTCTGGGATGCGCTAGAGCTGAAAATATAACCAAATTCATTGCCAAGTTCGTAGATATTGTTTCCGCCGACAAAGCCGCCTCCGGTCACGACCAGCGCGCCGACCGGGCATGCGGTGATGTTGGGCGCCGTGACATGGTTGCCGATAAAGCGCGACTCGCCCGAGAGGTTCAGGTACGAGGGCGACGTCCCGGTGATATTCATCGTGAATTTCGAGAAGACGTAATTGCCGACGCCCGCATGCTCTCCGCCACAGCCCTTGGTATCAAAACCCATCGCGCTGGTTGTCGGTCTGGCGCCGGGATATGCGACGAAAGCCAGTGGATAGCCCGGCACTTGCAGCTGTGCCGTGGCCTGATTGATAGTGCCTTCGTTTAAGCAGACCGGGTTGCTCCACGTCACGCCGTGTTCCACATAAGTGATAGACCCGGGAATCGTCATTGCAAATGCGGCGTGCGCAACTGTCTCCCATGGCGACGTGAAGGTGCCGCGGCTCCAGTCAGAGCCGCCGTTGGCCGCAACAAAATAGATCCTGCCTCGATTAATGATTGTCAGAGGCAGCGCGTTGGATGCCACTCCATCGACTGTGACCGTGAGATAGGCGGACCCGACTGCCACCGTGTGCGGAATTTGGAATTCGATCATCTGCATGCCGAGTCTGCTATACAGATCAGCCGGTGCCGTGGCGTTGCCCCACGAGAGCACGCGAACTGGCACCCCGCCAAGAGTGATTTTCGAGTTGCCCTGCGAGTTTCCCAACCGTCTGCCCCAAACGGTAACGTACGCTCCGTCCTGATTGGCGGTCTGTCCAAATGAGGTGTCGCTGTTCCCGGTGTTGGTTGCAACGACCAAATCGGTAAACAGAAGGTGCGGCGCGGTTTCCTGCTGCTTCGAGATGGAAGGCGGACGCCCAGTTTCGCCCCCAGCCGGTACGGCAGCAACCGATGGACCCACTGGTTGCAAGGCGACGTCCGCCGCAAAGGGCGTCGCGTCCGATACGCCGGTGCAAGAAAACAAGCCGATCGAAAAACCGGACAGCCCAAACACCGTCAGTAAAAAGGCTAGTTTTCTCGGCACCAGCGCCAAAGCAGCAACCTCGCGGATCAGGGCGCAAGGCCAATCGTGCGGCGTGTGGTCTGCGCGGGAACGAAAACACGATAGCATCTTCTATCAAAGACGGTAACTAGAGCTCAGTTCGTCGGGAGCAACAAGGCAAGAGCTGCTGCGCAGCGGTCTGCTGCACGTGTAGCATCCTTGAAGCCAGCCGGTGCTATCGTGCCTTGCTTTATTTGCCGGACGTTGCCGTCCCAGCGCAAGGCGAAGAACGCAAAGGGGGTCCGCTTTGATGCGTTCGCGTGCCGAGTATGGGGCGCTATGTGCGGGGAAGAGGCAAAAGAAGGAGCGGCTGTGACGGAGGTTCCCGAATACTTCAGTGGTCTTTCTGCGGAGTACGCACGCAAACAGTACCGTTCGGGAGCCAGAACATTCATTGCCGTACGTCATGCCGCCGTGCTGGAAGAGGTAGCAAACCTGAAACTCACGGGGTCGGCGCGTGTCCTGGACGCAGGCTGTGGGCCCGGATTCCTGAGCCGGGATTTGCTCGATCTCGGTTACGGAGTGCTAAGTATGGATCTGTCGGAGGGAATGATTCGCGAGGCCCGAAATAACATTGGCGCGGAACGTGCCAACCTCTCACGGGGCAGCATCGAAGCATTGCCCTATGCTGACGCTACGTTCGATTTGGTCTGCTGCTGTGGAGTCATCGAGTACCTTCCGGACTACGAGAAAGCCGCGCGTGAATTCCTGCGAGTCCTCAAGCCGGGGGGCTTCCTGCTACTGCCCACTACAAATGTCTTAGCACCGGCCAACTACTTGTATCCCATCGTGGAGTACTTAAAGGGTTTTTCGCTCGTCCGTCGCATCTATGACGCGCCACCGCGACGGAACTTCTCGATGCACTTTCATTCGCCGTCCCGCATGGCGCGCCGCCTCAGGGGTATCGGTTTCACGCTCGTGTCGGAACGGTTTTTCTTCCTATTGCCGATTCCTCGGCCGTTTAACTTGTTGTTGCGCTCCCTGAGTTCGCGCCTGGAGAAAAGCCTTGCGCGGTTTTCTCGTACCCCGATCCTTCGCTATCTCGGGGAGGGCTACCTTCCGGTATGCCAAAAGTAGCACTACGTCGTGTAGGCAGCACGACATTGGCGGCGCTTGGCCGTTGCGAAGCGTCGCGGCGCGTGGGTGTTGAAGCAAGACCCAAGAATGCGCAGCCTCGGGCACTACGACGGCAACGTATCGAGTACATTGCACGCTTCGACATGACCTGCCTCGGATTGCGAACTTGTCCGATTTACTGAAAAGACTGGCCAGCAAATTGCCCCTTTGGGCACAGCAGACGCTGAAGCGTCTGCATTTTGCGAGCCAAATTCGCGCCGGCAACTTTGCCTCGGCGGAACCGGAATTCGCGAAGCTGTCGGGCTGGGTTACTCCAGGAGACTGGGCCATCGACATCGGGGCAAACGTTGGTCACTACACCGCACGCCTGTCACAGCTTGTCGGTCAGACGGGCAGGGTCTTAGCCTTCGAACCAGTGCCACACACATTTGAGTTGCTGGTAGCCAATATTGCCGCTCTCGGTGCATCTAATGTTTCGCTATTTAACGTTGCGGTTTCCGCCGAAGCCAAGACGGTCGGCATGTCGATTCCTCAGTTTGACACAGGCCTCGCCAACAACTACGAAGCCGAGATCACGGCACAGGGAGGGCAATTCGATGTTCTGACAATTGCGCTGGATGGCCTGCAGCTGCCACACCGCGTGAGCTTGATAAAGATTGATGTAGAGGGCCACGAACTGCAAGCACTGCGCGGCATGCAGGAGCTTTTGCGCAGGGACCACCCTCGATTGATCGTCGAAGGTACGTCAGAACCCGTCTTGGCGTTCTTACAGGCGCTGGACTACAAGTTCGACGCGGTTCCGCACTCACCGAACCGGGTCTATTTCCGATCATAGGAGAATACGCTTGCAGGCGCGCGCAAATTCCTCCGCCTCTTTCAAGTGCCGGCATCCTTTGTTGTGGACGAAATCGGGGATCGACCGCGGTTCTCGTTGTTAAGTTGCTCAATTCGCATCCGACACGCTTCCCCCTTTTTCAGAAGGACGTACAATGCGCTCCGCTTAGTGTGCCTTTGGAGTGGGGCCTTCGCTGCAAGCATTGCTTGGTCTAGTGCCTGCGGTTAGCTCGCTAGCCGGGAGGCACTTTCCCGTTGCGCAATGTTTAGCGGGAAATTGGTCGTCTTGTTCGGCGAGATTTGGCATGCCGGTGCGCTGTCCAGACTGCACGGAGTGTCCGCGGAGGCCGAAACGGGCGATATCTAGCCTCTTACGGGGCAGGAGCGGGGCAGCCGCTTGCTTTCGAGTCCGGTCGAAACCGGACGTGCCGCGCTACCAGCCGAGCCGCCCACAATGACCTTTGACTCGGCAAGCTACATCGCTTTCCTCGTCGTCGTTTTCCTTGTCTATTGGCGCTTGCACCTGCGAGCGCAAAACGCCTTTCTTCTAGCCGCGAGCGCCCTGTTTTACGCGTGGTGGGACTGGCGTTTTTTGCTGCTCATGGCCGCCTCGACCACGCTCGACTTCATCCTGGCCCGACGCATCGATGCCGAAATCCGTCCGAGCGTCCGAAAGGGCCTCGTGTTTTTGTCGGTTGCCGTAAACCTCTCGATCCTTGGCTTTTTTAAGTATTTCAACTTTTTCGTCGATAGCTTCCGGCACGTAGCCGAGGCGGCCGGCCTTCATTTCGTCCCCACCCTGGCGTGGAACATCATTCTTCCCCCCGCGATCTCTTTTTATACGTTCCAGGAGATTGCCTACATCGTGGACGTGTACGAAGGCAGGCTACGTAGCGCGCGTCGCTTTGTTGACTACGGTCTTTTCGTGAGCCTGTTTCCGCACTTAATCGCCGGACCCATCCAGAAGCCTTCGCACCTTCTGCCTCAGATTCAGTCACCGCGACCCTGGATGGCGAGCAAGGCATTCGACGGCATGATCCTGATTTTGGAAGGACTCTTCCGAAAGCTTGTTATCGCTGACAATTGCGCCCTAATCGCGAATGCGGCGTTCAACGGACATTTCGGCGCCCCCGACGTTGCAATTACGCTGCTGGGGACCTACGCCTTCGCTTGGCAGATCTACGGCGACTTTAGCGGCTACAGTTCGATTGCGCGCGGCTCAGCGCAATTGCTCGGCTTTCACTTTATGGTCAATTTCCGACAACCCTATTTGGCAACGAGCCTGCAGGACTTCTGGCGCCGTTGGCACATCAGTCTCAGCACCTTCTTGCGCGACTACTTGTATATCCGCCTCGGTGGCAACCGCCTCGGACCGCGACGCACCTACGGCAACCTTCTTGCAACGATGCTGCTAGGTGGACTTTGGCACGGTGCCAATTGGACTTTTGTCATCTGGGGAGGAATCCACGGTGCCGCGCTCGCGGTCGAAAGAAAGCTCCACGGGGCCGACGGCGATGGTCGGGTCCTGCCCTTTGCGCACCGCTGGATTCGCCGCATCGTGATTTTTCATGTCGTGTGCCTTGCCTGGATATTTTTTCGTGCGACGTCCCTTGCCGAGGCATCCAATTTCCTTGCCGGCCTCTTGCATCCACACTGGCAAAGCGTTTACGCAACCGCGGCGGCCTATCTGGTGCTATCCGCGACGGGATTATTTGTGCTTGATTTGGAACTTGAGCGATCCAATTCCGAATATTTCCTCGAAGGGCGCGGCTACACAACCCGCGTCGTGGTAGGCGTCTTGCTCGTAGTTGCCATCTCTATGCTAACCGCAGGATCGCAAAGTGCATTCATCTACTTCCAATTCTGAGCAGACGGCGCATGGCGCTCAGCCAGGCGAGCACACAAGCTCGTCTGCCCAGAGCAAATCCCAATCGCGTCCGCTGCCGCTGCTGAACGATCCGAGAGCGCGGGTCGCGATGGGCATGCTGGTCGTCGCGGTGACGTGTTATTTCGGTGGTTTGGAAATCTTGGCCAGGAAGGCGTATCCGTCGCACAGCGCAATTGCTGCTCGTATCTTCGCCGATATAGATTCAACGTTGGGGCTGCGCCAGACCGCGACCACGGGAAGACGCACCGTGCTCGTCGTCGGCAATTCGCTTCTGCTTAATGGCGTGGACCGCGAGCAGTTGCTCCGGTCGGCTGTAGGCGGCGAAATATCCATCCGTTTGTTGCCGATTGAAAACACTGCGTATCTGGACTGGTACTTTGGACTGCGGCGTTTGTTTGCGGAAGGATCGCGGCCGGACGCGGTTGCGATCTGTTTGACGCCGCGCCAGCTCGTTTCCCGCGGCACCGACGGCGAATTCTTCGCGCACAACCTCATGAAGGCCAGTGATCTTTTGCTCGTGCGGCAGGCGGCAGGGCTGGATCTGACCGCAACGAGCACGTATCTACTGGCGCACTACAGTGCTTGGATGGCTAGCAGGGCTGGAATTCGCAACTGGATAAGAAGCCAAACGATCACCGGTATGGATGAACTGGCACCGTACTTTCCTGAACGCGCTGGCCCAATGCCACCAGCGAACGTTGTTCAAGACGTGGCGATGCATCGGCTTTCTGACCTTTCGGGCCTGTGCTCGATGGTGGGCTGTCGTGTCCTGCTGATCATCCCCCCCGTTGCCTCAAACTCCGCTTACGATTTCCTTGAATCTGTTATCGAGCAGGCAGCGGTTGACTCCAAGGTTTCATTCCTAATGCCCATAGCTCCCGGGGCGTTGCCCGCCGATATGTTTGCAGACGGCTTTCATTTAAATCCGCGCGGCGCGGCAGTCTTTACGCCCGCGCTTGCCCGATCGCTGTCGACGGCGGTCGCAAGCGACTTGCCCTGAATTTTTTATGCATTCACGGCGCCACTCTGGACGTCATTGCGTGGCACGGGCGAGGGCGCAGATCGCGCCAGAAGCTGCACCGCGTAACGAGACGGCGCCCTACCGCGCTCGATCCCCTGCGCCACGTGCCCACGCAAGCGAAGGCGCTTTACAACCACAACGAGCGCCAGAATAAAAAACGGCCCGAGCAAAACTTTGCGTCGGACCCGATGTTTCGCTGCCCCCGAGGCCTTATCGCGATCGTTCGGACGAACCTGGATGATTGTTTCGACCCAACGTCAATACGAATGATTACCGGGGCCGGGGCGCAGACTTAAGCGACAGCGCGCTCGTAAAGCCGGACGAAATCGCCGTATGTCACCGGCGGTGGGTCGGTGGACTCGCCACTGGCAAATGGATCCACACCCAAGGAGTCTTCGAGACAAGAGACCACTATGGCAAAGCCAAGTGAATCAAGGCCGCAGTCGCTTAGGGCTGTTACATCCGACAGCGGCGCAAGCGTACGCCCTTGATCGGCCGCAACTTGCTGGAAAACAGAAAGAATCGTATCCCGGGTGGACATCGCTAACAGCTCCAGTCAAAGCACTCCCGCGAACCGGGTTGGCTCGCACCACAGTAAGTCCAGAGGGTTTCCCAACTGGCAAATCGAGTTCGACAAGATGTCGAGCCGCCGGCTGGCCCGCGCCCTATAGCCCGCCGCAAGGTTACCGCCGTGGATCGCTTTGGAGTTTTGCGACTACAGGGTACGGCGGCCCAGATTAATCGGCCTTTAGTATTGGCACTCTGGGCCGGACCAATAATCAGCCGAACGCCATCACGTAAATATGTTACAGAGCGGTTCACGCGAGTGTCAATGAAAGCTGCCAGCGCCAGTGCCGGGCAGAAGGCGGCGAAACCGCCGCCGCTTGCACTTGCCTTCCGGGCCGTGTGAGGTTTTTGTTTTTCAGGAAAATACGTGTTAATAATCAACAA
>Ga0187781_10003560_pt1 | contig 11688 bp, 9 predicted proteins | sample 0715_SJ02_MP02_2_FD_132447 | JGI IMG/M metagenome (GOLD analysis project Ga0187781, IMG submission 132447) | Tropical peat soil microbial communities from peatlands in Department of Meta, Colombia - 0715_SJ02_MP02_20_MG | ecosystem: Environmental > Terrestrial > Soil > Wetlands > Peat | place...
ACCGTCATTCCCGGCAAGGCCATGGCCAAGGTCTCGTTCCGGCTCGTCGGCGCGCAGGATCCCGAGAAGATCCGCACCGCGTTCCGCGATTTCGTGCGCGCGCGCATGCCGCCCGATTGTTCGGTGGAGTTCGGCAATTTCACCAGTGCGCCGGCCTTCGATGTGGCGTTCGACAATCCGGCATTGACCAAGGCCCGCGCGGCGCTTGCGCAGGAGTGGGGCAAGAAAGCGGTCACGGTCGGCGCCGGTGGCTCGATCCCGATCGTCAGCGACTTTAAGACCGTGCTCGGCATGGATACGCTGATGGTCGGCTTTGCGCTCGACGACGACCGCGTGCATTCGCCCAACGAGAAATACGATCTCAAATGCTTTCACAAGGGCATCCGCAGCTGGGCGCGGATCTTGGCCGCGCTGGCGGGATGAAAGCCGGCGAATGGCTAGTGGCGAAATGGCGAATAGGAATGAGCTAACGCTGTTTTCCCTAATGCCCTACTCGCCATTCGTTACCCGCCATTCGCACACGAGGAAATCGTGAAACGTGGTCTTTTCGCCGTCGCGTCCTTTGCTGCGATATTTGGCTGGCAGGCAGCTTCGGCCGCCGGCGTCGATAAGCTCTATGTCCTCGATTGCGGCCATATTGCCGCCGTCGATCAGTCGCGCTGGTCGCCGGGCGTGAATGTCGGCGTGCCGATCGAGTTATCGGACAATTGCTACCTCATCCATCACGCTCAGGGTTGGTTCCTCTGGGACACCGGAATACCGGACGCAGTTGCGGCGTTGCCGGATGGCGTGAAGGGCGCGAATGGCGCGCTGACACTGATCCGCGCCAAGACGCTTGCCGGCGAACTGCAAGGCTTAGGCGTGAAGCCGGCGGACATCACGTCGATAGCGGTCTCGCACACCCATCCCGACCATATCGGCAATATGGAGTTATTCCCCGAGGCCATGCTCTATGTGCAAAAGGCCGAGTATGAGTGGCCGAGCGAGAGCGGCGCGCCGCGGTTTAATCCGAAGCACCCCGTGACCCTGCTCGAAGGCGACCGCGACGTGTTCGGCGACGGCTCGGTGGTGATTATCTCGACACCGGGGCACACGCCCGGGCATCAATCGCTGCTGGTCAGATTGCCGAAGACCGGCGCGGTCGTGCTCTCCGGCGATGCCGTCCACTTCAAGGACAATTGGGACAATCGCCGTGTGCCTTCGTTCAACTTCAACAAGGAAGAGACGCTGGCCTCGATGCAGCGCATCGCCGACATCATGGCACGGGAGCATGCGCAGCTCTGGATCAATCACGACAAGCCGCAAACCGATGGGCAGAAGAAGCCGCCGGAGTTCTACGACTAGCCGCAAGGGCGGCGCGTTGCGACGTTGCCGGCGGATTCAGTCCGCTGCTGCCTTGATCAGCCGGGGGGTGACGAAACGCTCGAACCCGCCGGCACCGGCATGCAGCTTCGACCAATCGTCGAAGGCGAGATCGATCACGACCAGACCGGAGGTCGGCAGTTTTTCACTCACGAGCTCGCGCATTGCGACGTCGCCCGACGCGATCAGTCGCAGCGCGAGGTCATGCAGGCCCGGATTGTGGCCGACAAGGAGGAGTGCGCGCGCATCGCGCGTCTCGCGGACGATGCCGATCAGCGTCTCGACCTCGGCGTTGTAGATGCGCTCGTCCTTCACGACCCGTGGCTCCTTGCCGAGCGCCTTCGCCAATAGCGTCCAGGTCTCCATCGCCCGCGTCGCCGGCGATACCAGGGCGAGGTCGGGAATGAGGCCGTGGCGGGCCATATAAGCGCCGACGAGCGGCGCGTCGGCGCGGCCTCGCTTGGTGAGCTTGCGCTCGCGATCGCGTTCGCCGGATCCGGGGCGCTCGGTCTTGGCATGGCGCAGCAGCAGCAGACGACGCATAGCGGCAATGTCGCTTTATCGGCGCTGGCAGTCTAGCATGGGCCGCTGCAGTCGTGCCCAGATGGAGCGATGGACCGCGCCGACAGCAAACCCTACGGCCGAAGTTGGTACGCCGCGACGATGCAGGCCGCGCCGCAGCGGCCGCGGCTCGGCGTCGACCTCGACGTCGACGTTTGCGTCATCGGCGGCGGGCTCGCCGGCCTGACCACGGCGCGCGAGGTGGCGCGGCACGGCTGGTCGGTGGTGCTGCTGGAGGCCGAGCGCATCGCGGCGAACGCCTCCGGGCGCAATACCGGGTTCGTGCTTCCGGGTTTTGCCGCGGCGCCCGAGAGCGTCGTCGCCCGGGTCGGCCTGGCGCAGACCAAGGATTTATGGGCGCTGTCGCAAGTGGGCCTTGATTACGTGCGCGACGCCATCCGCGACGATGCCATGCGGGGCGTCGGCGCGCAGGACGGCTGGCTTCACGTTTCCAAGACCGACGACGGCGACGCCTTGATGCATCTCGTCCAGCTCCTGGGCGAGCTTGGTTGCGAGATCGAGGGCTGGCCGGCGGATCGCGTGCGCGCGGTGCTGCGCAGCGAGCGCTACTTTCACGCCATCCATTTTCCGCGGGCGATCCACATCCACCCGCTCAACTACGCGCTCGGTCTTGCCGCCGCCGCCGAGCGCGACGGGGCGCGCATTTTCGAAGAGACGCCGGTGCTCGCGATTGATCCGGCCGGAGTGCGCAAGCGCATCGTCACCCCGGCCGCGCGGCTGCGCGCCGATCACGTCGTGCTGTGCGGCAACGTGCAGATCGGCGCGCTGGTGTCGCAGGTCGCCTCCGCGCTCATACCGATCACGACCTACGTGATCACTACCGGGCCGCTGGGGCCGCGGCTTGGTGAAGCCGTCGGCTATCACGGCGCCGTCAGCGACAGCGACCTTGCCGACAATCATTATCGCATCGTCGACGGCGACCGGCTGATGTGGTCGGGGCGGGCGACGACGTGGCGAGGGAACCCGCGGCGCTACGTGCGCACGCTGAGCGCGGACATCCGGAAGACCTATCCGCAGCTTGGCGACGTCGCCGTCGACTACGCGTGGTCCGGGACCCTGGGCAACACCATCCATCGCATGCCGCAGATCGGCGAACTGGGCGCGCGGGTGTGGCTCGCGAGCGGCTTCGGCGGCCACGGTCTCAACACCACCGCGCTCGCCGGCGTCCTGATTGCCCGCGCCATTGTCGAGGTCGACCAGACCTGGAAGCAATTCACGCCGTTCGAACTCGTTTGGGCTGGGGGCATTCTCGGCCGTGCCGCGACGCAGATGTATTATTGGGCAAGGCGTGTGCGCGACGCAGCTGCCGCGCGCCGGGCGAGGACCAGCGACATCGCGCGCCGCTCGCCCGTACTCGAAATGACGCCGGAAATGGAGCAAGGGCGGCAATCGACGTCGAAGACGGCCCCGCGCATGGCGCCTGCAGCCTCGCGACCGCAGCAATTATCGCAAAACCGGCCGCAGTCCATTATTCCGTCGGCCGCCGATGTCGAGGCGATGCCGCGGTCGGCGTCCTCGCGAGCGCCGATCGCCGCTTCGCCGAAGCGCCGCAATCCGCTCGCGGCTAAGGCCCGAGCGGCGCAGCCGTCTGACGATGAGCCAGCTCCCGCCGCGGAATAAACAAAAGCGCTAGCCACCGTTGCGCTAGCGTCCCTCCCGCCGCGCCATGAAGGCGAGCCGCTCGAACAGGTGCACGTCCTGCTCGTTCTTGATCAGCGCGCCATGGAGCGGCGGGATGAGCTTTTTCGGGTCGCGCTCGCGCAAGGTTTCCGCGGAAATGTCCTCGACCATGAGGAGCTTGAGCCAGTCGAGAAGCTCCGAGGTCGACGGCTTCTTCTTCATCCCAGGCACGTCCCGGATCTCGTAGAACAGCTTGAGCGCCTCGGCGACGAGGCGATGCTTGACCCCGGGGAAATGCACCTCGACGATTGCGCGCATCGTGTCCGGGTCGGGAAAGCGGATGTAGTGGAAGAAGCAGCGGCGCAGGAACGCGTCCGGCAGCTCCTTCTCATTGTTGGAGGTCACGACCACGATCGGCCGGCGCCGGGCATGGATCGTCTCCCCGGTCTCGTAGACGAAGAACTCCATGCGATCGAGCTCCTGCAAGAGGTCGTTGGGGAACTCGATATCGGCCTTGTCGACCTCGTCGATCAGCAGCACCGGCCGCTCGTCGGAGACGAATGCGTCCCACAGCTTGCCGCGCTTGATGTAGTTGCGGATGTCCTTGACGCGGGCGTCGCCCAATTGGCTGTCGCGCAGCCGCGCCACGGCGTCATATTCATAGAGACCTTGCAGCGCCTTGGTGGTCGATTTGATGTGCCACTCGATCAGCGGCGCGCCTAGCGCCTTGGCGATCTCGATCGCCAGAACGGTCTTGCCGGTTCCGGGCTCGCCCTTGACCAGCAAAGGCCGCTCCAGCGCGATCGCGGCATTGACCGCGACCTTGAGGTCGTCGGTCGCGACATAGGCGCTGGTGCCTTCAAAACGCATGCGGTTCTCGCTTCCGTTGATCCATTCGGCATTAAGCACGCCGTCATTGCCGGTCACAAGGCGCTGCCTTCCGGCGACTTTCGCGCTCCGCGCACGCCGCCCGGCAATTTCTGCCGGGAGGCCGGCACATCCGTACCGGACGCTGGATGGCCAAATTGTTATCCGATTGAATTGATTACCAAATTTTTCGGCACGCGGCTTGCTGCTGGCGTGACGGGTATGACGACCGCCCCTCATGAGCGGCTGCTTGTCGAGTTGCGGCTCGAGTTGGAGATGATGTCATGGGTATCTTCGATGCATTGACCAGCGCGGTGACTGGTCTGCAGGCGCAGTCTTTCGCGTTGCAGAATATTTCCGGCAATATCGCGAACTCGCAGACCGCCGGCTACAAGGAAACCGACACGAGCTTTCAGGATCTGGTCTCGGCGGCTGCCGCCGGACAGCAGACCGCGGGCGGCGTCATCGCCAGCTCCGTCGCCACCAACACGGTCCAGGGCGCGATCCAAAGCACAAGCGTCTCCACCGACATGGCGATCAACGGCGACGGTTTCTTTGTCGTGGCGCAGCCGACGGGATTCACCGATAACCAGCCGACCTTCAACGGCGTCACCGATTACACCCGTGCCGGCGATTTCCAGCTCAACGCCGATGGCAATCTGGTCAACGGCGCCGGCTACTATCTGATGGGGATCCCGGTCAACCCGAACACCGGCAATCCCGAAGGCAGCGTGCCGCAGGTTCTGCAGTTCCAGAACAATTTCGTGCCGGCGCAGGAGACGACGCAAATACAATATGAGGCGAACCTACCAAGCACGCCTTCGGCGCTGCTCGATCCGTCCAGTTTCCAATCCGATCCGCTCGCCGGCGCGCAAATCGCCGGCAGCGGGGCGACGCTTCTGCCGGACGCGGTCGCCAACGGCACCGGCACGGCGAGTGGCCTCACCAGCAGCACGGCGCTGATCAGCGGCGATACTTATACGGTCAGCGACGGGACCAATACTACGAGCTTCACGGCCGGCGCCACCTCGACGGTCGGCGATTTGATAAACGCGATCAACAGCGGCTCGGCGAATGTTCAAGCTACGCTGGTCAACGGCGCGATCGTCCTTACCGGGACCACCCCCACAGCATCGATCACAGTCGGCGGCACGGCCGCCGCCATTGCCGCGATCGGGTTCGGCGCAGGCCACCAGAGTTTCCCGCCGACCGATCTGCTGACGCAGGGCGCGGTGTCGCAGAATCAGACCTTGACGGTCAGCGTCGGCGGGGGCACGCCGCAGACCATCACTTTCGGCACCGGAGCCGGCCAGGTCGCGACTCTCGCCGAGCTGCAGACCGCGATCCAAAATCTGACCGGCGTGTTCGGTTCGGTCGACGCGACCGGGGACATAAGCCTGACCGCGACCAATTCCACCAGCAACATCGTCATTGGCGGCACCGCCAATGCCGCCAATTTCGGCATCCGGAATACCACCGCCCTGTCGGCTAACGGCGCGGTGATCGGCAACGATCTCACGACCTTCAACAGCGAATCGATCGATGGCGGCTCGATCACCGCCTACGATTCCATCGGCAACCCGGTGAACGTCGACTTCCGCTGGGCCAAAGTTAGCAGCGCCGCTAATGGCGGCGTCGACGCGTGGCAGTTGTTCTACCAGACCAACAGCAACGCGACCGGCACGCAGGTCGCGTGGCAGAATACCGGCACGACCTTCACGTTCAATTCCGCCGGCGAAATGGCTCCGCCGCTCTCCGGCGTGACGCTGCAAAACCTGACCGTGAACGGAGATTCACTTGGCAACGTCCAGGTCCAATTCGGCAATAACGGCCTTACGCAATTTGCTTCGAGCAGCACGACGGCGCAGGTGAGCCAGCTCCAGCAAAACGGCTTTGCCTCCGGCCAGCTGCAATCGATCTCGGTCGATAGCCAAAACCGCGTGGTCGGCACCTTCACCAACGGCCAGACGATCCCCTTGGCCGAGATCACGCTTGCGACCTTCAATGGTGAAAACTCGCTGCAGGCACTCAACGGCGACGCTTTCGCCGCGACGCCCGACTCCGGTCCGCCGAATTTCTCGGCGACCGGCAAGATAGTCGGCAGCTCCCTGGAAGCCTCGAACGTCGACATCGCCACCCAGTTTAGCCAGCTGATCGTGGCGCAGCAGGCTTATTCAGCGAATGCGCGGGTGATGACGACCGCCAACCAGATGATACAGAGCCTTCTGCAGGTCATCCAGTGAGGAGCGCGGCGCTTCGCGTCGGCGAATGGTAGGCGGCGTGGACCGGTAGAGCGATGGGCCTCTCCCAGGCGTTATCCTCCGCGTTAGCGGGCGTAAACACGACCCAGGCCGGCCTCTCGGTGATCGCTGGCAACGTGGCGAACGCCAACACCCCCGGCTATATCGACGAGAGCGTCAGCACGGTCGACACCGGGACGCCGGGCGACGGCGGGACCAGTGTCGATATTACCGGCATCAACCGCAACCTCGATACATTGCTGCAGGATCAATTGTGGACCGAGAGCGCTGGCGGTTCCTACGCCGATACGGCGGCGCAGCTCTACCAGCAGCTCCAGCAGGCCTACGGCACGCCGGGCACGGCGAACACCTTCGACGCCATCTTCAACAATTTCACCACGGCGCTGCAATCGCTGTCGACCAATCCCAGCTCGTATTCCAATCAGTCCGCGGTGCTCAGTTCGGCGCAGGCCATGGCGCAAAATCTCAATTCCATGACCACGACCATCCAGCAATTGCGCACCCAGGCGGAGCAGGGAATTGCCGGCGACGTGCAGAGCGCCGACAGCGCGTTGCAGCAAATTGCGCAGATCAACGGCCAGTTGGCGGGCGGGTCGCAGACCGACAGCGCCGCGGCGGCGCTCGAGGACCAGCGCGACCAGGACATCACTCAGCTCGCGCAGCTGATGAACGTGCGCGTGGTGCAGAACGCGGACGACCAGATCTCGGTTTATACCGGGACCGGCCTGCAGCTGGTCAACGGCGTGCAGGCTTCGCAGCTCAGCTTCGACAATGTCGGCACGCTGTCGGCGACCGCGCTGTGGAGTGCCAATCCAAGTCAGGACAACGCCGGGACGATCACGCTGACCTCCCCAGGAGGCGGCACCGCTGATCTCATCGCCAACGGCGCCATCCAGTCGGGCCAGATCGGCGCCTATTTGCAGATGCGCGACAGCATCCTGCCGCAGGCGCAGAACCAGCTCGACGAGCTCGCCAACCAGATGTCGCAGGCGCTCTCGAACCAGACCACGAGCGGCACGCCTGCCGGCGCCGGGCCCCAGACCGGATTCGGGGTTGATGTCGGCCCGCTGTCGCCCGGCAACACCGTGCAACTTACCTACACCGATTCCGGCAACACCCAGCACACGATCACGATCGTATCGCTCGGCCAGGGCGGCTCACTACCGCTGCAGACTTCGCCGTCAAACCCGAACGATCAAATCATCGGCGTCGATTTTTCCGGCGGCCTGGGCTCGGTCGTGACCCAGCTCAACGCCGCGTTCGGAACCAACCTGCAGTTCTCCAATCCGTCCGGAAGCACCTTGCAGGTGGTCAACGCCAACGGCAGCGGCAACGTGGTCAATTCGCTGTCGGCGACGTCCACGGTGACTTCGCTCACAAGCGGTAACCCGGAGTTGCCGCTGTTCCTTGACGGCACTCAACCGATCACTGGCGCGCTCACCTCGACCGGTTCGCAGACCACCGGGCTCGCCGGCCGCATCACGGTTAACAACGCACTGGTCGCCTCGCCCGCAAGCCTGGTCGCCTATGCCGCCAATACCTCAGCCGGCGATTCGACGCGCCCGAATTTCATGCTCAACCAGCTGACGAGCGCCTCATTGACCTACTCCCCGACCACCGGAATTGGTACGCCGCAGGCGCCCTTCAGCGGCACACTTGGCAACTTCATGAGCCAGATCGCCAGCCAACAGAGCCAGGCGGCGAACGCGGCGACCAATCTGCAGCAGGGCCAGGACGCCGTCGTCGCAGCGCTACAGCAGCGCTTCAACCAGCAATCCGGCGTGAACATCGATACAGAGCTGTCAAACCTCATTGAGCTGCAGAACGCCTACGGCGCCAACGCGCGGGTCATGACGACGATCCAACAGATGATGTCAACGCTGCTGCAAATGGCGGGCTAATGAGTATTACCGGACCGGGATCGATCACCGCCGCTAATATTCAGGCGGTGACCAACATGAATAACCAGCTCGACCAGCTCAGCGAGGAACTGGGCACGGGGCAGGCGGCGCAAACCTACTCGGGTCTGGGCTCGCAGGCCGGCCTCGCGCTGTCGCTGAGCGCGCAGCTCGCAGCGATCAACGGCTACAGCAGCACCGCGACCACCGTCGGCACCACGCTGAGCATCGCTCAGTCGGCTCTGACCGGCATCAGCAGCAGCGCTGCCGCCATGCAGCAATCGCTTGAGCAGCCGGGGGCGTTCACCCTTGACAGTAGTGGACAAACCCAGGCCCAGGCGGGTGCCGCGAGCGAGCTCGACCAGGTCATCTCGCTGCTCAATACCCAGGTCGGCAACAATTACATCTTCTCGGGCAGCGCGGTGAATCAACCTTCGGTCGCCAGCACCAACGAAATTCTCAATGGCAATGGCGCACAGGCCGGGCTCACCCAGCTGATTGCCGCGCGGCAGCAGGCCGATCTCGGCGTTGGTGGCCTCGGCCGTCTAAGTTTGGCGACCGCGGCGTCGACCGTGACCGTCAGCCAGGACGGTTCGCCGTTCGGCTTTCAGCTCACTGGCGTGAACTCAAGCTTGACCGGCGCGACCGTCTCCGGGCCGTCCGGGGCGCCGCCGTCGATCTCGGTCACCATCGGGGCTACGCCCCCGAACGACGGCGATACGATCCAGTTCGACGTGACGCTCCCAGACGGCTCGAGCCAGACCATCACGCTGACCGCGACCAACGCTTCGCCGCCCGGCGCAAACCAATTCACCATCGGCGCGACTGCGGGTGCCACGGCGACCAGCCTGCAGGCCGCGTTGACCAGCGCGCTGAGCAATCTCGCCCAAACGGCGCTGCCGGCCGCCTCCGCCATCACTGCGGCCAATGACTTCTTCAACTCGGATCCGCCGCAAATCGTCGCCGGACCGCCCTACGATACCTCGATGTCGGTGGTGAGCGGTACCCCGGCCAATACTGTATTCTGGTACACCGGCGAGAACGGTGCGACGCCCGCGCTGCAGACCGCGACGGCTCTGGTCGGGCCCTCAACGACCGTCGCCTATGGCATGCGCGCCAACGAGCCGGCGATCAGCAACATCCTCGCCAACGTGGCCGCGCTGGCGGCGACGACGTTTTCCGCGAGCGATCCGAACGCTCAGGCGAGCTATGATGCGCTAAGCCAGGACGTCCAGGCCAATCTCACCGCGCAATCAGGCATGCAATCGGTCGCCGATATTCAGGCCGGCCTTGTCAACGCCCAGACGGCCATCAAGAATGCGACCAGTCTCAACACCCAGACCCAGACCACGCTTACCGACATGCTGCAGGGCATTGAAGGCATCAACCAGGACCAGATCGGTGAACAGATTTTGGCCTTGCAGAACAGCCTGTCAGCCTCAATGTCAGTCACGGCGCGGCTGTCGCAGCTGAGCTTGGTCAACTATCTCGCGCCGGTGACCGGCTAAGCGGCGGCTTGCTATGCGCCTCTCGCGTTCTGCCCTGTTCGGACAAAAATCGAGTCGCCAGCGCAGGTCGCGTTGCGGCCGAAGTTGTCAGTGTAGCGGGTGTCGACGAGATAAGCATCAGGGTGTGCGCTGAGAAAACTCCTGAGCGTGTCTCGCTTTATGTCGCTGTCCTCGACCACTAGATAATCGCCGGGCAGCAGGAATCTGTGGAACTCTTCCAATACCGCGGCGACGTTTTGGTGCGCATCTTCGACGACCAGCCATGGATGAGGTTCCAAACCGAGCAATACGGGATCAAATAGCTTTGCGGGAGAGTGGCAGTCGCCCTGGTAAAAGGCGACCTGAGGGTGCTCCATTCGCGGTTTGACGCGATCCACTGAGTGGACACGGCCGTTAATACCGCAGAACGCCATGTGATCTGCAAACCAAACGGCACTGGCGCCCAAACCGGAACCGATTTCGAACACCGTACTCGGACGCAGTTCGGCGATCAGCGTCGGGTACATCGCGAAATCGAAGGCATTCTTCATGAGCGGCTGGCCGCGCCAGCGCGTGAGCCGTGGCGCGCCTTGGCACGTCAGCAGCACATCGGCGTTGAATTCGGTGCCGAACCGCGGGTGGTAATGGACTTGCGACCTCTCCCGTTCGGCGAATGACACGAACCGGCCCTGCCGCCAGCGATCGAGGAAGAGACGCAGCCGCAGCAGATCCCATTGCAGGTCCTCACCTTGCGGAGATTGCGCGGCATATTCGCTGACACTGTCTTCCCAAAAGCGCTTGGGGTCGAATAGCAAAAGCCGCGCAACCACCCGCGTAAACCAGCCGTCGAAAACGCTGAGCAGACCGCCCTGCTCAAGTTCGATCTTCGCCAGCATCGCGCTGGAATAGTCTAGCGCCGCTCGCTTGAGTTCGTCACCCGCGATCAGACCCGTCGTTTGCGAAACGAAATCGTGAGAGAGCGGCTCGCCCATCGCAAGGTATTAAAGCCGACCGCGCAATCCGAAGGCTATGCGGCTATTGATGTTGATCAGGTTGTTGAGAAGTCTCTGCTTCGGCTTGGTCATCAGCGAAACCGTCTCGCGGACGAATGCGCCGAGAGTCTTGAGGCTCTTGTGCAACGGCGCCGGTAGTCCGCCGTCATCTTTAATCAGTGAGTCAAGGAGCACCGTCCAGAGGCGGCGATTGTACGTAAGCGCGTCATCAAGGCGCTTGGGCTCGTCGGGCCAGGACTTTCTTGCCGCGTGCAATGTCGCCGCCGCCTTTACCAGCAGATTGGCCTTCAACTCGCCCGGTTTGGCAACCTCTATCGCCGTCCTCGGGTAAGCTTTACTGGCGTAGTTCATTTCGTCGACTTCCTCTTTATCAAACGTCCGGTTGGCCGGCTCGCTTTTAAATCTTTGTACAGTTTGCCTGTTAATCGACTATTGACGCGCTTGCCTTGGCTTGCAGTTCGTCGCACAAGCCCCGAATAAAAACGGCGAGGCATTTCTGCCCCGCCGCTCGCAAGCAGGCCTGTACCAGAAGTTTTAGCCGAACAGCTTGAGCACTGACTGGTTCGCTTGGTTGGCGATCGAGAGGGCCGAGATTTCA
>Ga0187781_10003562_pt1 | contig 11687 bp, 6 predicted proteins | sample 0715_SJ02_MP02_2_FD_132447 | JGI IMG/M metagenome (GOLD analysis project Ga0187781, IMG submission 132447) | Tropical peat soil microbial communities from peatlands in Department of Meta, Colombia - 0715_SJ02_MP02_20_MG | ecosystem: Environmental > Terrestrial > Soil > Wetlands > Peat | place...
CATACACGTTCTTCGGCGTGGGGTCGGTGAAGTCCCAGGGCCACTTCGCCCTGGTTTATCTGATCGCGATGTTCGCCATTAGCTTCACGGCGGTAAGTTACGGGCGCATGGCGGCCGCATTCCCTGAAGCGGGCTCGACCTACGCCTACGCCTCGCGCGCCATGCATCCTGCGGCCGGCTACTTTGCCGGCTGGGTCATGATTCTGGATTATCTGCTCATGCCCATGCTGTGCGTGATCGTCGCCGCCGTCACTTCGAACAAACTCGTGCCGGCAGTGCCTTATCTGGTTTGGGTGCTGATCACCGCCGCTGCCGTCACGGGGATAAATCTTTGCGGAATCGAGATGACGTCGCGGGCGACCATCGTCTTCAACGCCATTCTGGCTGTGTCCATTGTGTGGTTCGTGGCGGCGGCCGTGAAGGCTTTGGTTGGAGGGACGGGGGAGGGAACGCTGTTCTCGTGGAAACCGTTCTACGATTCCCGGCATTTTTCGCTGGTGGCGGTGATGTCGGCGACGCCCATTGCGGTGTTGTCGTTCCTAGGTTTTGACGGAATCTCAACGTTGGCTGAAGATGCCAAAGACCCGCAGAAGAACGTTGCACGTGCAACGGTTCTGGTCTGTTTCGTGGCCGGCGGGGTTTTCATATTGCAGACTTACCTGGGCCAACTGATCTGGCCCGACTACACCAAATTCTCGCCTATCGAAACGGCATTTTCGGACATCGGGCGGCTAATCGGCGGAGCCGGCTTGTTTTATTTAATTGCTTTCCTTGTGATCGCCCAAGCGTGGGCCAGCGGAATCACCAGCCAGGCAAGCGCTTCGCGACTGCTATTCGGCATGGCGCGCGACGGCCGGCTGCCGCATCGACTGTTCGGCTACGTGCATCCGGTGCTGCGCACGCCGATCTATAGTGTGCTCCTGATGGGGGTTATCGCCGCGATCGGCGGCGTGCTGCTGGATCTCGACCAGGCCGCCGAACTGGTCAATTTCGGTGCGTGCCTGGGATTCATGGCGGTGAATCTTTCGGTTCTGAGCCACTACTTCGTGCGGCGGCGGGAACGGGGCGTTTCGCGGCTGTGGGCTAACCTCGTGTGTCCATTGGCCGGTTTCGTCATTTGCTTCTACATCTGGCTCAGCATTTCGCCGCTGGCCATGCGGCTGGGGGCGCTGTGGACGGTGGCGGGTGTGCTGTACCTGGCGGGCCAGACTAGCGGCTTCCGGAGGAAATTAAATGCTTGATTCGGGGAGGGCTTATACGGGTGGAAACGAAATGCCGGCGCTCTTGGTAGATCTCGACGTCATGGAGCGGAACATGGAGACCATGGCCCAGTTCGTTTGCAACCGGCAGGCAAAGCTTCGTCCGTATTTTCAAGAATTACCGCGTGCTGGAACCGGCGGTTCGGCGAGTTAGTTACGGAGGACTTAAAAAAAGCGACAGGTTACGGTTCTGTAGATCTGGCGCTCGGCCTAAAGCGAACGAAACGTCAGTGGGTCGCGCTGGCGTCTCTCGACAGCGCTTCCATCTGCCCCGTCAGCACTTCCACTTGCAATGTGCGCGCTTTTGTCATTTCTGCATTGCCCTCTTGCCGCCGCCCTGCATCCAGATACGCGCGGCCGAGTTGATAATGATAGTTCCCGTTGTTCGGCTCCAACTGAATCGCACGGTGCAGGTAAGGAATCGCGCCCTCTGGCTGCGATTTCTGCAAGTGCGCCCTAGCGAGAGCGGACAGCAAACTGGGCGTGTCCGGAATTCGCGCAATCGCCTTCTCCAGAAGGGAAACCGCTCCATCGGCATCGCCTTTCTCGAGTTTGATTCGGGTCAGTTCTTCGTACGCCCAACGGTCGCCTGGACTGATTTCCGTCTCCTGTGCATACTCGCTGGCGGCGGCGTCCAACCTCCCGATCTTTTCGTAAAGCATACCCAGATAGTAATGCGCATACGGCAGTCGCGACTCACCGGCCGCAGCTTTTTCCAGCTCGGTTTGCGCGTTCCGGTAGTCATCCAGCGCGAGGTAGGCTTTGCCCAAAAGCAGATGCAGGTGCGGAGTATCGCCTCCGGCATCCACCAGATGCACAAACACGCGCTGCGCGTCCCCCGGGCGCTTCACTTTGCCGTAGGAAACACCCAGCATGAAAAGGTACTCGAGATCATTCTGCTCGGGATCTCGAATGGGTTCGAAATCATAAACCGCTTTGTCGAATTGGTCCATCATGAAATGACAGAGACCGTCCAGGTAGCGCGCCTGGACATTTCTCGGGTCTACTGCCACTACCGCTCCAAAGTGGGGCACCGCCTCAGCGAACTCCCGCTTCCTGTAGTAGGCGAGCCCCAGGTTAAGGTCGATGCCCGCCATCCCCGGAGCCAGTTCCTTCGCCCTTTTCAGCGCCTGAATCGCAGCATCGATCTTCCCCATGCGCAAATAGGCAACACCCAGGTTGGTGTAGACAGGCGCAGTGCGCCAGCCCATCTGAAGCAGACGCTTGAAGTCGCGTTCCGCGTCCGCATACTGGGCCGCGGCGAGAGCACCCTGTCCCTGGTCGAATAGGTGCTTGGGCTCCCGATCCCCTGCGTGTTGGCCTAGGAGCGCGCGGCAAGCCAGAACGGCTAAAAAGAAAGCTGGGGCCTGCAGCCCTCCCACACTTCGCGCCATGCCGATCATGCTAGCACCCATCGGGACATGTGCCGCGCCAAACCTGCGCTGCTATCGTGGTTTTGTAACAAAGAAAAAGCAGATTTTGATAGACCCCCGCAAGCCCTCAGTTTACTCTCCCCAAAAAGGTCAGCGATGACCGGGGTGAGTGTGTGTTTGCCTTCGGCCATCGACAGAAGAAGGGGCATGGCAATGAGAGGTTCAATTGCAGCAATAGTCGGGATTTTGTTTCTGGCGCCTTTTGGAATCCAGGCCCAGGATCTCGCCACAATCGTCGGTACTCTGACCGATGTTTCCGGGGCGGTGATTCCGGATGCCCAGGTCACGGTTTCGAATCCCGACAGGGGCTTCACCAGGCGAGTGGTCTCCGATGCTTCTGGTGAATATACTGCCGCGCGCGTACCGATCGGCAGCTATCTCGTCACCGTCGAAAAGACTGGCTTCCAGAAACTGGTACGTAGCGGTATCACCCTGCAAGTCGGACAAACGCTGCGCGTAGATATTCAGCTCCAGGTAGGCTCGGCCGCACAGGAAGTGGTCGTCAATGCCAACGTCGCTCATGTGGAAACCGAAACCGGCGCGATCTCTGACGTCGTCACCGGCACGCAAGTCAGCCAGCTCAACCTGAACGCCAGGAACTTTGCTCAACTGGCTACTCTGGTGCCCGGAGCAGCGACCTTGGGAAGTGGCTTCGATCCCACGCAGGTGGGCGTGTCGGCTCCGGCCGCCATCTCTTTCAACGGTCTACCCGTTAACATCCAGAACTGGGAAGTCGATAGCACGAACAACATCGATCAGGGCTCCGGCAGCGGCTCCATCATGATTTATCCCAGCTTGGATTCCATCGCAGAGTTCCGCGTTTCGACGGCCAACTACAGCGCGGAATACGGCAAATCGGGTGGCGCCAACATCGAGGTTGTGACCAAGTCCGGCACCAAGGATTTCCATGGGACGATGTTTGAGTTCGTCCGTAACGACGCTTTCGACGCCAACGACTGGTTCATCAATCGCACCATCGAACCAAACGGCCAATCTGCACCACAGACGCCCCTAAAGCGGAACAATTGGGGATTCACGTTGGGCGGTCCCGTTTTCATTCCCGGTCGCTACAACCAAGAGAAAAACAAGACCTTCTTTTTCGTATCCGAGGAGTGGCGCGAAAATCGCCAAGGCACGGTCATTGACCAGAACGTTCCGACTCTGCAGATGCGGCAAGGCGATTTCAGCCAATGCGACCCGAACTCCAAAAACTACAACCCTATCGTGGCATCGGGATGCGTAGTGCCGATCAACCCGGCAAGCAATATGCCGTTTCAGAACGATGTCGTCGCCATTGATCCCACAGCCGCAACCCTCCTCAATGCGCTGGTCCCTCTGCCCAACAACGGTGTCAACTATTACACCGCGGCTCCCAGCCTTCCCACCTCCTTTCGTGAAGATATGTTCAAGATCGATGAGAACATTACCGACAACATCCGCGCCTTCTTCCGCTACACGCAGGACGCTTTTGAACAAACCTACGTCCCCACCCTCTGGTCTTCGGCGAACTTCGGCACGGTGAAATCCAAATGGACCAGCCCCGCCAAGTCCGCCGTTTTTCACCTCACCGAAACCATCCGCCCCGATCTGCTTAACGAATTCATCGCCAGTTTCTCGGCGGACGTGAACACGGTCAACAATTACACCGGATTTGACTCCCCCGCTAACTCCATTGACAAGCCCAGCGGCTTCTCCATGAAGACCATCTTTCCCGCGAACCAGAGCCAGCCCAAGCTGCCGGGCATTTCTTTAGCTGGCGGCATACCGTCGAACTTCGCTGAGTCGACTGGTTTCGAATTCTTCTTCTGGGATCCTCAGCCCGCCATCAAAGATAACCTGGTCTGGACGCACGGCAAGCACACCACAAAAACCGGCATCTACCTGCTTTACAACACCATCAACACAACCACCAACATCGGCTACAACACGCAGGGATTCCTGTCCTTCGGCCCCGGCAATGGGTCCAGCATCAGCACTGGCAACGCGCTGGCAGACATGTACCTCGCGCGCATCGCCAACTACCAGGAGTACGGCCGCGTGGTGGATGGCAATCTGCTCGGTGGTGCAGCCCTGGGCCACTGGCGCCAATGGGATTTCGAACCTTATCTGCAAGACGACTGGCACGTGACTTCCCATCTCACCCTGAACCTCGGCGTGCGCTACTCGCTGTTGAGTGCCTTTCACGACACAAAAGTGCCCACCAACGATTCGCTTTTCGAGCCCTCGCTTTACAATCCCGCCAATCAGGCGCAACTGGACAGCAACGGCAACCTCATTCCCGGCAGCGGAGCCAACTACCTGAACTACGGCAATGGCTTGGTGCAATGCGGTAGCGGCGGTGTTCCCGAGGGCTGCTACCATCCCCCGCGCGGCACTATTTCCCCGCGTTTCGGCTTCTCCTGGGATCCATTCGGCAAAGGAACCACGGCCATTCGCGGCGGTTACGCCTTGACTTGGGACAGCGGCAACCCGCTCCATAATGGCGCCGGCTTCAACGGCAATCCTCCCACGGCAACAAACCTGTTCGGATATAACATTCTCGGCTACCAGAACGTGGTGCCCGGCCCGCTCGGCCCCGCCAGTTTCTCCAACGTCAACGTCACCAGTTGGCAGGAAATCGAGCAGTTCAACTTCGGCATACAGCATCAATTTCGGGGGAACAACCTCCTTAGCATGAGCTACGTCGGCACCCTGGGCCATCACATCCAGCAGGAGGTCAATATCAATCAGGTCCCGATAGGGGTCGGTACGGAAAACGTTCCGTCGCTCGCCGGCACCACCGGGTGCGACGCCAACGGCAATTGCAACGTCCAGTCGATTCTCATGAACAATCTGGAGCCGTCTGTCTTCTTCGTGCCCTATCGAGGTTACGCCGGCATCGAGCAACGCCAGATGACCGGCAATTCCAACTACAATTCGCTCCAAGTCAACTTCCGCCACACCTTTGGCTACGGCCTCACCTTCCAGACGGCCTACACCTGGTCCCACGAACTCGACAACATGTTTCAGTCCGGGGGTGCGAACTCCGTGCCGACCAACCTGATCAATGACGAGAATCTACACCGTTGGTACGGTACCGGTGGCCTCAACCAGGCGCAGATGCTGATCCTTAACTACGTCTACGAGCTCCCGTTCTTCAAGCACGCCTCTAATCCCTTCATCAGCAAGGTTTTGGGCGGATGGGAGATCAGCGGCATCAGCAGCTTCCTGTCGGGAACGCCCGTCGCCGTCACCTGCGGCATCAACGGCATGTCCACCGGAATTGGCGGACCCACTGGCTGCAACTCGCTCGGCCCCCTGGGCATCAAGAAGGGCGTTTTCGATGATCCCCAATTCGGCCCGACTCCGACTTGGTTCGATCCCAGCATGCTCGGCCAAGTCACCGTCAGCCAGCTCTATGCCAACAACCAGCCAGGAATGTTCGGCTATCTCGGCAAATATGCCTTAACCGGACCCGGCCGCAATAACTGGGACCTCGCCCTCATGAAAAACATCGCCATCCCGTGGTTCAAAGGCGAACACAGCTCGTTACAGTTCCGCGCCGAGAGCTATAACACGTTCAATCACCCGCAGTGGGCCAGTATCAATATCTTCTGTAGCGGCGCCACCACCCCCGGCGGACCCTGCAATGGCGCGCAGAACATCGGAAACGGCGAAGTCGCGAGCGACGCCCCGCCCCGCGTCCTGCAGCTTGGCCTCAAGTTTCTTTTCTGATATGGGACGAGGTTGTCAACAGTTGAGGTGATGATTGGCTAGGCAGGCACAGAGCGGGTAACAGGGCAAGAGGCGAAGGCGACGGTTGATCACTCTGATATCCGCGGGTTGGAACCGCATAGTCATGATTCGTCGGGAGCTGCCTCGGACTAGGAACGCGGGTTGGGCTGATAGGCGCGTTTATGAAGCACACTTTTGAATCCCGGAATCGGCGGTGGTTCTTATCTGGGGGCGCTTTCGCCACCCTCCTTACTGCCGGACTACGCCCGCGTTATATGCATGCCGCTCAACTCGCTGCTCAACACGGCGAGATTTACAGGGAACTCGGTGTGCGCCCGTTCATCAATGCCGCGGGAACCTATACGGTGCTCACAGGCTCCCTGCTGCCGGAGCGCGCTCGCCGGTCGATGGAAGACGCATCGCGCTGCTTCGTCCATTTGAACGATTTGCAGAAGGCTGCCGGAGAGCGCATCGCGAAATTGCTCGATGTGGAAGCTGCGATGGTCACTTCGGGAGCCGCCTGCGCGATCATGCTCGCCACCGCAGCCTGCGTTACCGGCACCGATCCCGCGAAAGTCCGCCGGATTCCTGATCTACAGGGCATGAAAGGCGATGTCATCATTCCCCGCGAGCATCGCAACGGTTTCGATCACGCCGCGCGAAGCGTGGGGATCAGGCTGGTCGAAGTTGGCACGCTCGACGAACTCAACCGTGCCATCTGTTCCCAGACCGCCATGCTCTATTTCACGAATATTTTTGAATATAAGGGCGCCATTAAACGCCAGGACTTCATTGCGGCCGGCAAGCGGGCCGGAATTCCTGTATTCAACGACGCTGCTGCGGAGTTGCCGCCCGCTACAAACCTCTCGGGCATTGTCCACGAGGGTTTCGACCTGGTAGGTTTCAGCGGTGGCAAAGGCCTGCGCGGGCCCCAAAGTTCAGGCTTGCTGCTCGGCCGAAAAGATCTGATTCAGGCTGCGCTCCTCAATGCCAATCCCAACGAAGATGCGATCGGCCGGCCGGCTAAGGTCGGCAAAGAAGAGATCATGGGCTTATTGGCTGCGGTTGAGGAATACGTCGCACGCGATCAGGAAGCCGACATGCGGCTGTGGCGCGGTTTCATGGAAAGCATAGCCAAGGATTTACACGCGATTTCTACAGTTACAGCCGAGGTGTACATGCCCAGCCCCGGCGGGCACCCGATCCCGTATCTCCGAGTGCAGTGGGACCAGAGCCGGCTCAATTTGAAATACGCAGACTGCGCCAAGCAATTGCGCGACGGTGAGCCCTCGATTGAGGTGAACGTAAATCCTGATGGCCTCTCGCTCGCTTCTTACAATCTGTATCCCGGTGAGGAGCGCATCGTCGGCTTCCGGCTACGCGGAATTTTGCGTGAAGCAGCCGGGCGTAGCTAATGGCGTTATTTAATTCGGAAAGCGAGGGGAACAGGCATGTCGCTCAAGAATCTGTTCGGAACGGCCATTGTCACTGGTCTCGCTAGTTTTGCGTTGTCGGCTGAAACGCTCCACGTTTCTCCGGATCGATACTATGTGACCTTTTCCGCCGTGCACCAGCCGATCGCGCAGGTACACGCGGGAGATACCGTGATTACGAAATGCCTGGATTCCCGCGGTCGTGATGAAACAGGGAGGCTGATCCTGGATGGCGACAATGTCCTGAACGGGCCCTTCTACGTTGATGGTTCTGAGCCGGGCGACACACTTGTCGTCCGGCTCGACCGCGTGCGCTTGAATCGAGATTGGGGTTGGAATGGCATCCGGATTACGACGAGTGCACTGGCGCCGGAAACGATCGAAAAGCTGTTCCCCGCCGATTGCTGCGATGAGTGGCTACAACCCGGGCGCCGCAACGCCCTGCGTTGGAATCTCGATCGGAACCGTGGCGTGATCGCACCCACCCGCGCCTTGGGTGAGCGGGTCAAGCTGGAGTTTCCGATGCATCCGTCGCTCGGATGCATCGGCGTAGCGCCCCCGAACAGAGTAAGCGTTTTGTGAATTCATTTGCCAAAGGTGGCTGATAATCTGACCGCGATATATTGAAGCGACGGCGACGGCGTGAGCCAGACTGGTCAAAAACATGACACACCAATGGCGGTGCGATACAAAAGCGATACCGCTTAACGCATTTGTGACACCCGTACGTCACGTACACAGGGATTTATTGATGATATAATCGACCCTCAGAGCGAATAATAGGTGGTTACGATCTTCTGTACGAGCGCGTTTGGCCCCAGCCGCTTGACCCAGACCGCGGCGCGCTGCACGCTCGGACCAGCGGTGTAGCGCAGGCGTGGATTCTGCTTGCGGATGATTTTGTAAACCAGTTGCGCAACTCCCTTTGGGGACGGTCCCGTCTGTTCATCGGCCGCCATACGCACCACTGCGCGAGTGAAGGCGGGCCAATATGTCGAGTTCTCTGATGACCCGGCTGACACACGCCGGTTTTTCGTAAAGGCGGTCTGATGATCTCCTGGCTCGACGAGAATCACTTGAATGCCGAACGGCTTTACCTCCATCCGCAAGCACTCGGTTAGTCCCTCCAATGCGAACTTCGATGAGCTATAGATGCCTTGATACGGGATCGCGATTAATCCGCCGATCGAGCCGATGTTGATAATGTAGCCGGATCGCTGCCGGCGCATCGTGGGTAGAACGGCACGGCAAACTCTGAGCACCCCGAAGAGATTCACCTCGAACTGTTCGCGAGCTTCGTCCGGCGTGGTATCTTCCAGCGCTCCGGCAACCCCCATTCCTGCGCTGTTGATCAGAACGTCCAGTCGTCCCTCATGCTCTAGGAGGGTGTAGCAAGCCGCACGCACAGAGTTGTCGACGGTGACGTCCATCGGAAGTGGCAGAATCCCGCCGTTCGTAGCAATAGCGCGGCGCGACGCTCCGTAAACCCGATAACCCTTCTCAGCCAAGAGAGTAGCGCAGCACTGGCCGATGCCTGACGATGCGCCGGTCACCAGAGCCACTGGCGAGAACGTCAATGAGTGATCCCCTTGCCCTTGTACAGACGAGTTATGCACCAGCCCATTATCAAGCGTCGAAAACGACCCCGCAATGTTGCAGTTCGGGAAAAATCGTTCCCACCACTTACCGGGTAGGCACATATAGCTACATTTTGAAGTGGCACCCATTCCGATTCACGTCCGGCTGGAGCGGTGACGATATACCCCCCCTGTGTGTAGCCAGAATTGAATCGGGGGCCACGGGGCGTGCACTCAAACCACGCCCATGCGAAGGGACGGATATTGAATAGTACTCGATGACAGGACCAGCAAAAAATGCACTCGTTCGCTTAAATCTTTGAGTGGGCGATGGCCCGCCGGAAACTGTGATGAGCGCTCCATAGTGCGCGGTTTCTTGAGAATGGAGGAGCTACGATACTCTATGCAACTTCGCGCCAGCTATAGCGATGATGAAGACCACCGAGCCGCGCTATGGAGGTCACCTTCGTGGCGGACGAAGGCTTGCTTTCCGCTGGCAACGGTTCGGTGTGTCCTTCTCAAGTGAATCGTGAATCCGATCCTCGTGGTGGTAGTTGATGTATTCGCGAATGACCCGCCGCAGATGCTGTTCGTTCAATGCGATGATGTGGTCGAGAATCTCTCATCGGCAGCTTCCTACCCAGCGTTCCGCAGTCCCATTTTGCCAAGGTGACTGAACACTCGTGCGCTTCGGCTGGAGGCCAGTGGCCTGCAAGAACGCCATCACATCCGCATCGAATTTTGAGTCGTGGTCGAGGATGGCGAAACGATACGGACGAGCGTCTGGAAATGCTTCCCGCAGTTGTTGTACCACCCACTCCGCGGTCGGATGACGAGTAACGTTGCAGTGCAGAACCTTGCGCCGACTATGCTCGATTACGAAAAAGCCATACAGAAGCTGGAAGGTCAGCGTAGGCACAGTAAAAAAGTCCAAGGCTACGATCACCTCCCGATGATTAGCGAGAAAGGCGAGCCAGCGTTTGGCAGGATCACCACGGTGCCGCAGACATCGCAGATATCGGGCGACGGTGCGCTCGGAGACCGCCAAGCCGAGTTTCAGAAGTTCCCCGTGAATCCGCGGCGCTCCCCATCCGGTGTTTTCAACTGCCATGGTGCGGATCAGAGTTCGAATCTCCTCATCCACCTTAGGCCGGCCGCTGCGCCGCCGCGATCGCCGCCGCCAATACAGGCGAAAGCCTGCCCGATGCCATCCGACTACCGTTTCGGGTTTCACGATGACCAGAGCATCCGACCAGCGCGGCCAGCAATTCCGCAGAGCGGTCCAGAACAAGCGGTCGAGGCGGGTCAGAGCGGGTCTAGGCCGCTTTCGTTTGAGCACGGCGACTTGCTGCCGTGCGCGAGAATTTCCAAAGAAGAGTCCGCACGATTGCGAAAGAACACGCGGATGGTGGCCAGTGATCAAAGGGAGCACGAATCAACCGTTGTAACATCCCAGGGTGCCTCAGCGGCACAAGGCCGGCCCCAGATCTGCAAGCTGCTGATTTGAAGAGCTCAGGAGATTTTGACTACAGACAGGGCATGGTTTCCGTTCTTTGCGAGGTTCAGGTCATCAGGCCATTTGAGCATCGTTTCTTACTGATGATCGAAGGGTGAGGCCTGCTTCAATTCGGGAGCAGCCCGAGTTTGGTGACACTTTGCGCTATGGAGTGCTTTTTGGGCTGACTGTCACCAAACCGTCACCAAAGCACGTTAAAACCGGATGAAAAGCCGGGAAGTCAGGTGAACTGATAATCCGTCCAAGCCGATGATCGGAAAGAGGATTTGCTTATTTTTGTTCGGCTTGAAAAATGCGTAGAGCCGGTTTTCGAGACCGCCCGATTCAACCACTCTCGCACCTCACCGTTACCCCTATCCTACTACAGCAGCTTCGTAACGCCAGGCACGAACACCGGATAGATGCCGTCGGGCCCCGGTTTGACCGGCGGTTCCATTTCTAGGGTTACGTTTTCCGGCAGGGGTGGGTAATAAAACTGCGATCTCTCGAATTCGTCCCACGTGATCTGTCGGCCGGTGTAGCAGGAGAACTGCCCGATTAAGCCGATTTGCGTGCTGCGCACCATGTAGTCGCCGTTGTTGACCGGCCTGCCGGTGCGGATGCCATCGAATAGCGCGACGTGCTCCAGGTCATAAGCACTGGCCTTCGATTTCGCCTCTACCGACTCCCAGTTCGTCTCCCCCGTAATGCGAAGCTGGAGCAAATCGCAGCGCCCTTTGGTGCCGAGGATCAGGCTGGAGTTCTCGTTGTAACAG
>Ga0187781_10003566_pt1 | contig 11679 bp, 10 predicted proteins | sample 0715_SJ02_MP02_2_FD_132447 | JGI IMG/M metagenome (GOLD analysis project Ga0187781, IMG submission 132447) | Tropical peat soil microbial communities from peatlands in Department of Meta, Colombia - 0715_SJ02_MP02_20_MG | ecosystem: Environmental > Terrestrial > Soil > Wetlands > Peat | place...
ATTCCTCCGTCATATCCATCAAGATCAAGTAATCGCTATAGGCCTCGTAGAATTCGTGCATCGTGAATTCCGGCATGTGGATCGCGTCGATTCCCTCGTTTCGGAAGTTGCGATTGATTTCGTACACGCGATCGAGCCCGCCTACAACGAGCCGCTTCAGGTAGAGCTCCGGCGCGATTCGAAGATAAAGATCCATGTCGAACGTATTGTGACGCGTCACGAAGGGCCGCGCCGTGGCTCCGCCCAGAATCGGATGCATCATGGGAGTTTCTACTTCGATATAGCCGCGTGCGTCGAAAAACCGGCGCAGCTCGCGGATAATCTGCGACCGCCGCAGAAAAATCTCGCGCGTCCGTTCATTCACGATCAAGTCGAGGTAACGGCGTCGATACCGCTGGTCAATATCCGCGAGCCCATGCCACTTTTCCGGCAGGGGCAGCAGCGCCTTGCTCAGCAGCTCGAGCTTCTCCACCCACACCGTCAGCTCATTTGTCTTCGTCCGGAACAAATGTCCGGAGACGCCGACGATATCTCCCAGGTCCAAAAGCTGGAAAAGCTTGAACGCCTGCTCGCCCACCGCGTCCTGACGTATATAAATCTGGAGCCGCGTCCCTCCCCCTGTAAAATGTGCGAAGCCGGCCTTGCCGTGAGGGCGCAGGGCGACAATCCTCCCGGCCACCCGCACCTCCACCCGCGACGCCTCGAGCTCCTCCCTCGTGCGTCCTCCAAATTCCGCCGCAATCTGCTCCGCCGAATGAGTCCAGGTAAACTTGTGCGGTTGCGCCGTTAGCCCAAGCGCCTCGATTTCGCTCAGCTTTTTCCGGCGCTGGAGAAACTGATCCTGAGGTTCAAATTCCAAACCGCCAATCCTTTCTGTGCACTGTGTCGTTCTGACTTTGCGGCGAGCCGCGCGGCAGTATAGCGGTCAGCTTCCGCGAGCGTCAAGAAAACGCCGTCCGGCCAATCCGGTGGTATAATCGGTGCTCCTTTCGGAGGCTGCTTGTTTTTCAAGCTCAAGCGCGGACCCGTCCCCGCGCGCCGGAATGTCCCGGAGGATTGGCTCGCCGCGCTGCCACGGGAAAAGAGCCAGGTCTTCGAGGCCATCGTCCGCGAGTGGGAACGTGCCTACGCCATGATGAGCGTGGCGCTTAACGACGCCCTCTCGTTACGCGCCCGCGGAGAATTGGTCTGCGCCCGCCAGCAGGTCTCGATCGCCGCCCAGCTTTTCTCCCGTTTTGCCCAATCGCTGATGTTTGCCTGTGACGCTGTCTCCACTCGCGGGCGACATGTCAGCGACCTTCCCCTGGTCGAGCCGCTGAACACGGATTTCTTCCGCGGGGATACGGGGCAGAGCGCCGCTTCCTGGAATAGCCTTCTGCACCACGTGCTTTTCGGCGGGCGCTCGCGCTTCTTCCACAAATTGCGAATCCTTTCCGGGACGGTCGAGCAGCTCGATTGTGAGTTCGAACAGGCCGCCGCGGAGATCTCTGAAGGCACGACAGTGCATCCGAGCGCCGCCTGGAAAACTCTTGACTCCGCGCACTATGACCTGAATACCTGCCTGCGCGAGTCGGAAATCGTGCTCAAGGCCTTTCTGCGCTCGCTCCCGTCGGAGCAATTCACAGCCTTTGCCGGCGACATGGACAAGCAGCCGCCTCCTTGCCGCTTCCGGGTACCCCCCTCCCCGTCCCGTGTCTCGGCCTAGCCCCGCCCTATTTTGGTGGCCCCTTTCACTAGACCCCCAGCCCTATTATGAAGACAATAGCCGTACCTTCAGAGAGGACCCCCAGCGTCCAACTGAGGAGCAGGGTACCCTCGCTCAACTATTCTTACGGACTGATAATGGTTGGGTGGCGGGGCAAGAAAAGTAAGGACAACTTCTGGAGCGGACGACGCATCGCAATGAGGGATGCGTCCCGACGGGTAGCGTGGCCCGACCGAGACGAGATGTAGCTGGTGAAATGCCGGAGGCGGAAGCCATCCGGCAAGCCCAACGCGGCGATGCGGCGGCTTTCGAACGCCTGTACCGTTTGCACAACCGGCGGGTCTATTCGCTATGCTTGCGCATGGTGGGAAACACGGCCGAAGCAGAGGATTTAACGCAGGAAGCGTTCCTCCAGCTCTTCCGCAAGATCTCCACTTTCCGCGGCGAATCGGCCTTCTCGACCTGGCTGCACCGGTTGTCTGTGAACGTCGTTCTGATGCGCCTCCGCAAGAAATCGGCGGCGGAAACATCCTTGGAGGAAGTTACCGAGCCGGATGAGGAATCCGGCGGCCCGCGCCGTGATTTCGGCGCGCCGGACTTGAGGCTGAGCGGCTCGATTGACCGGCTGAATCTTCAGCGCGCCGTCGAGCAATTGCCGCCGGGATATAAGTCGATTTTCGTGCTCCACGACGTGCAAGGTTACGAGCACAACGAGATTGCGCAAATCATGGGCTGCTCCATCGGAAATTCGAAATCCCAGCTCCATAAGGCTCGCATGCGCCTCCGCGAACTCCTGCACGAGGTGCTGCGCCAGAGGGCCCGCGAGGAGCGCAAGGCCGCCGGCGGTCTGAGCGGCGAGGATTAAGAGCATGGCAACGATCGATTGCAAAGAATTCCTGGTTTATCTCGAGCCCTGGATGGAAGGCCAGCACCATCCGTTTGCGGAGGCTCATCTCGGCGAATGCGCTCAATGCCGCGCGATGGTCGAGGACTTGAACCAAATTCAAGTCTCGGCGCAGGCCTGGGGCGCGGAGGAAGCGGAACCACCGGCTCGTCTGTGGACGTCGCTGCGCGCGCAACTGGTGGAGGAAGGTCTCATCCGCGAAGAGGAAGTGGTTGCAGAGACTCGCCGGTCGTGGTTCCACGGCTGGTTCAGCGGGCGGCCGCGGCTCGCGCTTGCAGGCGTGTACCTCGCGGCGCTGATTGCCGTCGCGTTCGCTCTCAGCGGACCGGTGAACGAGCGCATCAATCGCCAGCGCTGGCTCGCCGGCATGGAAGATTCCACGACGCCCGTGCGCGCGCATCTTGCGAAGCTCGAGCAAAATACAACCCTTTCCCCTCTTCTCGACTCGAATCCCACCGTGACTGCTTCTCTGCACGACGGCCTGGCCATCGTTGACAACCACATCGCCCTGTGTGAAAAAAGTGTAAGCGAAGAGCCCGATAACGAAATGGCTCGCGATTTTCTTTTTGACGCCTACCAGCAGAAAGCGGAATTGCTCGCCCAACTGAGCGACCGCGGAGGCTATGGCCGATGAGCATCCAGCCCTTCACCACGCACAACCGGAAGACCGTGATTCTGATCGCTTCGGCCGTTTTCCTCACCGCTGCCTCCCCCGCGCTGGCTCATCAGATCGAAAAACATTTCAAAGTGGAGCCGCGCTCGGTGATCACCATCCACAATCCCAACGGCAAGGTCATCGTCAAGGCGTGGACGAAATCCGAAGTCATGGTGATCGCCAGTCACATCAGCGACAAAGTCGAAGTGGCCGCCGAGCAAACCGGCAATCGCGTGGACCTGATGACCCATCAGCTCGCCGATACCATCGCTCCCGAAGACCTCCGCGCCGATTACGACGTCACGGTTCCCGAAGACGCCGAATTGCAAATTCATGACGACTCCGGTGAAGTGAGCGTCACGAACGTGATGGGCGACATGAACGTCGAAACGGTCGCCGCGGGCGTGGACCTCGAAGATGATGCCGGATACCTCAACGTAAAGACGGTCGGCGGGCCGTTTCAGTGCCTGCGCTGCGCGGGCCAAATCGAAGTCACTTCGATCAGCGGAAATTTCCGCTTCCTCGATGTCCGCAGCTATCACGTCAGCGCCCGTACTTCCACCGGCAACATCCGCTTCGACGGCGAGTTCCTGCCGAACGGCACTTACCGCCTGAAGAATTACAGCGGCGTGATCGAAGTGCGCTTCTCTCCCGGCGATTCGTTTGACCTCCACGCGACCTCCCTCAAGGGCAAAGTGAACAATCAAGCGCAACTCACTCCGCACAATCATGGCGACCGGTCAGTCCCGAAATACGGCAACACGCTCTTCGGCACCTTCAATGCCGGCCAGGCCAAAGTCGAACTCAGCTCCTTCGATGGTACAATCAACATTTTGAAGCGTGATTGATTGCGCCATTCAACGACGAAGAATCCTTCCAACTCGATGAAAGTTTGTGCGGCGTCGCATTGGTGCCTGCTGGCCGGTAAAACTCCATGAAGCCCGCCGAAAAAGCTGTGCCGCGCCCGGCGAGGCTCGTCTGCCTCATCGGCTTCATGGGCAGCGGAAAATCCACGGTAGCGCGGCTGCTGGCCCGCCAAGTGGGCTGGCATTATGTGGACCTCGACAAGCAAATCTCCGAGGCCACGGGCCTCACGATTCCTGAAATTTTCGAACGCCTCGGCGAGCCGGGCTTCCGCAAGATCGAGCACGAGCAGCTCGCTCGCGCCATCGCCGAATCCGTCGCCCTGCGCAAGCAGCGCATTCTTTCGCTCGGCGGCGGCACTACGGCACAGCCCGATAACGTCGCGCTGCTGCGCGAAAATGGCGCCGTGCTCATCTGGCTGCACTGTCCCGTGGACGTGCTGCTCCCTCGCTGCGCGCGTATCACGAATCGCCCTCTTTTCCGCGACGAGGCCAGCTTCCGCCGCCTTTACGAGGAGCGCCAGCCTTCCTATGAACTTGCCGATCATCGTGTGGAAAGCAATATCGAGCCGTTGCGCGTGGTTGAGAGTATTCTGGGGCTGGGAATTTTCCCCAAGGTGACGGCATGAGTTTTTTCGCGAATCGCCACATTCGTTCTTCTCGCGGATTTTTCCTCGCGATACCGCTGATGCTCGTTTCGTTGTCTTTGCTCGCCGCTCCCGCACCGCTCTTCTCTCCCGACAAAGGAAAATTCAAGATCCTGGTGAATGGACAGGTGGCCGGGAAGGAAGAATTCGAAATCGCTCCGAGCGGCGACGATTGGGTGGCGCAGGGCTCGACGGAACTCCCCTCTGCGGCGGGCGCGACGCATGTACATGGCTCGCTCGTGTTTCACGCCGACGGCACGCCCGCGCGCTACGAGTGGTCCATGCAGGGTCCCAAGAAGGCGTCCGCCACGGTGGTCTTCAACGGCGCGACCGCGGACGTGGAACTTCGCCTCGAAGGTGCGCGGCCTTTCACGCAGCAATTCACGTTCGGTTCGTCGCGCGTCGCCGTCCTTGATAACAATCTTTATCATCAGTACGCCATCCTCGCGCGCCTGTACGATTGGAACCAGAAAGGCGCGCAAACTTTCTCCGTGTTTGTCCCGCAGGAAATGACGCCCGGCACCGTGACGGTCGAATCGCTCGGCAAGCAGGAAGCCGGCTCGGGCGCGAAGCTCGAAGAATTGCGCGTGAGGACCGAAGACCTCGAAGTTGACCTTTTCCTCGACAGCACACGCCTCGTTCGCCTCGTCGTCCCCAGCTCCAACGCCGAAATCGTCAGAGAATAGTGCCGAAACGGCAGTTGCCCGCGACCAGCGACCCGCGGCCCGTGAACGGCTATTCGTGCGCGATGGCGCACATGACAATGTGTGACGATTAGCAAAGATGATGTGGTGTGTTTTCTTGGAGATGGCCGGAATTCTAATAACGGGATGTGACGATTAGAAAATGATGGTCGCTTAGGGTGCGCGGTGATGGGCCGAAAGGGAGCCAACCCAGCCAAGTGCAAAAACGTTCGATTAGAAATAACGATCGGTGAGTATTTTGAATGAGTTACAGAGATTTCTAATAGTTGGCGCGTTCGATTAGCCGCCTTCGCCTTGGAGACGGCTACGGCGCGCCGGGAAATTCTAGCAATGGTTGAAGAATGGAATGGCTCAAGGAACGGAGTGGGCTCCGCGATTTTCCCGAATTGGGAATGAGGGCCGACTGTTTGGTTGGAGGGCGTCATTTGAAAATTTGCCAGAATTAGCATGGCAAGTCCGAGAGGAATTGAATAGCTGTACGAAGGTACAGGTTTGGTCGAGGGTTCTAGGACCGGATTAGGATTATGGTTTGTAGCCTGCAATTGAATTGGAAACAGCCCCACCTGCGGTTCAGTCCATCCCGATAGTCGGACCCAGAATTTATTAGATTGATAATTAGCCATTCGAATCGTACATTCTTGTTTAGCACGAAGTCGGATCGATAACCCGATGTCAAATGATGCACAGGGATCTGTCTCGGTAGAGATGGCCGCCTCCAGAGCTTGTACCCAGTCTGGAGCGTTCGCCCTGCTACTCTCACTGGCGCTTTTACTCCTAATCCCCAACTGGCTACAGCGCCCCCGGGAGACCGCACTCGCTCGATATGTCACGTACAGACAAATGCTTTCAGTAAAAATGGATGATCTTGATGCGGACCCAAGATGGCAAAGTTACAGAGATACGGATGGGGCTGCGGATTCGAAACCAATTGCGGAAATCGTTTGGTTACCTGTGGGCGGCGTTTCCCAAGCGATCCCCGAAAAGCCCAGTAGCGCACATCAGCAAGCGTCTCGCAATCGCCAGAAAAAAAATCACCCTCAGCCCTCGTTTCTCCCAGAGCCACCTCGGAATATGAGTGCGACAGTCGTGCAGGGCTTCGAAAGAGCTGTAGACGTTGTTGATTATCTAATTAAACTCAATGACCCCGACTTGCTTGTCAAGAGCATGCAGGCCTCGAATTTCTTTACCACTTCAATCCTCAGATGGGGAGAAAAAAGAAGTCAGCTTCTATATGGAAATGTCCTTTTGCACTCGTGCGTAACAACCCCTTTCGAGGTTCCAACGGTTGATCCCAGTAAACCGATGCCCGATTATTTTGCTCCCCTCCTCGTGGACGACGCGATGCTGAAGTGCTTAACTGTGCGTGACGTACGGCAATTGGCAAGTTACGAGCTGCCTGCCTTCCCAAACTCTTTGGAGGCTGATGGACGGATTCAGAAAGGTGTTGATGTGAGGCCTGGCTCACTAACAGGAGCTCTCGTGCCGACAAGCGCGGCAGTGCAAATCCTTCTGGCCTTTGTTCTGATTTATTTTGGCGCCTTCGCGCGGGAATCAACTCTGAGTTCTACTTTTCCGACAGCGGGCACGCTATTTGGCGCCTTCTCGCGGTCACGCTCGACGATGGTGGCGATGCTCATCGCCCTCTGGGCACCCTTTATTGCGTCCACAATTCTTTCAGTAATCTCCCGCCATTGGATCCTGATACTGTGCAACATTCCGATTGTCCTTGCAGTCCTGTCGATACACCACGCACTCAATCAGAGAGCGTACTTTAGTTCGCTACGCAGGCATGCAGCAGCTTGAAACGGGAAGTGAGTTGGGGAAGGGCACGCCTCCCCACCGGCGGACGAAGAAATCCCTTACGCGGCAACCGACATGCGAAAATAGCCCCCTCGCTGAGAAACGCATTCCTTCATCTATTGACCCTGGGCACGCGGCGAGGGGCAGCGCACAGGCAGGGGTCACTTCTGCTGGATGGATTTGAGGTAGGAGGTGAGGGAGGAGATGCGCTGCTTCACTTGCGACTCGTCGGATTTCGTCACGGCTTTGAACACGGTGCCCCAGACGGGCATTTCGGCGGAGCCGTGGTCGGCGAGCTTCACGCCGCTGCGGAGGACGTCCTCGACGTAGGCGTCCGGAAATTTTCCCTTGTTCCCTTGCGCCAGGGCGGTCAGGTCGGGCGGCGCTTCCTTGTAGGGGGAATCTTTGGGAGGAGGACCGTTGCCTTTGCCGTCGTTGCCATGGCAGACGGCGCAATTTTGCTTATAAAGGTCGGCTCCCTCCGTCGCCTGCAATTTCTTCTCTTGTTTGTTCTGCGCGGCGGATGGAAAGGCGCACGCAGCGGCGAGCACGGACAGAAAAACGAGATTGAGAAGGAATCGCACGCCCATGCGATGACCCCGACTGGATGCCAGTGTATAACGAAGATCGGGCGAATCAAACCAAGTCGTTCCCGCCTAAGATTCGGAGCGGCGGACGGACGGCGGCTGCTGATACGGCCGCTGCGGCTTTTCGATGGCGACCTGCAAGGTGAGCGGCTCGCCCTTGCGCAGGACGCTTACATTCACAGTCTTCTGATCGGCCTTCGCGCGGAGCGAGTCGCGCAGTTCGGCGAGCGAGTGGACGGGATCGTCGTCCACTTTGATGATGACGTCGCCGGCTTTCAGGCCGCCCCTATCCGCGGGGGTGCCCTCGACGACTTCGCGAACGAGGACGGCGGCGCTATCGGGCGCGTCGAAAAAATCGGCAAGCGCGCCGCTGATGTCTTCGCCGTTGATGCCGAGAACGGGCGTGCGCATGTCATAGGGCCTGACCATGTGGCCGCCAGGCATTCCCGGCGCGTCAGGGGAATTGGGCGGCAAGGGCGGAGGCGCCGCACCGCCGTACTGGCGCATCCTGCCGTTCATTCTTTTCTCGAAGTAGTCGGAGCGATCGCCAAGTTCCACGGAAATGGTTTGCGCGGCGCCGTTGCGGGAAATTCCGAGCGCGACGGTGCGGCCGGCGGGAGTTTTGAGGACGAGGCCGCGGAATTGCGCGGTGCCGGTGACGGGCTGGCCATCGAATTGAGTGATGACATCGTTTTCCTTGAGGCCAGCTTTCGCGGCGGGGCTATCGGGCTGAACGTCGGTGATGAGGACGCCGCCCGAGGTGGGAAGTTTCAAATCCTTGGCTTTTTCGGGGGTCACTTCGGCGATTTCGATGCCGAGCCAGCCGCTGCCTTCTTCCTTCTGGTTGGCGAAGATTTCCGGGACTTCGGCGAGGGCTTTTTCGGTTGCTTCCTCGGCTCGCTGCGTGGCTTGCTCGGCTTGTTGGGTGGCCTCTTCGGCGAGCTCCTGCGCGTGCGCGGCCAATTCTTCGGCGCGCGATTCGAGTTCCTTGCTCTTTTCATCCCACTGAGCCGAGAATTCCTGCCACTTGCTGAACCCGGGCGAATTCAACGCATCCTCCTGCATCTTGGCGAGACGCTTCTGCAACTCCGCGAGCTTCGACTGCAAGTCTTTGTCGATAGTACGAAGACGCTCTTCCAATTGTTCCGCGCAAACGTCCGTGAAAGAGCCCGGGTGTCCCGGCGCGGCCGAGGGACAAGAGAGCTGCGGCGCCGGAGCGGGCGCGGGCTTCGAGGGCGACTGACCGGAAAGGCTGCCGGCTACACCAGTGAGCGCGAGGAGTGGGATTGCGAGATAAGCGGCAGACGGACGGGCGAATCGCTTCATGGCTGTCTCCTTGAGAATCGGATTATGCCTCGAGACGGGCAGGCCCCGCCAGACCGCGCTCGAAGGGTCACCGATACGCACTTAGACGTACGAAGAGGCGAGAAGCGTTGTTTCGTGAATTTCTAGGGGGCGGTGAAAAGCGATTCTCTACCTCAGGGGCTTCCCGACACAGATCGTCGGGACGCAAAAACCGCGAAAGCCCAAAGATCGTTGCGGAGTGTAATGTCGGACCTAAAGGTCCCACCCCCTACGCGTCAGATCGCAAGTTGCTCCAGGGGCAGGCGAACCGCACCGTTGTGGTTCTTGATGTTGGACATGAAGGCCCGAACCCCGCGCTATTAGATGCCGGGCTGCTGGAGGAGCAGGCGAACCGCGCCGTTCACGGTGCGCACGGAAATTTCGCCGCCCCCATCGCCAAGTTTGGCGCGAAAGGCGTGCGCCGCAGGGGTGCTGCGTGCGGAGGTCATCGGCAAATCGGAGGTGAAATCGCCATTCATGCTGAGGACGTTGAGATTGGCGCGCGCGTTGGACGGAAGGCCGAGGATCACGGAGCCATTGACGGTTTCGAAGTTCATGGGCGCTCCATCCTGGAGATGGCGGAGCTCGAGGTGCAGGTCGCCGTTCGTGGTTTTGGCGCTGAAGCGGCCGGAGCTGTTGAGGACTTCGACGTTGCCATTGACGGAGCGGAGCTCGCCGCCGCCGTCCACACCACGGACGACAACGCTGCCATTGACAGTGCCGACGGTGCCGAGGAGCACGCGGAAGGGGACATGGACGTGATACTCGACAGCGACTTCGCCGCCTTCGCCGCGGGGATAGCGCGTGTGGACGGAAACTTTTCCGGGCTGGCTATCAACGTCAATCGTGACGCGCTCGAGATCCTGAGGGTCGCTGCGCGAAGTCTTGACGGCGCAAACTTCGACTTCGTCGCGCGCCCAGCCCTCGACCTGCACGGAGCCGTTGACGTTATCGAGCGCGAAGCTGCCGCCGGGAGGAAGCGGATAGGTGTGCATGAAAGAGGCCGCGGTGGTGGCGAAGGCCGGCAGCGCGAGGTACAAGAAGATGGCCGCAAGCAGCAAAAGCGCGCGCGATGCCGCGACCAGCACGGCGAAATTCGCCGTGAACGCCGGATGAGCGCGCAGCCGGTTTGACCGCTTTTCGATTCGCATGTTACGCCCCCTAAAGTCGAATTCCGCCAGTTCCAAACTACCAGGCCAAAACCGAAACTTTACTGGGCCGTTCTTTGCAGCGCGCGCCGCGGCGATTTTAGCCGGGACGAAAAATGCGGCCGAATTAGGGCCGGTCGTCCATGCCGGGCAGCGAATGCTCCATCATGTGCATTTGCAACGCCAGTTGTTGCTCGATCTGCTCCATCTGCTGCTTGTAGAGCTGAAGCTGTTTATTCGAATCACTGAGAATCAAGCGAATGTTGCCGGCCACGGTGCGCAGGCGAAGAACCTGGCCGCCGCCGTTGAAGGCGCCTTCGGCGCGAACGTGGCGCATGCCGTTGGATGCGTCGTCGTAGATGACGTTAAGCGGGAAAGCCGGGTCGGCAATGACGCGGTGCTCATTGCCCTGTTGGATTTGAGCGTCAATAGTGACGGCAAGTTGCCTGGGGAGATAGACGACGATATCGCCGTCGCCCGCTTGCAGGTCGCAGACTCCCATTTGCTTTGGCGTGGGGACGAACCAGGCAGTAATGCCGCCGACGCCGGTGGAGGCTCTGACGGTGCCTTCGACTTGCGTGAGGTAGATGCTGCCGCCTTCGGTTTCCAATTTCGTTGCGCTCGAAACGCGCGCGACGCGAATTCCGCCGCCGCCGGTACGGGCTCGGACGAGGCCGTCCGCTTCGCCGACTTCGATTTGACCGCCGACGGTTTCGGCAACCAGCTCGCCGCCGGAATTTTCGAGCGTGATATTGCCACCACCCGTATCGAGATGCGCGAGTCCTTTGACGGAAGCGACCCGGATGTGGCCGCCGGCAGTATGGAGCGTGGCATTGCCAGCAATCGCTCCCGTCGTGATATGTCCGCCGCCGGTGCTCGCGGACAATTCGCCGCCGACATTTTTAACGCTGATATGGCCACCGTCGGTGATGAGGCGCGCGGGGCCGCCGATATTTTCGGCTACGATATTGCCGCCGGCGGTCGAGAGGGTGACGCGGCCATTGACGTCTTCGGATTCAATGTTGCCGCCACCTGTCCAGACATCGAGGCCGTAATTTTTTGGCACGCCGACTTCGACGGTGACCCAGAGACGGCCGCGCAATTGGTGGCCGAAAGTCTGGCCGCGGAAATAGACGCCGTCGGGGGCTTCATGAGCGTTGACGGCGAAACTTTTCAGGAGTTCACGCGCGTTTTTTTGCGAAGCGTCGGCTTCGAGATGAACGTGGTAGGTGAACCTGCCGGAATTCTGCGTATGGACGACGACGTTGCCGAGGTCGGTGGTGAGATGGAGCCGCTGGCCATCGCGAGCGGCGAGCGTACCG
>Ga0187781_10003569_pt1 | contig 11676 bp, 10 predicted proteins | sample 0715_SJ02_MP02_2_FD_132447 | JGI IMG/M metagenome (GOLD analysis project Ga0187781, IMG submission 132447) | Tropical peat soil microbial communities from peatlands in Department of Meta, Colombia - 0715_SJ02_MP02_20_MG | ecosystem: Environmental > Terrestrial > Soil > Wetlands > Peat | place...
GCTGGCTGGCTGCTGAGCTGCAGCCTGAAAGCTGAAACGCTAACTCCAATGCTTTCAAGACTTTACCTTTAAGTCTCGTCGGCTCAAGACTTTGGCGGTAATTTCTTCGTAAAGTCTTGATTCTAATAGACCGGTGGGGGGGGAGGGGGGAGGGCATTTCCGGGCGGCACCAGAAATCAACAAGCTACTGAGGATAGCGGGCTTCGCCGGGCAGGAGGGCGCGAAAGCGGAAAGCTGGATTTATGGAAACCGAAAAAACTGCGGTTGTGGCGCCATCCCCGCCGGCTGTTCTGCATGCCTCTGCCGGGCAACCCGCGATTCAGGCGTTCGAAAAGGCGCTGCAAGGTTCCGTCCTGGTTCTGATCCAGTTCGACGTCTGCGAGGAGATACGCCTCGATGTCCTCCGCGACATCTTCGGGGCAAAACGGCAGGAGGCCCCCAGCTTCAAGCACCCGGCGCCGGGGTATGTCCGCTACCAGCGGCCGCCGGTCGTCGAGCGGGTTGAGCCACTGGTTCTGGAAAGTGGCGAGCGGCTGGACGCGCAGATCAAGTACTACGACTACGGTGTGCTCAGCGTGGTCTTCGAACTGCCCTTCTCGGGCGATTGGGATACGTTGGTCCGCCTTTCCAGCCGCTGGGTTTGGGATACGGATTTCACCAGCTTCGCGCAAAAAATCGTCCGCCAAAAACTCGAACGCGCCGCGCCCGCGCTGATCAAGCCTTACGACACAGCGCCTGCGGAAAATCGTCCCGCGCCGACGGAAAATCGTTTGGCCGGCGAAACCACCGAGCCCTGGCTGCACGAAGACTATTTCATCTTCCATGTGCGCGAGATCGCCGGCAATCCCTCGGCCTCCGAACTGCTCGCCGCTGAAGGTGGACGCATCGCGCAGATCGTACGCGGCGAGAACTGCCCGCTCTCCGACGGCGAACGCCAGGAAATTTTGCAGTCGCGAATTTCCTACTACCCCAACGACCTCGCCGTGATCGGTTGGAACGGCGCATTCCTCTACGACAATCCCGCCGGCGCCGAGCCTGCCATTCAGTTGCTTGAATACGCTAACTCACAGCTGCTCGAATTCCGACACTACGACGAGTTACTCACGCGCGAGCTGCAAAGCGTCTACGAGTTCATGGACCAGGGCTCGAACGGCATATGGGCGCGCTGGCGCACCGCCCGGCGCGCCAACCGGCTGCACACGGTGCTGCTCGATGTCGATGAGCTTACCGAGCGTGCTGACAACGCGATTAAGTTTTTGAGCGACATGTTTTCGGCGCGTTTGTACAAGGTGGCCGCATCGAAGATTGGAGTTACCGACTATAAAGACTTAGTCAATCAGAAAGTTCACACCGCCGAGGAACTTTACCGCTTCATGGTCGACCAATTCCACCAAAGCCGCGCCTTCGTGCTGGAGTTTCTGGTGGTGATCATCTTGATCATCGAGTTATTCTGGCTGTTCAAGGGCAGCGCGCCGAGTTAGAGCGACATATAGCGCTTAACTAAATGACCATGCTTACTGAGTACGCATGATCGCCCACCTTACCCTCGAACTCCGCATTGAGTATGCGCAGTCGCTCAAGGACAAACGGCAGGTTGTGCGCAGTCTGAAGGACCGCCTGCGCGCCTCGTTCAACGTGTCTGTCGCGGAGCTTGATCCGTCAAGCCTCTGGAATCAGGCGACGATCGGCGTCGTGGCTATTTCGCACTCGCGCGATTATCTCGACGGCCTGATGAAGAACGTCGAGCGTGCGGCCACGCGGATTTGCAATAACCTTGGCGCCGACATTATGGATTCGTTCGTGGAGATTTTGTGAACCAGGTCTCAGGTGTCAGGTTTCAGGTGTCAGGAGGAGCACTTATATCTCCTTCACGGAATCGGTCACTGCCATGGACGCTCACTTATGGCGAGATCACGCTGATGGGCGCATGCCGATCATCAGTCCGCTCGGTCCGGGCAAGCGCACACGCTTTACCTCCTGGAAACCAGCTTCCTGCATCCACGCGCTATATTCGGGTTCGCTATAACTGCTTCCTGCTTGGGTTCCCACCAGCATGTTGAGCGAGAACAGCGCGGCGGCGCGAGGAGCCGTCTTGCTGGGGTCCAGAATGAAGTCCTGCACTACGAGCCGTCCCTTTGGAGCCAGCGCGCGATGCGCGCGCTTGAACAGGTCCCGGACCTCTTCCGGTGAGAACATGTGGCAGATAGCGAGAATAAGAATGAGGTCGTAGTTGTCGCCCAGCGGGTCGCGCAGCATATCGCCGACGCGCGTTGTGATGCGATCGGCAAGCCCCGCTTGCTGAATGTATTTTTGCGTGAGTGGAACGACATCGGCGAGGTCGAGGATCTCGGAAGTCAGTCCAGGCACAGCGCGCACGAAGGCGATCGAATAGGCTGCCGATCCGCCGCCGAGATCGAGCACGCGCTTGACGCCATCGGTTCCGACCGCTTTCACGACCGCGTCCGCGCGATCCTTGGCGTTGTAATCCATGGCAGCGATGAAGTCGCGAGTCCAGTCGCTCTCGCGGCGTGCTTTCGGAACTGCGGTGCCGGTGCGCACGCACTCGGTCAAATTGGACCAGTTGTGCCAGATGTGCGCGATGTGCAACAGGCCGGGCTGAGCGTTGTCGGGCGAACCAGCGGCGAAGAAGCGGGAACTGTTTGCGGTGTTGGAGAACGTTTCGTCGCGCTTGTCGAGCAGCTTGAGGCTGGCGAGGACGTTGAGGAGCATCTCAGTTGCTCGCGCATCGGCGTGTATATTCCGTGCGACCTTTTCTGCGGACGAACCGGAGCCGACCGCGGTGAAGATATCGAGTTCAAGCGCCGTGAGCAGCGCACGGCTGGGCATGAAAGAGCGCGTGATCTCGAAGAGATTGTCGGGCAACGTGCCCGCTTCGTCTTTGGCTTTCACCATCGCCAGATATTGGCGCGTATGCTCGGTGGCCATCTCCTTCATGGCGGGAGCATCGTTCCACTGGAGGCGCGAAACGATTTTGCCGTTGCGCAGGTGCGCGGAAACGATCTCGGGAACGTCCTCCGGTTTGACCTTGCGGTACCAGACGCCTTCGGGATAGGTAATCATGATTGGGCCCTCATCGCACAGGCCAAGGCAGCCGCAGGAGGAAACCTGCACCTCACCGCTGAGTCCTTGGCGACCCAACTCACCATGAAGGGCCCCGAGAACACTCATCGATCCACTGGCAGGGCAGCAGGTAACGCCCTCGGGTTTTTCCTGGGTGCAGACGAAGATGTGGCGGGCAAAAGGCTCCATGGTTTTCTCCTGGCAGGTCCGTTCAGTCAGAGAATTCGCACCTGCGGGGCAGGCGCGATGCTGGATTCTCGAATGTTGTTACGAGGCATTGTTTCGCAGAAAGCGAGCTGTATGCGGTGATTCAGGTCACAGAGCGCCGAGACTGCGTGCGGTGCGGTTTGCCCGAAAATGCTACATTGGATGATTCATGTCCGCGCCTAACTCCTTATTTGTGCGCACCGCCAAAGGTCAGGCCGCCGAGCGCACGCCAATCTGGCTGATGCGCCAGGCGGGCCGTTACATGGCGGAATACCGCGCCGTCCGCAAGCAGTATTCGCTGATCGAGATCTGCAAGAAGCCCAAGGTTGCGGCGCAAGTCACGATCGAGGCGGCGGAAATTCTCAAGGTCGACGCCGCCATTATCTTTGCCGATCTTCTTTTGCCGCTCGAGGTCATGGGCCTGCCGTTTCACTTTGCGGCCGGAGAGGGGCCGCAGATCGAAAAGCCCGTGCGCCACGCCGAGGACATCACGCGATTGCGCACCGACCGGGCCAGCGAACTTGGTTATGTTGCCGAAGCCGTCAAACTGGTTTGCGGGCATTTCCGCGACCGGCTGCCTGTGATCGGATTCTGCGGCGCTCCGTTCACGCTGGCCAGCTACATGATTGAGGGCGGAGGATCACGCCATTACATTCACACCAAGAAAATGATGTATTCCGCGCCCGGGGCGTGGAACGAGTTGATGACGAAGCTGGTGGCCGTCACCGCGGAGTACTCGACGGCACAGGTGCGTGCCGGCGCCGATACCATCCAGATCTTCGACAGCTGGGTTGGCTGCCTGAGCGTGCAGGATTATCGTCACTACGTTCTGCCGCATGTTACGGTGCTCGTCCAACGCCTGCAGAAGACCGGCGTCCCGATCATCTATTTCGGCACCGAGACGGCGACGCTGCTGCCGGCGATGAAGGAGACGGGCGCCGAGGTCATCGGCATGGACTGGCGCATTCCGCTGGACGCCGGCTGGGAGAGCCTCGGTTACAAGGGCAGTGTGCAGGGCAATCTCGATCCGGTAACGCTTTTTGCGGGATGGAGAGAATTGAAGTTGTGCGCCGAGGATGTTCTGCGCCGCGCGGCTGGACGGCCTGGCCATATCTTCAATCTAGGGCATGGCATTCTTCCGGAAACACCGGTGGAGAATGTGAAGGCGCTCTGCGAATTTATCCGCGAACACTCGACAGAGTTCAAAACGACGCCCAAAGCGGAGTTCAGCAAATGAACGCCTGCCCGTTGAGCCTCGGGAGCGGGTGCTATTGCGCGAACCGGGTCAATTCCTTCGCGGCAGCTGCGGCGAGCGGAGGCGGCCTGGATGCTCTTTCATCTACAAATGCCAAGACGGCTGTGTTACTGCTTGCCCACGGAAGCCCTGAGAACCCCGACGAAATTCCCGAGTTCCTGCGCTACGTAACCGGCGGCCGACCGCTGCCACCCCAACTCGTCGAGGAAATCCGGCATCGTTATTCACGGATCGGTTTTTCGCCGCTCGCCTGCTGGACCCTGCTTCAGGCCGATGAGCTGTCGCAACAGGTCAGGCTCCCTGTTTTCGTTGGCATGCGCAACTGGAAGCCGTTTGTCGCAGAGGCGGTGAAGTCGATTGCCGAGCGGGGATTCGAACGGGTCATTGCTATCTGCCTGGCGCCGCAGAATTCACGCACCAGCGTCGGACTGTATCGTCGTGCGGTCACGGGGGAAACCGCTCCACCATTTGCCCTCGACTTTGTCGAGGAATGGCACGATGAGCCGCTGCTGGCCAAGGCCTTTGCTGAAAAACTGACTGCGGGCTGGCGAAGGGCAAACGCGGACTATGGCAGTCAGGTTCCGATCATCTTTACGGCCCACAGCGTGCCACAGAGGACCATCGCCGAAGGCGATCCGTACGAAGCGCAGGCCAAGGAGACGGCCGCGCTGGTCGCGAAGGAAGCGGGGTTGAAGGACGGAGAATGGACCTTCGCGTTTCAGAGCCAGGGAATGTCGGGCGGCGCGTGGATTGGACCGACGGTGGAAGAGACGATTCTGGGGCTGAAGGCACAGGGCCACCACGGAGTTTTCATTCAGCCAATTGGCTTCCTTTGTGACCACGTGGAAGTGCTGTTCGACATCGACATTCTCTTTAGGCAATTTGCGGAAAAAGAAGGCCTGCGGCTGTGGCGGGCGGAATCGCTCAACGGGTCGAAGACTCTGACCCTGGCCTTGGCGGAACTTGTGCGAAGCCGCTTGGAGCAGGGCAAAGGCAAAGGTTCAAGCTCAACGGTCGAAGCTCACAGATCGTAAGGCTGTCTCATGGCACGTATCGCAATCATCGGCGGCGGAATTTCCGGTCTCTCGGCGGCGTTCGCGCTTGAAGAAAAGCGCCTGTCGGGCGCGGCCATCGAGTATGTGCTGTACGAATCGGCGCCGCGGTTGGGCGGCGTGCTGGTGACCGACCGCGTCGACGGATGCCTGGTCGAAGCCGGTCCGGATTCCTTCATTACGGAGAAGCCATGGGCCGCCGATCTTTGCCGGAAGATTGGCCTGGGCGATCAACTCATCGGCTCGAACGACGCCGACCGCAAAACATACATTCTTATACATAAGCGGCTCGTCGAAATGCCCGATGGGCTGATGTTCATGGTGCCAACTAAAATCCTGCCAACCGTATTTTCGCCGCTGTTTTCGCTGCGGACGAAAATACGCATGGCGCAGGAATGGTTTCATCCGCCGCGCAAAGCCTCCGCGGACGAAACCGTGGCGGAGATGGTGAAGCGCCATTACGGAGCGGAGATGGTGGACCGCCTGGCCGATCCGCTGCTTTCCGGCATTTATGGCGGGGAAGCGTCGCAGCTCAGCGTGCGCGCCGTGTTGCCGCGCTTTGCCGAGATGGAGGCCAAGCACGGCAGCCTAGGTCGAGCCATGCTGGCGGCGCGGAGCAAGATGATGGCGGCGAAAGCGCCGGCGCGGCCACTGTTCACATCGCTGCGAGATGGCATGCAGCAACTGGTCGATGCGCTGGTTGCCCGCGTCGACGCACGCTCGCTGCGCACTTCCGTGACGGCGCAATCCGTGATCCCGCAGAATGGAGGATGGACCGTCTCCGCGGGATACCAGAGCGACCATTTCGACGCGCTGATTATTGCGATGCCGGCGCGGGCAGCATCGGCGCTGCTGCAGCAGGCAGATCAAAACCTGGCGGCGGAATTGGGCGGGATTGCCTACAGTTCTTCGGTGACCGTCGCGCTTGTCTACGACGAAGCGGTGCGGCGGAGCCTGCCTCCGGGATTCGGTTTTCTTGTACCGCGATCGGAAGAAAGGCGGCTAATGGCCGCAACGTTTGTGCACAACAAATTTCCGCATCGTGCGCCCGAGAATCGTGCTCTGATCCGGTGCTTTCTGGGCGGACCGGAGGTCGAGCAGACCATGGCCTACGACGATGACAGGATTCTTGGCATTGTGCGCGAAGAGCTGCAACAAATTCTCGGGCTTGGCGCAGAGCCGCTCTTTTTCCGAATTTACCGCTGGCGGGCCTCCATGGCGCAATACGGCGTGGGACATCTGGAGCGTCTCCTGCGCATCGAGGCGCTGCGGCAGAAACTGCCGGGCTTGGCGCTGGCGGGAAACGGATTCAACGGTATCGGGGTGCCGGACTGCGTGCGCTCGGGTGCGGAAGCAGTGGCGAAGGTTCTTTCGGGGATGGGCCTGTGGTCGGCGGCTGCGCCTCGCTCGTAAGAACCAGATTAAGTTGGGATCGCTGCTTGCACTGCTTTTCGCCGCTAGGATGCGTTGATCATGAAGACGACACTTTTTCTTCTTTCTCTCGTGCTGTCGAATCTCGCCGCGGCGCAAACCGCGGCAAGGTCAAACGAAGTCGATGCAGTTTTCCGGCTGCGCACGAACTTTACCTTGACATCCATCAGAGCCCGGAGTTGTCGGGTCACGAAACGCAAACTGCCGCGAAACTCGCCACGCGACTTCGCAGCCTGGGGTACGAAGTCACCGAAGGTGTCGGCGGCACGGGAATTGTCGCGATCCTGAAGAATGGCGGGGGGCGGGTGGTCATGATGCGCACCGAACTTGACGCTCTGCCGGTGGAAGAGAAAACGGGGCTACCTTATGCCAGCAAGGTGCGCACAAAAGACGACGAGGGCCACGACGTCCCGGTGATGCACGCCTGCGGGCACGATCAGCACATGGCGACGCTGGTGGCAACCGCCGATATCATGGCGCACAGCAGGGAGACGTGGCAGGGCACTCTGATGCTGATTGGGCAACCGGCCGAAGAGACGATTTCCGGGGCGAAGCGGATGATTGACGACGGCTTGTTCACGCGGTTTCCCAAGCCCGAGTTCGGCTTCGCCCTGCACGTCGGCAACGATCTCCCCGCGAATCAGGTGGGCATCGCGCCCGGTATCTACAACACAAACGCCGATTCGCTGAAGATCACGATCTACGGCAAAGGAGGACACGGGGCTGAACCTAACAGCACAATCGATCCGATCGTGATCGCTGCGAAGACCATTGTGTCGCTGCAAACAATCGTTTCCCGCGAAGTAAAGCCCGGCGAAATGGCGGTAGTGACGGTCGGGTATGTCCACGCGGGCACCAAGAACAACATCATTCCCGATACCGCCGAGATGGGTTTGACGGTGCGCACCTTCAAGGCCGACGTGCGTCAGCAGGTTCTTGCGGCGATTACGCGCGTCGTAAATGCCGAAGCCCAGGCGGGCGGCGCCCGCAAAGAGCCGCTCATCGAACACCTTGAGTCCACCGATTCGGTCTATAACGATCCTGCTCTCGCAGAGCGGCTGCGCAAGCCGCTGGAGGTTGCCCTAGGCAAGGAGAACGTAATCACAAAAGGCCCAATTGCACCTTCCGAGGACTACTCGTTTTTCGTTGAACAGGGAGTGCCTTCGCTCTACCTGAGCCTGGGCGGTGCTAATCCGCAGAAGTATGCGGAGACGAAAGCTGCCGGCGAAAAGCTGCCCTCCAATCATTCGCCGCTGTTTGCTCCGGATGCCGATCTCGCGCTCCGCACCGGGATCAAGGCGGAGGTCGCCGTTCTGCGCAATCTGCTCAACGCCGGTCCTCATTAAGTGGATTTGCAGCGAACGGAATGCTTAAGTTCGCAGTGAGCAGTCCGCCGGTTGCACTCTGATATTCTGATTTTTCCCGCCCATGCCGAGTGGCGCGCCAAGCCGATGGCAAGTCATTTTTGCCTTTGGACTGGTCTATTTGTTCTGGGGGTCGACTTACCTTGGGATCGGAATCGCGGTTGAGCAGATTCCACCGGGGCACATGTGCGCGGCGCGATTCTTGATTGCGGGCCTGATTATGCTCGCTTACTGCGCGATCTCGGGCCGGCGGGTGATGTTTTCGGGACGCCAACTGCTTCACTTGGCGGTGGTCGGGGTGCTGCTGCTCATGGGCGGCAACCTTACGCTTTCCTATGCGGAGACAGTTGTTCCGACGGGGCTTTCGGCGCTGTTGATTGCCGTTAGCCCGCTGTGGTTTCTGGTGGTCGACAGTTTGTTGCTAGGAGATCATCACATCTCGCGAAGGGGCAAGATCGGGCTGTTTGTGGGCATTCTGGGCACGATCGTATTGATCTGGCCCGATCTGGTTCGCCCCACAACGCTGGGGCGGCGGGAACTGTGGTGGTCGATCGCGTTGTTGGGAGGATCGCTCAGTTGGGCATTGGGCTCGGTGCTCTCGAAGAAGTGGGCGACGGCGTCGAGAGAGCCTTTTAGCGCCACCGCGTGGCAGGTGGTTTTTGCCGGTTTCGCCAATCTGATTTTTGCGCTGACGGTGGAGCGCAACGCGCCTGTGGTGTGGACGGTGCGGGGCGTGGGAGCGATTTTGTATCTGGTGGTGTTCGGCTCGTGGGTCGGTTACACCGCGTACATCTGGCTGCTGCAGCACGTTCCGACTTCGAAGGTATCGACTTACGCATACGTCAATCCCGTAGTCGCGGTTTTCCTGGGATGGCTGGTGCTGCACGAGCGGATTGACCGGTACATAGCGCTGGGCAGCGCAATTATTGTCGCTTCGGTAGTGATGGTGACAAGCGCCAAGATTCATCACCGTGTGGCGGAGGAGTCGCTTCCCGAGGTCGAGGCCGCCGGCGATTAGGGCGGGAGCGCAGTGCGCACTCTGACGGGGTCGCGATTCGGGCAGTTCGCTTACTCCTCCGCGTCTTCCGTGTCGTTGATCACGTCCACGACCCGATTACGAATGGAAAACACAATCTTCTGGTCCCCGTCGGGAACGAAGGTTACGCGCAGCGGCGAGCGCTCCCAGGCTGGAGGCGGGCACTCGGAATCGGGAAGGTCGTCGCCAGCGGGTTCACCCACCTCTTTTTTCAGGATTGGTTTACGACGACCGACCTGAACCACCATCGCAAAGAGTTTCTTGCCGTCGTCGGAGACGCCGCAGTAGGCGATGTAATCGCGATACCAACTGGCGGTGGAATAAAAAGGATCGAATTCCGGTAGGTTGAGTTGGGAGATGTGTCCGGTGAGACGATCGACGAGGAGCCAGCCTCCACGCTGCCATTGCCAGCGGGCGGCATTTTCGGCAGGCAGGGCGTCGTTGATGCGGAAGGCACGCCGCACCACAAAAAGACGGTCGGTAAGCTCGTGCGGATTGCCGGTGGTGTACTCACGGAGGCGGGCATCGACAAACAGCGGACGTACCTTCAAGTCGAGGAGTTTGGCTCCCGTAGCGTCGGGCCACTTGGCGGCGATCCATTTGCCGAAGCTGATGACGTGAGGCTTCGAGGCGGCAAAACAGGGGCCAACAAGCACGAGCAAGAGCGACAACGGCAAAATCTTGCGCAGCATTTCCTGAGGCTGGCATGGCGCGGCGTGACTCGCTAGGACGGATGAACATTGGAATTGTTCAGTTTTGGGCCTTTCCGGACGCACCCGAGTTAGAATCAAAGAGGTCGTCATGAATGCCCAGCGCGGTGGGGCGTGAGGGCAACCCTTTCGACACCGGTTTAATTCTTAGGATTCTATGGGTGAAGTTCTTGCAGGGCGCGGGAGAAAGTCCATTCTTGTGGTGGACGACCATCGGCTGAATGCGGAGTTGCTGGGGGATTTGCTGGCCACGCGAGGGTACCAGGCGTGCGTGGTCGGGAGCGCGGCCGAGGCGGAAGCGCAGATCCGGCGGAGTCCTCCGGACCTTATTCTGCTGGATGTTGTGATGCCCGGTAAGACCGGCTACGAGCTTTGCCACGAACTTAAGGAAGATCCGGCGACGCGGTTGATTCCGGTGGTCATGATCACGGGGTTGAACGCGCACGAGGACCGCCTGAGGGCGATTGAAGCGGGGGCGGACGATTTCCTAAGCAAGCCGGTCAGCTCCGAAGAGCTCTTCGCGCGGGTAAAGTCGCTGCTGAAGCTGAAGGAATTCACGGACGAACTGGAGACGGCAGAATCGGTATTGTGCACGCTGGGCTTGAGCGTGGAGGCGCGCGATCCGTACACGGAAGGTCACTGCGAGAGGCTCGCCAAATCGGCGAGCGAGATGGGACGGTATCTCGGGCTGGAGGAGACCTGCGTGACCGCACTGCGGCGAGGGGGCTATCTGCACGATCTGGGCAAGATCAGTGTTCCGGACGAAATTTTGAAGAAGGGCAGCGATCTTACCGCGGAAGAGTGGAAGATTATGAAGAAGCATCCGGAAGTGGGCGAGGCGATCTGCCGTCCGCTGAAGTCTCTGCGACTGGTGCTTCCCATCATTCGCCACCATCACGAACATTCGGATGGGAGCGGGTATCCGGACGGACTTAAAGATGGAGATATTCCGCTGCTTCCCCGTGTTTTGCAGGTTGTCGACGTCTACGATGCGCTGCGGACGGCGCGGCCTTACAAACCAGCTCTCACTCACGAACAGAGCGCCACCACCATGAGGGCAGAAGCCAAAGCCGGCCTGTGGGACGAAGATCTGGTGAACGACTTCTTCCGCATGCTCGAACGCCGCAAAGCAGCTTGAAATCCCGAATCACCGGATGAGGGAGGCACGACAATTCGTGCGCCGCCGTCCCTTCCCGCGCAACACCGGGATGATTTAATGTCTAGATGTTCAATGAATCAACCTGGCGCTCATCCCGTGAAGCCGGTGTATTCGATCATCATTCCCGCCTATAACGAGAGCGGCCGATTGCGGCCGACGCTCGACCAGGTGCTGAGCTATGGGCAGGAACGGGGCTGGGATCTGGAGATCCTGGTGGTGGACGACGGGTCGCGCGACAACACCACGGGCATCGTTCGCGAGTATGGGGGGCGGTACCCACGAGTGGCTCTGCTGGAGAATCCGGAAAATCATGGCAAGGGATTCAGCGTGCGCGCGGGGATGCTGCATGCGCGCGGAGATGTTTGCCTGTTCACCGACGCC
>Ga0187781_10003570_pt1 | contig 11674 bp, 9 predicted proteins | sample 0715_SJ02_MP02_2_FD_132447 | JGI IMG/M metagenome (GOLD analysis project Ga0187781, IMG submission 132447) | Tropical peat soil microbial communities from peatlands in Department of Meta, Colombia - 0715_SJ02_MP02_20_MG | ecosystem: Environmental > Terrestrial > Soil > Wetlands > Peat | place...
ACGCCGCCGGGCCTGCCGCAGATCGCGGTGCGGATGGCACGGGCGACACCCAGGCCGATGTCCTCCACTCGACCGATCCGGTAGGCCGCCTTCGCGAACGGTCGGGCCGCGGCGAGCTGATCGAGTTCCTCGTAGTCGCCGCGTTGCATGTCCACCAGGTGCCGCTCGCTGGATCCCGAGATCTGAATCATCGGGAAACAGTTCGTCGTGGCGTTGGCCAGCGCAACCAGGCCGTTGAGAAAACCGGGCGCCGAAACCGTCAAGCAGACACCGGGCCGGCGGGTGAGGAACCCCGCGGCAGCGGCGGCGTTGCCGGCGGAGGTCTCATGCCGGAAACCGATGAACTGGATGCCGGATTTCTGCGCGAGACGGGCGAGGTCGGTGATCGGGATGCCGACAAGCCCGTAGATGGTGTCGATTCCGTTGAGCTTGAGGGCGTCGACGAACAGATGGAAGCCGTCGGTCAGCTCAGGTGCCGATTCGGTGCTCATGGCCTTCACTGTTATCCGATTTTCCCCGGCCGTCCAAGACCGAGCTGCTATGCAGCGATACACAGCGTCTGTCGAGCAGTAGCGGACGCGTATTGGACGGCCGCGCGGCATCGGGGGCATCGTGTGGAGGATGAAGACCCACGACAGCGGTTCGAGCCCCCGTATCGCCGACCTGGTCGCCGCGACGGCACGTCGCCATCCGGAGGCGCACGCGCTGGTCGTCACCGCCGATCGCATCCCGATCACTTACCGCGACCTGGTGCGACTGGTCGACGATCTGGCCGGACAGCTCAGCCAAGGTGGCCTGTTGGCCGGCGACCGGGCGGGCCTGCGGGCGCAAAGTAGCGCCGAGTTCGTTCTCGGATTATTGGCAGCTTCGCGTGCGGAGCTGGTTGTGGTTCCACTGGATCCGGCATTGCCGGTCGCCGACCAGGGTGCCCGGATCATGGCCGCCGGCGGACGCGTCGTCTTGGTCGACGGTGACACGCCCGGCGAAAGCGGGGTTCTGCCACACTGGCCGATCTCGGTCACGGTCAGCGGAGCCGCCATCACCGCGCATCTCGACACCGCGGTGACGCCATCCCCGGCAAGCGCCGGACCGGACGGATTGCGGCCGGACGACGCGCTGATCATGTTCACCGGCGGCACCACCGGTGCCCCGAAGATGGTCCCCTGGACCCACCACAACGTCGCGACCTCGGTCGGCAACGTCGTCGCCAGCTACGGGCTCGGCCCCGATGACGCGACCGTCGCGGTCATGCCGCTGTTCCACGGGCACGGGCTGATAGCCGCGCTGCTGTCGACTCTGGCGTCGGGGGGCACTGCGCTGATTCCCGCTGGCGGGAGGTTTTCCGCGCACACGTTCGACGACGACCTCCGGGCGGCGCGCGCAACCTGGTTCACCGCGGTGCCGACGATTCACCAAATACTGCTGAGCCGCAAGGAAACTGACGCTGGCCCGGAACGTGCCCGGCTGCGCTTCGTTCGTAGTTGCAGCGCGGCGCTAAACCCGGAAACTGCCGAAGCGCTGCAGACGACGTTCGGGGCATCGGTGCTGTCCGCCTACGGCATGACCGAGGCCACCCACCAGATGGCAAGCACCAGCGAGGACGAGACGGTGACGGCCGGCCTGGTCGGCCGGTCGACGGGAGTGCAAGTGCAGATCGTCGGCGACGACAGTCGACCCTGCCCACCGGATGCCGTCGGGGAAATCTGGGTCCGCGGCCCCACCGTGGTGCGCGGATACCTGGCCAATCCGAGCGCCACCGAGCAGACATTCACGGACGGATGGTTGCGCACCGGGGACCTCGGGTCGCTGTCGGCGGACGGCGAGTTGACGCTGCGTGGCCGCATCAAGGAGCTCATCATCCGCGGCGGGGAGAATATATCGCCGGAGCGGGTTGAGGGCGTGCTGGCCAGTCACCCGAATGTCGTGGAGGCGGCCGTGTTCGGCGTTGCCGATCAGCTTTACGGGGAGACCGTCGCCGCGGCGGTAGTGCCCGATCCGTCCGCCCCGCCGACCGCCGCCGAACTTACCGAGTTCTGCCGTGCGCGGCTCGCCGCCTTCGAGGTGCCCGCCAGCATCGCGCTGACCGACGTGCTTCCGCACACCGCGAAAGGTTCGGTTGATCGCCGAGCGGTGGCCGAACAGTTCGGGAAAGGTGATTGACCGGTGCAGCCATTCGATTGGGACCTGCCTTACGCCTGGCCGCGAAAGCCCGTCCTGGCAAGCAACGTCGTGTGCACCACACAACCGCTTGCCGCCCAGGCGGGTCTTCGGATGCTCGCCGACGGCGGCAGCGCGGCCGACGCCGCCATCGCCACCGCGATCGCGCTCACGGTGGTGGAACCGGTTTCCAACGGCATCGGCTCGGACGCCTTCGCCATCGTCCACGATGGCCGAGAACTGCACGGGCTGAACGCGTCGGGGCGTTCGCCCGCAGCGTGGACGCCAGAGTATTTCGGCGGCAACGGTGTTCCCGCGCTTGGCTGGAATTCGGTAACCGTGCCGGGCGCGGTGTCGGCGTGGGTCGAACTGCACGCCAAGTTCGGCAAGCTTCCCTTCGAGCGACTCTTCGCGCCCGCGATCTCATACGGGCGCAACGGCTTCCTGGTCTCCCCGACGATCGCGGAGCAATGGTCCGCGATGGTCCCGCTGTTCAAGTCCCAGCCCGGGTTCGCCGATGCGTTCATGCCCGGCGGTCGCGCGCCGAAGCCCGGCGAACCGGTCATTCTTTCCGAACACGCGGCCACGCTGGAGACCATCGCGGCAACCAACGGCGAGGCGTTCTATCGCGGCGAACTGGCGACGAAGCTGGAAGCCCACGCAACGGCCAACGGCGGCATCATGCGGGCCAGCGACCTCGCCGCCCATCGCGCCGACTGGGTGGGGACGATCAACGGCGGCTACCGCGGCTACACCGTCCACGAGATACCGCCGAACGGCCAAGGCATCGTCGCGTTGATCGCCTTGGGCATCCTCGAGCAGCTCGATATGGCTTCTTTCCCAGTGGATTCCGCCGACAGCGTGCATCTCCAAATCGAGGCGGTGAAGCTGGCTTTCGGCGACGCCCAGGCCTATGTCGCCGACATCGAGCACATGGCGGTGCGCCCGGAGCGGCTGCTGGACAAGGAATACCTGCGGATGCGCGCGATGCTGATCGATCGCAACCGGGCGAAACAGGCGTCCGCTGGGACACCGAACGGCGGCACTGTGTATCTCACCGCCGCCGACGCCTCGGGAGTGATGGTGTCAATGATCCAGTCGAACTACATGGGATTCGGCTCCGGCGTGGTGGTACCCGGGACCGGGATCTCCTTGCAAAACCGTGGCGCGGATTTCGCTGTGGCGCCTGGTCATCCGAACCGGGTGGGGCCGAGCAAACGCCCTTACCACACCATCATCCCCGGTTTTCTGAGTAAAGACGGCACACCGGTGATGAGCTTCGGGGTGATGGGCGGCCCGATGCAGCCCCAGGGTCACGTGCAGCTGGTGACGCGCATCGTCGACCACGGCCAGAACCCGCAGGCGGCCTGCGACGGCCCGCGCTTCCGCTGGGTGCAGGGCATGCAAGTCTGCTGCGAGACAGGTTTTCCGCCGTCAACGCTCGACGAACTCGAGCGGCGCGGCCATCATTTGGTCACCACGAACGACTACAACCAGTTCGGCAGCTGTCAGGCGATCTGGCGGCTGGACGACGGATATCTCGCGGTGAGCGACCCTCGCCGCGACGGCCAGGCTGCGGGTTTCTAGACCGGCCGGCGCCTTCTGCAGTCTTGACCCGGGCCAGGAGACCAGTCAGAATCATTAAATAAACCGACCGTCGGTTTACTAATGGGGAGGCCGGATGGCCCGGACCGTCAACGTTGTCGAGCAGGCTGCGCGACGCGATGCGATTCTTGACGCCGCGCAGCGGCTGATTCTGTCCAACGGCTATGAGCGCCTGACGGTTCAAGACATCCTCGAGGACCTGGACATCTCCAAGGGCGCGTTCTACCACTACTTCGACTCCAAGCCGGCGGTGGTCGAAGCCCTCACTCAACGGCTGGTGGACGATTCCGAGCGCGCCCTTTCCCGAATCGCCGATGATTCAGAGTTGGGGGCCACGGAGAAGCTGCAACTGTTCTTCGGCGAGATCATCCGCTGGAAGTCCGAGCGGCAGAACCTCATGGTGGCGATGCTTCCGGTCTGGTACGCACCCGACAACCTTGGCTTCCGACTACTGGTGGATCGCGCGACAGCGAAACGATTGGCACCGCTGCTGAGCGTGATCGTGCGGCAGGGTGTCGACGAGCATCAGTTCGCGACGGCTTATCCAGAACAGGCCGGCGCGATCATCGTCGCAGTCGTGCAAGCACTTCAGGACGCGATGGCTCAGCAGCTCCTCACTGGCGCAGCCAACGTCGAAGAGGTGGTAGCCACCCACGGTGCGCACATCGAAGCGATCGAACGGTATCTGGGTGTGCCGGCCGGCACGTTGTATCGCGCTGACGCTCGCGCGGTGAACAGCTGGATCGCGGCGTTGCGACGCGCGGAAACGGCGACGGTGAAAGGTCGCGATGAAAGTTGATTTCACCGACAAGACCGTCGGCGGGTTCAACTTCGAATTCGTCCGCGGATTATCACTGCAGGCGGCCGGTGCGGCGGAATACGGCGAGTGCATGGACACGATGAGCCGGGTCAAGAACAACGACTTCAACAGCTGGACCACCCTATGGGCTGCCACCGCTGACCGGGTCGCCGAGTTCGCCGAGCGCGAAGACCTCCTCGGCAACCGGGTGAGCGCCCGCGACGCGTTCCTGCGCGCGGCCAACTATTACCGGATGGCGGTGTTCTACACGCATCACACCGACCTGCGACACACCCAGCTATGGCGGCACAGCAAGGACTGCTTTCACCGGATGATTGAGCGCAACGACGCTGTGGTGGAGCGCCTGGACATCTACTTTGAGGGTGCGCAGTTACCGGCCTACTTCGTCTCTAGCGGCGAGGGCCAGCGTCCCACCCTGATCGCATTGGGCGGCTTTGACTCCACCTTGGAGGAGCTGTATTGCTGGATCGGCGCCGCGGCACCGGCCCATGGCTGGAACTGCCTGATGTTCGAGGGCCCTGGACAATGGGGTGCGCTGAAAACCAACCCGGGCTTGGTATTTCGTCCCGACTACGAAAAGCCCGTTGGGGCCGTGGTGGACTACCTGCTCGGCCGCGCCGACGTCGACCCAAGCAAGCTGGCCATCATCGGGTACTCGATGGGCGGCTATCTGGCTACCCGAGGCGCGCTCGACCAACGCATCCACGCCTGCATCCCCAACTCCCTGGTCGTCGACTGTGGCGCGGCCGCACGAGCTGGGATGAAGGGACTGCTCAAGAGCAACGCCTTCATGGATGTGGCGTTCAAGACATTGATGAAGTTCAACACCCCGGCCCGCTGGGGCTTTCAGCACTCCGAATGGACACTCGGCATCCGAAACGCCCACGAATGGGTGCAGGTCTACCAGCCTTACACCATCAAGGGTCTCACCGACCGCTATCACAACCCGATGCTGTTTTTGTTTAGCGAGGACGACATTCACGATGCTGCGGCACCGTCGGCCGACATCATCATCGACATTCTCGATTTCATGCTCGCGCTCAAATGCGACCGCTATGTCCGCCTGTTTACCCGCGCCGAGGGGGCATCAAGCCACTGCCAAATGGGTGGCTTGAGTTACGCCCAAGCCGCCATCTTCGATTGGCTGAATCACATCCTCGACCACGGCCCCGCACCGGCGTCGGCCGAGTCCGCCGCCGCCGACCTGTTCGTCCACCAATTTGCCAAATACGCAGGCGTACAGGGGGAATACAAAGCCAGACAATTACTCGACGTCGCCCGGCTCATCTAGGACCCGGGCCCTGACCCGTTTCGGAATACGACAAGGAGCTCGGATGGAGAAGTGGAAGACCACGTGTCTTGTGGTCGGTGGCGGACCGGCCGGGATGATGCACGGCTATCTGCTCGCGCGGTCGGGTGTGCAGACCATCTTGCTGGAGAAGCACGGCGACTTTCTCCGCGACTTCCGCGGGGACACGGTCCATCCATCGACCACGGAGTTACTGCGCGAGCTCGGACTACTCGACGAGTTTCTCCGCGATGTCCCGCACCAGGCGATGGACCAACTGGGCATCGGAGTCAACGGCGAGACGTTCGATCTCATCGACTTTCGCCGTCTGCCCACCGCCTGCAAATACGTTGTGCTGGCGCCGCAATGGGACTTTCTGAACTTCCTGGCAGCTAAGGCCACGAGATACCCCTGCTTCCGCCTCGAGATGAACACCGAAGCAACCGGCCTACTGTGGGACGACGATCGAGTCGTCGGCGTCACCGCGCGAAACCCGAGTGGCCATCTTGAGATTCGCGCCGATGTGACGGTCGCGTGCGACGGACGATGGTCGGTCATCCGGGAACAGTCGGGCCTGCCGGTCACGGAGTTCCCGATGCCGATCGACGTGCTGTGGTTTCGGCTTCCGCGTGGCGATTCCGCGCCCGAGACTCTCGGATATATCGGTGGCGGCCAGATCATCATCGCGATTGACCGTGGCGACTACTGGCAATGCGGAGCCATCATCGACAAGGGCGGCTTCGAACGGGTGCAGGCGGATGGGCTACCGATATTTCGATCGAAGATCGCTTCGGCCGCGCCGTTTTTGGCCACCAGCCTCGACTCACTGACCGACTGGGATCAAGTCAAACTGCTGTCGGTGCGCGCCAACCGGATGCGAAAGTGGTGGCTACCGGGCTTGTTGTGTATCGGCGACGCCGCGCACGCGATGTCCCCGGTCGGCGGGATCGGCGTCAACTACGCCATCGCCGACGCGGTGGCCGCCGCCAACGCACTAACCGGGCCGCTGCAGGAGGGGCGGTTGAATGAAAGCGACCTGCGCGCGGTGCAGAAACGCCGACAGACCCCGACGAAAGTGGCCCAGACGCTGCAGCGCGCGCAGACGGCGAATCTCGCGCGATTGAGGAATACCCAGCCACCGTTGTGGACATTGCGGCTGCTGAGTCGCTTCGGGCCGGTCAAGAGGTTACTGGGGCGAACAGTGGGGCTGGGTCTGCGCCGTGAACACATCCGTACCGAGGCTGCCGCTGACTAGACGCGAATCTTGTCCTCTGCAGCAGCCAACCCGATGTCGGTGCGAAAGTGGCCGCCGGGCAACCGGATTGACTTGATCGCTGCATAGGCGACAGAACGGGCCTCGGACAGATCCGCTCCGGTACCCACCACCGAGAGCACTCGGCCGCCCGATGACACGATCGCACCGTCGTCGCGGCGGGCCGTTCCGGCATGCAAGACCCCGCCTGCGTCCGAGCCCACAATCACGTCACCGACCCGGGGCCGGCCCGGATAGTTCTCCGCCGCCAGCACCACCGTCACTGCCGCACCGTCGCGCCAACGCAGCTCGCCGAAATTGGCCAGTCCGCCGGTGGCTGTCGCATACAGCAACTGGCCCAGCGGTGAATCGAGCAATGCGAGCACGGACTGTGTTTCTGGATCGCCAAACCGACAATTGAATTCGACCACCGCAGGCCCGCCGGAGGTGACCGCCAGACCCGCGTACAGCAGGCCGGTGAACGGGCTACCGCGCCGGACCAGTTCGGCCGCAACGGGTTCCGCGATATCGCTGACCATCGCCTGATAGACGTCCGAGGGTAGCCACGGTACCGGCGCATAGGCTCCCATGCCGCCGGTGTTGGGGCCGGTGTCGCCGTCGCCGACCCGCTTGAAGTCCTGGGCGGCCAGCAGTGGCATGACGGTCGGGCCGTCGACGAGGCAGAACAGCGAGACTTCGGGACCATCGAGAAAGGACTCCAACAACACCGGGTGCCCGGACTCGAGCAGGCTCGCGGCGTGGGCGCGCGCGACGTCTCGGCTCTGCGTGACCACCACACCCTTGCCGGCGGCCAGCCGGTCATCCTTCACCACCCAGGCAGGGTCGCCGGCAGCCGGTCCGAATCGGTCCAGCGCCGCGTCCAAACGCCCTGGCTGGTCGACGATCTCGCTCGATGCCGTACGGACACCGGCCGCCGCCATCACGTCCTTGGCGAAGGCTTTGGAACCTTCGATCTGCGCCGCAGCCTTGCTGGGCCCGAAGCAGGCGATACCGCCCTCACGCACGGCGTCGGCCACCCCCAGCACCAGCGGGAGCTCGGGGCCGATAACCACCAGGTCGGCCCGGACCCGGCGGGCCAACGCAACGACGTCATCGCCCGACGTGATGTCGACGTCATGCTGCTCGGCCAGCCGGGCGGTTCCGGCGTTACCTGGGGCGATAGCCAGCGCTTCGACTTGGGGATCGTCGCGCAGGGCCAACAGCAAGGCATGTTCGCGGGCACCGGAACCGATCACCAGGACGCGCACGAAACGTCACTTTAGCGGCTAGGTCCCGGACCCCCCCGAGTGCATCTTCAACGCGGCATCCACGTTGGCCTTCTTGTCCTCTCCGGCACCCTTTGCCGCGGCCTTCTTGCGCTTTGCCACGACGGCGTCGACCGCACCGTTGAGCGCCGAGCCCAGCGGGAACCCGAGATAGTGGGTCAGGAAGACGGCCATCTCCTTCAGTTCGGTCTCGGTGAGTTCCCCGTTGAGCAACGCGGCGTTGATTTGGATCTCGGCCAGGTCGCGGTTCCCGACCGCGGTCACCGCGGTCAGCGTCATGATGCGCTTGTCGCGCATCGACAATCCAGGTCGCGTCCAGATCGTGCCGAACAGGTGGTCGACGGTCAGGTCGAAGTACGCATCGCCCTCGATGTTGGGCATCTCCCAGCCGTAGACCTCGTTCATCTTCTCGAGGCCCTTGCGGCGCAGCTCGTCCATTACGTCTCTTCCTCTGTGTGCGGTACCCCAAGACCGGGCGCCAGTCGCTCAAGTGCCAGCTTAGCCAGCGGCAGGTCAACCGAAACGGACTCACCCAGCGCGAGCGCCAGGCTGAGATCCTTCTCGCCCAAGCCCCGGGTGTGCATGAAGCCCTCGTAGAGGAAGTGGCCCGGTTCAAGGTCTTTCGTGTCGTCGCGGTACATGATCGAGCCAGCGCCGCCGGTCAGCTTGTCTGTGTGCCGGACCACGTCGCCGAGATCCTGCAGATTCAGCCCGGCGGCTTCGGCCAGCTTCCACGCCTCACCCACGGCCGCCCATGTAGTGAAGGTGAGCATGTTGCGGGCCAGCTTCATCCGGGTGCCCGCACCGGGTGGGCCGGCGTGGACCACCAACTCCGCCCAATGCGAGAACGGCTCTTTGACGCGGGCAAAGACTTCGTCGCTGGCTCCCACCATGGTCGCCAATTGACCGAAACGCGCGGCTCGCGTACCGCCACTAACCGGCGCGTCGACCACGTGAATGTCGCGTGGCTCCAGTTCGCGCGCGAGCTCTTCGGCGGTGGTGTCACTGATCGTGGAGTGAATCGCAATGATGGTGCCGGGCTTGACGTGTGGCGCCAGCTCTCCAAGAACCTTACGCACTTGCTCGTCGTTGAGCACGGTGACACTGATGATGTCGGCGACGGCGACTTCGGCGACGCTGTCGGCCAGGATGGCACCTCGTTCGGCCAACGGCGTCATCGCCTCGGTCCGGATGTCGTAAACCGTTAGCCCGCCTGGCCATTCGACCATCTTCTTGGCCATCGGTGTGCCCATGTTCCCCAGCCCGATGTAGCCGAGTTTCAACTGATCGGTCATGACCGGATTACCTGTCCGCCGTCGACATTGAAGATCTGTCCGGTGATCCAGGATGCCTCATCGCACAACAGGAATAGGCACATGCCGACCAGATCTTCCGGGGTTCCCATCCTGGACAGCGGAAGACCCTTGACGATGTCGTCGACGATATCCTTGGGCGTGGTGGTCCGGTTGGCCTCGGTATCGATGGGCCCGGGTGCGATCGCGTTGATTCGGATCTTCTGCCCGCCCAGTTCGCGGGAGAGCTGTTGGGTCAAGCCGTTAATACCCACCTTGGCCAGTCCGTAGAAATTCGAATACAGCCACGCAGCGGTGGACGACTGGTTGACGATCGCCCCACCGCCGCGCTTGGCCATCTTCTTGTACACCGCGCGGGTGCACCACAGTGCGCCGTCGAGGTTCACGCTGATGAACTTCTTGTAGTACTCGGGGTCGACGGTGAGCAGGAAGTCCAGCTCCATGCCGCCGAAGATCGCGGCGTTGTTCACCAGGTAGTCGATGGCGCCGAACTCGGCCAGCGTGCGGTCGGCCATCGTCTTGGCCGACGCCGGGTCCGAAACGTCGACCGGGATGCTGATGGCCGTGCCGCCGTCGGCAGCGATCTGCTTGGCCACCCCCGCGGCCGCCTCGGCATTGATATCGGCCACCACAACCGCCGCGCCCTCCCGGGCCAGCGCCTCGGCATATGCCTGACCGATGCCGCCACCCGAGCCGGTCACGATGGCAACTTTGTCCTCGAATCGCCCCATTGTCTTCCTCTCCCCGCCGAGTGGCCAGTTATTGCATGCTAATTGCGGAATCCTGTGCCATAACCGGCCGCTCGCGGATTACACAGCCGTCGCAATGGTTTTGACTTCCAGATACTCCTCGAATCCGGCGAGACCCATCTCTCGTCCATTGCCGGACTGTTTGTAGCCGCCGAACGGCGCGTCGGCCGAATACCAAACGCCGCCATTGACATTGACTGTCCCGACCCGCATGCGCGATGCGAAGCTCGCAGCTCGCTCGGGGTCGGCGCTGAACACCGTGCCCGACAAGCCATATGGCGAGTCGTTGGCGATCCGCAGCGCGTCTTCGTCGCCATCGTGGGCAATCACCGTCAGCACCGGCCCGAAGATCTCCTCCCGCGCGGGCCTGGCGTTGTTGGTCAGGCCCGCGATCACGGTGGGCTCGATGAAGAAACCGACCTCTCGGTTGGCCGGCCGGCCGCCGCCGCACGCGAACGTCCCGCCTTCGGCGATCGCGAGATCGAGGTAGCCCTGTACGCGATCCCGCTGGCGTGCCGAAATCAGCGGCCCGCAAACGGTTCCGGGTTCGGTCGGATCGCCCGGCTTGATCGAACCCATGGTGCCTGCGGCTATGCCCACCGCCTCGTCATAGCGAGCCCGCGACACCACCAGCCGGGTGGTGATCGCACAGCCCTGCCCGGCGTGCATGGACGCAGTAAAAGCCGACATCGAGCACCCGCCGCCCAGATCGGCGTCGTCGAGCACGACGAACGCAGACTTGCCGCCGAGTTCCAAGAACACCTTCTTGATGGTGGCGGCGGCGTCACTCATCACGCTGCGCCCGGTGGCCGTGGAGCCGGTGAACGAAACCATGTCGACCCGGGGGTCTTTGGCCAACAGCGCCCCCAAGCCGTGGTCGCTGGAGGTGACGATGTTGACGACACCGGGCGGAAAGTCGGTGTGCTCGACGATCAGTTCACCGAGCACCGCCGCGCACCACGGCGTGTCCGGTGCGGGCTTCAACACAATAGTGTTGCCTGCGGCCAACGCCGGTCCCAGCTTGGCCAGGTTGATCTGGTGCGGGAAGTTCCACGGGGTGATCGCGCCGACGACGCCGACTGCCTCCCGCGCGACGGTGCGTCGGGTGGGAATTCCCATCGGCAATGCTTCACCAAGGTCCTGGTTCCACTGGTAGGACTCGGCAGTGTCGGCCGCGAAGCTCAGGTCACCGACCGGGCCCTCC
>Ga0187781_10003571_pt1 | contig 11670 bp, 9 predicted proteins | sample 0715_SJ02_MP02_2_FD_132447 | JGI IMG/M metagenome (GOLD analysis project Ga0187781, IMG submission 132447) | Tropical peat soil microbial communities from peatlands in Department of Meta, Colombia - 0715_SJ02_MP02_20_MG | ecosystem: Environmental > Terrestrial > Soil > Wetlands > Peat | place...
GACCGCCTCGGTTTGGCCGAGTCGTACCAATTGCGCGGGCGCGTTGGCCGTTCCAATCAGCGTGCCTACGCCTACCTGCTGGTTCCTCCCGAGCGCGTTCTCAGCGAAGTCGCCCGGAAACGCCTGGCCGCCATGAGGGAATTCAGCGAACTGGGAGCTGGATTCCGCATCGCCGCGTTGGACCTGGAACTTCGTGGCGCGGGCAACATGCTTGGGCGCCAGCAGCACGGCCACATCGAGGCCATTGGCTTCGACATGTACGTCCAAATGCTCGAACGGGCCGTGGCCAAGCTCAAAGGCGAAGAAGCGGCTCCCGAGCTGCGCACCACTTTGAGCTTGGGCATGGACGTGCGCATTCCGCCCGAATACATCCCCAGCGAAAATCTCCGGCTGCGCACCTACAAGCGCATCTCCTCGGTGGCCAGCGAAACCGAGCGTCAAGACGTGCACAAGGAACTCGAAGATCGTTTCGGGCCTTTGCCCAGAGCCGTGGAAAACCTTCTGGAGTTTGCGGTCCTCAAATCCATGTGTGAGCGGTTGCGCATCGCTGCGGTCGAGCGTCAAGGCTCTAAGATTGCCCTGCGCTTCCATCCGGAAACCACCCTGGAACCTGCCGCCGTCGTGAAGGTGGTTCGTTCCAGGAAGGGCATTAAGCTCGATCCCAGCGGCGTGTTGTGGATGGAAGTCAATCGCAGCGAGCCCCTTACGGCGGCGCTACGCCAGGTTTTGACGGGACTGAGCGGGCAGACCGAGGCTGACAGGGCCGCCAAACCAAGTTAAACTCTGCTATAGGGAACTTATGAAAAAATTGGCATTATTCGCGGGACTTCTGCTGGCTGTGCCCATGCTGGCCCAGAATCCGCCGGCACAAAACCCTCCGGCGCAAAATCCCCCGGCGCAAAGTCCACCGGCCCAGAACCCGCCAGCCGATCAACCGAAACTCGAGCAACCCAAACTCGAAGAGCCCGAAACCGCTCCCGCCGCGAACACTCCGGCTCCCGCGCCAACTAAGAAGGACAATCCCGCAGCCATCAAGCCTGTCAAGAAGTCCGGCGAGGCCGAAGGCAAGGTCATCGAAGAAATCGTCGCCCGCGTGAACAACGAGATCATCACCCGCTCGGAGCTGGACAAGGCCAAATCCTCCGCCGCTGAAGACGCTCAGCAAAGCTGCGCTGGTAAGTGCACTCCGGAGCAGTTGCAAGTCGCCCAGGAAGATGCTCAGAAATATGCTCTCCGCGACCTCATCGACCAGTCCCTGCTGTCGCAACGAGGCAAGGACATGGACATCAACGTCGAAGCGGATGTGATCAAGCAATTGGATCAAATCCGCCAGCAGAACAAACTGAAAGACCTCGACGACCTGGAAAAAGCCGTCACGGCTTCGGGTGTCAACTGGGACGATTTCAAGAACAATATCAAGAACCGGCTGCTGACTCAGGAAGTGATCCGCCGGGAAGTGGGATCGCACATCACCATCACTCACGAAGAGGCCACGAAATACTACGAGGAGCACAAAAAAGACTTCATCAAGCCCGAACAAGTGGCCTTAAGCGCTATCGAAATTAAAACCGAGGGCAAGAAGGAATCGGAAATCCCCGAATTGAAAGCCAAGGCTCAGAAGCTTCATGACCGCGTCAACGAGGGCGAAGATTTCGGCGAACTGGCCAAGCGCTTTTCCGATGGCGCCACCGCCCAGCAGGGCGGCTACCTTGGGGTCTACAAGCGCGGCGAGCTTTCCAAGGAACTCGAAGACATCGTCTTCAAGTTAAACAAAAACCAAATGACCGATGTGATTGAAACCAAACAAGGCTTCCTGGTGCTCAAAGTCCTGGAGCACTACGACGAAGGCCAGCAGCCCTTCGATAAAGCCGAAAACGAGATCATGGACCATCTTTACAATGAAAAGATGGAGCCGGCCCTGCGGGAATATCTGAAAACCTTGCGCGAACAAAGTTATGTGGTCATCAAGCCCGGTTATCAGGAAATGGCCGGCGGCGGCAACTCGGAGATTCAGGAGGTGAATGCTACTCCTGAAGTCACTAAGGAGAAGAAGGGCCACAAGAAATATTTGTTGTTTGGGAAGTCCACGCAACCGAAATCATGAAGACTCTTTTCGTCAAGGACCTGACGGCGGATCAGGTAATTACCGGGTTTTTCCTTGTGCACGAAAAAGAAGTTCGCAACACCAATACCGGAAAGCCCTACCTGCGCATGGAACTCGGTGATCGCAGTGGCACTGTCGAAGCCCGCATGTGGGAGCAGTTCGAAAGCTTCGCCAAACAGGTCAACCGCGACGACTTCATCAAAGTGCAAGCGCGCGTCGAGGTTTACCGCAACCGGCCGCAATTATCCCTGCAACAGATTCGACTGGCTAAGCCCGCGGAAATCGATATCGCCGATTTCTTGCCGCATACCGCCTACAATGTGGACGAATTGTTCCGCCAGTTGCTGGCCGATGCCGCCGGCATCAAGAATACTTGGCTGAAAGCGTTGGTCCTGAAAATACTGGGCGATCCACAAATCGCCTCGCGCTATAAGCGTGCTCCCGCTGCCAAGGTCATGCACCATGCCTACATCGGCGGCCTGCTGGAGCACGTGGTGGGCTTGTGCGGTTTGGCGAAACTGGTGGCCGCTCACTACACCGAATTGGACCTGGACCTTTTGCTCACCGCGGCCATTCTCCACGATGTCGGCAAGCTCGATGAACTTTGTTACGAGCGTTCCATTTCCTACTCCACCGAGGGACAACTTCTCGGCCATATCGTTATGGAATTGGAAACCGTGGCCAACGCCATGGAGCAAATCCAGGGATTCCCGTCCAAACTGAAGACCGTGGTTCAGCACATGTTGATCAGTCATCACGGCCAATATGAGTTTGGCTCGCCGAAGCTGCCGATGATTCGCGAAGCTCTGGTGTTTCACTTTCTGGACGATCTCGATTCGAAAATGTCTGCCGTGCGCGCGGCCATGGCCATGCCTGGCGAATCCAGCGATGACCAATGGTCCGCCTACACCGGCGCCCTGGGCCGGAAATTCCTCCGGCTCGAGAAATATATGGCCGAAGCTCCGGCGCAATTTTCGTTGCAGCCTTTAGAAACGGTGAAAAAGGAAGGCGAAAATTAACTGTGAAAATCCACAATTCGCCCAGCAGGCGCGCCAGACTTTGGCGGGCGGCAGTCGTGCGATCGACGCCGCTGATTCCTCGCTGATCCCCGCGGAATATAAACTCCGCCATTTGTCGATCCGCCCGGGTACGGTGCTTGCTCCCATGGCCGGTGTGACCGACACCTTATTCCGCCGCGTGATTCGCGGTCTGGGCGGCTGCGGCTTGTTGATGACGGAGTTCACCAGCTCTGAGGGAATTACCCGAAGCGCGCAAAAGACGTTGCGCTATCTCTATTTCCAGGACGACGAGCATCCCATCGCCGCCCAGTTATTCGGAGCCAACCCGCTGGTGATGGCCGAAGCCGCGCGCATGGTCGAAGACCTGGGCTACGACGCGGTGGACATTAATCTCGGCTGTCCGGCCAAGAAAGTTGACAAGTGCGGCGGCTCGGGTCTCCTGCGTGATCTTCCGTTGCTCGAGCAGATTTTTCGCAACGTGCGCGCGGCGGTGAAAATCCCCCTGACCATCAAACTGCGGGCCGGATGGGACGAAAACTCCATTGTGGCCAAACAAGTGGTGAAAATGGGCGAGGAAGCCGGCATCGAAGCGGCCGCCATCCACCCTCGTACGCGCTTGCAGGGCTATTCGGGCAGGGCGGATTGGAACCTCATTGCCGAAGTGAAGCAAGCCGCCAAAATCCCGATCATCGGCAATGGCGACATTCATTCTCCCGAGGACGCCGCGCGCATGGTGCGCGAGACCGGGTGTGATGCCGTCATGATTGGCCGCGCCGCTGCCACCAATCCGTGGATTTTTGCGCAAATGAAGGACTTTCGCGAAACCGGGCGCTACACTGTTCCAACCGAACTGGACCGCTATCGTTTACTTTCTGGCTACTACAGGCAAATTCTTGACTCCAATCAACCGGATAGCATGGGAAAAATGAAACAGTTCGCTTGCTGGTTTACCCATGGGGTGGGGAATGGCAGCGAACTGCGTAGGGTAGTTCACTTGGCGCGCACGCCTGCCGAAGTGCTCGACAATGTCGAACGCTTCTTCCAGGGCAAAGCGCACGTTTGGGGGAACTCCGCCCATGAGTCCGACAAGCAACCGGTCAGTCCAGCGGCGCTCGGAACGTAGAATTTCTGTGCGGTTGCCCTTGCGGGTTGCCGGCAAGGACACTCGCGGTCACGCCTTCGAAGAAGAAACCTCTAGTGAAAACCTGTGCCGGGGTGGCGCCGCGTTTCGCACCCGCTTCGACGTGGCTATCGGTTCTAATCTGCAGATTCGCATGCAACTGAAGGGCTCCCCTATGCGGCGAGAAGACAACGATTTCGAGACGCAAGGCCGGGTCATCCACGTCAGCGATTCGCAGCCCGACGGCGAGCGTCTGGTCGGAGTGCAGTTCGTGGGCCCTCGCTTTCAGCGCATGTTCTACCCTGAATCCGCCGCCTAGTGATAGCCACCGCGTCTAGTTTTCGGATGCCGGTGGATTCTCGTCCAGGAGCTGCCGGTAGGCATCGCGTTTGCTCATGCCGCGCTCTCGCGCCGCCAGCTTCAGCGCTTCCTTGCGATCCATTTTTGCTTGGTGCATCAACTCATCGACCCGTGCCGCAAGGGATTGCGCCGTATCGATGTTCACGCCCCGTGCCCCCTTCTCCGCGGGACCAATCACGAGGGTCATTTCCCCCTTGGCGGGTTGTTCGTGCAAGCTCTGAAAAATCTCCGTCAATTTGCCGCGTCGGAACTCTTCGTGCACTTTGGTAATTTCGCGCGCCAGACAGGCGCTGCGGTCCCCCAGGATGGCTGCCGCATCAGCAACCGTATCGGAAATTCGGTGTGGCGCTTCGTATAGCACCAGGGTCCGCTCCTCGATTCGGAGTCGCTCCAGGGCCCGTTGCCTCTCTCCGCTGCGTGCCGGCAAAAATCCCAGGAAAACAAATTCATCGCTCGGCAATCCCGACGCCGACAAGCACGTCAGCAAGGCCGACGGGCCCGGAACCGGAATCACCGGAATATGATGACGGATCGCCAGGGTGACTAAGCGATGGCCGGGATCCGACACCAACGGCATCCCTGCATCGCTCACCAAGGCGATGCGCGCGCCTTGCTCCATCGCCAACACCAGTTCCGACGCCCGGGTCAACTCATTGTGCTCGTGATAGCTCACCAGCGGTTTGTGAATCTCGAAATGGTTGAGTAGCTTCAGGGTGTGCCGGGTATCCTCGCACGCAATCTGGTCCACTTCCTTCAAGAGGCGCAGGGCCCGCAGCGTGATATCTTCCAGGTTACCGATCGGCGTGGCCACCAGGTACAAACAGCCGCGCAGGGCCGGTTGCGGTGTCGTTTCAGACTGCGAGTTTCCGGTCATAAAATTTGGTAGGGCAACAGTTTAGCATGGCTGCCAGCCCGCTTCTCCCCCATGCTATAATCGCTTTTTTTGAACACGCTCAGGAGGACGGGCTGTGCCGCTGTACGAGTACGAGTGCGCGAAATGCCACAAGAAAACCGAGAAGCTTGAAAGCGTTTCCGGTCCGCACCTGAAAAAATGCCCGCATTGTGGCGGAAAAGTGGAACCGGTGCTTTCTCCTCCGGCCATCCAGTTCAAAGGCGCCGGCTGGTACGTCACCGATTACGCCGGCAAGAAATCCAGCGACAGCGAGTCCAAACCTTCGGAAGCGGCAAAGGAATCCAAGGAAACCGCTAAAGAAACCTCCAAGGACTCCGCCAGCAAAGAAACCAAGGACAAAAAATCAGCTAACGCGAAGTAAGCGCCGGATTGTATCCAAAGCAGCGTTAGCTTGAAAGGCTTAGCGAACGGGTCGAACGGCGCCGCGGTTGTGGCGAATTCAAGAAGAGGGAGCCCCGACGCTTAGCCTAGAGCTTCAGCCCTTTCAGGTATTCCCGGAATGGCTCGCCGAGCTCTTTATTCTGCAATGCGATTTCCACCGTCGCTTTCAGGAAGCCCAGCTTATCGCCCGCATCATAGGAGATGCCGTCGTAAATCAGTGCCCACAAGCCCTGTTCTTTGGCCAGCAAGCGCAACGCATCGGTCAACTGAATCTCACCGCCGGCCCCAGGTTTAGTGCGCTCCAGGCATTCGAAAATCGCCGACGGCAGTACGTAACGCCCGGTGATTGCCAGGTTCGACGGAGCCTTGTCCGGCTTGGGTTTTTCCACCAATTCGCGAATGCGCAGCAAGCGCTCTCCAAACGGCGGCAGGGGCGCCGGCTCACCATCCACAATCCCGTAGAGATGCGTTTTATCTGGCGGAACTTCTTCCACCGCGATCGCTCCCGTTCCGGTGGCCTCGTAAACGTCGATCAATTGTTTGGTGGCCGGATTCGGCCCGGGAATCAATACATCGCCCAACAGCACCGCAAACGGCTCGTCGCCCACCAGGTCCTTGGCCACTAAGACCGCGTGGCCCAAGCCGAGTGGTGTTTTCTGCCGTGTGTAACTGACCTGAACCATGTCTCCAATATCGCGCACCAGTTCGGCTTGCTCGGTTTTCCCTTTTTCCTCTAAGTGCCGCTCCAGCACCGGCGAATAATCGAAATGGTCCTCGATGGAGTTCTTGCCTTTGCCGGTAACGATGATCACATGTTCGATACCGGAGGCCACGCACTCTTCCACCACATACTGGATCTGCGGCTTGTCCACCACGGTCAGCATTTCCTTGGGCTGTGCTTTGGTGGCTGGTAAGAAACGGGTCCCCAGACCAGCGGCTGGGAGAACGGCCTTGCGCACTTTTTGATGCAGGCGTCTTTCCTCCGTAGGCTGTTTCCGATTATCCGCCATAGTTGGGGTCTCAGTCCGAAGCTTCACGAAGTTTTCTCCTCATGCTGCCTACGCACAGTAGCCGCCGCACCGCGCGTTTGTCAATCAAGTACAATCCCGGTATTCGAGAGAACCTTTACTCGGCTTCGTCAGGCAAACACCGCTGAACCTACAGTCTTACTTTACAACGTTACCGCATCGCTCTGGGCACTCCGGCCAGCGAGCGGAATCCCGGCTTATAGCCATAAAAATTGCCGAGCGCGTACAAATCATCGATCACCTGCCGATCGTAGTCGCGCTTCGAGCGGTCATTCAGGATATTGTTTTCGCCGTTGGTATCGTTCTGCAAGTCGAATAAATAGCTGTGCGGTGGAGAATCATACGTTGCATAGAAATATCTGCCATTGTCCGCCAAAACTCCGTACGCCGCGCGCACATCGGATGCCAGGAAGAGACTGTCGCGCCGGTAAAAATGCAACTCCGGCAGTGTCGACGCAAAAAGGGGATGCCCGAACAGCGGGTTGTAAACTACCGGCCGGTGGCCCAACAGGTAGTACAGCGTCGGCGTGATATCGATCAGCGCGGAAATTCGGGAATCGTCGTACACCAAATCCTTGCGCATCGCCTCCGGCAAATGAATGATCAGCGGGACGCGCATTACCTCCGGATAGATTATCAGCGAGTGGCTGCTGCGTCCGAATTCGCCGGTGGCATCTCCGTGGTCCGAAGTCAGGATGATGATGCTATTGTCCCACTGCCCACGGGCTTTCAGCCAGGCAAAGAATTTCCCCAGGAAGCCGTCCACCTGATGCACTTCGTAGGAAATGCGGTAATTGAAGCCCGGAATGGGTTTCCAACCGGCCTGCACCGCAGTGGGCAGGGAATTGCTCGCGAACTGATGTACATTCTTGGGTTGCGAATAAAAAAACACTGGAGGCGCGTCTGCCGGCCGCTGTTCCATTACCTTTTCGAGTTGGGCCAGCGTGGAACTCAACTCCAATTGACCCCATAGGTGCTTGTCCTTGTCCAAACGAATGGTGTCCGCTTCGGACGGCACCAGCGCCGCCAAAATTTCATCTTCGCTCAGGATCATTTGATAGCCGTCGGTTCGCAGCAGCTTTTGCAAGCTGTTTAGCCTCGAGAACGGCTGGATATAGTGCGCGTGCAGCAGCAGCGCTCCCGTCCAGATGGCCGGTTCGGAAAGCGAAGTCCCTGCATATGGCGAATAGGCGTTATGGATTACTATGCTGTCTTTCGCAAACGCATCCAGATTCGGCGTGAAGTGCACCTTGCCGTTATACGCGCCCAGGTAGTCCGGCCGCATCGAATCCACCACGATCACAAATATATTCGGATGCGGTCCTGGCGTGGGCGCCAGCCGATCTACCAGCTTCAGATCGAACGTCGCCTTCACGTTAGGGACGTTGGTATACGACCTCATCACCCGGCACGCCTCACCACAAGGCTCGCCCTGCCCATTTCCCAGTAAGTGGTGCGCCAGATTGAAAGAAACGTCGTTCGCCGCATATTGCTCGAAGTATCGCTGTACGTCGTCGTCCGTGTTCCCCAGCGGTTTCGCCCAAACGATCTCGCTGGCTTGCAGTCCCTCATAGCCAAGCACCGCGACCAGCACCGCCAGCAACACCACCGACAGTTTGTACAGCGCTTTTCGCCCGTGCAGGCGGTACACGCAAAATCCAAAGGCGATCCAAAACACCAGTGCCACCGTGCTCAGCAAAAAGCCGTTCCAGTCCGCGCCACCAATGAACGCGTGGATCAGCAACACTCCCACAATCAGCACCGCAGAAAGCGCCGCCGGCAACAGCGCCCGCGTTCTCGTTTTCGTCAACTGGCTGCGTTCTTCCAGAAGATACGGGCTCACGATGGCCAGCCCGAGAAATGTCACGGCCGCCGAGAGCGACGCCGAATACAGCCGCACCTGCCAGCCTTGGAAACTGAAGGCGTTCTGGAGGAATCGCATGACCAATACCCAGAGAAACGCAAACAGCAACAACGACGAGAGTCCCCAACGCCACGCTCTCGGGTGACCTGTCCGTGCCGCCAGCAGTCTCACCAGGTTCAACAGCGAAAACACCACCACCAGCACCACGAAGTGCGATAATGCGCTCCAACCCAGCAAGTATGCCGCTTTCACGTCGAATTTCGGCGTCTGCCGGGTCGCGACGTATATCTGCAGACGGGTGGCTACCGCAAAAACGATCGCAATCCCCACTGCCAGCAATGCCGCGGTTCCGTAAGAGAAGTGGCTCACGCCTCCCGGCTTATCGGGGATAGCCCAAGTTTCCTTCCATACTCCGAGTCCCGCAGCCAGCACCACGGGCCATAGCGCGATTACCGCTGTCCAATATGCCGCCGGGTTCTCTTCCAGCAACGGTAAGATCGGATTTCGCAGCAGCACCAGACCGAGCAGGGCCAGAATCACGAAGAAGGTCACAAACGCAGGGCTAGTCACATATTTTCGGTACGTTAGCGCAATGCAAACCAAGGCTCCGCAGTACAGCCACGGATGATAGTTGGCAAACCACGGCAACCACGCGTATGGCGCCGCTTTGATGAATGCGTAGTACGTGTACGGAAGCGCCGCCAACAGCGCATAGAACGACGTGAGCACGAAAAATGTGCCCCATAGCAGCTTCAGTGCGGATTCCAAGTACTTGCGCATTCCGTTCTGCCAATCTGATCAAATTCTGGATCTACGGCACCCGGGTCACACCATTAACCAGCGCCGGTTCGCCAATTCGTGGTTCTCCGCTCAGTGTAAACGACCGTTACGGTGTGTCCAAAGGGAGTCGGCCGCATCTCAGCGAAAAAGGGAACTGGACCAATGGCCAGTAGGCGTGCGCCAAGTAGGTACTACGTCAGTCCTGCAGTGTGAGTCCGCTTTCCCTGCCGCTGCTTCCGATTCAGCTTCGAATAGTCAACACAGGACAGCGCGCCGCGCATACCACTTGATACGCAATAGTCCCGGGCAGATGAGAAAACGAGTCGGTATGCCTGGTCCGGTTCAACCCCATGACGATCAGATCGGCCCCCGCATTATGCGCAACTTGCAGGATCGTAACCCCCGTGATGCCGAACTTCACCTGGAATTCCGGCCGAATCGAGAACACCGTATTGCGGGTAATGTCCTCAAATGTCTTCAGTGCGGCCTCCTGCGCGTCCACCCGCAGCCCCCTGACATCGTTGCTGGTCCGTGACCAATGAAAACTCTCCGGAATCGGAATTGCCGGAGCCACATGCAGCAAAATCAACTTGACCCCAAATTGATTCGCGAACGCCACCGCGTCGGGTAGTGCGCGCAACGAAGCGCGGCCAAAATCCGTCGCAAACAAGAAACAGCGAAACGGTCGCGTTTTCTCCAGCGGCGAATCCTGCAGTGCGCATGGGCCCACGGTTAGCACCCGGCAATCGGCGCCGCGGAAGATTTGTTCCGCCACCGATCCCAGCAGCACTTTCCCGAGTGCGTGCCGTCCGTGAGTGCCGGTAACCACCAGGTCGATTCTTTTCTCCTGGATGATCGATTGCAATTGTCTCCACGGCTCGCCTTGCCGCACGATGCATTCATACTGCAAGTCCTTCAATGACCCATTTTGGATCAACTCGTCCCGGAACTGTTCCATGTCTCGGGCCGCCGCCTCCGCCGCCAACTGGACCGCTTCGGTGCCCGCCATCGTATACCCCAGCGAGTACACCACATGCCCCAAATAGAGTTTCGCCCCGTAATGATGAGCGATGGCCAAGGCGTGACGCAGAGGCTTATCCGATGTTTTCGAAAGATCCGTGGCAATCAGCACAGACTTGATTCGTGTATCGACCACCGGCGCGACGCTTTCCATTTCTCGCCCTCCTTCCCAACCGGGAGGATTCCAAAACCAGGAATAGCGCGTGGTATGGAAAAGCGCTGTGACGCCTGTCTCATCTATCTACGTTGTGCGGACGTGGTGCAAATCCAATGAATCCGGAAGCTTTACTGCGGGCGGCCAGAATCCCATGCTGCTCGCTAAATTGCGGCAAACCGATGTGCTAGCATGAAATCGTTGTCCAAGGATCGCCAGACAGTGCCGCCCGAAACACGGATTTTGGGTATCGAATCCTCCTGCGACGAAACCGCTGCCGCGGTGGTCGTCGATGGCCGGCGTATTCTGTCCAGCATTGTTGCTTCGCAGATCGACATTCACCGCAAATATGGTGGCGTCGTCCCGGAATTAGCTTCGCGCGAGCACCTGCGGCAGATCGTTCCTGTGGTGCGGGAAGCAATGGAGCAATCCGGCTCAAATTTTTCGGACTTGGACGCCGTGGCGGTCACCCAAGGGCCGGGCTTGGTGGGTTCCTTGCTCGTGGGCATTACCTATGGAAAAACGCTAGCGCAGGCCCTGGGCAAGCCACTCGTGGCCGTCAATCACTTGGAGGGCCATATTCACGCCGCTCTTCTGGAGGCCCGGCAGCATGGCCATTTGCCGGCGCTCCCGGCTGTCTGCCTGATCGTCTCCGGCGGACACACAGTTTTATATGAAGTGAATTCCGGAGATTCCAGCGACAACGGCACCTTCGCCTATCGCAAGCTGGGACAGACTCGCGATGATGCCGCCGGTGAAGCTTACGACAAAGTCTCCAAGCTGCTCGCACTCGGCTATCCCGGCGGACCCATCCTGGATCGCCTGGCAAAGGCCGCCGATCACGCTCCGGCTCCCACCCGTTTCGGCCCCACCAAAACCAGAGGCAATCCTCTGGACTTCAGCTTCAGTGGCCTCAAGACTGCCGTC